>Ga0209713_10000008_pt1 | contig 165820 bp, 147 predicted proteins | sample ArcOceMetagenome_3_FD_187444 | JGI IMG/M metagenome (GOLD analysis project Ga0209713, IMG submission 187444) | Marine eukaryotic phytoplankton communities from Arctic Ocean - Arctic Ocean- Svalbard ARC20M Metagenome (SPAdes) (version 2) | ecosystem: Environmental > Aquatic > Marine > Oceanic...
AGAGGGCGAAGCAATCCTGTCGGCCCGACCATTTAAAAACGTCAACTTGTTGGCGTTTTTTTGTGGGCGCTGGCCGCCAGCGGTTTGGACCTGCGAACCAGCAGGTTTAACGAAGCATTCCAGCAACAAATGTTGCGAATCAGGAATGCGTAGAGGGCGAAGCAATCCTGTCGGCCCGACCATTTAAAAACGTCAACTTGTTGGCGTTTTTTTGTGGGCGCTGGCCGCCAGCGGTTTGGACCTGCGAACCAGCAGGTTTAACGAAGCATTCCAGCAACGAATGTTGCGAATCAGGAATGCGTAGAGGGCCAAGCAATCCTGTCGTCAGCGGTTTTAGGAAGCGCACGATAAACTCCCACGGGCATTGGATCTTTCGCCTGAGTCGCTGGCTATTTTAATTATCGGCAACTGTTTAGTTCGTTCTCAAGAATTGATTGGTGTACTAGTTGAGGTAGACAAATAGAGCTCTATTCCTTTCTAATATACTATGCACTCTTCAAGCACTCTTTTTAAAAACGCCCCAACTGAGCCTATTTTTGAACGCCGCGGCTTGATGCTGGATATTAGTCGCAACCGAGTGCCGACGATGGAATGGCTGAAGACACTGATTGATGCACTGGAGCTGCTGCGTTACAACGAGCTACAACTCTACACCGAGCACACCTTCGCTTATCAAACACATGGCACTGTCTGGAAACATGCATCGCCAATGACCGCTGCAGAAATCCGCGAGATTGACGCTTATTGTAGCGCCCGCGGCATTGAACTAGTGCCCAATCAAAATTCCTTTGCGCACATGGAGCGCTGGCTACGGCATGATGCTTACAAGCATCTGGCGGAATGCCCCGACGGCTTTGAGCACCCGCTCGCGGGCTGGCGCACCTTCGGTGGCACGCTCGCACCGACCGAGGAGAGCGCCGCGTTTATCGATACACTTTACGAAGAAATCTTGCCCAACTTCACATCCAAGCAGCTACATATCGGCTGCGATGAACCGTGGGAATTGGGGCAAGGTCGCAGCCAGGAACGTGTCGGCCGCGAAGGAAAGCACCTGCTGTATTTGGAATTTCTCAATCGTTTGTTTGCGTTGGCTGAAAAGCACCAGCATCGGGCACAGTTTTGGGCCGACATCATTCTGGAACGTCCCGACCTAGTGCCGCAGTTGCCGAAAAATGTCACTCCTGTGATCTGGGGCTATGAGGCGGACTCACCTTTTTCAGAGCACTGCCGCATCGTCGCGCAAGCCGGCTTCGAAAACAACTTTTACGTAGCGCCAGGCGCGGGCAATTGGAACAGCTTCAGCGGACGTCTCGATGTAGCACAGGCAAATATTACACTCGCCGCAGAAGCAGGTCGCAAGCATGGCGCGAGCGGATTCTTACTCACTGCATGGGGCGACAACGGGCACCATCAGCCATGGCCGACACTCTTCTCCGCACTTATAATGGGTGCGCACGCGGCTTGGGGCTGCCCAATCGAAACCGCAGCATTACCCACACAAATTGATCGCTTATTTTATAAAGATGCCAAGGCGGGACAAGGTGCAGCAATCTGTGCACTGGGAGCCATCGATGCGCTGCTGCCGCAACCAGCGCCGCCCAATAGTTTCTTGCACAGTGCATTTTTTGCTGAACATTCGCAATTAACAGAACTGCTGCAATCAATCGAATTGCCAGAACTGCACGCGGTCGAAGTCGCGCTCAAGCAGATAAACCCATCAGGCTTGGACCCCGAAATAGGCCTGAGCCTGCAACTCTGCCGCCAAGCATTGGAGCGTTGCATCGATTATAAAAACGGGGCCTCCACTAAGTTCGATGCAACATTGCTCAAAGACTTTGCAACGATCTGGAAACTGCGCAGCCGAGAGGGCGGGCTGGCCGAGAGCCTACAATTGATGGAGGCAACGACAGCCTAAAAATAGATCACCAGCGCGTTGCGCCAAATCGCATCATCCTTCGGAGAGCCATTGCCGATGTCGTTATCGAAGTTCTGGCTATAAGAGAATTCCAAGCCAAGTAGATCCGTCAACCGCAAGCGCACCGCGGCGGTGATTACATAATTATATTGTGTAGTGTTCTCTGGATTCCAGTAGTAGTTAAATTTCTGTATAATTGATGTGCGTGAAAACGGCCGCCAAGTGAGCTCTTGAAACACATTCAGCACCTGATTCGCGCCGGCACGTGTATCATCGAACGTTGTTTGATAATCCTCAAGACCCCCACCGCCGCCAAGCAAAATTTCTAACTTCTTTGTTGGTTTATACTTATAGCCGATACCAATTGTATCCTGAAGCTCACGATCGATCCCTTTGACCTGATCAACACGAATGGCTAAGGCATTTTGAAGAAACCAATTCTTTCGAAAAGAGCGACGATAAATAAATGTGCCGCCATAGCGGTCAGTTGACTTAAAAGTATCACCATTATTCTTCTCCGTCTGACGGTAAGTATATGCGCCTGCGATGCGATAGAAGTTGCGACTGCCCTTTGCTTTAATCTCCAGCGTCCCGCGCAGTGCCGTCTCTGTCCACTTCTTGTCACCGCTACTGAGATTCATGCCCATACGAAGGTTGCCCTTCCATGAGTCAGGCGCATCAAACCCCAGAAAACGGTCGTAAATGCCAGTTTCTTCGTCGACGATCGCAATTATCTGAGCTGCTTTTTCTGCCCGATCATTGCGCTGCTTAGCCGAAGGCTTTGCGCCGACTTGATTTACGGGAATGACTGCAGGTGCTACTTCCTGCGCTGCAACTTCTACCTGATGTGCCAGTTTCTTTTTAGGAGTATCTAATACGACCTCGGCGGCGGGTGCTGTTTCGATACGCAACACGCTCGAACGCGGCAAAGCGATCTCGCCGAGCAGCGCGGACTGCAAGATTAAGGTCTCCTGATTAGACTGAGGCAGTATTTCTCCCAAGACGCGCTCACCACTTGTCAACAGCACGGCATCAGTGCGCGCAGACAAGGAACTGGTCAGTAAGAGCCCCAGGCTCACGCAGATAAAACCAATCAGGGTGAAGGGATAATGTAAGAGGAATCGGGGATAATTAAACATGCCTGCGCGGTCGTGTGTATGCGGATAGTCGGTATAGGTTTACAGGAATGTCAAACAAGGAGCGATCACCAGCGCCATACTAGACGGCCGTTTCGGTAAAACGTTGCTCACGGATCACGGTAATCTCAATCGCGCCTGGGTAATTCAATTCCTCCTCAATCCGCCCGCGAATCAGCAGAGCGATTTTACGCGCCTCATCCTCATTCACCTTCACTGGTTCGACGATCACGCGCACCTCGCGACCTGCCTGAATCGCGTACGCATCGGAAACGCCGTCTTGCTGTTTGGCAATATCTTCAATGCTACGTACGCGTTGAATAAAGCCATCAATTGATGACGCTCGGGCTCCGGGGCGCACGGCAGATAGCGAATCCGCCACCATCACCAAACCGGCATACGCACTCTCGGCGGGCACTTCCTTGTGGTGCGCCGCAGCCGCATTAACGACGCGTGAGTCCTCGCCATGCTGCTTGATGATTTCGGCACCGACAGCGGCATGACTGCCCTCATATTCTTCATCCACAGCCTTACCCAAATCGTGGAACAGCCCCGCACGCTTGGCGATCACTGGATCCAAGCCGATCTCGGCAGCAATCATTGCACATAAGTTGGCGACTTCGACAGAATGCCCCAGGGTATTCTGATTATTTGAAAGGCGATAGTGCAACTTACCAAGCAGTGACACGACATTAGGATGCACATCGCTCAAGCGAAGTTTGCGTAAGGCACCTTCACCGAGTTCAATGACATTGGCATTCATCGCCTCCTCTGCCCTCTCGACTTCCTCTTCAATACTCGCGGGATGGATCCGACCGTCGCGCAGCAATGCATCCAGAGCGAGGCGGGCAATCTCACGCCGCACCGGGTCAAAGCATGAAATGAGCACCGAGTCTGGCGTTTCATCAATCATCAGCGTCGTGCCAGTGGCATGCTCAAAGGTACGGATATTACGCCCCTCGCGGCCAATGATACGGCCCTTCATTTCCTCACTGGGCAGCGCCACCACCGTCGCAGTCGCATCATTCATCGGCTGACTAGTAATGCGCTGCATAGCGGCCAACAAAATACGCCGACTCTCCTCAGCCGTCTCTGTATCCGAACGCTTCAATAAATCATGCCGCAACTCACGAATCTCTTTTTCGCATTCGCGCTCAGTCGCAGTGATTAACAACTTACGCGCTTCGACTTGATCCATTTGCGAAATTTGGTGCAGCTTTAGGCGATACAGTCGCCGCGTCTTCTCCGCCTCATGCTCCGAATCTTCCAAGCCGCGTTTATCGCGGATTAATTCTTGATCACGCTCATCCAGCTCCTGTGAGCGTTTGGTATGTCGGTCACTGTCACGTACGAGCTCGCGTGCGCGCAGATCTAGCTCTTCTTTACGCAAAGTAATACTGCGTTCAAGCTCCGCCGCGCGGTTCTTCAAATCCAATTCAAATACCGACTTCTCTTCGCGCAGCTTCAACTGAGCTTCACGTGCTTCCACATCGAACTTTAGGCGCTGCGCCTCTTCACGCCGCACAACCCGCCGAGCAATCGATAACCAACAACCCACCATTCCCGCAAGAATGCCGCATACGACCCCAACTGTTTGATCAAATTCCATTTTTTCTGATAGAGATTTGCATTCGGCTGGGGTAAGCCGTTCGCTGCGAGCGTCTGCCGCCCGAGTCTTTGGGGTAAAAGACTATTAAACTGGTATATGGTTGATATTCGGCTCGTTCTGTAATTTCAAGGTAAACTTTTCTGAACCTGAGCAAGCCGTCACTTGCGCTGACTAAACCAACGCAGCACTCCTGCGTAATCGCGGCTATTGAGAACCTGTTCTTTTTCCAGCCAACCTTTACGAACGATGTTCACCCCAGCATCCAAGCGGCGCACAAAAGAGGCGTCCCTAAGGAACAGACTTTAAATTGTCTCGATAGTAATGCTGTGGCGCAGTGGTTCAAAGAATGCAATTAGACCGTAGCATCCATTTTGCCACCTGTCATCGATACTTCGGGCTCTACGTCAAACAGATCACGATAGACAATCCCGTAAGCTATAATAAATCGTGGGATGATCCAGAAGTATGCAATACCTAAGGTAAAGGCTCCCAGAGAGACCCAAATTGTGTACATGAGTGTGAGCTTAAATAGTAGCCAAAAGTTGCGTCTCTGCCAAACCGTTCGAACTGAGTGCTTGTAGGCACTAATTGTGCCGAGCCCCTTGTCGACGATCAGTAACCAGACAAAACTAGTTAGATAACCGACATAAACCGCAAATAAGACAGCCAATGCTATGATTAATCCTATGAGCGCAGTTGTCGTTGGTGCCGAAGATAATAAAGCGATTGCAACGGCGATCAGAATTCCAAACACGGTGTAAAAAATAACACAAATAATAAAGGCTGCGTAGAGTGACCACATCTTGTTGTAATGGCCGAAGATCGACTTTACCCGAATCTCTCCATCTCTAGCTCGGTCGACCCCGAGGCAAAGCAAACCAACAAGAATAGGGTACAAGAGTAGCGGACTCATGACCAGATCGAAGAATAAGGTGCCGACTAAGGATACTCCAGCCTCACCCCCGACGACTTTGATAATCATAGATGGAATTGCGAGCGAGATGGCGATGCAGCCGTAGGCTAGCAAAGCTAAGTTGAGCGTTCCTAAGTGACCTTTTCGTTTGGCGGACGCTTCATTGAGGATATCGGATACACAATAGTTCATATGTTGAGTACATTTAGACGAAGTGCTACTTACGAGCCATTTTAAGCGTTAAAAGCAAAGACACAAAGGAATTAGGAGGCCCAAGGCCCTTTTGTGAAAAACGACCTCAGAGGACCTTGAAGCACTGCGCCTCTTCAGCTCGAGTAATCAATAACCAACAACCCACTATTCCGGCAAGAATGCCCCCCCAAGTCTTTGGAGCAAAAGACTATTAAACTGGTATATGGTTGGTATTCAAATTTTTCTGTAATTTCACAGTAAACTTTTCTAAACCTGAGCAAACCATCATTTGCGCTGAATAAACCAACGCAGCACACCTGCGCAATCACGGCTATTGAGAACCTGCTCTTTTTCCAGCCAACCTTTGCGAGCGATATTCACCCCAGCATCGAAGTAGCTCAGGCCCTCCATGCTGTGGGCATCCGGATTGATTGAACACATCAGCCCACGCTCCGCGGCTCGACGCCAAAGCCGCCAGTCCATGTCGAGGCGACGTGGGTTGGCATTGATCTCAATGATCACCCGATTGGCAATCGCAGCGTCGATCACTTTGGATAAATCAATTTTATAAGGCTCGCGGCGCAGCAAGATACGTCCCGTCGGATGGCCCAGCATGGTCGTCGCCGGATGCTCAATCGCACGGATCACGCGCGCCGTCATTTCCTCCTCCGACTGACTGAACGAAGAGTGCACCGACATCACCGCATAATCGAGCGCAGCAAGTGTACTCTCCTCAAGATCCAACGACCCGTCGGGTAAGATATCACACTCAATTCCGGAAAAGACATGCACTGCCGATGCGCCCGATTGATTAAACGCACGGATGCTCTCGATCATCCGCAACACGCGCGCATCATCTAAACCATTGGCTTGATAACTCGCCTTCGAGTGGTCCGCCAGGCCGAGGTAATCCAAGCCGAGCGCTCCTGCGGCAGCTGCCATCTCTTCGATCGTGCCGCGACCATCTGAAGCGGTGGTATGATTATGAAACACGCCGCGGATATCAGCCGACGTGACTAAATTCGGCAACTGCTGTGCCTCCGCAGCCTCGATCTCACCCAGCCCCTCGCGTAGCTCGGGTGGGATTTCTGCAAGCCCGAGAAATTTAAAGAGTCCCTCCTCCGTCTTGATTGCAGATAACTCATTTGGTCCGGTTCGCTCCGCGCCCGGTCTTGTCGTCGCTTCGCTCCTCGGAACAGCTTTCCGATCTCCCTCCTCACCCTTCTGCACCAAGCCCCACTCACTTAAACTATAGCCACGCGCCAGCGCGCGTTGGCGCAGCGCCACATTATGATCCTTGGAGCCAGTAAAATGATGCAGAGCGAAGGCAAACTGCTCGGCCGGCACCACGCGTAAATCCGCCTGTAAGCCCCCTTCGAAGCGCACACTCGACTTGGTCGCTCCATGCGCAGTCACCTCTGCGACGGCGGGCAGTGTGACAAACCAATCCATCACCGGTTGCGGATCGGCCGAGGCCACAATAAAATCCAAATCGCCAACCGTCTCGCGCAAGCGCCGCAAACTCCCCGCCACCTCAGCCCGTTCAGTCTGGGGCAATCCACGCAGACCTTCGAGAATCGGCTGCGCCACCTCCCGAGCGGTCCACCAATGGTGCCGCTTCGCATAGGCCGCACGATTGGCGATTCCCGTTAAAATCTTCTCAGCAGACTTTTTGCCAAACCCTTTAAGCGCCTCAACTTCACCCGACTCACAAGCCGCCTTCAATGCATCGATCGATTCCACGCCGATCGCATCGTGGAGTTTCTTAACTTTTTTGCCACCTAAGCCCGGAATCTCAAGCATCTCGATCAAGCCTGGCGCCACCGATCCGCGCAGCTCGGTATAATAAGCCAGCTCACCCGTAGCGTGCAGTGTTTCGATTTTTTCAACAAGCGCCGCGCCGATGCCTTTTACCGCACTCAATTGCCCAGCTTCGATCAAATCACCAAGGTCCGCCTCCATCGTCTCTAGCACTCGCGCACCCGACGCGTAGGCCCGAATTTTAAACGGGTTTTCCCCTTTGAGTTCGAGCAGAACGGCAATGTCCTCCAACACGTCAACGATATCCGCTTTATTCATATCCCGCTAAGCTGCCCCCTCTGGCAGAAAATGCAATGCTCGCGCGCATTACGCTTCCAGTTTTCGGACACTCTTAGCGATTAGCCGCTCGATCACTTTACGATCCACCTTGCCGCGTTCATCCAGCGGTAAGGTCGGCACTTGAATCATCTGCTTCGGAATCTTATAATTAGCCAAGTCCGCGCGCAGCTCCTCGGCCCACTTGCGCGCATGGCTCTCGGCCACGAATGGGACATAAAAAGCCACCAGCTTCTGCCCCCACTCAGAGTCGGGCCAACCGATCACCAACACTTGATCCACTGCACCCGTCTCGATAATCGCCCGCTCCACCTCCTGCGGATCGACCTTTTCACCACCGCTTACAATTAAACGATCACTGCGCCCCACGACATGCAATCGCCCAAGCGAATCGAAATAGCCTTCATCATCGCTCAAATAGCCTAGCTTTGCAACGCCCTCAATGCCACCGTGATAGCCCTTAAACATCGAACGCGCATTGATCCGAATATGCCCAATTTCCCCGACTGGACACACGCTGCCATCATCACCGACGACTTTAATCGAAGCATGGCTCAATGGTCTGCCAGCATTAGTATTCCCGGCAATGAATTCATCTGCTGGCAGCGCCGTGACCATCGCTGCCGTTTCAGTCATGCCATAGCTCAAGACCACCGGCAGTTTTAATTCGCGCGCGCGCGCCTCGACTGCCGCTGGTACTGCGGCACCGCCCACAAAAATGGCCCGCATCGTCAGCAATCGATCCGCGCTCCGCTGCTGCGCCATCAATCGCTGCAACTGCGTCGGCACCAGCGAAAGGCAGGTCGAATCTGCGGCCAACGCCGGGAACTCCCCCGCCTGCAGCGCTTCAAATTCCGGAAACGTGATTTGCCCTTCGGTCACAAATGAACGCACCAACTGCATCAAGCCGCTGACGTGGTATAACGGCAGCACGCAGCAAGAATTGATCGGAGCGGAACCGATGAACGCGCTCAAGCCTTCGCACGCCGCCACCAAGGTGCTCCATTGGTGAATCGCAAACTTCACTCCGCCAGAGCTCCCCCCAGTCGGAATCAAAATCGCCCCAGGCTTTGGATGCTGAACCGCCGCCCGAGCTGTTGCAGCAATCGGTGACTGACCAAAAATCACTGCGGGGTTGACTAAGTTCTTCACCTCTTGCCACTCGACGCGTCGCCACTTCGGATTGGCTAAAATCACTGGCACACCCGCGTGCACCGCCGCAAAAAAAGCCGCCGCAAAGCGGAGCGGATCTTGCTCCAGAACCATCGCCCCGCGCAGGTGCGCTGGCTCGCCAGCGAGTTCGATTTGTGCAGCGCAGTGCAGCGCCCGCAGAAAAAAATCCTCCCCGGTGATCCCTCCGATCCAATCGCGCTTCAACGCGTTTAAATCAAATTTGGCAGCTGTTTCCATATCATTTCAGGAGTCAATCGGGCGCAGTCAACCGCACTAATAATAGGCGCGGATTTCTGCGAGGATAGACCATCGGCAAACGCGGCTAAAGTATCAAACCCAATTGCTCGATTGTAATCAGGTAATTGATCGGCAATTCGCAACGTATTTTCGAGCCCGACTGCCGTCTCAAACACAGACGATATCACCACTCGCTCGGCCACAGGGCGCAAGCGCTCGACCAGCGCACCAATGTCGCCCATCAAGGCGGGCTTCACCACCAACGGCCCGCTCCATTCGCTCAGCCACTGACATCCAGCCGCCGAATTTAACGACTCGTCCAAAGCGATCGGCACACCAAACGACTCAGCATACCCAGCCATCAATGACTCCCGCCCAACAGATAAGGGCTGCTCCAAATATTCAACCTGATCGGCATATCGCTGTAAAACCCACAACCAACTCTCCAGATCTGTAACACTGAATCCGCAATTCGCATCTAATCGCAAACGAGCCCCCGTCGGCAGTAGTGCCATCATCTTTTGAAACAACGTCTGCTCCACTTCAGCAAGATCCACTCCGACCTTCCATTTAAAAGTCTCATAGCCACGAGCCAGTTTAGTCCGTAACACTCGCAGCCCCACAGCTCCAGCAGGCAACAGCGCCGCCACCTCATAATTGCGCCGACCAGCCGAGGCCGGATTCGCTAGCATCTGCCCCTGCGCTGAGCTCAAGCCAAAGGCGCAACACGGCAACGCTGCTCGCGCCGCCACATCATCTGCCAACTCTGAATCTGCCACCAAGCCCCATAAAAAGTCCTCTGCCTCTGCCAGTGTCTCACTGCCAAACTCCGGAATCGGTGCAATCTCACCATATCCCACGCCTAAATCATCCTCCACGCGGACAATAAAGCCTTCGCGCACCGACCACGCCCCGCGCGCGGTACGAAGCGGCTTCGTGAAGGTTCTCTGATACGGTTGGAAAGAAAAGCGACGACCCATTTGCCCCAAACTGTCGTTTCTACTTGAGAAAAGACAATCTTTTGCTGCATTCAGTCTATGAAAGCACACGCAGCTCCCAGTCTCGCAGATTTCTATCAGCCCGCCGATCAGTTCTTTTACGGCAGCTTACCCACCGGCCTAACCTACGACGACGTCTCGCTCGCCACGCTCTACTCAGATGTGCTGCCGCGACAGACCAACCTTGCGACCCGCATTTCCGACGCGCTGGAATTGCAGATTCCCATCATCTCTTCTGACATGGACACCGTGACCGAATCGAAGATGGCGATTCAGATGGCACTCAACGGCGGCCTTGGACTCATTCACTACAACATGAGCGATGAGAAGCAGATCAAAGAAGTCGCCCGCGTAAAGAACCACATTCACGGCTTCATTCAAGAGCCGATCAAAGTCGGCCCAGACCAGCAGATCGGCGAAGTGCTGAAATACATCGACTCCCGCGGCTTCGGGTTTAGCACCTTCCCCGTCGTAGATGCTGGTAACAAGCTCCTCGGCCTCCTGCCTGGACGTGCCGTCAAACCACGCTATGCCGATCGTCTCGTCTCCGAGGCCATGACGCCACGCGAGCAAGTCTACTCGCTGACCGAGAAGGAAATGGGCCAAGACCCGATCAAGACTGCCGACGACTTTTTTACCAAGCACCTCGGCATTCACAAACTGCTCATCGTCGATGACAACGATTGCCTCCGTGGCCTCTTCACACTCAGCGACATCGAGCGCATCAGCGAAGAGTCCCATCAGTTGGTCAAGCCCGCCCGTGACGACCACTTCCGCCTCATGTGTGGCGCTGCCATTTCGGCCCACCGCAAGACTGACGGCTCGCTGGATAAAGATCGTATTATCACCCACGTCGGCCAACTGGTCGACGAAGGTGCCGACGCCATCGCCGTCTCCACCGCACACGGATTCTCCAAAGGCGTAGGCGACTCGATTCGTATGTTACGCCAAGAATTTAAGGATCTGACCCTGATCGCGGGCAACGTCACCAGTGCCGAAGGCGTCGAATTCCTCGCCGATGCAGGTGCCAACTCGATCAAAATCGGCCAAGGCCCAGGCTCGATCTGCACCACCCGCATCGTCGCAGGTGTCGGCATCCCGCAGATGACTGCGCTCTACGTCGCCTCGATCGCCGCACGCAATAAAGGTGTCTCGATTCTCGCCGACGGTGGCATCACTAAATCGGGCGACATGGTCAAAGCGCTCACCCTCGCCGACGGCGTCATGTGCGGCAGCCTCCTCGCAGGTTGCCACGAGTCACCCGGCCAGATTATCGAAATCAACGGCAAGCTCTACAAGCAATACCGCGGCATGGGTAGCAACGCAGCCATGAAAGACGGCTCCGCCGCTCGCTACGGCCACGACCGCAAAGACGTCGCCACCAAAGCCGCCGCCGAAGGCATTGAAGCGCTGAAGGAATCCGCTGGTTCGCTGTCCGGAGTCCTCAGCGAACTGGTTGGCGGCATTCAATCCGGCATGGGCTACCTGGGCGCCGCCACACTCCCAGACCTTCGCACCAACGCCCGCTACATCCGCGTCAGCCCAGCAGGCCAGAAAGAATCCTCACCGCACGACGTCATCACGGTCAAAACCAGCGACCACGGTAACGACGGCGCAAAGTAGTCGGCTTAGATCACAACTTAAATTTCAAGATTGTTCCGGTCTATTTCGTAGCCGGCCTTGTCGGCCTACGGCCTCGGAACAGACTCTCAGGTTTCCATACAACATGCTCACTCCATTTTCCTCACAACTCATTGCCGATACAGGCATCTCCACTGGCGACGAAGGCAAAGGCCGCGTTATCCTCGAGATCGTTAATGAACTTCGCGATATCACCGGCCGTCAAAACGCGGTAGCAGCCGTGATGAAAGTCAACGGCGGTTCGAACTCGGGCCACACCGTGGCGGGCCTAAAGCTCAACCTACTCCCTGGCGGCGTCGCCGATCCACATGTGCCGCACCTGCCAATTGGCTGCGGAGTGGTCGCCGATCCGCGCAAGTTTTTATGGGAAGTTGCCTACGCTGAGCAAAACGGCCACATCGCACTCAAGCGCCTCGCGATCGACGAGCGCTGCCTCATGTCCGACGTCTGCCATCGCCTGCTCGACCTCGCCTTCGAAGACTACCGCGTACACGTCCTCAAAGACGCCCCACGTGGCTCGACTGGCCGCGGCATCACCCCCGCTTACCTCGACGAAGTCGGCCAATTCCAAATTTTCTACGCCGACTTCCGCGGCCCCAAAGAAGTCTTTGTCACCAAGCTGCGCAACCGCGCCGACCGCGCACTGCGCATCATTGAGCACGTCTGCCAAGTCGCTCCCGAGCGCTGGGATGGACTCTTCGACACACTGACTGGCGCTGAAACACGCGCCAACAAAGAGGTCATCGACAGCGGTGCATTCACCGAAGCGGAATTTAATTTCAGCCAGTTTGCCGGCGCCGAGCCATTCACGCTCAACCTCGACGCACTGATCGAAGCTTACTGGAGCGCAGGCCAACAACTCGTCGCGCAAGTTTGCGACGTGCGCGAACTCATCCTCCGCGCTCAAGACGAGGGCAACTACATCATCGGTGAGTTTGGCCAAGCTTACTGGCTCGATAAGCGCCACGGCTTTGCGCCCAACGTCACCGCCTCGCACACTTTCACGCCCGAGTTCTTCCAGTCCGCTGGTATTCCTGCGCAAGCGATCCACAACGTTGGCTGCTGCAAGGCCTACGACACCAAGGTCGGCACGCACGTATTCATTTCCGAAATTGAGCTCGACCACCCACTCAGCAAGCAGTTACGCATGATCGAGTTTGGTGCCACCACAGGCCGCCAACGTATGGTTGGTTGGTATGACGCCGTCGAAAAAGGTGATGCCCTACGTTACGGCGGCTACCAAGATCTCGTACTCAATAAGCTCGACGCCCTCAGCCACAGTGGTGATTGGCAAGGCGAACTGAAAATATGTATTGGATATAAGGATACAGCAGGTAAAGTCGTCTACCACGTACCACGCGACGATGATTACCGCCGCACCCTCAAGCCCGTTTACAAAATGGTGCCCGGCTGGAGCGAAGACATCTCTGATGTGCGCAACTTTGCTGACCTCCCCGAGGGCGCCAAACAGTACGTCGCCTGGATGCTTAAGGCCTTGGTCGACGTCGCCAACCACGGCGATCAGAACAAGAACAAGATCCCCAATCTGCGCTACATCGGCGTCGGCCCCGAGCCGAGCCAAATCATCAAAGACGTGCCCGCAGTCGAAGACCTCCTGAAACTCGCACAATAATTTTTCTTATGAACGCAAAAATCACCGCGGCCTGCCAGGCCTTCTCTCTCGGGCAATCTGCCAAAGCATTGCCACTCATCGCTGACGAAGTCGAATGGCACATCGTTGGTGACCACAGCATCATCGGTAAGGCCGGCGTGGAAGAAACCTGCGCCGAAGCTGAAGCCGAGGGCAACCCGAACTTCAAGAACCTACGCACCATTGAGAGTAAGTCCCACGTGATCGTCGAAGGCCACGACCTAGAGGGCGACGTGCACTACTGCGACATCTACACGGTCGAAGAGAACCTGATCTACGAGATCACCTCCTACTGCCTCGCTCGATTCGAGGAAGACGGCGAAGCAGAGCAACTAAGCGAGTAACGCAGGTATTCCTGTCTGCATAAAACAGGTAGGTATTCCTGTATCACCTTACTGCCCCTGGTAGCTGAGCACGATGCGCCTACTGTGCGAACGCGCGCGATGCTCCCAGAGAAATACCCCCTGCCAAGTGCCGAGGCAGAGCCGACCTGCGACGAAAGGAATCACTTCCGCCGTACGCGTTAGCGCCATTTTGATGTGGCTTGGCATATCATCCGGCCCTTCGTAGGTGTGCGTAAAATCGAGATCATCCTCTGGGACGAGGCGGTCAATGAAGCGTTCTAGGTCTCGGCGCGCAGACGGATCGGCATTTTCCATAATCACCAGACTGCAACTAGTGTGGCAGCAAAATACGGTGACCGCGCCCTCGCGCAGGCCCGATTCATTTAAGCCCGCCTCGATCGCGGACGTGAATTCTTCGGTCGATTTCCCCGCAGCAGAGACTTGTAGTTGTTTAGTAAAAATCGGCATGGGTAGCGCGGTGAAGTTAAATAGTAGGAAATGCGAGAGACCTAGAAGCGTTTCGAGACCTAGTCTTTCAGCATCTCTGAATCGGCATGCACATACCTAAATGATCATCTTGAATCGGATAAATCAACTAGCTTACATGCGCACCTTCGAATCTGCGAGTGCCTTATCCTTATCCGTAAAATCGAGTGTATAGTGCAGACCTCGGCTTTCTTTGCGTTGCAAGGCGCAGTCCACCACCAAGCCAGCGACTAAGATCATGTTACGCAATTCCAGCAGGCTTTCATCGACTTTGAAATTCCAATAGTAATCGGTGATCTCGCGGTCGAGTGCTTGAATTCGGGTGCGCGCGCGTTCGAGGCGCTTGGTTGAGCGGACGATGCCGACGTAGTCCCACATCGTGCGCTTCACTTCGTCCCAATTGTGCAACAACACGACTCGTTCATCGGAGTCGCGCACATTGCCATCGACCCAATTAGGCAATTCAAGCGCAGCTGCGGATGACGTCTTCAAATACTCCTCGACTGCGCTCGCTCCGCGATTTGCCATGACCACCGCTTCGAGTAACGAGTTACTCGCCAAGCGGTTTGCTCCATGCAAACCCGTGCAGGCAACTTCACCGCAGGCATACAATCCTGCCAAGGACGTCTCACCAGTCAAGTTGGTCTTCACGCCTCCGCACAAATAGTGCGCCGCTGGCACCACTGGGATCATATCTTTTTCTAATGCGACGCCCTGCTTGAGACAGAAGTCGTAAATATTGGGAAAGTGATCGTGTAACTTATTGAGCGGAATATCCCGCGTATCCAGCCAAACATGGCGCGCACCAGATTGCTTCATCTCCGAATCAATCGCGCGCGCGACAATGTCGCGCGGGGCGAGATCCTTGCGCGCATCATAGCGCGCCATGAACGCTTCCCCAGCAAGATTACGCAAGATGGCGCCTTCGCCACGGACTGCTTCGGTAATCAAGAACCGATCCGAATCACGTGAGTAAAATGCAGTGGGATGAAACTGGATAAACTCCATATTACGCACCTCGACTCCAGCACGATAGGCCATCGCGATACCATCGCCAGTCGCAATAAAAGGATTGGTGGTGTATTGATAGACTTGACCAATGCCACCGGTTGCAAGCAACACCACGCTGGATTGAAAAGTCTCTACCTGCTCGGTTTTTGTGTTGAGCGCATACAAGCCGAGCACGCGATCTGCACCCGACTGATTAAGCTTCGCCGCAGTGATTAACTCGACCGCAAAATGATGTTCAAAGGTCTTGATATTTGGCGAGGTCGCGATGCCATGCAGCAAAGCATCTTCGATCGCTTTACCCGTCACATCTTTGACGTGCAGTATACGACGCTGTGAATGCCCACCCTCTTTGCCGAGTGAGACTGTGCCATCATCCAATTGCGTGAAAGCCACGCCACGCTGAGCCAACTCTTCGATACTCGCCGCGCCATCGGTCAAAATCTCGCGCACCGACGCCTCATCGCACAATCCGTCGCCCGCGTCGAGGGTATCGGCCACGTGCATTTCGACGTCGTCGGTCTGCGAGGTGACTGCGGCGATGCCGCCCTGCGCGTAATTAGTATTCGATTCCGCGGAATTCTTCTTGGTGATAATCGCCACGCGTTGCCCCGCCTCGGCGACTTTAAGTGCAAAACTCAGGCCAGCGATTCCACTGCCGATGACGATGACATCGTAAGATTGTGACATAAATAAAAAGGAAAGTGGTTAGTAGGTAGGCAGGGAAAATGAAAGTAAGAAGTCGTCCTCGAGGGCCAACTTCAGACTTCTCAATCTTTATTCCCTTTAAAGTGCGATGTTATCAATCAAGCGAGTCTGATCAAGCCACGCAGCGACACAGATTATGTGCTTACCTGGCTGAATCTCTCGACCTGCAGGCTTCATTGTTTGGCGATCGACGATTTCCACGTAGATCACACGCACCGTGCGCGCTATCGATAAATGATGAGTAATCTCCGCCACCACGCGATCGACACTGCGTACCCCATCCTCGTGTACCATCTTCTGCGCTTTAAGAAGCGTCTTGGATATACTGAGCGACTCATCGTGTTGTGTGTGAGTCAAATAGCGGTTGCGCGAACTGATCGCTAGGCCGTCGTCGCCGCGCTTGGTTTCGCCGATGATGACTTCAGTAGGAATATTGAGATCCGTCACCATCTTTTGAATGACTGCGCATTGCTGGGCATCTTTCTGGCCGAAGACTGCGAGATCTGGCCGTGTAATATTAAACAATTTCATACATACGGTCGTCACTCCGCGGAAGTGATTGGGCCGCGAAATCCCGCACAGCCCAGTGCCGACCTCTTCCTCATTCACATAGGTCGAGAAACCCTGCGGATACATTTCAGCCACACTCGGGTTAAATACAATATCGACGCCACGCTCAGCACATTTATCTAAATCCGTCTGCAGTGACTTGGGATAACGCTCAAAATCTTCATTGGGGCCAAACTGGGTGGGGTTGACAAAAATCGAAACGATGACCTTATCGGCACGCTCTTTCGCAATGTCGATCAACGATAAATGTCCTTCGTGCAGACAGCCCATCGTCGGCACCAGTCCGATCAAACGGCCACTGGAGCGCAGACCGATAGCGTGAGATTGCATTTCATTGACCGATTGAATTGTTTGCATAACAAATTTGCAGACAAACTAAGTCCGTCCACCACTTTATCACAATAATAATCAGAACTTAACCATTCAACGAACAATTCAACTTCCGGCATTTCGCCATTCTCCATTCACACTTAGTCATTAATCATGAGCGATTCATACATCCAAGAACTCTTCGCTGAGCGCATCGGCGGCAATCAATACGGCAAATCCACTGCCATCTATAAGTTTGAGAAGATTAAACGCGCCAAGAAGGCCGCTAAAGAAGCGAAACCGGACGTGGACCTGATCGATATGGGCGTTGGTGAGCCAGACGAGATGGCCTTCCCAATCGTTGTCAAGGCCCTACAAGATGCCGCTTCACAACCAGAGAACCGTGGTTACGCAGACAATGGCGGCGACGATTTCAAAGCCGCTGCCGCTCAATACATGGCCGCCGTGTTTGGCGTAAGCGGCATCGATCCAATCACCGAAATCGTCCACTCAATCGGCTCGAAGACTGCACTTTCGATGATCCCTGCCTGTTTCATCAACCCGGGCGACGTCGTCCTGATGACATCGCCCGGCTACCCAGTGCTCGGCACTCACGCCAAATATCTCGGCGGAGAGGTCTACAACATGCCACTTAAGGAAGAGAATGACTTTCTCCCTGAGCTCGATGCAGTGCCCGCCGACGTCATCGCGAAAGCAAAGATTATGGTACTCAACTACCCGAACAATCCGACCGGCGCCTCTGCGACCCTCGATTTCTTCGAAAAAGCCATCGCATTCGCCAAGGCCAACCACCTTATTATTCTGCAAGACGCAGCCTACTCCTCGCTGATCTTCGAAGGTACGCCAATCTCCATCTTCCAAGTCGAAGGAGCGAAGGACGTCGCCATCGAATTGCACTCACTCTCTAAGAGCTATAATATGACTGGCTGGCGTATTGGCTTCGTCGTTGGCAATCCGCTCGTGGTGCAAGCTTACGCCGACATGAAGGATAACTCCGACTCTGGCCAATTCCTCGCGATTCAGAAGGCCGCCTCCGTCGCCCTCGCGAATCCTCAAATCACCGAAGAAATATCGGCGAAATACTCACGCCGCATGGATCTGCTCGTCGACGCACTCAACAGTGCAGGCTTCAAAGCGAAAAAGCCTAAGGGCAGTTTCTTCCTCTACGTAGCTGCACCAAAGTCAGCGACCATCGACGGCCAGACCACGGTGTTTGAATCCGGCGAAGCCTGCAGCCAATGGCTGATCACTGAAGAGTTGATCAGCACGGTGCCTTGGGATGATTGCGGCAACTTCGTGCGCTTCTCTGTGACCTTCGCCGCCAAAGGCGAACCCGCAGAAAAAGAGATTGCTGCAGAAATCGGCCGGCGCCTCGCGAAGTACAGCTTTGCTTTCTAGACGGACGCCCCTGCGTTCAATACCTTCAAGGCCGCCCGATCCAATCGGGTGGCCTTTTTTGGAGGGCAAGCACAGATTGCCGAGGCACCGTACGAGAACGCTCCTCGATCTCAGGATCGAAGCTATCCAAGCCACCGCCCGTTGCCGACCTCGTCAGACGGGGTTCGGCTAATGTCAAAAAAGGTTCGTCGATTAGTTCGCACCCCAACAATCGACGATGCTTGCAGTTGACGTAACAATCCCAATAATTTCTTACTCATACTCGCGCAGGCTAATTTTTACTATACGAACTATGAATACCCTCCCAGAACTGATCGAAAATAACCGCAAGTGGTCTGCGGGAATCACCGCAGAAAATCCTGATTTTTTCAAAAACTTGGCCGAGGCTCAAGCTCCCAAGTATCTATGGATTGGCTGCGCCGACAGCCGTGTGCCTGCCAACCAAATCACCGGCCTCATGCCAGGCGAGCTGTTTGTGCACCGCAATATCGCCAATCTGGTCGTGCACTCGGATCTGAATATGCTCTCCGTGCTGCAATACGCAGTTGATGCACTCAAGGTTGAGCACGTCATCATATGTGGTCACTACGGCTGCGGCGGCGTGCGTGCTGCCATCAGTTCTCAGCCGAATGGACTGGTCGACAACTGGCTACGCCACATTAAAGACACCGCTGTCGTCAATTGGAATGATTTGAAAGTGCTCGATGAGCAGGCTCGCGTAGATCGCCTATGCGAAATTAACGTCGTGCAACAAGCCAAGAATCTGAGCCGAACCACCGTCCTTCAAGAAGCATGGGCCCGCGGGCAGAAAGTCGATATTCACAGCTGGATTTACAACCTCAAAGACGGGCATCTCGAGACACTACAAGAACCAATCGAGGCCTACCGCGACCCGCTGAAGTAGCAAACACCTCGCGGCTATTAGAGCTGGGCTTCCAGTCAGCACAGAGCAATGCTTCCCCCTGAGATCTCCAAGGAGCCGATTCGCAACGAAGCACATCACCTCTCGCATATAAGGTGTTCGCTTCAATGAAACGCATAAGCGATCAACTCTAGACTTATCACTTTGACTTATGGCAACATACAGGCATTATACTTTTGCTATGTCACCCTGCCCAAAAGCCCCCCGCTGGGCTCTTGCACTCTCGTTGCTCGCCAATGCAGCCTACTGCGTTGATGACAACGGCAATGGCCTGAGCGACGTATGGGAGCAACGCTACAATGACAGCGCACTACAACTACTCGCAGACGATGATGGCGATGGTTTCAAAAACGTCGAAGAATGCATTGCCGGCACCGATCCTTTTGATTCATCCGATCACCCAAAGCTGAATCCCCTCATCGTCGAAGAGAGCACGGACGAAATCGAACTATCCTTCAAAACGCTCACAGGTAAGACCTATAAACTCTCGCACTCCTCAGATCTCACCAGTTTCGACCAACTGGGCGCAGATTGGCCTGGAGACGGCAACGAGCGTGCGCTTCAAATTCATACTGGAGGTCTGTCCGAAACGATCAGCCCCATTCAACTCGATTTCTGGGCGAACCTACCGAGTGCGACGATTGACGCACTTTACGGGCTCGACGGTTTCCCCTCCCCGCCAGACGGCAGTATCAACTACCCAAAACTAGAAGCGCCCCTTTTTCAATCAACTGGCTACGGCGCTCGTCTCACGACTTGGATCACGCCTCCCGCGACGGGCAGCTACACCTTTTACCTCTCCGCAGGTGGCCCATCAGAACTCTATTTCGATTCCACCAAAATCGCCGAAGTGCTGCCCACCCAAGCAGGCATTCCCCTCGGTGAATGGCAGCTCTACCCGACCCAACGCGCGGACGCCCTCGACCTCGCCGCTGACCAACACTACTTTTTAGACCTCCGCTATGTCGCAGCCACAGCTGGACAACACGTGCAAGTCGCATGGAGCGGCCCTGGCCTGAGCGGCATTGAGCCGCTCGACAGCGATGCTCTATCGAAAGTGACCTTTCATGCCGAAACCAGCTCAGAGGCCTCACTCTTTGAGCACGACTACGACAGCAGCGGCCAGACCGGCCAACTCTGGGCCAACAGCACAGGGCTCGAAACGGGCATCGTCGGCATGAGTGGTAATGCCGAGCGGGTAACCGCCGATCTCGGCACGAGCACAGAGGAGCGACTCACCTTCAGCGATGGTAGCCATGAACATCTCTACGTGACTTGGCTGTTTAATATGAGTCAGGGCGTCCAAGGCACTTACCTGTATTTTCAGAATGGATCCATTAGCAGCCAAGAAGGCCCGCGTATTGACATTGAAGATAACTCGTCGGGCACCCTTGCCGTCGTGCGTGCCGGAGATTCCAACGGAAGCGGAGCAACGATTGATATCGAATTCGATAAGACCTTCCGCATCGAACTGATTGCCACGCTCGCAACCGAAGGATTCGCCTACAAAACTCCGACCAGCACACACACCGTCACTGAAGACAGCTTCGACATTTACGTCAGTGACCCCGAAGGCAACATCGTCGGCTCTGCCACGGGGCTCGCCTTCCGCGACGGGCCAGATGTCGTCGAAGCACTCAGCGCCTTACGGATTCCAAACCCGAATACCCCGAACATTGCCTTCGACGACTGGCAATTCACCGGCGGCCTGATCACAGGAAAAGGCTACCTGACACCGAACAATATCGACTACGGCAACGGCGACTCTTCGCATTTCTTTAAACTCTCAATCGAAGAATCCGATCAAGACGGCGACGGCATTGCCGACTGGGAAGAGCTCGTGCTCGGTGCCTATTACGACTTACTCTTCTTCGACAGCGAAACCACCGACGGCACCGCAGATGCCGCGGCACTCGTGACCATCCTCGATCAATCACAAGGCTTACCCGACGTCGCACTCTACGGAACCGACGCAGCCGCATTTGAAAGCAACTACCCAAATACCATCGCAGACGACGGCGAAATTACCATCACGCGCACGGGCGCTCTCACACCGTTGACGATTCAAATCTGCGTCGCACCACTGGAGGCCACTGGCAGCACTAACACCGTGTGCGACGGCACTTGCTGCATGCTGATTGGCAGCGCGGGCGATGAAGAAGTGGAGCCCGAAGACTATCAACTCATCGACGAAGACGGCGCGATCATTACCGACTCCGTGAGCTTCGCCTTTGGAGAGATGCAAAAAGTCCTCACGGTCAAAGCCATTGACGACGCGATCAATGAATACCCAGAGACGCTTAATATCGCGATCGCCACCTCGGCGGACAACAGCTACACGATTTCCGATATTCTCAACGGTGCCTCCATCCAGATTTTCGACCTGCCCGACAGCGCCGATAATCTCACCATCTTTACCGGCACGTTCAGCCAAGACGGCAAAGCGGTCATCGCCACCAGCGGCTCGGGCTTCGTCACTGCGACGCTCAACGGCACTCGCACCGAGCTACGTTTCTGGAATGAGTTCTCCGGGCTCACCTCTGCGCAACAAGACTCCCACATGCACAAGTCCAACGACGGCGCACCAGGAAATATCATCTACGCCATCACTCAAACTCCGGGCGACAACGAAACCGATCCCCTCAACGGCGCACTCGTTAATTACCCTTGGGATCTACTCACCGCTTCGGGTGCCGTCTCCAGCTCCGGTAGCGGCGGAGCTTCCAAGCAAGTGATCATCGATTCGCTATTTGGCCAAAATGGCGAAAGCCCGCTCTACCAGAATGTGCACACAGTCGATAACCCCGCCGGAGAAATCTGGGCATTCTTAACCGTATCTGGCGGCTCAGCGACCGACCCTGGCGAGCCAGTCGCTGCCGCCATCGCGGGCTCTGCCGAATATCCACAGCTGTCCGGTGATCTGCTGGAATCCGAAGTGCGCCGCTTCCTCAATCAAGCCACCTTCGGCGCGACCGATACGACCGTCGAAGCACTGCTCACCACCATCACCGACACGCGCGTCTCCGATCCGACTTACCATCGTCACCAAGCCTACAGCGACTGGATCGACAATCAGATGAACCCTGCGCTCTACAACCAGACCTACCTGCTGGAGCTCACACTCGCGGATCATTTCCAGATGGCCACACTGGCTGGCATCTTCGACACCGCCCTCAACCCCACCGATGGCAGCACAGCCACACCGATACGCCCAGCCACATGGCCAACCATTAACCGGAGCGATCCCAACCCACAGCATTGGCATCTGGAGTCACAGTATCCATTTACCAAAGACGAACTCGACCTCACAGACGACAACGGCATCAACCTATCCGCAGGCAATAGCGAACGCCGCCACGCTCACTGGCAAACCATGCTCAACGCCAATGATCAACTACGGCAGAAGATGGGCTTCGCCTTGCAGCAAATCGTCGTTGTTAGTGCCGAATCCTCAACCATTCGCGGCAACGCTTACGGCTCTGCCAACTATCAAGACATGCTCAACACGCATGCCTTCAGGCACTACCGCGATATCCTCGGCTACGCCAATTGGAGCCCTATCATGGGACGCTGGCTCTCCAGTCTGCAAAATCAGAAAGCTATCGATTTCGACGACGACGGCCTTTTTGACTCCTACCCAGACGAGAATCTTGCTCGTGAAAATATGCAGCTTTTCTCCATCGGGCTTTTCCAAATCTGGCCAGACGGCACACTCAAACTCAGCCCCGAAGGACTCCCGCAGCCGACTTATACCAATGACGATATTCGCGAATTTGCAAAGATCTTAACAGGCCAGAGCTTCAGCCAATACGCCAGCAACTCAACGATCCCCACTTGGGGTGGCGTGCCCTTCGTCGCCGACAACGACACCTTTAACGTATTTGCAGCCACCAATGGCCCCCTCGCCCGCTCCTATCTCTACCCGATGAAAATGTTTGGCGACTATCATAGCCTCGGCACCAAGACCTTTGCCGGAGCGATGATAGACAATACCTCGCTAACCGATCCAACACTGCAAGGCATCGCAGATATCGAATCGGCCATCGACTGGCTCGCAGGCACACCGGGCGACGGCATGCCTGATTTCGACATGGTGCATAGCCACGTCAGCACTCCGTCATTCATCTCACGTCGCCTCATCCAGCGCTTGGTCACATCCAATCCATCTCGCGACTATCTCCACCGCGTGGCAGACACCTTTAAAGATTCCGAAGGCGACTTAGGCCTCACCTTAAAAGCACTCCTCCTCGACCCCGAAGCGCGCACGATCAATCTAAGCGACGCCATCTTCGGTATGAAGAAGTCGCCGCTCGAAGGTTACATACAATTACTACGATCGCTCGAAGCCTATACTTACATCCCACTCACCAATCCGAATGGAGCGGCTCCTTACGACGAAGCCGTCGGCGATTATACAAACAGCGATCTGTATCTAGAGAACTACCAATACCCAATCGACCAGCTCTCAAATCACGAGCGCAACGTCCGCTTCATGCCCTCAAGCGCAAACAGCAAAGGCACGCAGGGTCTGCAGATGAATCCCTTCTGCCAACCCACTGTATTCAACTTTTACCTACCGGACTATGCCCCTGGAGGTACCGTCGGCAATGCCGGACTGGTCGCCCCCGAGCTACAACTCGCCAACGAACCAGACATCATTCGCAATATCAATTATTTCCACGACATCATTTGCTATAGCCCCGGAGCGGGAGCAGACGAATTAGGCAGGACTGACGTTCGACAAAATGTCGCCTTTGGATTCGCAGACACCGATACAGATGCGAACAATTACGACCAACCACGCCTGCCCTTCCAGAGCATGGTCGATGCATTCTACCCGACGACCGCTCCGACACCAATCAACACAGGAGATCCACTGACCGACCGCACCAGCGAGTCGCTTGCCGACGAAGCCATGCTCGACGAACTCGACAAACGCCTCACCTATGGATTCCTCAAGCTGCGCTACCCCTATGATCGAAGCGACGATGACGATCCGAGCATCGCAGGCGTCGATGATCTACTGAAGAACCCTCGCGAGCTGATTATTGATTCCATCGCAGGCGTCTTCGGCAATCCATACGATGGTAGTAGCGACGATCAAAACCGTATCGATAAGCTCGAAAACATTCTCTACCTCCTTACATTCTCCCCCGAATACCAAGTCAAAAAATAGTGCCATGTCTAAGATTCTAAAAAAGATTTCCCGTAGACAATTCCTAAAAGCAGGCACCTGCGGAGCCATGACGATCGGACCGTTGGTCAATACCATCGCCCAACTGTCACTGATTAATTCAGCATCAGCCAGTGCGCTAGGCGGCGGAGCTCTGATAGGGTCAGATTACAAAGCGCTCGTCTGTGTATTCTTACGTGGCGGTTGCGACACCAATAATGTCTTGATTCCGATTGGTAGTCATCCGCAAGCGGCCACCTATGCCGCAGATCGCGGTGCAGTCGCGGTGCCCAATGGTATCGTCCATCCGACCTACAATCCCGACGGGCTCAATACCACGATTCCAATCACAGTCCCCGGACACGGTGAATTCGGCTTACACCCCTCCTTGGTAAACCTCGCGGCCATGTTTGGCGCCAATGAAGCAGGCTTCGTCAATAACGTCGGCACGCTATCAGAACCCACCACACAGAACGGCTACAGCACTTCCAGCTTACCCAAACAGCTATTTTCGCACTCCGACCAGGTCACGCAATGGATGTCCTCCATTGCCGACAAGCCTTACACCTCTGGTTGGGGCGCACGCGTTGCAGATCTCTACAACGATACTTGGAATATCAACAGCCAGACCTCCATGCTGATCACCGCAGGCAGCACCAACCAATTCATGAATGGCGGCAGCCTCAATCAATACTCAGTCACTTCATCCGGCTCAATCAGTCTGACTGGCTTTGGGACGAACTATGCAAGTGCGCTTAACACAGACGGCAGCTACAAAACGAATTCCACAGGCGAACGCCTCAAAGCCCTTGAGCGCATCATGCAATACAGCCATGCGCACATCATCGAAGAAGGCTACAGCGAAGTGATTCGTAGTGCTCGGGCAAACGAAGCAGTTATCTCAGAAGCAATCAAAGTCGAAGCCAGCCTAGCAATTGACTATGACGCACTCTGGACTAGCTACGGCGCAGACAGCGGAGTGGGCGAAGAGCTCAAAGCGGTGGCTCGTTTAATTACTGGACGCGAGTGCCTCGGTAATAATCGACAAATTTTCTTCGTCGATCTCGGCGGCTTTGACAACCACGCGGATATCAATGGCGACCTCCCCGTTCTACTCGATCAACTCGACCGTGCAGTCGGCGCCTTCAATGCCGCGATGAAAGAGTTGGATACAAAAGATAGTAATTTTTCCTACGACAAGGTCACCACCTTCCAAGCCTCCGACTTTAATCGCACATGGACACCCAATGGCACCAGTGTCGGCACCGCTGGCACCGACCATGCATGGGGCTCGCATACCTTCGTCTTTGGCGGCGCAGTCAACGGAGGACAATTCTACGGCACCTATCCGGAGCTCGCAGTGGGAAGCGTTGACGACGTCCCGAGTGGTTCGCGCGGTCGTTGGATCCCCACAACCTCCGTCGATCAATTTGCGGCCGTGCTCGCCAACTGGTTTGGCGTACCAGCCAACAGTAGCGAAATGCAAACGATCTTTCCAAACTTGGATCGCTTCCAAGACCCCTTCTCAATCGGCAACGAGGCAAACCTTGGCTTTCTGTAATTGCTCAGGTATCTCTGCAGCATGAAAAAACTCTGGATATTCCCAGTAGCTCTGTGCGTCATCGCAATTGCAATGACGCTGCTGAATATTGCAGCGGTCAAAGAAGTTGAGAAGCGCGTAGCTCCAGCCCAGCACATAACGCCGCAGAGCAAGCCCGATTCCAGCGCGGCCCCTCATGCCAATGCGCCACAGCCGGACGCACGCTTAGCACGGCTCCCCGATGGCCAGGTGCAATACAAGCCCGCCCTCGAAACCAGTCGCGCCTTAGACAGTATCCGCACTCCCAAAGAAGCACTTGCAATCATTGAGCTACTGCTCGGCCACTACCGATTTGCCTACAAAGAAAACCCAGTCGGCGTGGAGAACTTTGAGATCACCGAACAACTGCTCGGCAAGAATCCGAAGAAGATTGTCTTCATCGCTCCTGATACGACCGCTCTGCGTGGCAACGAACTCATCGACCAATGGGGCACGCCCTATTTCTTCCACGCGCAATCAGGCCAGCAAATGGACATTCGCTCCGCTGGGCCAGATAAAGAATTCTGGACGGACGACGACGTCTTTCTAAGCCAAGAATAAAGCTCGGCTACTTTAGCGCCTGATAGCGAAAGCAATCTGCGGTATGGTCGTTCACCATCCCAACTGCCCGCATAAAGGCATAGCAAATCGTAGTGCCGAAAATTTAAAGCCCGCCTGCTTCAGCAGCTCGGCTCATCGCATCCGACTCCGGCGTGCTGACTGGCACTTGTGATGCGTCAGTTCATGTATTTTGAATCGGTTGCCCTTCGACAAACTGCCTGCGCGCCTTCCAGAATCAGAAACTCAAACAACACCCGAACGTCCTAGGTTCGGTGTTCCTACGTCGAGCCAAACGCCTAGCTCAGGTAAGTGCAGCAATAATCCGCGCCGCCTGCTTTCACCTTGAGCGAGAACTTGGAATTACCTGGCACATTAAAGGAAGTGCCTTCGCCGTAAGTGTTCCACTGATCTGAACCGTCGAGCTTCACATCCATTTCACCGCCGAGCATTTCCATCAGCTCAGCCGCTTCAGTGCCGAACTCGTAATCGCCCGCCTGCATGAAGCCTAGGGTCTTCTTAGAACCATCCGCAAACACAACTGTGCGGCTAGTGACTTGGCCACCGAAATACACATTGGCTTTTTTTACAATAGAGATGTTTTCGAAATTTTCAGACATGTAATAGGTGATGACGATTCCGCTAAGAGTTGCAATCAGGATTTATTTAGAATTGCTCGACACATCATTGCTCGCGAACTGGTTCATCCATTTCGACTACGATTAATCGAATCCACCTAACTGACCGAAATTTCGAGGATCTAGAACCGACGAGACACAGAATAAAATATATATTTAGGTCAGACACTTTAAGAGTCACCAATCTGTTTCCGGCGCCTCAAAGCGACCGTCGGCTCGCTTCAAAATGAGACGCTTAAGTTCCAGCGCCATTAGCACAGACACAACTTCAGCAATCGGACGTTCTAATCGCTCTGCCAAAGCATCTGAGCTCGCGACCTCACCACCTTGCAAACAGTCGAGCGCAGCTTGCTCTGATCCTGATAACGATACCATAGACGAAACAGATGTTTCGAGGTCCGCCTCAGAAGCTTGTGCCGGAAACTGCATGCGCTTGTAGCGAAGCTCTTCCAGGACATCATCCACCGAAGTCACGATGATTGCGCCATCACGAATTAGCTGATGACACCCGCCGCTGCTTGCTTGATCGATTCGGCCAGGTACCGCCATTAGAGTGCGCCCCTGCTCACCCGCAAAACGCGCAGTAATCATACTGCCTCCTGACAGCGCACTTTCGATCACAATCACTCCTTGGCACATACCAGCCACCAATCGGTTGCGCATCGGAAAAGTTTGCCGATCCGCTCGTCGCCCAAAAGGGAACTCACTGGCGACCGCGCCGTGCGCGACGATATTTTTATACAAGTCCTTATTCTCCGGCGGATAAATAGTATCTAAGCCGCAGCCAAATACAGCGACGGTTTTACCACCGGCCTCAAGTGCGCCCTCGTGAGCCGCGGTATCGGTGCCACTCGCCATCCCACTGACAATACAAAATCCGAGCCGTGCTAGTTCGGACGAAAATTTCTTCGTGACACTCCGACCATACAGGGTCGAACGCCGTGTGCCAACAATCGCCACACAAGGACGATCCAAGATGTATTCACCCTGCCAATACAAGCCGATAGGCGGATCATACGTTTGTCTAAGTAATTCTGGGAACTTTTCATCCTCTTGAATAAAGAAGCGAGTACTAGTCTGACGCATCTGTGCCACCTCTTTGGCTAGATTAAAACGATCTGCCCAGTTCACCAAGATATCAGCAGCCTTAGGACTTACCCCCTTAACCCCGAGCAGCTTGGCATGCTGACCAGCAAGCACTGCCACCGCATCGCCGCTAAAAGCATCCATTAGATGCCGCAACATGATCGGCCCGACGTGCGGCAACCCATTAAGCACCAATAGTGCTTGGCGTTGATTCAGTGGCGAAGGCATTTAAAAATGCTAGCACTGCAGTGAGCGAGGACAATCTTATAGTGTTAGGTTACTGATTATTTCGTTGAATTAGTAGTCGGGATAAAGCGCCATTTATTTGAGCTTTTTTAACGGCATCCTGCCGTCGCATTTAACATGGCGGACGTCAAACCGCGGCTCGGCGAGGACTCCGATCAAACGGATACTTTATTGCAAATACGCCTTCATCTCACGAACGGCTTGCTCCACACCTACAAATAACGCACGGCTCACGATGGTATGTCCAATATTCAGCTCATGCAGATGCGGGATCTCCAGCACTTCGCTGATGTTAGTATAGTTAATTCCATGCCCAGCATTCACCACGAGTCCACGACTGTGCGCCAACTCCGCACCCTGACAAAGAATCTCCAACTCTGCCGCACGACGTTCACCATAATAGGCATTTGCATACGCTCCAGTGTGTAACTCGATCCACTCTGCCCGCAGCTCAGCCGAAGCCTCGATCTGCGCGGGATCGGGATCGATAAACAAACTCGTAATGATACCGGCCTCAGCCATCGCTGATACCACATCGCCCACACGCGACTTCTGACCAACAACATCAAGGCCGCCCTCAGTGGTGACTTCCTCACGGCTCTCCGGCACCAAACAGACAGAATCTGGCTTCAGTTCCAACGCATATTTGATCATCGCTGGCGTGCAGGCCATTTCGAGATTTAGGCGCGTGCCAATCTGCTCGCGCGCACGGCGTACGTCCGACTCCTGCACGTGGCGCCGGTCTTCACGCAGGTGAATAGTAATGCCATCGGCACCCGCCTGCTCGCACAGCAACGCAAACGCCACGGGGTCTGGCTCGACCTCGTTACCATGATCGAGCACATGTTCACGAAAACGCGCCTGGCGCACTGTCGCGCAGTGGTCCACATTGACACCAAGAAGAATGTTAGAAGCGGTGATAGTCATAAAGACTATTTAATTTGCGGATTTCCTCGAAAGAGTCCACTCGAGTTTCACATTTCTGCTGCAAAATAGAAGCGGTACCCCAGACGCTTCAAAACAGTGTATCGCGATAAGGCGTGACCCGCTTGCCACATCACCCCTTCACAAAGCCCTAAGCCGAGGGCTTCCAGTCGATCAGCGTCACTTGTGGATAGCGGCTGTTGCGCCAATAGTTCCACGAGAAACGTACTGCTAAATCAATCGACTGGCCCACTTCCGGCAGGCCGTGCATACGCCATGCGATACCAGCGACACCACTTCGACTACCCTCCACGATCGGCATACGGAAACGGAAGTTACCCTCCCCGAAGGCATGCGGCGCTTCTTCGAGGACGACGCCACGCAAACCAAACACTGGCTCGGCATTGCCCTGACCAAAGGGATGCAACCGGTCCAGCTCTTCAAGTAAGCCTTCTTCTAAATCTTCAACCTCCAACCAAGTCGACAACTGCAGCGATGGCTCAGGTAAGCCATCCGGATAGAGCGCCTTCAAGCTTTTGAGATAGCACTCGGTAAATGCTTTGATGTTTGCGACTTTCAGCGAAACACCGGCCGCCATCGGATGGCCGCCCCAGTGCCCGAGAAAATCGGTACAACGTTGAAAGACTTCGACTAAATTCACCGTCGCCACACTACGCCCGGAACCATGCGCATCTTCACCATCTGCACCAAGAATCACACAAGGCTTATGAAAATGGCGACTCACGCGGCTGGCCACGATGCCAACGACCCCCGGGTGCCAATCTTCGCCAAACAACACGATACCGGGTTCATCCGCAAACTCCTCAGCCGCACGTTGCTCGGCCTTTGCGGCAATGCCACGCTCAATACCTTGGCGCTCACGATTCATCGTATCGAGCTCTTGCGCAATCTTTTGGCAGGCAGCCGGGTCGTCACTCAAAAGCAGGTTCATCGGCAGTGACGCATCACCCAAGCGCCCACTAGCATTAATGCGCGGTGCTAGTTTAAATGAAATATCAGATGCCGCCATTTCTTGACTGGCATCCATGCCGCTGATTTCGGCTAAAGCACCAATACCAATACGGCCATTCGCGCGCAGGTGGCGCAAGCCGAACCATGAGAGGATGCGATTCTCGCCGCGCAACGGCACGAGGTCGGCAATCGTGCCCATCGCAACAAGGTCTAAATAGTCCTTAAGTTGAATGCCATCTACGTGCGGATCTTCAGCCTCGCGACGACTTTTCAGAAGCCCGTGCAAGAGCTTAAACACTAGACCCGCGGTACACAGATCGCGCCACGGCGCATTTTCAGCATCGTTCACGTGCGGGTTTACAAAAATGCACCCTTCAGGCGCGACCGTCTTAGTCTGGTGATGGTCGACCACAATCACATCGCAGCCCAACTCACGCAAATACGCGATCGGCTCGTGCGCGTTAGTGCCACAGTCCAGCGCAATAAATAGATCTGGCACTTCACCTGCGAAGACACGGGTGATCGCCTCACGACTCAAGCCGTAGCCCTCATCTAACCGCAGCGGCACACAATAGCGCGGCTCTAGACCGAGCGTGCGCAACATACTGACGAGCTGCACGGTACTGGTCACGCCATCAACATCGAAATCGCCAAACACCAACACCGACTCCTTCGCCTCAATTGCCTGCTCGATACGCGTTACCGCTGCGCGAAGGTTTTTCAGCGCAAAGGGGTTATCGAGCTGAGCAAGACGCGGACGTAGAAACTCTTCCGCCGCTTCGACCGTCGCCAAATCGCGCTGCGAGAGCAATTCTCCCATAACTTTAGATACACGCAACTCCGCGCTTAATTCAGCAGCGATTGTGTCGTTAGTCTCAGTTAAGGTCCAAAGCATAAATTAAAGTGTTGATGTTAGAATCGTAGCGCTAACGGTTGGCGACTTCAATCGATCATTTTAAATAAAAAAATGGCGAATCGTTCCCGATTCGCCATTCCTGTTTTAAAAATCAACCATTGATCCGCTTAATTCTCACTCGAACTCTCCCACTCGTAGCGCTTCGGCGTGAGCTGATGCTCTTCGACGTGGCGGCGGTCGCCCTTGTGCCACCAGTAGAAGACGGGGCTGGCGATGAAGATCGAAGAGAACGTTCCGGTTAGAATACCAATAATAAAGATGAAGGAGAAATCGGTGATGACTCCGGCTCCGAAGATGTAAAGCGACAGCGCAGCAAGCAATGTGGTGATACTGGTGAGCAATGTGCGAGAGAACACTCGGCTGAGCGCAAGGTTGATAATCGAGCGTAAATCCGTACCAGGGTTGAGTTCCAGTTCTTCACGGATGCGGTCAAAGGCAACGATGGTATCATTGATCGAGTAACCCACGATCATTAGAATCGCAGCCAACATCGGCGCGGTGAATTGGCCGCTCACAAAGATACCCAGTTCGCCGCAAATGACGAAGATGCCGATCGTCATCAAGACGTCGTGAATCGTTGCGACGACCGCGCCGACTCCGTAGCCGACTTCGAAGCGGAAAGCGACGTAGAGGAGGATGCCACCCAATGCGCACAGCACAGAATAAAGCGCATTCCATTGAATGCTCTTGGATACAGATGCACCGATTTGAGTGATGCCAGTCTCGATCAGATTCGCATCCGGGAAAGCGGCTTGAAGCTGCTCGAGAACCGGACGTGCTTGATCAAAGGGTGTTTGCAACTTCAGGATTTCAACATCCTGCCCAATAAGGCTCTGGTAAATCGGAGTCACATCACCGAGATCCTGGTCCGCCACCACTTGCATGATCTCATCAGCGCCGAGGCGTTGGTCATAGGCGACTGTCATCTCATCACCACCGGTAAAGTCTTTACCCAAGATGTTGTCATGGTGAACCACTACACTAACAACACCAGCGAGCACGATCAGCCAAGAAACGATAAACGCAGGCTTACGGAATTTAAAGAAATCGAGCTTCTTGGATGGGAAGAGGTCCATGCCCAGCACTTTTCGTAAACCGATACGATGCACGAGGAAGTCGACTAACAATCGAGTCACTACCAGCGCACAGAAGATCGACGCACAAATACCAATTGCGAGCGTGATGCCGAAGCCCTTAACCGGACCAGTGCCGAGCCAGATCAGAATCGACGCCGTGATCAAAGTCGTGACGTTGGCGTCCACAATCGTCGAAGTTACCTTATCGAATGCACCTGCGGTGGCATTCTTAATACTTTTACCGCTCTTAAGCTCTTCACGTAAACGCTCAAAGATCAGGATATTGGCATCCACCCCCATACCGAGTGTGAGCACCAGTGCCGCGACACCAGGAAGTGTCAGCGTCGCGCCCAGGCTGGCTAGTACACCAAGCACGATGACGATATTAACCAAAGCGGAAATGACGGCGACCACGCCGCCAGCAAAATAATAAAGGAGCATGAACCCGACCACCAGGCAGGCACCCCACTGAGCTGCATTGATCGAGCTAGCGCGTGCGCCGGCAGCCAATGTCGGTTGCACTTCGTACATCTGGTCTACACGCAACTCAACCGCGAGCGGGTTATTCAAGACGTTGGCAAGGTCGATCGCTTCACGTTGCGAGTAAGTCCCAGTGATCTGCGCGCGACTAGAAAGGACGCCGTTCACAGTTGGTGCTGAGTAAAGCTTGCCGTCGAGGACAATGGCAAGGGGCTGGCCGATCATTCTTTCAGTCACAGCAGCGAGAATGTCCGCACCATCGCTCGTCATTTCGAGATTGATCTGAAAACCACCAGTCTGCGTTTGCGAGACATAGGCATCATCGACGATTTCACCAGTCGCTTCTGGGATGAGCTTAACAAACATGCGACGCTCAAAGACTTCACCCGTCTTACGATCTTCATTCTCCTCAGCGAGCACTTCATAGCCGACAGGATATTTGTTCTTTGCAGTCGTGTCAGGGTTCAGGGTCTCATGCACCGACCGGAACTCGAGGCGAGCTGGCTTTTTTAAGTCTTCCAGCACCTCTGGGTTATCCTTAGTGGACAGGCCCGCGATTTGAATCTCGATCGCGTCATCGCCAACAGGACGAATGATCGGCTCAGCCACACCGTGACCGTCCAAACGACTACCCATGATTTCGATGGCGTCCTTTAGCTGCTCCGCTTGTTCGAATTTACTACCTGGAGCATCCTCAGCAATCTTCAGCGTCACACCGACGCCGCCTTTAAGGTCGAGGCCGAGGCGTAGATTGCTCTGCGCGGAACTGAGGATGTACTTAAGCAGGATGTCGTTGCGCTTATTTTGATTCGCAACGTCGCGCAGGTTCACCTCAGGGAAGAACACCGCATAGTCGATATTTTCTTCGGCGCCCATCTCGCGTAATGCCAAAAACAGAGTCTTCGACTTCTTCGAATCCACTCGAGCCTCAGCGCGTTCCATGATGGCCGCAAACTCAGCCGTTTGCGCAGTCGCCTGTTCGACGATGTAGTCTTCGAAAGGACGATCCTTCAAGGGAGAGATCTCAGCGACACACCAAAAAATGATGACTGCCGTGAGGGCGAATTTCCAAAGTATATTGCCGGACATGGGATATTTATTTATATTAAAGTCGAATTACTCGACGATGGTAGCTTCGATTTTGCTGGAAATAAAGCTCTTGCCGAGCTCGATCCGTGTATTATCCGCGATTTCGACGACGAAACGATCGTCTTTCACGCGAGTCACCGTGCCGAACAGACCGCCTGTCGTGACGATTTCATCGCCCTTCTTGATCTCCGCGAGCATTTTATCATGCGCTTTTTGGCGCTTGCGCTGAGGCGCGATGATGAGAAACCACATGCCGAGAAACAACAGGATAATCGGCAGGAACTGCCCAAAGCCGCCGCCGGAAGGCGCTGCTTGAGCAAGAGGAAGTAGAGAATGAATGTCTGGAAGTGCCATAATAGTGTGTGAGTTGAAAAACGGGAGAAGCAAAGGCAGTCGCCCCTAAATGGCAAGTATCTATTCTCGTTGTAGTGTTTTAGAGGTTTGATGGTCAGACTGAGCTAAGCGTAATTCGTTAAATGCGTCGCAACGGTGCTTTAATTATGCGCTTGGGTGCTATCGCCAGGTTGATCGCACAGGAGATTTCGCCAATAGAGCAGTATAGCCCACCTGACACAAGAGCCGTGCCCCCTAGCCGGCAAAAGCCGTCCCGAGCAGCAATCCGCCAGCAAACAACATACCATATGCAGCGACTACTTTGACCGAGCCCTTCAATGCTTCCAGAAAATCCAAAGGCCCCTCGGCCATAGGCAACCGCACGCCTAGCAATACCGCGTAGAGCACTGGCAGCAGCGCAACGAGGACAAACGGGCCATAGCCGATTGCGCAAAACATCAACACCACCGCTCCGGCAAGCACAGCCGACACATAATACTGGATCTGCGCACAACGGCGCCCAAAGAAGACCACCAAAGTGCGCTTTCGCGCAGCACGATCCTCGTCAAGGTCTCGATAATTATTCACCACCAAAATGTTATTAACCAGTAAACCGCAACCCAGCCCCAGCAACAACACCACAGCCGAGATGGTGCCAGTCTGGACAAAATACGTGCAACCCACCGCCACCAGTCCAAAAAATAGCACCACAAACACATCCCCAAGCCCATTATAAGCCAACGGATATGGCCCGCCGGTGTAAAGCCACGCACACGCCACGCTCGTCACGCCAACCACCAATAGCCACCACCCACCAAACGGGATGAGGCAAAGCCCCACACAAAACCCGACCACCAATACCAGAATCGTCGCTCGCCGCATAGTACGCGGTGCAATCAACCCGGCCGCCACTGCTCGCCGCGGGCCAAGCCGCGCCTCAGTATCGGTGCCTTTAACTCCGTCTAAATAGTCATTGGCGAAATTCGTGCCGACCTGAATCAACAGCGCAAAGATTAAACAAATCGCCGCCGACCGCCAGTCAAACGCGCCGTCCGCATACGCCAAGCTCGACGCCAGCATGACCGGCACGACCGCCGCAGGCAGGGTCTTCGGGCGCATTGCTTCGAACCAGATATTTGAAGAGGACATACTTTAGGAAACTTTAAACGGAAGGGCCGAGTTAGAAATAAAAACTCCTAGCACGCCAAGCGAATTCAGTCTCCACTACAACTGATGACCTCGGCCAGCATCTAATTATACTGCAACGATACGCTTTCACTCACTAATTTAGAAACCACTCTCGGTTGATGCGAACCAAATGATGCATACGAGCCTAGAATAACGATCAATCCTCGGGGAATTGATGACACTCACAGGTAAATCGCATTTGCGCTTTTCTCAGTAGCGCTTAAAAACAGCCACCATGGAACCGACACTATTGATTCTCGCAGCCGGCATGGGCAGCCGCTACGGCGGCCTAAAGCAACTCGACCCAATGGGGCCAAGCGGCGAAACCGTGCTCGACTACTCCGTTTTCGACGCCATCCGCGCCGGCTTTAGCAAGGTGGTATTCGTCATCCGCCGCGACTTCGCAGATGCCTTCAAATTTGCAGTCGGCAACAAATTTGAGGGTAAAATCGAGGTCGCCTACGCCTTTCAAGAACTGGCCGACCTACCGGCAGGATTCAGCATTCCCGTGGGCCGCGAAAAGCCTTGGGGCACTGCCCATGCGGTGCGCGCCGCGCGCGGCGAGATCGACGCACCCTTCGCAGTGATCAATGCCGACGATTTCTACGGCCAGGATGCCTACAAACAACTGGCCGACTATTTCGCACAAAGTACCGACGAGGCTAAACTGCGCACCTGCATGATTGGGTATCCGCTAAAGAATACGCTCTCGGAATACGGAACGGTGAATCGCGGGATCTGCCGGGTCGAAGGCAGCGCATTACAGACCGTTGAAGAACACTCCACAATCTCCAGCGGCGCGGACGGCGTGGTGCGCGGCGACAACCTAGCGGGCGACCCCGTCGAGATCGCGCCTGAAGCAATCGTCTCAATGAACTTCTGGGGCTTCACGCCCGCACTCTTCCCTCGCCTCGAGGCATTGTTCATCGAATTCCTCGAAGCGCACGGACAGGAAATGAAGTCGGAGTGCTACATCCCGAGCGTAATTGATACCTTGATTCAGACCGAACAAACCCAGTGCGTCGTGATCGAGACCGACGGCGCGTGGTTCGGCGTGACTTACCCTGATGACAAGCCCTTCGTGCAAGCCAGCATCGCTGCGCTGATTGCAAGCGGAGAGTATCCGGTGCAGGTTTAACAACTCAGCGAGTGCTCTCGGATCTCACGATCGAGGCCGAACTCCACAGAAGCGGGCCCGACGCGACCACACCTATAACTCAGCGACAATCTTTGCGTAAATCTCTGGTACCGTCAGCTTTGCCAACTCCTTGGTCGAAACACGCGCGGGGTTGATTACTGGTAGGATATCGAGCGACTCGGAGAGGCAGACATCGCGATTCGCCTCGACCTCTTCAACGCGGTCAATCGGCGTAAAGTGCGGCGCGGAATTGAGTACATCAGGGTGCTCCTTCGCCAATTTAATGATCGCCTGCACCGCTTCGACAAAGCGATCGAGTTCGGCCTTGGTATAACTCTCAGTTGGTTCAATCATCAGGCCCAATGGCTCAGGCCAGGCGACTGTCGGAGCATGAAAGCCAAAATTTAGAAACAGTTTGCCAATGCGCGGCGCGGCATCGGTCTTACGCAGACCGACCGAGTCGAGCAGGCCGAAATCTGCCTCCTTCAAGGTAAGGATGAACTCGTGCATGCGCGGTTCACTATCTGCCCCCTCTGGCAACAAGGCATAATCATTGGTGAGTTGTGCTTGTAAATAACGCGCGCTCAAGACCGCCACCGCCGACATCCGCTGTACGCCTTCGCGGCCAAGGCGGAGCAGATACGTGTAGCAACGAATCTTATGGGCGAAATTGCCCCAATGTCGATGGAACGAGCCGATCGACTTCGGCGCCCGCACTGGTTGATACAGCGAACCATCAAATTCGATTTGATAGCCAGGTAAATACGGGGTGAGACGTTCGCTCACCGCAACAATCGCATCACCAGGGCCACCGCCGCCATGCGGTATCGTCCAAGTCTTGTGCAGATTATTATGCACGGCATCGACACCCAGCGCGCCGAGGTCGACCCAACCCGCAATTGCATTCATGTTCGCACCGTCCATATAGACGAGGCCGCCAATGGCGTGAATTTTCTCCGCGATTTGCTTAAAGGAGGTCTCAAAAATACCACTGGTATTCGGGTTGGTGATCATCACACCAGCGATACGATTGCCATATTCTTCGATGCAGCGATCCAAATGCTGGTTGAGCACACGCCCCTCAATATCGGCATCGAGATAAACGATCTTGCCCTGCTTGCCAGTGAATCCGGCCATGGTCGCGGTGGCAAAGTTGGTGCCGTGCGCAGAGCTCGGGATCAAAATCACATCACGCACTTCATTGCGATCGCGGTGGTAGGCTTGAAAGAGTTTCAGGCCGACTAACTCACCTTGCGCACCCGCTAGTGGCTGAGTCGTCACTGCAGCTAGGCCAGTGATATTTTTAAACCACTCTTGAATCTCGTGTAATACGTAGAGGCAGCCTTGTGCATCTTCAACTGGGGCTTGCGGGTGGACATCGGTGAAGCCCTGCAATCCTGCCGCCCAGTCATTGACCTTCGGATTATACTTCATCGTACACGAGCCGAGCGGATAGCATCCGTCATCTGGGCTAACGTTGAGATCACCCAAGCGCTGGTAGTAAGCAATCACTTCCTCGGCAGTATACGTCGGCAAACCTGGGGCTTGTTGGCGCACATCTTGTTCAGCGACTGCCGATAAAGCAGCAGGCTCAGCACTGCAGGCAGCACCAAAAAGATCAGCAAACACCGCGACCAACTCGGCAATCGCTTGTTCACGATTAGAAAACGATAGCTTCAATAACTGGCGACCACCAGCGACGCGGCTGGAAACGTCTGCCCCAGCAAGAATACCACTCGCGCGCGCCTTTGCTAGTACATCAGCGACCGGTATAGACAGTTCAAAGGTGACCTCATGAAATGATGCAGAGTTCGGAAACGCGAGCGACACGCCGTCGAATACCGTCAAGCACTCAACTGCCTCAGCCAAACGCGCACGCAGCCCAACTAGAATTGCTTCGAGTCCGGAATCGCCACGCTCGAGAAGCGCAGCGCCGACCAATGTCGCTACGAACGCTTGATTGGAGCAAATATTGGACGTGGCCTTGTCCTTACGAATATGTTGCTCGCGGGTAGAAAGCACGCCCACACGGCAGTCACGCCCCGAGCTATCCTTGGCTTTGCCAATGAATCGACCCGGTGCAGCACGTACGCCGGCACGATCTTTAGCCGAAAAACGCACACCAAATAAACCGAGGCCCGGGCCACCGAAATTAGGCGCCAATGCCAAGTGATGTGCCTCGCCGACAATAATATCGACGCCATTCGCACCAAACTCAGAGGGAGCCTTGAGCCCCTCAGGGCCAAGTAAGATTGGATCAATCACCGCGACACTCTTCACCTTCAGCTCAACCGCCAAGTCAGTCAGCGTATCGACGGCCTCGATCAGGCCAAAAGTATTGACGTGCGGAAACACAATTGCCGCAAGACGCGTGCCCGCCGCTTGAGTCGCCGCCTGCAGTGCGACTAGGTCGATCAGACCCGTCGCAGCATCCACGGGCACGCGGATCAACTCAACTTCTGTGCCCTCTGCCAGAGTCTCGAGCACTTCAAGGTCTCCAGGGTACAAGGTCTCAGGAATGATCGCCGCAGATTTGCCGCGGCCCATGCGAATCGCTGCACTGATGCCCTCGAAAATCGAAGTGGATCGGTCGTAGAGCGACGCATTGACCGCTTCGAAGCCCGTCAAACGCGCCATCGAGCATTGATAGATCCAGTGAGCGAGCAGTGTGCCTTGGCTGAGCTCAGGCTGATACGGCGTGTAAGCCGTCGTCAGGTTACGAATATCGCAGATGGGCCCAACGACAGGCGACGGCACAAAGTCCGACACACCATCGCCGAGAAAACTAGTGCCGATGCGATTCATCTTCGAGATCTCTTCGAGACGGGTATACAAGTCGTCGTAGCCCAGCTCTTCAGGCAGCGCGACGCCACCTTTGAATTTAACGTCTGCCGGGATGTGGCTAAAGAGCTCGTCCAGCGACGCCTTGCCAACAGTTTTCAGCATCGCATCGATATCAGCATCGCTCGCAGGAATGTAGTGGCGCGCATGTTCGCGCTGTTCGACAGAAATATTTTGCATTTTAAAGAAACTGAGGCTTAACAACGAACAAAAATAAGCATTTATTGTTACTGAATAAGATGAACAGTTCAGACAACCCGACTCTTTCTTCTTCGCAAGTTTCTTTATACGAATTCCCGAATTTTCTATCTCACCGCCTCTTTCGATCGGCGCAAACAGCTCATTACCAGTACTTTTAATGTCCGACATCCTACACATCCCGCTACACGACTTTCATGCCAAGCAAGGCGCGCGCTTCGTTAATTTCGGCGGCTGGAATATGCCGGTGCAATACACCAGCATTCTCGAAGAGCATAAAGCGGTGCGCACCACGGCTGGGCTGTTCGACGTCAGCCACATGGGAGAATTCTTAGTTACTGGTGTCGATGCCGCATTGTTTCTCGACAAACTACTGGTCAATTCGATCGCGAAAGCACCCGTTGGCAAAGCCGTTTACTCGCCGATGTGCGCCAGCGATGGCGGCGTAGTTGATGATTTGATCGTCTACCGCACCGGCGACGAGACCTTCCTCGTCTGCGTGAATGCAGGCAATATCGAGAAAGACTTTGGTTGGTTCCTCAAGCAATCAGCACGCTGGAACCTCGACGTGCAGATAGAAGATCACTCCGATGACTATGCTCTCCTGGCGCTGCAGGGGCCCAAAGCCACCGCAATCATGCAGGCCATTGGCTTCGACTCCATTCATACACTTAAGAAATTTTGGCACATGCTGGTACCCTTTGCTGGCGAAAGAGTACGTGTATGTCGCACGGGCTACACTGGTGAAGACGGCTTTGAAATCTACCTCTCTCCTAAAGCAGCGGATACGCTCGCCCGCGAGATCGTGAGCAAAGGCGAACCTTTCGGCGTGCAACTTTGTGGCTTGGGTTGCCGCGACAGCCTGCGTCTCGAAGCCGGCTACCCACTCTATGGACATGAGCTCAGCGACTCAATCACTCCACTGGAGGCGAGCCTCGACTGGACTGTGAAGCTGCAAAAGGATGACTTCATTGGCAAGAATGCACTCAGTGAGCAGCAGGAACAAGGCGTCCCGCGTCGCGTGGTTCATTTCAAACTCGAAGGCCGCCGAATCGCCCGCGAGGGCACCACAGTCGTTAATGCCGCGGGCACCGCCGTCGGCCGAGTGCTCTCCGGCACGCTCTCGCCCATGCTTGGCTGCCCAATCGGTAGCGCAATCGTCGACACCGTGGCTAAAGATGCACCACTGTTTGTCGATTTGCGCGGCAATCACATCGCGCTAGAAGTCGCGACTTTGCCGCTGCATACCGCATAGTCCTGCACTGATCTCATCGGCCGTTACTGCAGTTCTCTGCCAGAGTTAAGCATACGCCACCCAGGGGATGTCTTGATTGCCATCACAGCTTAGCGTCGTTACGCCCCAAGCTCTCTATGGCACAACCGCTGACACCCGCTCAAGCGCAGACTCGCTCGACTGCTCAGCCTCTGAGGTAGAAGTTGAAAATGAGGCACGCTGAATGATCAGGCTGGTCTCTGGACGTGGTAAGGTCTTGACGGAGAATTCCATCAGCTCTTCTCCGCGTAGCACCTCAATCGTGGTGAACTGATTCGCCCGCGTAAAAAACACTGCACCTGGCACATCGGATACATTATCGATTGTATATCCAGCAATCGAAACAAGATGGTCCCCCTGCAACAAACCAGCTTGATGCGCTGGTGCACCATCGATCACGGTCGACAGATAAACGGCATTGGTCATATCCGTGCCCAGCTCTTCTGCCACTTCAAAACCCATCCAGCTGTGGATGATATGCCCCGAAAACAGCAGGTCGTCGCGTACCCGTGCCAACGCCGCGACTGGTAAACAGTAAGACGCATCCAGCTCCGTAATCGATGCCACTGACATGCCGATAAAGCGACCATTGACATCCAAAATCGGACAACCGCCCTGCCCCGCATTGACTGAGATCGAGGTGCGGATGTACTCCGTCGGAAACACTTTGTTGCCCAGTTTTTTATCCAAGCCAGTCACAAGCCCCATCGCTGGCGATGGCTCAAAATCGAGCGGACAGGAAATCGCAATTGCAATCGCGCCCAGTAGAGGTTGCGTCGCATTGGTATCCAACGTAATAATTGCAAATTCGTCTGGCAGCTCCAATACGCGTAAGACCGAAACGTTGGTCACCCGATCATGGCCGATCGCTTCGGCCGCATAGGATTTACCCTGATGCTCGACCCACACGCGACTCGCGCCGGCAGCGCGGCTGGCACTCACCAGGACATGGCCCTCTTTGCTAATGAAAAAACCCGTGCCAACCCGTAGCATCACTTGCGCTTTGCCGTCTTCGTCTGGTCCACGATAAGCGGCCTTCACTCGAATCACCGCATCTTTATTCTGCTCAAAAACCTCAATCAGGCGCTGTTGCAAAGCAAGCGCATCGGCTGGGCCTGCGCACACAGACATCGAGCACGCAGTTAATAGAAAAATAATCCACCCAAGTTTGAGCATAGCAGACAACTTAATAAACGAGACTCGCCACGCCGGTCGATGCAAACGCTACGCGCGCATGTGCCGAATCGGTAGAATATGCAGAAGCATCATACGATGCGATCCGCATCTGCTCCATTCCGAAATCACGAATAAAATTAACTTCACTCGATGACGCTTCAGCGGAAATCACATCCGTGTCGTAATTCGGCAAACTCGTCGCCTCGGCAAGTGTAAGTTCTGTCATCGCCACTTCGAAAGACGCACCAATGACGTCAGCCCCAGAGGCTTGCGCATCTGTAACATAAATAGGCTGCATTGTTGACTGAAAGGCTGGCCGCACAACTATCATTGCGACCAAAACGGCAGCTGTGGCAATCGCAGCACTCTGCAAAATACGGCCCGAAAAAGCACGTACTACTTGCAAATACCATGGGTCCTTCTTGACCAATGTTTGCAACATACGTTGGTGCAGTTCGCGGTCGAATTCATTCCAAAATTGCTCGGAAGGACGTTCGGATCGCTTCAACCGAAGGAGGTCTTCTAGGTTAATGTCCGCTTGGGGCTGGATGGGTATTTTAGCCATAAATGAGTAATTAATAACTGCTAGGGTTAACTAATATAGTCCTTTAAATATGTTTGGAGTTGCTGTTTCGCATAATGCAATCGAGAGCGCACGGTACCGACAGAAGCATTAGTGATTTCCGCTATTTCGCTGTGGCTGAGACCTTCGATCTCATGTAAAACAACAACAATTCGATGCTTAGGAGACAATTTCTGCAACGAATCGTTCAATTTTTCCTGCAGCTCATGAATCAAGGCGCCTTTTTCGCTGCGACTTTTCGCCGTCAAGCGTTCGAAGATTTCCGAAGTGGTCACTTCTTCATTAATATTTTCGTAACTAATGTAACGTCGGCGGCTGCGTTTCTTCAGGAAAGTATTGGTGGTATTAATCGCAATACGGTAAATCCAAGTAAAGAACGAGGACTTCCCCTTGAAGCGCGCAATTGCCTGAAAGGCTTTGATAAAAGTCTCCTGCGTCAGGTCTGAGGCATCTTCTCGATTACTCGTCATATTATAAATGACGGAGAAAATATGCTCGCGATACTTCTGCACCAACTGGTCGAAGGCGCCAACATTACCAGCCTGCACGCGCTCCACCACCGACCAATCGAGGTCGCGCTCCGATACCGGAGCTTCTTCCGCATGTGCGAAAGCCTTCGAAACTGCGCCTGTGATTGCCATTGAGATGATTAAGCTAAAGGAATTTTTGAGCAAATTGCAAAGATTTACTCAGCCCTTAAAAATTAAGTGAATTTCCTAATTTATGCGACTTGATTGGCTTGAAACAACAGAACCAAAAAAGGTAGATCTTGATTTGCGGTCCTTTCAGGCTTTTACACTGTTGACAGTCATACCACGAAAGATGGTAAGAATGTCCCCTTATTTATGCACCAGTCGCGTATAGTTATCACAGGCGTCGGCCTGACCTCGCCAAACGGCAACACTCTCGAGGAATATCGTAAGAATCTCCTCGCTGGGGTCGCTGGCGTTCAAATCATTGATATGCGCTACATGGGCAAGGTCCCAGCAGGCGTGTGTAACTTCGATCCGAAGAAATACCAGAGCCGTAAAGAGCTGCGTGTCGGCACCCGCGCAGGCAGTATCGCCGTCTATTCCGCGCATGAAGCGATCAATGACAGTGGCCTAGATTTTGAGAATTTTGACAAGAGCCGCATCGGTGTCTACGTCGGCACCACTGAGCACGGCAACGTCGAGACTGAGAACGAAGTATATAACATCTCCAAGTTCGACTACGACACACGCTTTTGGACGCACCACCACAATCCCCGCACCGTGGCCAACAATCCTGCCGGCGAAATCACCATCAACATGGGGATCACCGGGCCGCACTACACCATCGGGGCTGCTTGCGCAGCGGGGAATGCCGGACTCATCCAAGCCTTGCAGATGCTTCGCCTCGGGGAAGTCGATGTCGCCCTCGCTGGTGGCGTCAGTGAGAGCATCCAATCGTTCGGGATCTTCGCCGGCTTCAAGAGCCAAGGCGCACTCGGCACGCACGAGACGGATCCCAACAAGACTAGCCGACCCTTTGACAAGACCCGCAACGGCATCGTCGTCAGCGAAGGTGGTGCGATCTACGTACTCGAACGCCTCGAAGATGCACAAGCCCGCGGCGCCAACATCATCGCCGAAATCGTCGGCTACCGGATCAATTCAGATGCTGGTGACTACGTTCTGCCCGATCCCGTACGCCAAGCCGAATGCATGCGCGCCGCATTGAAAGTCGCTGGCATGAGCCCTGGAGACGTCGACATCGTCAACACTCACGCCACCTCCACGCCGATGGGCGACATTCAAGAGTGCAAGGCAATCCGCGAAGTATTTGCCGACTGCCCCACCACCTATATTAACAACACCAAGAGCTTCATCGGCCATGCGATGGGCGCCGCTGGAGCGCTGGAACTAGCAGGCAATTTACCCTCCTTTAAAGACAACATCATACACCCGACCATCAACATCGAAGACCTCGATCCCGAATGCGCGCTACCAAATCTCGTCATAAATGAGCCACTCAAGGTTGACGCGGTGAAGGTTATCCTCAACAACTCCTTTGGAATGCTCGGAATCAACTCCGCACTTATTGTGCATAAGTTCGAGGACTAAGCGATAAATCAGCTCTAACTATTACCCGTTTTTAAAATGACAGAAGACCAAGTAAAACAAATCGTCGTCGATATCATCACAGAAATTGCACCTGATGAAGACACCTCCAATATCAAGCCAGAGATCAACCTGCGTGATCAACTTGACCTCGATTCGATGGACTTCCTCGACATCGTCATGGAGCTACGCAAGCAGCACAATATCGAAGTCCCCGAAGCAGACTACCCAGAGCTCGCATCGCTTGCGACCTGCGCCGCTTACTTGACTCCCAAGTTCAACGCATAATTTAAACGACTTCGGTCGCACCTCCACGTAGCACAGGCTCATTGCCTGTGTTTCGTTGTATCTGGAGCGCGCGACTATCCTTGTGGCACAGGCATTCCTGTCTGTATAAACAGAGTTAGCACCGATCCAACGAAACAGGCAGAAGTGCCTGTTTCACATATACACACCGCCGCCAGCCTCTCAATGTCCACCGACCCACTAGACAACCAACACTTCGAAGTCATTATCATTGGCGCAGGTATGGCCGGTATGGCCGCTGGCATCCGCCTCGCACTGGCGGGGAAGCGCGTCATCATCCTGGAGAAGCACAACGCCAGCGGCGGACTCAATTCCTTCTACAGCATCGACGGGCGCAAATATGACGTCGGCCTGCACGCGATGACTAACTTTGTGCCGAAAGGCACCAAGGGCACCCCACTCACTAAACTGCTGCGCCAGTTGCGCATCCCGTACGACGCCCTCGACCTCTGCCAGCAGAATGGCTCCCGGATCGCCTTTCCTGGATGCGATCTACAATTCAGCAACGACTTCGCCCTGTTTGAGACTGAAGTCGCCCGCGCCTTCCCGAAGCAGATTGACGGCTTCCGTGCCCTGGCCGAAGAAGTGCGCAGCCTCGACGCCTTTAATCTCGGCGCGATTCCCACCTCCGCCCGCGCCGCGGTGCAGCGCCACATCTGCGACCCTTTGCTCGAAGACATGATCTTCTGCCCCGTCATGTATTACGGCAGCGCTGAAGAGCACGACATGGATTACGGGCAATTTTGCATCATGTTCCGCTCGCTGTTCTTCGAAGGCTTCGCCCGACCATTCGACGGCGTGCGCGTGATCATCAAACTCTTGCAGGACAAATACCGCTCACTCGGCGGCGTTCGTAAAATGAAGTGCGGCATCAAGCAGATTCACACCAGCGGCAACAAAGCTAGCGCGGTCGAACTCGACAACGGCGCCGTGTTGACCGCCGACAAGATCATCTCCACCGCCGGCGTGGTCGAAACCACCCGGATGTGCGATGATCAACCAGCCGACGTAGCCAGCGACAATATCGGCCAGCTCAGCTTTACTGAAACGATCACCGCACTAGACCAGCAACCCACCGACTTCGGCTGGGACGATACCATCATCTTCTTCAACACTCGCGAACGCTTCCATTACGCAGCTGTCAAAGACGAGCTAGTCGATCCCACCAGCGGCGTCATTTGTTTGCCCAACAATTATCAATACGGCGACGGTCGCCAACTCGACGAAGGCTTCCTGCGCATCACCGCGATGGCCAACCATGACAAATGGTGCGCGCTCAACGACGCCGACTACCTCGCGCAAAAAGCGCATTGGTATCAAGAATTACAAAACGTCGCGCTCGGCATTCTGCCTGCAGCTAAAAATGGCCTCAGCCTCGACGACGCCCGTATCGCCAGCGACATGTTTACCCCGCGCACCGTGCGCAAGTTTACCGGCCACCTCAACGGCGCGATCTACGGCGCGCCTAACAAGATCAAAGACGGCCGCACGCATTTAGATAATGTTTACCTAGCTGGCACCGACCAAGGCTTCCTCGGCATCATAGGCGCCATGCTCAGCGGCATCTCCATGGCGAATTTACACGGCCTACAGGGGGACTAAATCAGCCCGGAGGCCACGCCATTGAGCGACCACCAAGCAGGTGCACATGCATATGCGGGACGGCTTCGCCGCCATCCTTGCCGTTGTTAATCACAATGCGGAAGCCGTTTTCCAGGTTAAGCGACTTCGCAACTGAAGCTGCAGTGAGTAAAAGATGCCCAAGAACTGCCGCGTCCTCAGGCTGCGCTTCGCCCACACGTGGAATCATCTGCTTGGGAATCACCAAAATATGAATCGGCGCCTGCGGCTCGATATCATGGATGACAATGCATTGACCGTCTTCGTATTCGATCTTGGCAGGTATTTCGCGGGCGATGATTTTTTCAAATAAAGAACTCATTTTTGAAGTGCTAAAAGATAGAGTGACGGCTGACTCGGCGAGCAAAGCTGCTACAAAACGACGACCTGCAACTGTGAGCCGCGGGTCGCCCAGGCGCAGGCGAGTTCATCGATCCAGCCGCGGACACGGTCGTATTGAAGTTGTCGATTTTTGGTCCAATAACTTGCTTCGGGGCACACTGCATCGCGCAAGCCAGTGACGAGTAGCAACGCAGCGCGACGGCCAGCCAGCTTTTTCATTTCCCCGACAATCGCCTGACGAATCCACAGCGGGCTAAAGTTCTCGACGGACGGCACGTGCCAGTGGGCAAAACCCAGTTCGCTCTCCTCCGCTACGCCGAAATGTAAGCGGGCGAGGCGGTTCGCGCAGTCGCCCAACGACACCTCGTTCAGTCCACGGCCTTGCTCTTGGCTAAAAAAGTCGAGCGCACGGCGGGCGTGTTCAGCACGATCTGGTGCAGAGGCTCCGGTACGAGCGAGTACTTCGTTGAGTGTCCGCAGTTGTTCAACTGGATCACTTTTTGCCATTTTCTGTCGATTTTTTCAGATCAAGGATTTCTTGAGCTAACTCGGTGAGGTCGCGGAAATCCTTGTATACCGAGGCGTAGCGCACATAGGCAATCTGATCCAGATGCTTCAGTCGTTGCATCACACACTCACCGATCGCTTGGGATGGGATCTCGTGATCGTATTCTTTTTCGAGTGACGCAAGCACGTCAGCGATGAGCATCTCGATTTGCATGACATCAATCGGACGCTTCTGGACGGCTTTCTTTAAGCCACCGAGTAATTTAGCACGGTCGAAATCTTCGCGGCGACCATCGCGCTTGACCACTTGTAGATCGGCGCGCAACACTTCCTCAATCGTAGTAAAGCGATAGCCACAATCTAGGCATTCGCGGCGGCGACGAATCGAGGTTTCGTTTTTACCAGTTCGAGTATCGAGCACTTTCGTCTCAATAGAGGCACATTTTGGGCAACGCATATTTTAAGAAGACAGAGTTCAGGAGGCAGAAGCTAGTAAATATCAGATTACGCACTTACAACTTTAGGAAATTCTCGAGCATTTTCATACCCTCTTGCGTCGCAAGCGACTCGGGATGAAACTGCACTCCCCAGACTGGGAGCTCTTTGTGAGCTAGGCCCATGATTTCGCCTTCGTCCGTTTCGGCGGTCACTTCGAGGCAGTCGGGTAATGTCGTCCGCTCGATCAATAACGAATGGTAACGAGTGGCTTCCATCGGGTTGGGCAAGCCTGCAAAAATATCCGTATTATGGTGCTTTACCGGCGAGGTTTTACCATGCATGAGGCGTTCTGCGCGGACCACTTTGCCACCGAAATGCTGACCAATACTTTGATGCCCTAGGCAAACCCCGAGCAGTGGCTTCTTGCCCGCGAAGGCCGCAATCATCGCCAAGCTCACTCCAGCCTCATTAGGCGAACAAGGCCCAGGCGAGATCATGACGCGATCCGGGTTCAGCTCCAGCGCCTGTTCCACGGTGATCGCATTGTTGCGGTAAACCTGCTGCTCGACCCCAAGTTCGCCAAAATACTGAACGAGATTGTAGGTGAAGGAGTCGAAATTATCAATGACTAATAGCATGGCATTAAAAATTGCGAATTAGCCCTGATCGCCGAGCACGCGGGCGACTTCCTGCACATCTTTATCGCCGCGACCACTGAGGTTGCCGATGATGATTTGATCGGATGACATCTCGCTGGCGCGTTTCATTGTATAGGCGATGCCGTGTGAAGACTCAAGTGCGGGCACGATGCCTTCGATCGAGCAAAGCGCCTTGAACCCGTCGAGTGCCTCGGCGTCAGTCGCATAGCCGAAGTCGATGCGGCCCTTCTCCTTGTAATAAGCGTGCTCGGGGCCGACAGCCGCGTAATCAAGGCCTGCGGAAACAGAGTGTGTGAGGTCGATTTGGCCGTCCTCGTCCTGCAAAATCCAAGTCTTCGCGCCTTGCAGCACGCCCAACTGACCACCTTCAAATCGAGCGGCATGATGCCCGCGGGTGATGGATTCGCCACCCGCTTCGACACCGGTTAGTTTGACATTCAAATCTTTGAGGAACGCAAAAAAGATCCCGATCGCATTCGAACCACCACCCACGCAGGCGGCGATTTCGTCTGGCAAGCGACCCTCTTTCTCCATAATCTGACGGCGACACTCTTCGCCAATCACACGATGAAAGTCGCGCACCATCATTGGGAATGGATGTGAACCGAGCGCCGAGCCAATAATGTAGTGCGTGGTGCGGATGTTGGTGACCCAATCGCGCATTGCTTCGTTGACTGCTTCCTTGAGCGTGCGCTGCCCGGCGGTGACGCTCCGTACCTCAGCACCACAGAGGCGCATACGGTAAACGTTCAACGATTGACGACGCATGTCCTCCTCGCCCATATAAATTACGCATTCGAAGCCCATCTTCGCACACATCGCCGCTGTGGCGATACCATGCTGACCAGCGCCAGTCTCGGCGATTATGCGTTTCTTGCCCATGCGTTTAGCGAGCAGCGCTTGGCCGAGAGCGTTGTTGATCTTATGCGCTCCAGTGTGGAGCAGATCTTCGCGCTTTAAGTAAATCTTGGCGCCACCACAGTGCGCTGTCAGCCGCTCGGCGAAATACAAATTGGTTGGCCGGCCAGCGAACTCACACAACTGGAAGTCGAGTTCTTTCTGAAACTCGGGATCTTTGCGTGCGGTCTCGTAAGCTTGGGTCAACTCAAAGAGCGGCGTCATCAAGGTCTCGGGCACATACATGCCGCCATAGGTGCCAAAGTGGCCACGCGCGTCAGGCAAGCTGACGGGATCGACTTCGAGGGGTGGTCTTACGTTCTCCATAAATAGAATACGGCTGTGCGCAGGGCGCTTTGTCAAGCTGGCAGACGCGCTTCAAACTCGGCAACGTCTTCGGGGGCATCAATTCCGATGGTTGATTGGTCAGTAATACCGACATGAATCCGGTAGCCATGCTCCATCGCGCGCAATTGCTCCAATTTCTCAATGTTCTCCAGAAAGCCTGGCTTCAACGTCGAGAACGCACTTAAGAAGTCGGCATCATAGGCGTAAAGCCCAAGGTGACGGTAGCACGAGTGCGCCGCCAGCCATGCCGCATCGACCTTGCCGCCCGCATCGCGAGCAAACGGAATCGGCGAACGGGAAAAATACAACGCCATGCCCGCTCGGTCGCGAACGACTTTGACCTGGTTGGGATTGGCAAAATCCTCTGGGCGGTCAAACGGGATGGCAAGGGTCGACATGGCCGCACCACTTGCGAGCCCCGCCGCCAAGGCACGGATTTGCTCGCCAGTCACGAGTGGTTCGTCGCCTTGCACATTAATCACTGCGGCCGCAGCAATCGATGCATTGGCCTCGGCGAGGCGGTCGGTGCCACTGGGATGATCGGCTCGCGTGCGCACTACATCGAAGCCCGCACTGTTGAGGCAGCTCTCAAGCGCATCGTCGTCCACCGCGAAATAAAGCGGGAACTCAGGCGCCACCGCGCGAATGCGCTCGGCCGTCCAAACGATGATCGGCTTACCCCGCACCTCATGCAACAGCTTGCGCGGAAAACGAGTGGAAGCCAGTCGAGCTGGCACGATAATGGAAGGCGTCTTTGACATTTGGTCACTAATCATCATGAAAGTTCGGCAATGAACAAGGAAATCAGTGCACCAGAAGCCTCTATTTTACGCGACACCAATGAAGACGTGATTTTTATCGATGTGCGTGAAGACTCGGAACTGGAAATTTGCCGAATCGAAAATGCGCTGCACATCCCGATGAATGAGATCCCCGATCGCTGCGAAGCGCTCCCACTAGATCGCCCGCTCGTAGTATTTTGCCATCACGGCATGCGCAGTATGAATGTCCTGCACTATCTCGAATCTCGCGGCTTCGAAAACGTGATCAACATGGCCGGCGGCATTCACGCTTGGGCCACCGAAGTGGACACTTCCACTCAACGTTACTAAAAAAACGACCGACAACAGACGATTCATTCGCCGCGATTGCCTGAGCGCAGCAACAAGATGGCATACCTATGCACCAATCGGGCCGCTAAAATAAATCGGCGCTTTAGTGGACTCACACAAAACCTGATGTGTACTCATTGACGCAGAACGCCAAGCGTTAGAACAAATCTAGCTGATCACTGGAGGGCGCAAGAATCACTGCTCGGAACGGAGTCACCGCCGCAGACTGTGGGGCATACTCAATCACCAACGGACGCTTATCCACGCTGCCCTCAGGTAGCTCATAAGTCTCAGCGACTTCACCCTCAACTTGCCTCAAGCGCTTCATTTTCGGAAGGAATATTTTAGAAGATAGCTCCAACGCCGCAGCATCAGCCTCCATCGCCTCAAACTCTTCGTAGAAATCAGCCGATTCGTCAGAGATACTAGACACTTCGATCGAGGCACGCAAAGACTCACCAGCCCCTCTCAAGCGCTGCCCATTGCGCAATGTATACATCTCCCCACTTCGATCAGTAAACCGCAAAACGCCATCCGCGCATTCGATCGAAAAGTCATACTGGTCGCTGCGCGGATCATACGCGATTTCCATCGACCACAAGCCCTCTTTCACCGAAATGCGCCCAAGAGGAGTCTCCACAATCATCTGAGAATCGTCACTCAGCGCACGACTATCCACCGCCAGTAAGCCTTCCCTGAAATTAAAAATCATTCGGCTTTTACCCTGGTCAATTGATGTGCTCACATCTTGCTCAAAGCGCTCAATTGCAAAAAAACCTGCTCCTTCATTGTAAATCGAAATCTGATTCGACGTCTTGAGAAACACCGCATCCTCCGCCTCCGTACGGATCTGCAGCAAGCCAGAGACGGCACGTGGCAAGCGGTTAGTCGGTTCTACTTGCAACGACTCCCCACCCGCTTCCTTTAAAATCACCTCTCCCGTAACAGACGTCACCAGTACGGCGCCACGCATCCATTCTTGGGCTTGAAGCATCGCAACCGCGGCGAACAGGGACACCAGCACTACAGAGAAAACCTTGTGCAGCGACGAACTCATAAAATGCGAAGTTTTTGCTGAAGCCTACTAGCCGCAGCGTGGTTTGGATTAATCTCGAGTGCGCGTTGCACCGATATCATCGCCTCGACGCGCCTCTCGTTAAAATGGCTAACATAGGCAGCCCAATAATAATGTGCGTTGCCATTATTAGGAGCCAACTCCAACGCCCGCTTCAACGCAGCCTCGGCTTCAGTCTCGTTGCCGCCTAAACTTTGCGCAATCCCGAGCTGCGCCCACGCCATCCAGTAGGTCTCACTCAGCCCAATCGCTCGCCCTGCATAGCCCGACGCCCGCATCCCGATTTGTTCATGATCTTCAGGGTTACTATAAAAAAGCTGACAATTCGCCGCGCTCAAACCAATCCACACGTCGACATTATCAGGATCAAGCAGTATCGCAGCCTCATACAGCTCAATCACCTCATGCAACAAATCCTCATCGCCAGATCGATGCACTCCCAATTGGACCACTTGTTCTAAACGTTGCCGAGCATGTAACTCGAGCGCCTGCGCTTGTATACGGGAGGCACTGATCGAATAAAACTGGAACGCCAAAACGAGACTCAAACAGAAATATGCGAACTGCATCCGCCGAGTCGCAGGAATACGCAGCCGACACGTAAAGCTCGATTTAACCAAAATCGAAAAGAACAGTATACCATACCAAGTGAGCGCTGGTGTATAAAAAACAAACGAGCTAAACAAGCAGAGCGCAAACGCCAGGACTCCGCCAAGACCAAGCGATAAAAAAAACTTTGCCGGCGGCATAATTGTGCGCTTCACACCCTTGAGCTTTACTCGATTTGGCTCAGCACGCCAATGGCGAATCGAGCGCCTCACCACCCACACAACCGGCACTAAAAACAGCACGCCGCCAAGCAACCCATACTCGGATAGAATCAACAAGTAATCATTGTGCGGCGTCATCGGTAATTTTTCCAAGGATTGCCTTTCACTTTGCTCAAACTCTGCGGCAAAGCTCCCGCCCCCAGCTCCAGAGATCGGAGCATCCAGCACAATATGGAGCGCCTCCTGCCATAAGATCAAACGAACCGCCTCACCTTCTTCAGCAATCGCCAGTGCAGCACGCGTTTGGAATTGTGGCGAAAAGACCATCTGCACCAACACGCCGAACGCGATCAAAGACACGCCCAGGAAACTACCCCACACTCGGCGCGATTGCTTCAAAAAACAGAACCACGGCAGAACCACCAGAATCACCAGCAGAATCGCCAGCGGCCAAAACAGCTGGGTCAGGAAAATCGAAACCACAAACATCACCCCGATGTACAGACACAAGACACGTAAAATCACTGGTAGACGTGGTACCAGTCCAGCGATCAAAAGTGATGGCAATAGAATCAGCAAAAAGGCCGCAAAACTATTCGGATCTGCAAACGAACCAGTCGCATGCCCTAAAAACTTAGGACTCAGCGTTAATTCGTAATCAGCATACGCATTCGCCAGCTTCGACGGATTTTGGAAGAACTGATAGAAGCCAATAAAAATGGCGTAGGCCGCAGGCGAAATCGCAATCGTAATCAACACCCACAGATGTGCGCGCGTGCGCACATTATTGGTCAGCACCCATAGAAAGATCATGGCCTCCAGCGCATAAATGAGCTCATACCAGCCACGCCATGCAGTCGGACTGACCCAAGTCACATTCATCCAAATCCACGCCACAAGGGGAAGGAAGACTATTGGCACATGGCTCAAACGCTTCGCCTGCTCCTGCACGACCGCAAGCCAAAGGCCATGTAACACCATCAAGCAAGCGAACAGCGGCAGAAGCAGCTCATGCGTATCCGGCCGCGCCCCGCCGAGCAATAGAGTCGACAACAGAATAATCGCGCCGAGACAAAACGTAACCAACCAATCGACAAAATTCCCCCAAGAAAGCTCGCCAAAATAGACAAGGTTGCCGGATTTATCGATTAATGAAGGCATAGTGTAATAGAGAGGAATTCAGCGAAACTCACGAATCCAAATGATAAGTATTACACAGTTCGCGAGACTCTATAAACAATAAAAACATTTAATCTATGCACTAGCAATCCTAGCAGGCGGTGCACGCAGCGAGCCAATTATTCACCGCCGCCATAAATTTAAAGGCAATCTGTTTTCTTGAGTCTGTCGCGAAAGCCGTTTTTATAATCGAGTTCTGCCTCTCATGAAAAAAATTATCCTAATTCTTGGCATCGCCATTCTTCTGTCCGCTCTCGGACTACGGGCGTATTTTGCCTTTGTGCCGCCCCCTGAGCCGACGCTGCACGAAGCATTGGCAGATATTGTCCCGACTAAACTAGCAGGATGGAAGATCAAAGACATGGACATGGCGGAATCCCCCGAGTCCAGCGCGCGAATCACCGACTTCCTCAACTTCGACGACGCCATCTTTCGCGTATTTGAAAAAGGCGACACCTTCGTTGGCCTCTACATAGCCTACTGGTCTCCAGGTAAAGCCTCCTACCGCTGGGCAGGCGCCCACACGCCGGACACCTGTTGGGTCCAGAACGGATGGACCTGCACAGCGCGCGAATACAGCATCCCATTCGAACACGGCGACGCGCACTTTCAACCCGCCGAATATGGTGCGTATGAGAAAAATGGCAATGCTCAACAGGTCCACTTCTGGCACCTAGTGGGTGGAGCCGCTTTCGGCTATAAGCAACAAGATGGACACAATATTCTGGGGGCGCTCATTGACATCAAACACCACGGTCTAGATCTCCGCCAAGAGCAGTTCTTTATTCGCCTTTCCAGTAATAAAAGCCTCGAAAAGCTCAAAAAAATAGCTGATTTCGGCAAGATCCTCGACAGTCTGTCCGCAATCGGCCTAGTCAGTTCCAGCCAAGGCAGCGCCGACTAAGCAAGCACTCGCGCAGGATTCCCGAAGACTTTTTGCCGGTCCTTGACTGAGCGGATAACGACCGACCCTGCGCCCACATAGGCAAACTCGCCTACTGACTTGCCGGGCACAATCCGCACACCTGTCGCCAAAAATGCTCCAGCGCCGTAGCGAGTATTCCCCGTCAAATCGCAGTGCCCACTGACCGTGGCCCAATCGCCGATCACCACATCGTGCCCCACACTGCTATGGCAATTGATCGCAGTAAAGTCGCCAATCGAAATATCCGCAGTCAGCGTCACTCGTGGGCAAAGGACGACTCCATCCCCGAGCTGAATAGTCTCTCCAAGAATGACGGAAGGATGCACCAGCGTAATGAAATTCGCGGTGCGCCCCAATAATGCCTGACAAACCTTTTTCTTAATCATCGGCGCTCCAATCGCACAGACAAAGAGTTCATCCGCAGCGGGTTGATGCCCTTCGATCGAACCAATCACACCCTCAGGATACTGATAACCATCGAGCACCGTCGCATCATCGTCTATAAACCCAGCAATTCCCCAAGCTTTGCCAGAATCCGGATGATCTTTTGCCCAAGCATAAACCTCACGCCCAAACCCGCCCGCGCCTACGATAATCAGTTTTTTCATATTAGGTCAGATCAGGAGTTCAGCAGGACTAGATAGAAAAGCCCCCATCAACAGGCAAGGTAACACCCGTCACCCAACGAGATGCTGCCGAAAGTAGAAAAGAAGTCGCCGCTGCCACATCCTCAGGCTGCCCCGCACCAAGTGGATACGCTGTTAAATGCGCCGCGAGCGCCTCGCTGGAAATACGTTCCGCGGCGATCTCAGCCATATTCGTCTCAATCATCCCTGGAGCAATGCAGTTCACTCGCATTCCTTTCGGCGCAAGTTCCAGCGCAAGACAGCGCGCGGATGCCTCCAACCCAGCTTTACTCGCGGCATATGCAGCATATCCAGCGGTGCCTCGGCTAGATGCCACCGAAGACAGCCACACAATCGATGCGCCAGCCTTCAGTTTTTTTGTCTTCAATAAATCGCGAATCAAGAGCAATGGCACCGTCGTATTCACATTCAAACAAGCCTCGGCATCTGCCTCCTTGAGATAGCGCACTGGAGCCACAGGAGCGACACCCGCGGCGTAGACGACTCCATCCACCGTGCCGATCGTATCGGCCAGTTGCGCACGTCCAGCAGAGTCAGTCAAATCCACCGGCAGCGCGACCGCTCCCAACTCTTGCGAAAGTGCGTCCAACTTCGGTTCGTTACGCCCAGATACGATCAAGCTCGCACCTTCACGCATCAAATGCCGCGCGATCGCACCGCCTAATCCGCCAGTCGCGCCGACTACCAGAATCTGTTGGTTTTTAAATTTAACGTAACCGCTCATACTTTATGATAACGCACTAACATGCGTAAACAACTCTTCGAGCGTCTCATAGCTTTTTAATGCGTCAGCCTTTAGGCGCACATCGTATTCCGCATCGACCATCGCAATCACAGTCAAAACTGCCAACGAATCCCACGCCTCAAGCTCCGTGTATTTGGTCGTTGCGGTTAATAAACCGGGCTCGATGTCCTCGACCGCTTCTTCGAATTCTTCAATAAATTTCTCTAATCTCATGGGGTGTATTTAAATGACTGATACCAAATCTAATGCTGCCTAACAAGTTTCTATTCACTCGGCGCACTTTCAATAATTTCGCAGACAGCCAGCTCGCCAATATCAAGGATCACACTGGCCCACGACAAGCCGACGCCAAATCCAGACAGCAATACGCGCTGGGTATCCGCACCACGCAGCACATTCTGTAGCTCACCGCACATCGCTGACGGGATCGATGCCGAGCTTTGATTTCCATAGCGCTCGACCGTCTGCATCGGCACTTTCGTAGGATCAATTTTTAAACGCTTCGCGATATTACTAAGAATATAGCGATTGGCCTGATGAAACACGAAGTAATCGACGGCATTCAGATCCAAGCCAGCATAGTCGACTAAGTCTCGCACTGCCCTAGGCTCTTCAACAATGGAGAAGTTAAAAATCTCCGCGCCATCCATGAAGAGGTTTTCGGCAGAGCGCACGTTCCCGTCCGCATCCTCCACCTCAGCCTGCGTCTCTGCCGAACTCGGGGTGCGCTGCCCACCCGCAGGCACGATCAATTTATCAAAGCCCTTGCCATCCGTTTCGAGGCTGAACCACGCCGCGCGCTCACAATCACTGCGTTGAACCAATGTCGCGCTGCCTCCATCGCCAAACAACGGTGCCACTGAGCGATCTTTCGGATTCACAATCCGGCTAATCGTATCCCCCGCCAGCACTAGCACTCGCTCACAGCCGCCGGCACTGACCATCATATGCGCCAACCACAGCCCATACACATACCCCGAACAGCCCAAATTCACATCCAAGGCTGCGCAACTCTTTGATAAATCCAAACGCCCATGTAGGACCGCGGCATTACAAGGCTGGGGATAATCTGGCGTTTGCGTCACAAAAATCACCGCGTCAATCGCCTCAGGCTCGAGACTCGTGCCTTTCAATAGTCGCCGGGCAGCTGCTTCGCATAGATCCGCCGCGGTCGTGCCGGGCTCCACGACACGACGCCGATCCAGCCCAATGGTTTTCTTTAAGCGTGCGATTTGCTTCTCGTTGCCGCCGAACAGATCGATCTCATCATCGATACATTTCTCCAAAGATGGCACACAAGTAACTACCCCGCCGACTTGAACCTGATTGAAACTACATTTTGCCATAACACTACCATGCGCAGGATCGCACAAAGTGAAAGCCCATTTTACCGAGAATCCGACGCGCGAATGTAGTTGCGAAAGTTGCCATGTGGCGTCGTCGCTTGCGGCGGCCAGCAGTCGCGGGAGCGCTCAAATTGGCCTGCGCAAGCCCAGACGCCACGGGTTCAGACTCGTCTAGAACGATTGGCCACCTTCGCAATTACGCTCCTCAACCGATCTACCCTCGCTTCAGGCGATCGGTCATCGACAGCTCAGCACGCAGCTCGACAGAGGCTGGAATCTTCCAATTTGCAATTCGCCCGCGACAATGCTGACGAACCAAACGTTTCCACGAGCGCAGATCCCTCCCCACAGAAGTCACGATCACACACGCAACCATACTTCCCGTGACTGGAGCGGGCTTAGCATACACCGAGCAAACTTCAACACCCTCAATCTCAGCGATTACCTGCTCTACCTCTGCCGGATGTACCTTTTGGCCGCCCACATTAATTAACTGACTTCGCCTACCAACAATACGTAAATAGCCGCCTTCGGCCTCTTCCACCAGATCCCCAGTTCGATACCAACCGTCGGCCTCCAGTGAAGATTCATCAGCGTTCAAATAGCCCAGAATCCGCGAGCTTGTTTTGAGCCAAAGCTCTTCATCGTGCACCCGCCACTCGACGCCTGAATCTTCAATGCTGAAATATAAACTGCCCGTGCTCTGACTCTTGATCCGGATTGCTCCAGTTTCACTGGTGCCAAACTTTTGTTGAAATGCCGCATTTGGGAATGCTTCAAGCAACCGCCCCAGTAGCCTAGCTGACATCGGCTCTGCTCCATACGCGATCACCTCCAAGCTCGAACAATCAAACTGCTCCGCAACCTGTGCCAACAGCATGAGATTCAAAAAAGTCGGCGATGCTGGTAGTATATTGACATCGTATCGCTCAACCGCCTCTCCCACTGCAACTGCCGTTCGTGCCTCAGGCAACACCAAGGTCGAGCCTGCAAATAAAGTGCGAAAGGCAGAATCCAGCCCGCCGATGTGATCCGTCAACAGCAACTGCACCGTGCGATCTGCTCGCGGGCGCACCTCACCATAGCGATCCAGTAGCGCATTAAGATCATGCAACATCCCCTTCGGCTCGCCGCTAGTGCCACTGCTAAAAAGAATTAAGCCCGCATGCCCGCGCTTCGAGAGCTGATCGATCAGTTTCGACGGCGCGACCTTCATGGATTGCGAACGAAGGCCCTCCGCACTCAACAGAAACGTCGCGCCAGCAATACGCTGCTGTTCGACTTGCTCAACCATTGGCATCTCTGGCGATAGCGGCAACGCCACTTGCTTCAGGCGAACGATAGCCAAAACCGCAGCCAGCGCGTGCAGCGTGCTAGCCATCTGAATTGCAATCACCGCTGGCACCGAGCCCACTGCAGGAGACAGCAATACTTCCAGTCGATCCACCTCAGTGACGAGGTCAGCATACGTCAAAGTGCGACCGCCCTCATGGCAAGCAACCTTGTCTCCAAATCCGACAAACTGCTGATCAATCCAGCTCACAACTTAAGTCACTCCACCCAAATAAAGCACTTGCCCGGTGATAAAGTCACTCTCCGCCCTCAGGAAGAAATCAACCGCATTGATCACATCCGTCGGCTTACCATAGCGTGGGATCGCCTGCCGAGCGAGTAACGCATCCATCTTTTCTGACGAGACGCCTTTGATCAAATCCGTCAACACCGGCGTCGGGCCCACTGCATTTACCGTAATGCGCAACTCGGCCAACTCACGTGCCATGATCCGAGTCAAACTCTCCACCGCGGCTTTACTGGCAGCGTACACTGCCTCACCTTCCAAGTTCAGTGGATGCGCCACAGTCGTAAAATTCACGATTCGCGGCTGCTCGCTCTTGCGCATCAGTTTGGCAAACTCGCGACAAAACAAGAACGTACCAACCACATTCGTCTGCAAAATAGCATTTACCGTCGAACCCGGCGTTAATAAACAGTGGTTCATCGAGGCGATCCCGGCATTATTTAGTAGCGCATCGACGGCACCGACTTGCCGCTTTACATCGCGAGCCATTTTAATCACCGCGGGTTCATCACTCACATCTAATGCATAATGCCGGTACTGAGCGTGTTGAATCGATGACTCGCCGCGACTACAACCGATGACTCCCCATCCTTCAGCCAGATAATGCTCAGCCAATGATCGGCCAATCCCCTTGCGCGTGCCGGTAATAACGATCTGCTTCACGCTTCAACCCTCTCTAACACTGCTTGCGCGAGCGTCTTAACAGTCAAAAACGGAGAGTTCCGCGCACTCATGGCTTTCTCATCAGCAAGCGCAATCGCCGCGCCGAATTGCGCAGAGACGGCATCCTCCACATCCGCAAGGAGATTAACTAGGCCCATACTGTCTAACACTCCGTCATTGCCATAGAGCGCAGATTGCGCGCTCGGTTGCTTCAATGTGACCAAATCAAAATCTTCGGCCAACAATCGCACCGATTCGATCACGAGAACTTCAACTTCTTCAAGGGTAGGCATAATAGATTTTATCAATCTCCAGCATTCAATGGGAATAGTAAAATAAATAAGGCATCCCATAGCTGATCGATCGCAGTCTGAATTGAGTAATGCATCGCCAACTCGAGCAAGAAAGAAAAAAGCATCGATTCAGGCTTGGACGACCCACCATCAAATTCGTAACAAAGTAATTGCACCCAAGCGAAAGCTCTACTTACATAGCGTTTAATTCGATCGTCGATGCTCACTCGAGTACTGACTTTCGATTCGAAATCTCATACAATTAAAGCCACAAGAAAGGAAACACTTGGACTTAAAAGCTATCAAACAGGTCGTCGAACTGATGAAACGCTCGGAACTTTCCGAATTCGAAATTGAAGAGGAAGGCTTCAAACTACGCCTTTGCCGCAAAAATGGCGACACTCAGATCGTTCACGCTGCTCCTCTCGCTGCGGCTCCATTGGCAGCCGCAGCTCCAGCTGGAGCTCCATTAGCAGCCGCAGCTCCGGTAGAAGAAAAAGGTATCTCGATTGTGAAGTCACCAATGGTCGGCACTTTCTATACTTCCTCTTCGCCTGAAAGCCCTGCATTTGCCAAAGTCGGCTCCAAAGTCAGCGCCGACTCGATCGTGTGTATCATTGAAGCGATGAAGGTAATGAACGAAATTCAATCCGAACTTAGCGGCACAATTACTGAAGTGCTTATTGAGGACGGCGAAGCTGTCGAATACGGGCAACCACTCTTCAAAGTTAAAACGGCTTAATCCGTATGCTTAAAAAAGTCCTCATTGCCAATCGAGGTGAAATCGCACTTCGCATCGTTCGCGCTTGTAACGAACTCGGAATCAAGACGCTCGCCGTCTACTCCGAGGCCGACGAGCAATCTCTCCATGTGCAACTCGCCGATGAAGCGATTTGCATTGGTCCAGCAGCGGGTAACCTCAGTTATCTAAAGAGTGACCGCATCATCGCCGCAGCCGAAATCGCTGATGTCGATGGAATTCACCCAGGCTATGGCTTCCTCGCAGAGAATGCCGATTTCGCTGAGCAATGCGCCAAATGTAACATCAAGTTCATCGGCCCGGGCTCGGAGGCGATTATCAATTTTGGCGACAAGGCAAAGGCGCGCGACATGGCCATCAAAGCCAAGGTCCCCGTGATTCCAGGCAGTGATGGCACTGTCGATAACGAAAAAGAGGCCCTCATTGTCGCCAAAAAAATCGGCTTCCCCGTTATTATTAAAGCCGTCGCCGGGGGCGGTGGTAAGGGAATGCGCACCGCAAACAATGCTTTCGCATTTGCTAAAGAATATAACAACGCCCGCAACGAAGCCGAGAAGGCTTTCGGCAATGGCGCGGTTTACCTCGAACGCTTTCTCGACGCACCGCGACACATCGAGATTCAGTTGCTCGGCGATCAATTCGGCAACGTGATCCACCTCGGTGAACGCGACTGCTCGATTCAACGCCGACACCAGAAGGTCATCGAAGAGGCTCCCTCTCCTTTTATCTCTGATGACATTCGCAAGAAAATGGGTCGAGACGCGGTCAAACTAGCTAAATCAGTCAATTACGAAGGCGCGGGCACCGTCGAGTTCCTCGTCGATGACAAGGGCGAGTATTTCTTCATCGAAATGAACACGCGTATCCAAGTGGAACACGGCGTGACTGAAGAAGTCACTGGTGTTGACTTAGTTAAAGAGCAACTCCTCATCGCCAGCGGACAAAAACTCAGCTACCAGCAAAAGGACATTAAAATCACCAAGCACTGCATTGAATGCCGCGTATGTGCCGAAGATCCGAGCCGCAATTTCGCGCCTTGCCCAGGCGAAATCGGCCTTTACTATGCCCCAGGCGGTCACGGTGTGCGCATCGACTCGCACTGCTACAGTGGCTACACGATCCCCCCTTACTACGACAGTATGATCGCCAAGGTCATGACCATCGCCAAAACACGCGAACTAGCCCTCGACCGCATGGATCGGGCGCTCGGCGAATACTTGATTCATGGCATTAAAACGAACATACCGTTTTCACGCGCAATTATCCGCGATCCCATCTTCCGCGAAGGCAAAGCCACCACGAAGTATATCGAAGAATTCATTGAGCGCGTGCCCAAGGATCTTTACACCTAATAGTAACAACAGTATATTGCACCAATCATGAGCAACAAATCTGAAAACAACCAAGAGTCCACAATCCCTACAGTGTCCGAAGGCTCGAACACTTTAGGTGACATCCGCATCAATCACAGCGTAGTAGCGAGCATTGTTCGCTTAGCTGCGCTCGAAGTGGTCGGTGTCGCAGCAGTTGGTGGTGGTTTCGTCGATGGAATCGCAGAGATCTTCTCCAAAAAGGGCGATGAGCGCGGTGTCCGCGTCGATGAAGACGAAGTCGGTGACTACCAAATTGAAATCCGTGTGATTCTACGCTTCGGCGTCGAACTCGCGACCGTCGGCAATGAAATCCAGCAGCGCATCGCTGAGCAGGTCGAAAAAATGACCAGCAAGGGTGTCGCTCGCGTCAATGTCATTATCGACGGTGTACGCACTACTGAAGAAGAGCAGGAAGCCAAAGATGAGTGGGACAGCCAAGCGCACGTTGACTAGGCACAACACAGGTCTCGTCCGCTATTTTCTGACTAAATAAACACTGATGAACTGGACTGAATCGATCGAGATATTGAACCCTCTCTTAGTACCACCCTATTTGTATATCGCGGGAGCGATTCTTGCATTCGCGCTGTTACTGATACTGCTAGTACGACGTCAGCCCAATAAAATCCTCGCTTATCAAACCGAGAATGGCCGCGTCATGGTCTGCCGCTCCGCGATCGTCGAACTCATCCGTGCATTCTGTGAGCAACTCGACGGCGTCGCAAAGCCAATCGTCAAAATAAAAGTCAAAGGTAAGACCATCCACTTTGATGTCCACATCCAGCTAAAGAGCGGTGGCCGCCTCAGAGACATCGAACAAACCTTACAGGTCCATCTACGCCAACATCTTGCCGAAAACCTCGGTATTGAACATCTGGGCCAGATCAACATCGTCGCCACAGGCCTAAAGTGCGGCCTTATCGAAGGCCCTAACCCGATCACCAATAACGAACAGGTACCTACTGATGCACTGGAAACCCACGTCCCTGCGGAGGACAATTCCACCAAATCTCTCAGAGAAAAGCTCGAACAAAAGCTGCTTTAACGGCTAATATGTCTACTTTGAGACATTCTCTGATGAACCTGACGCCACATTTGCGGTCTAAATCGTTTATCAGATGAGACATTCGATCCCTATCACGACCATCGCCGCCGCCTGGGTCGGCGCATTGATGCTCTTCGCGGCCTGCAGTCCGAAGACCACGATCGAGCTAGGCCTCGACGATCTATCCGCGCGCTTCGTCGCAGCCAATCAAGCCGACACGATCGAACCGATGCTGAAGCTCTACTGCTTAATCGGTTGCGACAGTCTCATTACCTCTCGCCTAAAAGGTGCCCTAGACTACGAGCTCGGCCTGCCGATTCAACGAATCGAATTTAAAGCGCTCTTAGGCGCATCCGAAGAAACAATCAATTTCACCCACAACGGCGTCAGCTATGGCCCTAGCCTCACACCACGCTTCCGAATGCGCGTGCTTTACGCAGTCGAAGACCATTTCAGTAGCCTCTTCACAGTCGGTCAAAACCCCTCTGGCGATTGGCAAATCATCTGCGCGAAACCGAAGCCGCCAATTCGCTACTAAACAACGCCGCGAGCCAAACAGATCGTATCCTCGGAGTTGACAAGCTGAATAATTAGCAACACTTAGAGGCTTATGAAGATTATCGCTTACTTAAAACCGACCTGCGGATGGAGCATGGGTGTCCGCGCGATCATGAAGAAGCACGGTCTCGAATACGAAGACCGTGATATTATTAATAATGCGGATCAATACGCTGAAATGGTTGAAAAGTCCGGCCAACCCCTCTCGCCTTGCGTTGAAATCGATGGGCATATGCTCGCCGATGTCAGCGGTGATGAGGTCGACGCCTACATGCTCAAAGAAGGCCTCGTTACTGAAAACGGCGCCGAAGCAGACGCTCCGACCAACGCAGCCTGCACCGACGAAGAGCACGAAGCCATGCGCTCGAAGACGATTCGTTTTTTCTAAGTACCCTAGCACGAGAAATACTTAATTCCTTAAAGTCTTTCTCCAGAACACGGATTCGGTCCGTTTTTTGCTACCGAACAAGCTGCTAATTAACAGCATATGAGCATGCTCATCTGCTGAGAATGTCATTTTCTCTAGACAGACTCTCATCAATTACTACTTTCTTCGTTCCTTTTGGCTCCGGTCAAAAGGCGAACCCGTCGCTCAGGACGGCCGCATCACGCGATGACTACATTTTAAACCAATTATTTAATACAGATATGGAAAAGACACACATCCAGCCCAAGGCGCAGGGTCTCTACGACCCACAGAATGAACACGAAAACTGCGGAATCGGCCTGATCGTCGATATGAAAGGCCGTAAATCCCACGACATCGTCAAGGGTGCGCTGGAAATCTGCGTGAACCTCGACCACCGGGGTGGGTGCGGCTGCGACCCTATCACTGGGGACGGTGCAGGTATCTTTATTCAACTCCCACACAACTTCTTTAAGGCGGTGTGCCAAGCCGAGTGTGGCTTCGACGTGCCAGCAGAAGGCGACTACGGCGTCGGCTTTGTATTTCTTTCCCGCAATGAAGAAGAGCGTAAGAACGAAGAGACTATCATTGAAGAGATCGTCGCCGAAGAAGGCCTCGGCTTCATCGGCTGGCGCGATGTGCCAGTGCGCAGCGAGATCCTTGGTAAAGCATCTAAGGCTTGCGAGCCAGTTATGCGTCAATTCTTCGTCAACAAGGGCGAAGTCGCTGCCGGCCTAGAGCTAGAGCGCAAACTATACATTGTCCGGCGCCTCGCGACCCACCGAATTCGCTACAGCGGCACAGACGAAGAAGCGCTATTCTACATCAGCTCGCTTTCAAGCCGCACCATGACATACAAGGGCATGCTCACCACCGAGCAGCTTGAGCAATACTTCCCCGACCTCTCCAACGAGGCGATGGACTCTGCGCTCGCCCTGACGCACTCCCGCTTCTCCACCAACACATTCCCAAGCTGGCCACGCGCCCAGCCATTTCGCTACTTGTGCCACAATGGTGAGATCAACACGGTTCGCGGCAATGAGAACTGGTTGCACGCCCGTCAAATGCAGCTCGCCAGCGAAGTATTTGGTAAGGACCTCAAGAAGCTCCTGCCAATCATCCGAGAAGATGGCTCCGACTCGCAGAAATTTGATAACTGCCTAGAGTTCCTCGTCCTGTCTGGCCGTAGTCTCGCGCATGCCATGATGATGATGATCCCAGAACCTTGGGAGCGTCACAAGAACATGCCTGACTATAAGAAGGACTTCTACGAATTCCACGCCTGCATGATGGAGCCTTGGGATGGTCCGGCATCCATGGCGTTCTCCGACGGCATTCAAGTCGGTGCGACACTCGACCGAAATGGTCTGCGCCCCTCTCGTTACTACGTCACTGCAGACGACAAAGTCATCTTGGCATCCGAAGTAGGCGTTCTCGCCGGCATCGAGCCAAAGAATGTGGTCAAGAAAGGTCGCCTTGAGCCAGGCCGCATGTTCCTGATCGACATGGAGGCCGGCTGCATCATCGAAGACGGCAAAGTCAAAGAAGAAGTGTCCAAGACCGCACCCTATGGTCAATGGCTCAAAGAAAACCTCGTTAAATCCGAAGACTTACCAGAGCCAGAATCGGTTCCCGCCGACAACTTCGACAGCATCGAGACGCGCCAAAAAGCATTCGGCTACACCTTCGAAGACGCACGCTTCATCCTCGGCCCCAGCGCCGAAGCAGGCAAGCAACCACTCGGCTCGATGGGTAACGACGCGCCACTTGCCGTCCTCTCCGACCAGTCGCAGACGATGTATAACTATTTTAAGCAGCTGTTCGCACAGGTCACCAATCCACCGATTGACCCGATCCGCGAAGAACTCGTGACCGCGAGTGTGACTTTTATCGGCTCTGAAGGCGATCTCACGCGCCCCGGCCCTGACAGCTGCCGAATGATCAAGTTCGAGTCGCCATTGATCGACGATAAGGAGCTCGCACAACTGCGCACCATCAACTTGCCCGGCTTCAAATCGGCCAAGCTGCCTATTACCTTCGAAGCCGAAGTTGGTGGCCTCGCTGAGGGTCACAACAGTATCTCAGAGCCCTCGATTTCGGGCAAAGGCCTCGAGGCCGCGCTCGATAAACTCTTCGAAAACGCTGATGCAGCGGTCAACGACGGGGTCAACATCCTCGTCCTCTCCGACCGTAAGATCGGAGCGAAAAAGGCACCGATTCCAGCACTCCTCGCAGTTGCCGGCCTACATCATCACTTGATTCGCCAGGGTACACGCACACGGGTCTCTATCGTGCTAGAATCCGGCGAGCCTCGCGAAGTGCATCACTTTGCATTACTACTCGGCTACGGCGCAGATGCGATCAACCCGTACCTCGCACTCGAGTCCGTCCGCTACATGATTGACCGTGGCGATCTCGACATGACCCCCGAGAAAGCTGGTTATAACTTCTTGAAAGCGAACCTCAACGGCGTGATTAAGACCATGTCGAAGATGGGCATCTCGACGGTCGCTTCTTACCGCGGCGCACAGATCTTCGAAGCGATCGGCCTCAACCGTAACGTCATCGATAAGTATTTCACCAAGACCGCATCGCGCATCGAAGGTATCGGGCTTAACACCATCGCTAAGGAAGCTGGCATGCGCCACTCCAATGCATTCGGAACTCGCACCGACGAGAAGGCGGCAGCCCTAGATCCAGGTGGTATTTACCAGTGGCGTGCCGGTGGCGAACGTCACCTCTTCAGCCCGATGACGATCCACAAGCTCCAGCTCGCAACCAGCCAAGGCAGCCAGGCAGTCTTTAAGGAGTACTCCGATATCGTCAACAATCAGTCCAAAGATATGTTCACTCTGCGTGGCCTCATGGACTTCAAGATTGATCCATCGAAGTCGATTCCAATTGAAGAAGTCGAATCCGCTAAAGAAATCTTTAAGCGCTTCAAGACTGGCGCGATGTCCTACGGCTCGATTTCTTCAGAAGCACACGAGGCCCTCGCGATTGCGATGAACCGCATCGGCGGCAAGTCCAATACCGGTGAAGGTGGCGAAGATCCAGATCGTTTCACTCCAGACGAAAACGGCGACAGCCGCCGTTCCGCAATCAAGCAAGTCGCTTCGGGTCGTTTCGGTGTAACCAGTAACTATCTGGTCAACTCCGACGAAATCCAGATTAAGATTGTCCAAGGCGCTAAGCCTGGTGAAGGTGGCGAGCTCCCTGGCCACAAGGTCCTACCGCTGATCGCGAAGACACGCGGCACCACCCCAGGTGTGGGCTTGATCTCGCCTCCTCCGCACCACGACATTTACTCGATTGAGGATTTGGCCGAGCTGATCCACGACCTTAAGAACTCTAATGTCAAAGCACGCGTCAACGTCAAGCTGGTCTCCGAAGTCGGCGTCGGCACGATTGCTGCCGGAGTCGCGAAGGCCAAGGCCGACGGCATTCTGGTTTCCGGTTACGACGGTGGCACAGGCGCATCCCCTCGTTCCTCCATTCAGCACGCTGGTGCCCCATGGGAACTTGGCCTCGCTGAAACCAATCAGACACTATTGCTCAACGACCTACGCTCACGCGTCCGTGTTGAAACAGACGGCCAGCTCAAGACAGGTCGCGACGTCGCAATTGCCTGCCTGCTCGGCGCCGAAGAGTTCGGTTTCGCAACCGCACCGCTGGTCACTCTTGGTTGTTTGATGATGCGTGTTTGCCACAAGAACACCTGCCCAGTAGGTATCGCCACTCAAAACCTTGAGCTCCGCAAGAAGTTCAAGGGCGGCGCAGATGCAGTCGTCAACTTCATGACTTACATTGCTGAAGAGCTGCGCGAACTGATGGCAGAACTCGGCTTCCGCACCATCCCTGAGATGGTCGGCCGCGTCGACAAACTCGAAATGTGCAGCGCGATCGATCACTGGAAGGCAAAGGGCCTCGACTACAGCAAGATCCTGTATCGTCCTGAAGTGGGACCTGAAGTCGGCACTTATTGTACTCAGGACCAAGATCACCTGCTCGACCGCTCGCTCGACGTCACTGAGATTCTCGAAAAAGCGCAGCCTGCGATCCACCACGGCACACCCGTTGAAATCGACCTGCCGATCATCAACACCAACCGGGTAGTTGGCACCATCACTGGTGCAGAGATCTCCCGTATACACGGTGCAGTTGGTTTACCTGAAGACACCTTGAAGATCAACATCAAGGGCTCTGCAGGGCAAAGCCTCGGTGCATTCTGCCCACTGGGCATGACCTTCACCGTGATAGGTGATACCAATGACTATTTGGGCAAGGGTCTATGTGGCGCGAAAATCGTCGTTCGTCCCGATCCAGAATCGCCATTCGTTGCGCACGAAAACATCATTACTGGTAACGTCTGCTTCTACGGTGCAACTAAGGGACAAGCCTACATTGCAGGGATGGCTGGCGAACGCTTCTGTGTTCGTAACTCCGGCGTCGAAGCGGTGGTCGAAGGCCTCGGCGATCACGCACTCGAATACATGACTGGTGGTATGGTGATCAATCTCGGCGTGACTGGCCGTAACCTTGGCGCGGGGATGTCCGGCGGCGTAGCTTACATCTACGACGAAGCGGGCGACTTCGTAAAGAACAGCCTCAACCCTGACATGGTCAACGTCTACCAACTCATCGAGTGTGAGGACGAAGAAATCGCACTGGTTAAGGGCAAGATCGAGACGCACGTCGCGCTCACCGGTTCCGCCCGCGGCCAATCGATCCTGGATGGCTGGCCGGATACTGCTGGTAAGATCCTCAAGATCCTGCCACAAGATTATGAACGCGTGCTGCACGCCATCAAACGCGCAGAAGCTTCAGGCTTAACCGGCGACGACGCCGTCCAGGCCGCATTTGAAGAAAACGTCGCAGCAGGTCACTAAAACTACGGTTGAATCTGAGAAAGTATGAATAAAGCCAAAGCGCTCATCTACTTTCCCACTGTTTAAACCTTCCCAATTTATACTTTAACACCTTCACACTTTTTTACTATGGGCAAAGCAACTGGATTTATGGAATTTGAGCGCAAGACGATCGCAAATCGCGATCCGCTCGACCGCGTTAAGGACTGGAACGAAATTCACGAAGATTTCGACGCCGAGAAAGTGCAGACACAAGGCTCACGCTGTATGGACTGCGGCACGCCTTACTGCCATACCGGTATGAGCCTTGCCAACATGGCCAGTGGTTGCCCGGTCAACAATCTCATCCCTGAGTTCAACGACCTAGTTTACCGAGGCAAGTGGCACGATGCTTACCTGCGCCTCGCCAAGACCAACAACTTCCCAGAGTTCACTGGCCGCGTCTGCCCCGCTCCGTGCGAAGGCTCCTGCGTGCTAAGCCTCATCGAGCCAGCCGTCACGATTAAGGATATTGAGTGCTCCATCATCGACAAGGCCTGGAACGAAGGCTGGATCAAGCCGCAGCCTCCAGAAGAACGCACCGGCAAGAAAATTGCCGTTGTCGGTTCTGGCCCTGCCGGCCTCGCCGCAGCGGATCAGCTCAACAAAGCGGGCCACCTCGTCACGCTCTACGAACGTGCTGACCGCCCAGGCGGTCTCCTGATGTACGGAATCCCCAACATGAAGCTGGAGAAGCAAGTCGTGACGCGTCGCGTGCAACTGATGCAAGCCGAAGGTATCACCCTCGAATGTGGCATCGAAATCGGGGTCGACATTTCCTCCAAGCAACTGATGGAAGACTTCGACTCCGTCGTGCTGTGCTGCGGTGCGACCAAACCACGTGACCTGCCAATTGAAGGCCGCGAGCTCAACAATATCCGCTACGCCATGGAGTTCCTCGGGCCCAACACCAAAGAGCTTTGGGACGTCAAGGATGGTAAGTCCAAGCAATTCAGTGAACTCGCCAAGGACAAGAACGTCGTCATCATCGGCGGCGGCGACACTGGCACAGACTGCGTCGGCACCTCCCTACGCCACGGCTGCAAAAGCGTGGTGCAGCTCGAGATCATGCCTAAGCCGCCCATCGAACGCGCCGCAAACAACCCATGGCCCGAATGGCCGAAGACTTACAAGATGGACTACGGCCAAGAAGAAGCCGAAGCGATTCAAGGTGAAGACCCACGTCAATACCTCGTCAGCTCGAGCCGTTTCTCTGGCGATGCCGATGGCAACGTCAAAGCTGTTCATATCCACGATATCGAATGGACTAGCGACAACGGCCGCTTTGTTCCTCAAAAGGTCGAAGGTAGCTCACGCGTGCTCGAAGCCGATCTCGTCCTCCTCGCAATGGGCTTCCTCGGGCCCGAAGCCACAATCGCCGAAGAGCTCGGCCTTGATCTCGACGCCCGCTCCAATGTACAAGCTGAATACGGCAAGTTTAAGACTAGCCTTGAAGGCGTGTTCACCGCCGGTGACATGCGCCGTGGTCAGTCCCTGATCGTTTGGGCGATCAACGAAGGCCGCGCAGCAGCCCGTGAGTGCGACAAGTTCCTAATGGGAACCACCAAGCTTCCATAGCACGGACAGCATATAAATCTCAACAGCCGCATCTTAGCCGATGCGGCTTTTTTGATTCACGCTCTACAGCTTGAACCGCAATTGCTCGGAAAAACCCCTCAATTAAAATTAATATATCGTTACGTAATGTAATAATATAAATAATTCAACCATACCACACAAAAGACGCCCCCATTGCCAGCCACTACGCTAAGATGTACTAAGCCTAACAGAGCCAAAACCGCGCGACTCCGTCCCAGCGCTCGTCCTATTGCTGATACGCCTACTATGCCAACATCCACATCGATCCATACCAAGAAGGCACCATCATGGTCGAAACCTTGGCTCCGTTCCTGCCCACAGGACAAGCAAAGCCGAATTGAGATTGACTTGAAGATCGATTCTCGCGGTTTAGAAGGCATGAATATTGTATGCCTTGACCTAGAGGGAGTGCTCATCCCTGAAATTTGGATCGCCTTCGCGGAAAAAACCGGCATCGAGGCCCTCAAACGCACCACCCGTGAAGAGCCCTGCTACGACACGCTGATGCGCTACCGCTTAGACATTTTAGACAAGGAAGGCTTCAAGCTCGCCGACATCGAAGACGTTATCGGCACCCTCGACCCGCTGCCCGGCGCGCAGGAATTTATCCAGTGGGTAACGTCCCAAACGCGCCTAGTGATCCTGTCGGATACCTTCAGCCAATTTGCTGGACCACTGATGGCGAAACTCAGCAATCCCACCCTATTTTGCCATGATCTGGTCATTGACGAGACTGGCCGCATCGCCGACTACAAGCTGCGCTTACCCGATCACAAGCGCAAGGCAGTCGAGGCCTTTAAGGCACTCAACTTCGACACCTTCGCCGCGGGTGATTCGTACAACGATTTATCGATGATCGATAGTGCCGACAACAAGTCACTGTACTGCCCACCCGAGCGACTGATTGCCGAACGCCCAGACTTATCCGTGGCCAGTGACCACGCCCAGCTCCGTGCAATCATCTCGGACATCCTCTAAAGCCAACAGACACACATTATGCTCGTTCACACTGTACTCTTTTGGCTCAAAGAAGGGCTCGATCCCGATCAGATAAAAAACTTTCGCGCAGGCCTCGACAGCCTGACGAAGATCGAGTCCGCCGAAGCCGTTCATGTTGGGCGCCCAGCAGCGACCGCCGAACGCCCAGTCCTCGACAGCAGCTACAATTTCGCCCTCACCGTGCTTCTCAAAGACGTAGCGGCACACGACGCGTATCAGGAAGACCCGCTCCATCAGGCATTTATTACAGCCAATAAAGCGCTCTGGAAGCAGGTAAAAATCTACGACGCGGATTGATGTATTCCTAGCAGGTAGAAGCGATTAAAGTATGTACGACTCTTTTTGGAATCAATTACTCGCGACCAGCGGGGTCGAATGGTTGGGGACACTCACAGGCATCACAGGAGTCTGGTTAACGATCCGCGAACGAGCAGCCGCATGGCCGATTTTAATCGTCTGTTACTGTTGCTATGTGTTTATCGCGCTGGATGCGAAGCTGTACGCGATGATGCTTTCGCAAGGCATCTTTATCGCAATCTCTGCCTACGGCTGGTATGAATGGGTCGCAGGTGAATCTGAGGATGGGGACCCACTTAAAATCGCCCACACCCCGCCCCAAAAGCTGATCCTGGCGATTATAGTAATGACCGCTGGCACCGCCGGATTCGGCAGTCTCCTCTCCAGTTACACTGACTCGGCCCACGCATATCTCGACGGATTCGCCACCGTTTGCGCATTCGTGGCCCAATGGATGCTCGCCCGTAAATACATTGAGACCTGGATCTGCTGGGTGCTCTCTGATATCATTTTTATCGGCATATTCATGGTCCAAGGGTATTGGATGAGCGTGTTCCTCTTCTTCGTATTTATCTGCCTAGCACTGCGCGGCTGGCGACTTTGGAAACGCACCATCACGCAGTCCAGCTACCCCGCCTAAACGTCTCAGCTCTCAACCACCAGCCCTCCAGTCGCTTATAAATGAAACGTATCGTCATTACTGGAGCCGAATCCACCGGCAAGACCACCCTCACCAAAGCACTCTCCGCCTCTTATGGTGAGCCATGCAGCGCCGAATTCGTCCGCAGCTATGTCGATTCGCACCAACGCGAACTCAACCCGAGCGACCTCGAGCCGATCGCCAAAGGCCAACTCGCCCTCGAAGATGACGCGCTCGAACAGGCGCAGCGACTCATTTTCCACGATACCAACATTCTCTCGTCGATTATTTACGCACAAGTCTATTTCGACACAGGCATAAAATGGCTTAATGACCGCTTCCTTGAGCGTGATTACAGCCTGTATTTACTCTGCATGCCCGACATCCCTTGGGAGGCCGACGAGGGCCAACGCGAAAGCCCCGCAGCGCGCGACGATTTGCACGTCCGCTTCAAGCACCAGCTCGAGCGCCGACAACTCCCCTACGTCGAAATTCACGGCAGCAAACAAGCGCGCATGAGGCTTGCCGCACGCGCCATCGAAGCGATTCTATGATGGAGTATGGGCGACTCGCCCACGTTGTTGGTTGACGTAGGCGAGTCGCCCACACTCCTTTAACTCGCCATGCCCCAACCCGATGGGTTGACTCAGGCCAATCCTTTGATGTGCTAAGCGTAACTTAATCGTAATACAGCGACCATGCCTTTCACACCTGAAGATCCGCCCACTGGCACCGAATTTATCGAGCAAACGCTCGCCGAGCCTATCAGCACTGAAGAGTCGATGCTGCGTCCGCTGTCGTTCGACGACTTTGCCGGCCAAGCCAAGACCATCGAGCGCCTATCTGTAATGGTCGGTGCCGCACGCGACCGTGGCGAACCGCTCAACCACATCCTGCTCAGCGGCCCACCCGGGCTGGGTAAAACGACCCTGTCGCTCATCCTCGGCCACGAAATGGACAAGCAGGTGAGCATTACCTCAGGCCCAGTCATTGATAAACCCGCCGACCTCGCAGGCCTGCTCACCAACCTCAGCGAAGGCGACATCTTGTTTATTGATGAGATCCACCGCATCCCCAAAGCCGTGGAAGAGTATCTCTACTCCGCGATGGAAGATTTCCGCATCGACATCATGATCGATCAAGGCCCCAACGCACGCAGCGTGCGCCTCAGCCTGCCCCGCTTCACCTTACTCGGCGCGACCACCCGCATGGGCCTACTCACCGCACCCCTGCGCAGCCGCTTCACCCTGCAATCACGCCTCAGCTATTACGATCACAAGACCCTGCAAGGCATCGTCGAGCGCAGTTGCCGCTTGCTGGAAGTTAATTTCGAGACTGCCGGCGCCGCCGAAATCGCCCGCCGCGCACGCGGCACGCCCCGGATTGCCAATAACTTAATCAACTTCTGCCGCGATTTTGCACAACAACGTGGCGATGGTGTCATCACCGAAGCAATGGCCTCCGCGGCACTCGAACTCCTCGAGATCGACCAGCGCGGCCTTGACGAAATGGACAAGCAAATCATGCGCGTGATGGCCGAGAACTACCGCGGTGGTCCAGTCGGTCTCAGTACCGTCGCCATCGCCGTCGCCGAAGAAGCTCACACTCTCGAAGAGGTCCACGAACCCTTTCTAATTCAAGAAGGCTACCTGCAACGCACCGCCCAAGGCAGAGTCCTGACCGAAAAAGGCTGGCACATCATCGGCCTCGACCCCCCCAAGGGGCAACAACCCGAGCTATTGTAGCGGGATTAACTCGCTCGCTACCCCCGATTCACGACTTGCCGCTTTACGCGCCAGCGGAAAACGACAAGAGTCCTGTTTTACTGAGTTCACACTCCAGACCACACCACTCACTCTTCAAATTTTCAAACACATGGGCCGTAATTCTATTAAAAAACTCGCACGTCCACCGCGTCATTCGGCGGGTCCCACTATCGTCTATATTGAAAACGAGGACGACCTGTTTGACTTGATCGAGCGCACCGAGAATCCCCTGATCCTGATCCTTGAAGGCGTGCAAGATCCACACAATCTGGGTGCCTGCTTGCGCACCGCATCGGGTGCCGGCGTGACTGCCGTACTCGCCCCAGTCAAGGGCGCCTGTGGCATCACGCCAACTGTGCGCGACATCTCCTGCGGCGGTGCAGACGACGTGCCATTTCTACGGATTAAAAATATCGGGCAGCTCTTGCGCAAATTCCAGGACCGTAAGATTCAACTCGTCGGCACTTCCGACAAGGGCAAGGCATCACTCTACAAGGTAGACTTCGACCAACCCACTGCCGTGATCCTCGGCAGCGAGGGCTGGGGCATGCGCAAAGTCACTGGTGATCACTGCGATCACCTTATCAGCCTGCCGATGGCTGGCACAGTCGACTGCCTCAATGTCTCAGTCTCCGCAGGCGTCATCCTCTACGAAGCCGTGCGCCAGCGCTTATAGCCAAGCGGTCAGTCCGCTTGCAGCCGTACTACTAGCAGCCTCTCAACTCACGTAAATCGTCTTCACATTGACAAATTCGCGGATGCCAATTGCGCTCATCTCGCGACCATAGCCGCTACGCTTGATGCCGCCAAATGGAAGGCGTGGATCCGATTTGACAAAATCGTTAATAAAACACGCGCCACATTCCAACTGATGAGCTAAGCGCTTCGCTCGCTCAATGTCTTGAGTAAAGACCGCCGCAGCTAGCCCATAGGCAGATTGATTGGCTAAGCCAATCGCATCCGCATCGTCCTGCACCGCGATGATCGCCACCACAGGACCAAATACTTCTTCATCAAACGCCGGCATCCCAGGACGCACCTGGGTTAATACCGTTGGCGGATAGAACCAGCCGGGGCCCTCGGGCACATTGCCCCCCAGCACACAGAGCGCGCCAGCAGCGACACTGACATCGACTTGACGCTGTAAGTTCGCACGTAAATCGGCCCGCGCCATCGGCCCGAGATTAGTCCTCTCATCCTCCGGATCACCCATGCGCCGCGCCGCAATCTCAGCCACCAACTTCTGAGTGAACGGCTCAAGCACCGCCTCATGCACCAGCAAGCGCTTCGCCGAAATACAGGTCTGACCGCAATTATTTAAGCGACTCTGCACACATTTCGCAGCCGCCAAATCGAGATCGGCATCTGCACAAATCAGATACGGATCACTGCCGCCAAGCTCGAGCACAGTCTTTTTAATTGCCCGCCCCGCAATCGCCGCGACCGCTGCTCCAGCCCGTTCGCTGCCAGTCAACGCCACGCCCTGCACCGCATCGTGCTGAATCACTGACTCGACCCGATCGACCTCGATCAACAGGGTGCGTAACACGCCCTCAGGGTAACCCGCCTCAATCAACAAGGCCTCGATCGCCAATGCGCACCCGCACACATTTGGCGCATGCTTAAGCAAAGCAATGTTACCCGCAGTGAGCACCGGCACAGCGAAGCGAAAAGCCTGCCAAAACGGAAAATTCCACGGCATAATGCCTAGCACCACACCCAACGGTTGATAGCTCACTTGACTGTCTTGTGCCGCGGTCTCAATCGATTCACTCGCCAAAAAATCGACCGCATGCGTCGCGTAATAGCGGCACAGCAATACACACTTATCGAGCTCCGCACGCGCTTCCACCAACGGCTTACCCACTTCCTGCACAATCAGTCGAACCAAGGCCAGCTGGTTCGTTTCCAGCAGAGTTGCCAGCCGCTCAAGCATCGAGGCGCGTAGGCTCACATCGACTCGCGCCCATGCGCTGGAAGCTGTGCGCGCATCTGCCAACGCAACTGCAAGCGACGCTGCAGACATCGCAGGATATTGCTGTATAAGATGCCCCGTTGCCGGATTAATCGACTCAAACATGTCACTCTGATACTCATTTCGAGCAGAAGGTAAATAAACAAAAGGAATGCCACATTTTTATCTGCTATTAAGTTGGAATTACCCACGACCCTTGCCTTATTACTAGCAACAAAATCTTTCGGACATATACTACCCCTTTTATTTATATGAAAAAAGTCTTTATCTCTGGTTGCTACGACATCCTACATGCGGGGCACATTCAATTTTTCCGCGAGGCCAGGGCCCTCGGCAGTCACCTCACCGTCTGCTTCGCTTCCGATGCCGTTCTGTGGGAGCACAAGAAACGCCGCACCTCGATCCCGCAGGATCATAAGCTGGCCCTAATGACTGCCCTTGAAGTGGTTGATCAAGTCGTCATTGGCGACTGCGAAGCGCTCGGCCTCGACTTCAAGGATCACTTTCTAAAGATCCGTCCGGATATCTTGGCAGTGACCGAAGACGATCAATACGCTGACATCAAACGCGCGCTCTGTGCCGAAGTCGGCGCCGAATACATCGCTCTGCCCAAAACGCCGCCACAGTTCACGCCGGTATCCTCCAGCTCGATCGTGCGCAATATTCGCACTCCAGCCCAAGCGCCGCTTCGCGTCGATTTCGGCGGCGGCTGGCTCGACGTGCCACACCATGCTAGGGCAGGCGCGTTCATCGTCAACTGTGCCATTTCACCCATGGTCTCGCTCAACGAATGGGACTATGAAATCAAATCCGGCCTTGGCGGCAGTGGGGCGTGGGCGCTGCTCAACGGCAACGACGGCGTCGAAAGCGAGCTCACCCTCGGCGTCGGCTGGCAAGACCCTGCCATCATCCGCGAGACCGGAGTCTGCGTCTGGCGCAGTGCTCCGCTTCCCGAACTGGATTTTAAGCGCCACGGCGACTTCCTGCGCGGCCACATGGCGCTACACTACACTGACATCCCGCACGACACCCCAAGCAATGTCGACAACCTGCGCGACTACGATCTAATCGAACAAGCTGGGGCCACTGCAAAAGACGCCGTCCTTGTTGGCGACGTTCATAAGCTTGGTGAAGCCATCAGCCTCAGCTACGCCGCTCAATTAAAGGAGGGCATGCTCGAACTTCCCACAGCCGAGGCCTGCGTCGGCCGTAAATATTGCGGTGGTGGCTGGGGCGGCTATGCACTCTACCTGTTTGAAAACAGCGACGCCCGCGATGCATTTGTCGCATCTGCCAACTGCAATCGCCCAATTGAGCCCTACATCACTATCCGCTAGCGCTTTTTTCTTTACGGGACGCCGAACGAGATCAGCTTCTCTTGACCTCAGTAGGTCAACGCTTTGCCACATTCGAACTTCTGACATCTAACTTCTGCATTCTTTTTCAATGAGCTTGATCGAAACCATCCGCATAAACACCGATACCGTCATCGGCGAATCCGAGCTAGAGGATCGCCTCCACGGCAACCGACCGTTGCGCGTTAAACTCGGGGTCGACCCGACACGCCCAGATCTCACTTTTGGCCACCTCGTCGTGTTCAACAAGCTACGCCAGTTCCAAGACCTCGGCCACGAAGCCATTCTTATTATTGGCGACTTCACCACGCTGATCGGCGATCCTTCTGGACGCTCTAATACACGCCCGGTACTGACTAAGGATGAGATCATCGGCAACGCGCAGACCTATCTAGTGCAAGCCTTCAAGATCCTCGACAAGGACAAAACCACTGTCGTCTATAACAGCGAATGGTTTGATGAGATGGGCTTCGAGGACTGCCTCAAACTCGCGCGTAAGATGACCGTCGCACGCATGCTGGAACGCGACGACTTTGCCAAGCGCTACGCTGGCAACGCCCCGATCTCAATCATTGAATTCCTCTACCCGCTGATCCAAGGCTATGACTCACTCATACTAAATGCCGACGTCGAAATCGGTGGCACCGATCAACTCTTTAATATGTTGGTCGGTCGCGCGCTGCAAAAAGATGCGGGAAAGCAAGAACAGGCAGTAATTACCATGCCACTGCTGATCGGCCTAGATGGCAGCAAGAAGATGTCTAAGAGCGCTGACAACTACATCGCGTTTACCGACTCGCCTAAAGAAATGTTTGGTAAAATTATGTCGATCAGCGATGACACGATGTGGACCTACTACCAACTACTACTCGAATTCGATGCCGCGCAGATCTCTCAGCTCAAAGAAGGCCACCCGATGGCGGCCAAGAAGCAACTCGCGTCAGCACTCGTCGGCCAGTTCCACTCGATCAAAGCTGGCAAACATGAACTCGAACAGTTTGAACAAGTTTTCTCGAAGAATAAAATCCCCGATGACATGCCGACATTCACTTGGAGCGATTTGCTCGGCGACGCCGACTGCGCTCCATTGTTTGAAGTGATGGCGCAATCCGAGTTGTTTGAGAGTAAAGGCGCGATTCGGCGCCTCGTGCAGCAAGGTGCAGTGAAGATCGATAGCGTCAAACAAGACGATCCAAACAAAGAAATTAGCCGCCCAACCAGCGAATTTATTTTCCAAGCAGGTAAACGCATCTTCTTCAAGTTACTCGCTTAGTTAGCGAGTCCACTGAAGTCATGTTTGCCAAAGTGCAACTGCTTGCATCTGACTCTTTACATTAGCGTCGCGTAATCATTTATTCATCGCTCTTTTCATTTTCAAATCACCACGCAACTTCTCACTTATTAACTAGCACTTCTTATTATGGCACTAGCAACCGGAACCAAAGCACCCGCATTCACACTCAAATCCAAGAACGCCGACGGCCTTCAGGACATCTCTTTAGACGACAACCTCGGCAAGCAGAAGACTGTCCTGCTGTTCTTCCCGCTCGCATTCACCAGCGTGTGCATGCAAGAAATGTGCGACGTTAACAGCAGCCTCGCGTCTTATTCCGACCTAAACGCAGCGGTTTACGGAATTTCGGTCGACAGCCCGTTCGCCCAAGAGCAGATGGCGCAGGTCGATGGCCTTAAATTTCCACTTCTCAGTGATTTTAACAAAGATGTTTCCGCCGCTTACGATGTGCTCTATGCAGACTTGCTTGGCTTCAAGGGCGTCTCCAAGCGGTCTGCCTTCGTCATCGATGAAGACGGCGTGATCATTTATAGCGAATCTGCCGAAGATCCGCACGATCTGCCAAACTTCGACGCGATCAAAGCAGCGCTCAAAATCTAAGCCTCTGGCTGCAAAGCATAAAACCGCTGGCACGACACAAACGGTTGACCTCACAGTGCAAATTGATACAGTTATTGAAGTTTCGGTAGCTAGCGCTGCGGTCCATTCTCTAATACTCGCTCTCGCGACACTCTCTCCGAATCCTAAGACCATTATTTGCCGCAAATCTCCAATGCATGAGTGAGCCTACACAGCCTACTTTTTTAGTCAGTGCCTACTCTGATCCTGTCGTCGTTCAGATCCACGGCAAGGCGAACTATCTAAACTGTAACACGTTTCGAGAGTTCATCGAAGGGATGGTTAGCGCAGGCAAAGCACACATTGTGCTCGATTTCGAGAATTGCAGAGGGATGGATAGCACTTTCCTCGGCATTCTGGCAGGAACGGCGCTGGATTTGCGCAAGCAAACGCCTCCTGGCCTGTTGATCATCTGTAAACTAGGTGAGCGCAACCACGAACTCGTCTCCAACCTCGGCCTACAAAACATCCTCACCATCGGCGAAGATCTGCAGGACTGCGCCGATCACAGCGCCGAGTTTTCGCCCCTTAAGGATATGGAAATTTCGATCGCCAAGAACGTACTGGCCGCACACGAGAATTTGATCAAGGTCGACTCTGCAAACGCGGCGAAATTTCAAGACGTCATCGCCTTCCTGAAAAATCAAATTGAAACAAAAGGAGAACAGTGAGCGGGAATTAATACTGGCTTCCTCAAAAAGATCTGAATCCTTATGTCATTTTTTCTTGGAGCTTTAGCCGGACTATTCGCCATGTGGTTACTCCACACTGGTAAGCGTAGGCACATCAAAATCATCGAAGACGAGAAGCAACTCTTGCAACAGGAGAAACAAATCGTCGTCGAGTTCATGCACAATATGGTCGAGGCAGTTGCCGAAGGCAGTGACCGTGCCGCGATGTTTCAACGCATTATCCATGCCGCAATTCTCAGCACCGGCGCGATGAGTGCCTGTATCTTCGAGAAGCGCGACGACGACACGCTCAAGGGCATCGCCATCGAAGGCCTATTCCCACCGCAACGCAAACTTCCCGAAGGTCTCAACGCCAAACTGGTCACCCGCACGCAATTCCTTGAGACTATTCTCAAGTCCGAGACCTTTAAAATGGGCGAAGGCCTGATCGGCCAAGTCGCCAAGTCCAAATGTGCGCAGCTCATCGCTGATGCAAGCAACGATCCACGTGTCATTCAGCACGACGATCCCGCGCTCAAAGTGCGCTCCATCATCGTCGCCCCCATTCTCTTTCAAGACCGCCTCATCGCGGTGCTCGCGGTGGCCAACCCCGCTGACGAACTCGCCTTTACCAGTACCGACTTTTCGCTAGTCGAATCACTCGCCGAACAAGTTGGCCTCGCGGTGCATAATAGCGATGCCATGCAGCTTCAAATCGAGAAGAACAAACTCGACCTCGATATTGAACTCGCCAGTAACATTCAAAGTCTGCTGCTGCCGAGCCAGTTTCCCTCTAGCCCCAACATCGAATTTGCTGCGCACTATACCGCCGCACAAAAGATCGGTGGTGACTTGTACGATGTGTTCGCGATTGATGACAATCGAATCGGCGTGGCCATCGCCGATGTTTCCGGGAAAGGCATCTCTGCTTCCATCTTGATGGCAATTTGCCAGACGAACCTGCGCCATATCTCGCACCAACTGGACTCCCCCGCTGAAGTGCTCAGCGCTATCAACGCACAAATGCAAAGCTCCATGCGGCGAGATATGTTTATCACTATCATCTACGCGATCATCGATCAAGCGAAGCAGGAGATCACTTTCGCGCGGGCAGGCCACGAGCTCCCATTCTTTTACCACCGCACCAGCGATGGCACTAGCAATGTCGAAACCATCCAGTCTCAAGGCATGGCCCTCGGCATGGTGCCACCTGAAATTTTCGACCTCATGATCAAGGACAAAACCGTGCCATTCAGCAAAGACGACGCGCTGATCCTTTACACCGATGGCGTTACCGAAAGCATCAATGCCAGCGGCGAGGAATATTCTGGGGAACGGTTGATGAACGCGCTCAAAACGCACGGCAATGGCAGCGCCCAATCGATCCTCAATCAGCTAATGAACAGTATCCATCGTTTCTCTGGTGACGAAGGCCAATCTGACGACCTCACCTTGATTGCCATCAAACACAGTTAGAAATCGACAACCCCCTCAGCTAAGCCAGCTACATTTGGAAAATAAAATAGCTCAGGGATACGAGATCCCTGAGCTATTTGACCAAACTTAAAGAGCGCAAATGACTACCGACTCAAGACGCCTGAGGGCGGCGCAAACTTGGTCAGATTGATACCTGCCACGGCTGTTTTGTATTCATCCAAGTTGGGAGTTCTACCAAGGATCGCAGAGAGCACGACCACTGGTGTCGATGCGAGTAAGGACTCGCCTTTCTTACGATCGGAATCTTCAACGACTCGGCCTTGAAAGAGGCGTGTCGAGGTGGCCATCACCGTATCGCCCCTTGCAGCTTTTTCTTGGTTGCCCATACATAAGTTACATCCAGGACGCTCAAGATACATCATGTTTTCGTATTCAGTGCGTGCCGCGCCTTTCGGAGCATCATCGTCGAATTCAAAACCAGAATATTTCTGCAACATCTCCCAATCGCCTTCAGCCTTGAGTTCATCAATGATGTTATACGTAGGGGCTGCCACCACCAGCGGCGCTTGGAATGCCACTTTACCTTGTTGTGCTTCCAGATTCTTAAGCATCTGCGAAACGATCTTCAGGTCGCCCTTGTGAACCATGCAGGACCCGACAAAACCCAGATCCACTGCCTTCTCGCCCTTATAGTAAGAGAGTTCGCGAATTGCATCATGCGTATAGCGCTTGGAGACGTCATCATTGTTCACGTCCGGATCTGCGATCATAGGCTCAACAATTTCATCTAGATCGACGACGAACTCCGCAGAGTACTTGGCATTTGTATCCGGCATCAGCGCGGGCTTTTCGCCTGAACGAATTTCTGCGATACGCTTATCCGCGATGTTGACCAAGCCTTGAAGAACCTGCCCTGCGTTATCCATGCCCTTCTGAATCATGATCTGAATACGCCCCGTCGCAATCTCCAGAGATTCAATTAGCGTCTCATCTTGAGAAATACAGATGGATGCCTTGGCCTTCATTTCCGCGGTCCAGTCCGTGAACGTGAACGCTTGGTCGGCAGGTAGCGTGCCCAAGTGAACTTCAATCACTCGGCCTTGGAATACATTGTCGCCAAATTTCTTGAGCATTTGAGTCTGCGTCGCATGCACCACATCGCGGAAATCCATGTGGGCCTTTAAATCGCCCTTGAAAGTAACTTTGACCGATTCAGGAATGGGCATCGTTGCTTCACCCGTCGCGAGGGCGAGGGCCACCGTTCCAGAGTCCGCCCCGAAAGCGACGCCTTTGGACATACGGGTATGTGAATCACCACCAATAATGACCGCCCATTCATCCACAGTTAAATCATTCAACACCTTATGGATCACGTCCGTCATGGCGTGATAGACGCCCTTCGGGTCACGCGCCGTGATAAGACCGAACTTATGCATGAACTGCATGAGTCGAGGAATATTAGCCTGAGCTTTCTTATCCCAGACAGAGGCGGTGTGACATCCGGATTGGTAAGCGCCATCGACAGTCGGTGAGATGATTGTGGCGGCCATCGCTTCCAACTCCTGAGAAGTCATCAGGCCAGTGGTGTCCTGAGAGCCGACGATGTTGGCACGAACTCGGACATCCGAGCCGGCGTGCAACACGGCTCCTTCGGTCACGCCAACGGCGTTCTGATTAAAGATCTTTTCAACTGCGGTGAGCCCTTGCCCTGCATGTGAAATCTCTTTGGAAGGCGCAAAAACCGGCTCTAGGTCGACGCCGAGTGCTTGAGCCGCGAAGCTCTGCAGCTTTTTACCAAACACAATCGCATAGGAGCCACGCGCCTTGATGAATTCGACTTTTTGAGGCGTTAAGGCCGATGAAATGTCCACCAGCTCCTGGTCGCCGTTATACAACTTCTTCGTCTTGGTATTAATCTTCAGCACAGTGCCGGTCGCAACCGAGTACACCTGCTCAAGCACAGGATCGCCACTCTCGTTCAAGACTGGGTGACCGTCCGCATCTAACTGCTTCACCCAATTCTTAAGGTCGATTCCAATACCGCCAGTCACACTGACTGTCGTCAAAAAGATCGGGGATATGCCATTGGTCCCTGCAATAATCGGAGCAAGGTTGACGAATGGCACGTAAGGGCTGGCTTGTTTACCAGTCCAGAGAGCCACATTATTAACCCCTGACATGCGCGAGGAGCCCACGCCCATGGTGCCCTTTTCGGCGATCAACATCACACTCTTATCGGGATGTGCCCGCTGCAGTTCTTGGATTTCAGCCTGTGCCGCCTCAGAAATCATGCACTTGCCATGCAGTTCCCGGTCGGCACGGGAGTGCGCTTGATTACCGGGGGACAGTAAATCAGTGGAAATATCGCCCTCGCCAGCGATGTAAGTCACCACCTCTATTGTTTCGACGACCTCAGGAAGCTTGGTAAAAAACTCCGCCTGAGCATAGCTCTCGAGGATACCTTTGGCGATTGCATTGCCGCCCTTATAAGCGGTCTCTAGGCGATCCGTATCCGCTTCATACAGAAATACTTGGGTTTTAAGGACCTCTGCGGCCGCGCTCGCGATCGCGGCATCATCCCCCAGAGCTAAATCAAGCAGTACCTCAACCGAGGGGCCACCTTTCATGTGCGACAACAACTCAAAGGCAAAGGCAGGTGTGATTTCGTCGACCACAGACTGACCCAGAATGATCGCCTTTAAAAACGCCGCCTTGACGCCTGCAGCACTCGTAGTGCCCGGCAACGTGTTGTAAATTAAGAAGTTAAGCGATTCCTTGCGATGCTCGTGAGCAGAGTCCTTTATTTGCTCGATTATTTCAGCTAACAATGCCTCTCCGTCGATTGGTAGCGGGTGCAAACCCTGACCTTTTCGTTCGTCGATCTCTTTTAAATAGTCAATGTATGTGTCCATAGATGCGTGAAATATGCCTGCTGAAGCTTCGCTATTACAAGAAGATTCTCGGCGCTTCACCAATTTCGCTGCTGGCTTTAAACGCGACTAGCACACGCTTGAGCCTGCATAGCATCGGTCAAAACGGAAACAGACAGGCAAATATTAGAATGTGTCGCTTCTCAGCGCAACGCAAGCCGACCCGAAAGCGCCACCTAATTATGCTCAAACACCGCGTCGAGTATTGGCTTGCTGCGCTAAAACATGGAACGTGCAGCCATATAAGGTGGTAATTATTTGACATTCAGAACCTTCCGCGTGAAAAACTTCATAGACTTCCGCACTCGGAGGTCACTGCACTTAAAAATCTTAAACACGTGTTCGGCTTTCTCTCCAACGACATCGGCATCGATCTAGGCACTGCAAACACACTCGTGTTTGCAAAAGACAAGGGCATTGTCCTGCGCGAGCCCAGTGTAGTAGCGATCTACACGTCGACCAAGAAAGTCTGTGCCGTCGGTTCGGACGCGAAAAAAATGCTCGGCCGCACGCCAGGCAACATTACCGCAATCCGTCCGATGAAGGACGGCGTGATCGCCGATTTCGAAATCACCGAAGCGATGCTTCGGTATTTCATCAAGAAAGTTAACCGAACTAAAACTTTTGTCGCACCGCGGATCGTCGTCGCTGTTCCCTCGGGAATCACCGAAGTCGAGCGCCGCGCCGTTAAAGATTCCGCGATTCGTGCCGGCGCGCGCGACGTCGTCCTGCTCGCTGAACCGATGGCCGCTGCGATTGGCGTGGGCCTTCCGATTGACGAGCCAGCGGCGAATATGATTGTCGACATCGGCGGTGGCACCACCGAAGTGGCGATCATCTCCCTCGCAGGTGTGGTCTATACCAAAAGTATTCGCGTCGGTGGCGATGAAATCGATAACGCGATCATCAATTACATGAAGCGCGCCTACAATTTGATGATTGGTGAGCGCACTGCCGAAGAGATCAAAATCCGTGTTGGCACCGCTTTCCCGCTCGATGAAGAAGTGTCGATGGATGTACGCGGTCGCGATTCGGTCGCTGGCCTGCCGAAAACGATCACTATTTCATCCACCGAAATCCGAGACGCCCTCGCTGATACCATGACATCGATCGTCGAGATGGTTCGCAATGCGCTGGAACGCTGCCCACCAGAACTTTCTGCAGACCTCATCGACCGTGGATTCGTCCTCGCTGGAGGCGGTGCGTTGATTCGTGGCCTCGACCAGTTGCTAAGCGATGCGACGGGTCTACCGGTTATTATTGCGGATGACCCACTCAGCGCAGTCGCAAACGGCACCGGTTTGGTGCTGGAGGAATTGGCCTTTCTATTGAAAGACCTCACTGGGAACCCGAAATAAGCGCTGCACGTGGCGAAATTCCGCCTCGATAAGTTCAAGCCGATCGTCGCCTTAGGCGTCTTTTTCGTTGCTTGGTGGGTCGTGCCGACCCTTTCCAAGTCGTTCCTGCCATTTGTGCGGCTCAGCTTTACCGAATTTCAAGCACCCGCTTGGATCGTGGCCTCCTATTTAGATGACCTCGAAAGCTTCTGGGCACGGCGTAGCCATTCAAAAATTGAGCTAATTGAAGCAGGCCAAGCACTCGCAAGGCAAAAAGCTTTTTACCAATTGCTAGACCAGCGCAACAAGACGCTTGAAACTGAAGTCATGCGCCTCGAGTCAATTCTCGACATCCCGAGTCGGCGCGAATTCCGCTACGAAGTCGCACGTGTGATCCGCCGTGACCTCAACGCATGGTGGCAACAGCTTGTTATCCGTAAGGGCAAGGACTATGGCATCACCGAAGGTGCGGCGGTGATTTTTGCTGGAGGCGTCGTCGGCCGTGTGGTCGAAGTCAATGCGTTCACCAGTCGCATCGAACTCATCACCAGCCCAAACTTTCGCATGGCCGGCAGTTTCGAAGGGGACATCCGCCCGGTCGTCTACCAAGGCGTACCGCAAAGCGGCTTCGGCAGCCCCGCTGGTGAAGTGCGAGATGCGCCACAAGACCTGATCGCCAACACACAAGACCCACTCCGACTCGTCTCCACGCGCTTAGGCGGCACCTTTCCGCCGGGGCTCATGATCGGCAGAGTCAGTTGGCTCGAACCAGGCAGCACTGGCATCTTCCAAGCGGGTACCGTGCAATTGGACGAACGGTTACTGAGCCTGCAAGAAGTCTCGGTGCTCATTCCCTTGAACCCTCTCAATTACGACCGCGATGTTCCTTGATCCACGCGCCATCATCTTGTGTGCGGCGAATGCGCTCCTGCTCTTCCTCTGCCTGTTGGTTAACTCTAGCTTGGCTTCGCTATCGCTATATTTAGTGCTGCTGGGGCCCATGCTTGTACTGCCCGCGCTGTACTTGAATCACCGCTCTTTCTTCCTCTGCACCTTGTTCACTGGACTCTGGGTCGATGCCGCCCTGCCAGTAACCTTCGGCCTCTTCACTTGCGGTTTCCTAGCAATGGGTACGCTCATTGCAATGGCACGGATACGCTTCCGCGCTGAACACAACTATCATCCGATCTTACTCGCGCACATCACAAACGTTGCTTGCCTCGTGCTGCTCACGGTCAGCGAAGGGCTTGCCTACATCAGCGCACCCGCATTTTGGCTGCAATTACTGATCACCGCGCTGTTCTCCCACGCCGCGCTACTCATCGTTGCTCCCTGGTTTTTTAATCTTCAGCGACTACTGTTCGAACTCTGCCATACCGATACTGAGCCGGACGAATTCCCGATCCTATGAGTCAATACGATGTGCATAGAGGCGAAAATCCACGCATCCTGTTTTTTCTATGGATCGTGCTAGCAGCCAGTGTGGTGCTGATCGGCGGGCTCGGTTCGAGCCAGTTGATTGACATTCGGGAATACCAGGAAATCGAAAAACGCCAAACTGAGCGGCGCGTCCTGACCCCAGGCCCGCGCGGTGATATTTATGATCGCCACGCCAAACTACTGGTCGGCAACCGCCCGCACTACTCCGCCGTCGCCTACCTCGACGACTTGCGCCTCGATTTTCGCCAAGAATACTCGAAGATCATTCGCGCCGAACGGGTGCTGATTAAAAACGTCTACGAAAACACGCCCGAAGACGAACGCCCACGCGACCCCCCCACCCCGAATTACAACGATTGTGCATGGACTGCGCGGCTCAACGTAGTCAACCGCTACATCGCCAAGATCAATGCAATCTCGGGCAGAGGTAATGCCATGCCCAAAAAGACGCTGATTCGCCACTTCAACGAGCAACTCCTACTGCCGCTACCGCTGGTCGAAGATCTCACTCCCGACCAATACGCCCGACTCGTCGAGCAACTCCCGGTCAATTCGCCGATTCAAATCCACACTGGCACCGCTCGCTTCTACCCCTACAGCAGCGCTGCGGCTCATCTGCTTGGTTACGTGCAAAACACCCTACCCGACTCGAGCGAATTCCCCGACGATGGCATCAAGACCTTCACCTTTAAAACTAAAACCGGCAAAACCGGACTCGAACATTCCTTCGATGACCTGCTCTCCGGCAGCACAGGCAGCGAACTATGGCGCGTTGATCCGCTCGGCTTTCAAGATACACGGCTAGATATGATCGCGCCCAAACAAGGCGAGAACCTCATCACCAGCATCGACATCGATCTACAGTTGGTCGCCGAAACTGCGCTCGGCGAACGTACCGGTGCGGCCATCGCGCTCGACATTCACAGTGGCGAAGTGCTCGCCTTGGTCAGCCATCCAACCTACGACCTCAACCAACTGAGCCCCTTCATTCCCCGCAAGACCTTCGAGCTTATTAACGAGCGCGGCGCATGGCTCAATCGTGCAGTGCAACTCTCCTACCCGCCCGGCTCGACCTTCAAGCTCATCACTTCCATCGCGGGCATGCGCAATGGCATCATCAATGCCGATACCACGCACGATTGCCAAGGAATGCACCGAGTCGGGAACCGCGTCTTCCGTTGCCACTCACGCTACGGCCATGGCGAAACCGGTCTCGCCAGCGCGGTCGAACGCAGCTGCAACGTATTTTACTACATTTCAGGCTTAGAAATGGGCATCGATCTGATCAGTGCTGAAGCCAAGCGCTTTGGGCTCGATCAAAAAACAGGCATCGAAGTGCCGTTTGAAACCAGCCGCCTCGTGGTGCCCTCCAAAGCCTGGAAAAAGGAGAAAGGCCTCGGCGGCTGGGGGCCTGGCGACACCGCAAACACCGCCATCGGCCAAGGCTACCTCCTGCAGACCCCATTGCAAATGGCCATCGCCATGGCTTCGATTGCACGCGGTGAGACGCGCACTCAACCAACATTGCGCGCACTCGCCCGCGAAGACGCCATGCAAGTCAATCACGGCGGCGAAGCAATCGGCCTGACACCCGAACAAACGCGCTCACTTTGGGAAGGCATGGAGCGAGTCGTCGGCCCTAGCGGCACCGGTCGACTCGTCCAAATCGACAACTTCCGCATTGCCGGCAAAACTGGCACCGCCGACTTTCGCGCCCACGGTAAAGAAGTGAACCTCGCCTGGTTCATCGGTTTCGCACCAGTGGAGAATCCACAAATCGCCGTCGCGGTCATGGTCGAAGGCACCCGCGAAAGCCACACCTATCACGGCGGCTCCACCGCTGGTCCAGTGGCCAAAGATATTTTCCTCCAGTTTATTGAGAGCTATCCCGAACGCGCGGGCTTCCCGAACGCGCAGTAACGAGTCGAGGACGACTCCCCTTGGTTGCGGCTAGATATGGGCGAGTCGCCCATATTTATTCAAAACTACAACGTTCGGATGTCCGCGTAGCTACCACTCGCGCGCTGCCGCAATTTCGGAAAGGCTCCGATCAATCGTCGCGCGCAGGTTTCGCCATCAGGCATCTGCTCGGTTCCTTTTGCAGCTTTCAAAATGGCCAACGGCTTGAAGCGCTCATCCACAGGCAGAGTCGTTAAATAGTCCTGCATCGCGGTATCGATCAGCCCAGGCGCCAAGGAGGTAAAATGCGTCCGCGGTTGCTCGTCCACGTAGAGTTGGATCAGCATATTTAGCGCCGCTTTGGATAGACTATAGCCATTCCAGCCGCGACTGCCAGACAACGAGGCACCTGATGAGATGGCCACCACTTGCTGCACTGACCGCTCCTCAGCAAACAACGTATCGAGCAGCCATTTATTTGCCCATACGTTGATCTCCATCGTTTCGCGCAAGTCACTCAATGGAGTCTCCTGCATGTCGCGAATTTCTCCGAGCTTAGCGGCATTTAATACCACCAGGTCCAGACCCCCCGCATCTGCGAGTAAACGTTCGACGGTGTCACTAGCGGAGGCTGCATCTGAAAAATCCGCCGACATAAAAATTAATCCTTTTTCAATCAAATCCTCAGGTGCCCGTCGGCTACATCCATAGACCGTCGCTCCCTCCTCTAAGTAAATTTTTGCAAGTCCATGTCCTAAGCCAGAACTCACGCCTGTAATAAAAACCTTCTGATTCATGCAACTGTTATAACAATTCAGCGATGTATATAAACAGAAAAACACGCCAATACCGAAATCACTTATGCAACAGCAGTCCAGAATCCTCCCTTTTTACTTCATTGCCAGCCTCGCATTCGCGCATTCAGCCGAATTACACCAAGGCCTGCTGCCGGCGAGTCAATCACCACCAGCCAAAGCAAGTTGCACCATATTCATTCAAGGTACAAAGCGTATTATCCAATCCAACGGCATTCCAGATCACTCGGTCGCAGCCTTCCCTAACCGAGGCAACCCACACACCATCACCGAGCAACACTACCACTACGAAGTACCGGCCAACCCAAAGATCGCCAATCAAGCCACACCGCTCGTTAAGCAACCCTTCGGCGTCGCACTCAATGGCGTGCCCTTTGACCCCGGCACCGCCGAATACTACCAGCGCGATCGCACCTCAAAGTGGAACTACGAAGCCCTAAGCGGCAAGGTGCGCCTCGGTCTCGACGAAAACCACGCGCATGTGCAGCCCAGCGGCGCTTATCATTACCACGGCCTACCTACGCAACTCTTTGAAGTAAACTCCCAAGGGAACGAGCAAATGGCACTGGTCGGCTGGGCCGCAGATGGATTCCCGGTGTATGGTATTTATGGATACACTGACGCGCATGATCCAACCAGCGGCATCACTCAACTCAAGTCCAGCTACCGCATCAAATTTGGCAAGCGCCCAACGGGCAACGATTGCCCAGCCGGCGACTATGACGGCACCTACACCATCGACTACGAATATGTAGAAGGCCTCGGCGATCTCGACCAGTGTGGCGGCCGTCATGGCGTGACGCCCGAATTCCCAGCCAGCACTTACTATTATGTGCTGACCAACGATTACCCGTTCATCCCGCGCATGTTTCGCGGCACTCCGGATCCCAGCTTCGAACGACGGCGCGGCGGCAATCGTATGACTCCACACGATGGCCCGCCGCCACCGCGGCGTGGAGCGCGTTTTTAGCCGTCACTCCCCACGCCAGGTATAGGCGTGGCACAACGCCACGGCCGCGGCGTCGGATTCATCTAAGCGATCCGTTAAGTCCGCGCCCGTAATGCTCTGAATCGTGCGCGCCACTTGCTCCTTGCTCGCCCGCCCCGCACCGGCAACTGCTTGTTTGATCCGCAGCGGAGCATACTCAAACACTGGTAGACCACGCATCGCCGCGACTGCAATGGCCGCGCCACGCGCCGCACCAAGGATCTGCGCGGTCTGAAAATTCTGTACGTAGATCGTCTGCTCAATCGCCACGTGTAGCAGTTTATGCTTATCAATAAAGTCTTCCACTTGATTGCCGATCGCGCCGAGACATTCGATCTGCGAGATTGCTGGCTTCAGCTTGAGTGTCGCCGTTTCCACGACCCGCACTGTGCCGTTCGGGGTATAGTCTAATACTGCAAAGCCACTGCCGCGCAGACTGGGGTCGATCCCTAAGACAATCCCTTTGAATTGAACTGTGCGCATTGGCACAGCGTTCTTCACGCTCGCAGATTGTCCACCACCACGAGCAATATGCTCGGCCCAAAGTTTGCGTGTCGATTTACGTGCCATTGATGTAAGGAGACTTGAGGGAGGAGGGCTGAGACCTGAGAAAAGAGATGGGAGACGCGAGATGGAAAGTCAAACAAGGCGTCACCACTCCGCAAGCCTCAAGCCTCAGGTCTCAAGTCTGTTTCTTCACTTGCCCAGAGGGCACCCAGTTCAGTCACCCTTCGCTTCGCTCAGGGCAAAACTCCGGTTTACCCCCGACTCATTTCATTCGCTACCCTTACGGCGGGGCTCAGAAGTATCTTCGCACTACCGTGCTTCGTCAGCTCTCAGCCCTCAAGTCTCAGCCCTCAAGCAATCAGCTTTAAGCCACCAATGACAACAAAGACCCAGATCAATATTTCAAACACCTTTTGATTGATACGTTTCACGATCAACGGAGCAATCAGCGCGGCAGCAATCGCATAGGGCATAAAACTGGCACTAAAACCAAGCGAATCAAAATGAATAATACCTAAGTCCATCATCAACGGCACTTTGATACAATTCACCAACAGAAACAGCCAAGCCGACGTACCAATGTAAGTATATTTGGGTAAGCCTGAAGCGATGAAATACAAAGCCGCCACTGGTCCTGCTGCATTTGCCACCATCGTCGCAAAGCCACCAATAATGCCAGTCATTGCAATAAACACAGGATGATGCGGCAACTGATCCTCTCCCCCGTGATTGCGGCGACTCCACTTGCGGAAAAAATGCACTGCGGTCATCGACAGCAAAATCACGCCGATCATCAACCGCACATGGGCATCATTGACATGGCTAAAAACAAAGTAGCCGATCAGAATACCGATCAACATCCAAGGTAACAGGCGGAAGATGTAGGTCCACTCGGCATGTCGCCGATAAATCACCACCGCCATGATGTCGGCAGAAATCAGAATCGGCAACAACACCCCAACCGACGCCTTTGCTGGCAGCGCCAGCGCCAACAGCACCACGGTCAAATTGCCTACGCCAGGCAGGCCACCCTTGCCGAAGCCAACAAAAGCGGCACCAAGTGCGATTACGCTGTATTGCCAAAGTTCCAGAGCTTGCATGACCACGTACCCTTGCAGCCAACAACCAGATTCCAAGCACTAAGAGCGTAAACTCCCTTCGCCAGCATCCCGCAAAAGACCTCCTCTACTCAAACTTCACTCTTCACAACTCAGCCAAAGCCGACACTGTGCTTGCCATGCGTTGGAAATGTATTTGCGCCTATGACGGCACAGACTTCGGCGGTTGGCAGCGCCAACCGCATGGCGACGCAGTGCAAAACCACATCGAAACAGCGCTCTGCAATATCTTTGCCACCACCGTGCAGATCCATGGCAGCGGCCGCACCGATGCGGGCGTGCATGCCAACGGCCAATGCTTTCACTTCGACGCCGATTGGAAGCATCCGCCAGAAAAGTTGATTCGTGCCTTGCATGCGCAGCTGACGACTACGATTCAGATTAAATCGATCCAGCCCGTGAGCGACGAGTTCCACGCTCGCTTCTCAGTCATCGGCAAGCGCTACACCTTTCGTTACTGCCTAGGACGAGCCGAGCCCCGCGACGATCGATTCGTTTGGGCCTGCCGCGACACTCCCCTAGATCTAGAGGCGATGAATCAAGCCGCTCAACGCTTAATCGGCCAGCACGATTTTACTGCCTACAGTGCCAGCCACAGCAAAAACAACGACCCAAATCCAGTCAAAACGGTTAGCCGACTCGACATCACCCAACACGGCCACCATCTCACCCTCACCGCCGAAGGTTCTGGCTTCCTCTATAAAATGGTTCGCAGTTTCGCGGGTGCATTCTACGCCGTCGGCCGCGGACGTCTGAGCCCCCAAGATATCAGCGAGATTCTCGCCAGCAAACAACGCACCCACCGTATCCTCACCGCCCCCGGCACAGGCCTAAGCCTCGACCACGTATTTTATAAGTAACCGAGGATCGTCACGCATTGCGGCTTTTTGCCTCGCTAAAAAAAAACGTTTCATAGCATATCTATGAGTGAATCGTCTGATTAAAACTGCCCTCGATCTCGTTTTCCCGAGAAGTTGCGTGCATTGCGGCGATGCGATCGAAGGTTCTTCTTACGATTTTCTCTGCTCTGAGTGTGAACAAGACATCCTGCCGTGCCTGCCACCCGCCTGCAAAACCTGTGGCTACCCTTTTTTTGGCGCAGTGATTGGTCCCAGGGTCTGCCCCCACTGCGTCGATCTGGATCCAGTATTTGACCAAGGCAAGACGCTGTTCATCGCAAAGGGCGCAGGGCGCAGCCTGCTACACAATCTCAAATACCAACAAGGCTTCTATGTATTGCAGGATCTCCACAAGATGGTGACCGCCTCGAGACATTTCCTGGACTACATCCAAAATGCCACGCTGATACCCGTTCCACTGCATCCGACCAAGCTGCGCGAGCGCGGCTTCAATCAAAGTGAACGGATCGCAGACATGTTAATTTCGACCACTCATAACAGCTCCACAGTCGAAAATCTACTCATTCGGCTAATTTATACGCAGACGCAAACTAAGCTAAATCAGCTAGAACGGTACCAAAACGTAAAAAATGCCTTTGCTTTAGGGCCCAATGCAGTTCTAATTCCAGATCAACAATACATCCTAGTCGACGATGTTTTTACTACGGGGTCGACACTCAACGCCTGCGCTCGCATCCTGCGCGATGCCGGCGCAATTCGTCTCAAAATTGTCACCATCGGGCATGGGTAGACCACCTTCATACCTATTATACCTTTTACCTTCCTACCTAAATTATGGCTCTCTTCGGAAAACCCCAATACTCAACAGTCACCGTCAAAAAGAAGGACATTCCAAAGGATCTTTGGACAAAATGCCCGAAAACGGGTGAGATTATTTATAATCGTGTGCTCAAGGAAAACCTAATGGTGGTGCCGTCCAGTGGCTACCACTTCCCGCTCAAAGCGCGCAACCGCATCGAATCAATGCTCGATGAAGGCACGTTCGAAGAGATGGACACCGAGGTCAGTTCACTCGACCCACTTGAATTCAACGCGACTAGCTCGTACCCAGAAAAGCTAAAAGCGAATCAGGCCAAGACCAAGGAAACCGACACCGTCATTTCGGGCGTCGGCCAGATGGGCGGCACTCCCGTGAGCATCGCCGTCATGGACTTCCGTTTCATGGCCGCCAGCCTCGGCTCTGCCGCTGGTGAAAAATTGACCCGCGCGATCGAGCGCGGTGTCGATCAAAAGATTCCAGTGATCATCGTCTCCGCTTCCGGTGGCGCACGCATGCAGGAAGGTATCCTCAGCCTCATGCAGTTGGCCAAAACCAGTGCCGCACTCGCACGTTTGAGCGAGGCAAAGATCCCTTACTTCTCGATTTTGACCAATCCGACCATGGCAGGCGTGATGGCTAGTTATGCCTCCCTCGGCGATGTAATCATCGCAGAGCCTGAAGCACTCATTGGATTTGCGGGACCGCGCGTAATCAAAGAAACCACCCAACAAGATCTCCCTGCTGGTTTCCAAACTTCCGAATTCCTACTTGAACGTGGTCTGGTCGATCTGATCATTCCCCGCGGTGAGATGCGTGATCGTGTGATCAATTTGCTCAAGGCGCTCTACCGAGCACCTAAAGCAGCAAAAGCAAGCTAAGGCGGCATCGATATGTCCGCTCCGGCCGACTATAACGCCACACGCGACTACCTGTATTCCCTCAAATACCAGGGCTCAAAATACGGCATTGATCGTATGCGCCTACTCGTCGATGCACTGGGGCATCCCGAACGTAAGTTCCCGGTCATCCACGTCGCTGGCACCAACGGCAAGGGCTCAACCTGCTCAATGCTGGAGGCGATCTACCGAGCCAACGGCTACAAAACCGGGCTTTACTCCTCACCGCACCTCGTACGCCAAGGCGAGCGGGTGCAAGTCAACCGCGAGATTCTCGACGAGGCCGACATCGTCGCCTACACCAAAGCGCTCAAGTCAGTGGCTGAACGTATTGGCGCGAATGACCCAGACGATCATCCTTCATTTTTCGAGTTCATGACGGCCATGGCCTTGCTGCGCTTTGCTGAAGCGCAGGTCGATCTCGCCTTTATCGAGACTGGCCTCGGCGGACGCCTCGACGCCACCAACGTAGTCGACCCGGAGCTATCAATCATTACTTCAGTTAGCCTCGACCATATCGAGCAACTCGGCGACACCATCGCTAAAATCACCCACGAGAAAGCGGGGATCATTAAGCCCGGCAAACCCTTGTTGATTGGCAAACTCCCCGCTGAAGCAGAAGCCTTGGTCCGCAAAGTCGCACAAGCGAACGGCAGTTCAGTCACCTCCGTGCGCGAGCGCTTCGCAGATATTGATTCACTGCCAGAGACGAATCTATCTGGCTCCTGCCAACGTTGGAATGCCGCCACTGCGGTAGCGGCGACTGAAATTCTAAGTGAACGCTTTCCGATTGAGACGACACGCACCGCTGCGGCGCTGCAAGCCATCGATTGGCCTGGCCGCTGGCAAACTATTCAGCTCGCCAACAAAACCCTGATCCTCGACGCATCGCACAATCCCGAAGGCTCCGAGATGCTCGACGAGAACCTAACTAAGCTTGTCGCACGCTTGGGCACAAAGCCGATCGTCGTCGCGGGCACCCTTGGCGAATTTCGCGCTCGCAGCCTAATGGCAGTGGTCAGCCGCTACGCCAGCGAGCTCCACCTACTCGCTCCCGACCAGTCCCGTGCGACCCCAACCGATGTACTCGAGACCTGTATTCCCGAAACGAATACAACACCGATTTACCATCAACAGCTCGAAGCTATTTTCCCCGCAGTCGGCATCTGCACTCTAGGTGAATCCGGCGACACGATTGTCGTGACAGGCTCGCTCTACCTAATCGGCGAGGTGCTGGAACGCTTAACCTGCGAGACGCCCGCGCAACAGGGTAACCTACAGGATACACCATAGGGCAATCTGTCCATTTTTGGCATGAAGCCAATCTCTGCAAATAAGTACACGCTCAAAGATTGCCAGTTGATCAGAACCGCTTTTGATTAATCACTGATGCCTACCAACGATCTTCAGTTACTCCTCAATCTGGGGTTTATTGTCATCACCGCGGCCACTTTTGCATTCATCGGCAAGCTCATCCGGATGCCCACCATCGTCGGCTACATTCTTGCGGGCATCGTCCTCGGGCCAGTGCTGAACCTCGTCGAGCTCGACCATTCACTAGAGCTCATTTCAGAACTCGGCATTGCCCTACTTCTCTTTTTAGTCGGCCTGGAGCTGAGTTTTGAAAAGGTCAAAGACCTTGGTCGCGTCGCCCTAATCCTCGGTGGCATACAAGTGCTACTCACTGCCACTGGCGGGATGCTGGTCGCTCATTTCATGGGATTCGGCACGATGGAGGCGATCTTCCTCGGCGCCACGGTCACCTTCAGTAGCACCGTCGTGGTGATCAAATTGCTCGATCAAAAAGGTGTGATGAACCGACTGTACGCGCGTATCTCGATCGCGCTTTTCCTCGCGCAAGACATCGTGGTGATCGCGGCATTGACAGTGCTCACCGGCTTCGGCGGCTCAGAACCACTCGCGCCAATCGAGCTGCTGATTAATTTCAGTCAGGCCTTTGGCGGGATGGCCGCGCTGCTCATTCTCACACTTATTGCAGCACGCTATCTGCTGCCAAAGCCGTTCGCATGGGCCGCGCGCTCTCCCGATACAGTATTCATTTGGTCGCTCTGCTGGTGCTTTCTCGTGGTGATTCTCGCACACCAATTTCACCTATCTGTGGAGATCGGTGCCTTCCTCGCCGGGATCGCCATCGCCCAATTGCCAATCCACGAAGACCTGCATCGTCGCCTGCACCCGCTGATGACTTTTTTCATCGCGGTCTTTCTGGTCACGCTTGGGATTAAGATGGAGCTCAGTCACTTTGCTGCGATCTGGCCCACAGCCTTGGGTCTCAGTGCGTTCGTCTTATTGGTCAAACCAATCATCGTATTCAGTATTTTGGCACGAATGCGTTTTAGCGAATACACTGCGTTCCAAACTGCGATTGCCACTGGGCAGGTCAGCGAGTTCGCGTTCATCCTGCTGACACTGGGCGCCACCACTGGACTGATCGGAGCCGACATCGTTGCACTGGGCGGCCTCGTCGGCATCACCACGATCGCGCTCTCTGCCTATCTTATCATTCACAGTGAAGCACTCTATGCCGCCATCGCCCGCACGGGTATCTTAAAGTTACTGCGCGCAAAACAGGAGGCCGACAGTGAGATACTGCGCCACCGCAAGGATCATATCATCGTGGTCGGGATGAATGCGCTTGGCCGTGAAATCGTCCAGCAACTGACACTGCGTAACGAACGTGTGCTCGCGATCGACACCGACCCGAAGAAACTCGAAGGGCTCGGCGGCGCCGACAGCTTAATCGGCAATGTCGAATATCAATCAGTCGTCGAAGAGATTGGCCTGCGCGATGCGCGACTGGTGGTGTCGGCCCTGCAAATTGAAGATACCAACCATTTGCTAGCCTACCGCTGTCGCTCGGCCAGCGTGCCCTGTGCGATCCATGCGTTCGACCTATCGATGGTCAATGACCTGCTCGACCTCGACACGACTTATCTAATGATGCCCGCGGCCGACGGCATCGTGCAGCAACGCCACCTCATGCAGCAGGAAGGGGTTTTTAAACGATGAACGGCGTCTGCATACTGCTCGTCGCAGCCGCAGTCGCGTTCGGTCTTGCAAAACTGCTGCGCCTGCCGCCAATACCGCTGTTGATACTAGTCGGCGCAGGCCTACATGAACTCGCCAACTTCTGGCAAGTCGAGGTGCCCGAAGACCTCCTTAATAATATGATGGAGCTCGGCTTGGCGGCGCTCGTTTTCACCGCAGGCGTCGATCTAAGCCCACGCCGCATGCTCGGGCGCACGCGTTCGATCATTGTCGTGGCGACGGTTCAATTCCTCATTCTCGGGCTGGCAGGAGTGCTCACAGCATTCGCACTCGGCTACGATTTAACCATCGCGCTCTACCTCGGCTGTGCACTCTCGGCTAGTTCAACACTAGTGGTGGTACGCCACTTACAACACCGTCGCCAAATGTTCGAGCCCTTTGGGCGACTAGTGCTCGGCGTGCTATTGGTTCAAGACCTATTCATTATCCTAATTATGGTGGCACTGCTCAAGGCTCCCGACGGACCTCTTGAGAGTTTTTTCGCGCTCTCCCGTTCGATCGGGCTGGGTTGTGTGGCGATCGGCATCCACCGCTGGTTTGTGCCTTGGGTCACGCGCCGTCTCAAACTCGATGACGAAGAGTTAATGCTCGGCGCGCTCGGCATCCTATTTATTTTTTCTGGGCTCGCCTACCTGCTCAAACTGCCGTTCCTAGCAGGCGCGTTCTTTGCCGGATTCTCGATCTCCGCCTTCCCAATGAACGGGCTGGTGCGCGGCATGCTCGGCTCGCTCTCGAGTTTCTTCCTCGCGCTGTTCTTCATTGGTGTCGGCGCTGCGCTCACGCTTCCACCCGGCGACATGCTCTGGCACAGCTTGATTTTTATCGTCGTGCTGATTGTGGTCACCGTCGGGCTGGTTTCGGCGGTTAGCGAGGCTGTCGGCTACTCCACACGCACCTCGATCGAGGCCAGCATCCTCCTTTCACAGACCAGTGAGTTCTCGCTCTTGCTTGCACTCGCCGGCATGGCTTCTGGTCAAATCAGCGCCGAGCTATTTTCCATGATTACACTCATTACGGTGAGTACGATGACGCTCACGCCGCTCATTTCGCGGGACAAAATCGCGTGGTGGCTGATGAAACTACATCCACGCTATCGCCGCGGTGAGCTCGACTGCGCAACTTTACACAACCATGCTGTATTGCTCGGCTATGGCCGGGCTGGCCGCCAGACCCTACAGGCCTTTAAAGAGCATGGCATTGCCGCGATTGTCATCGACGACGACGCCGCCGTCATTCGTAAACTGATTGCAGCCGATGTGCGCTGCATCCAAGGCGACGGCTCCAATAAGCGCCTATTAAAACAAGCGAACTGCCGCGGAGCCAAAGTCGTGATTTGCTCAATGCGCCGTACCCGCGACTCAAAAATAGCGCTCGATTATCTCAAAAAACATCCGACTAAGGTGTTTATTCGCACCTTCGAACCGGACGAAACCGAATTCGTCAAAAACTCTGGCGGCATTCCCATCGAAACCGCGCGTGCCTCGGCTCACAACATGCTCGAGTGGTTGGATGTGAATTTGTAGGAGCGATTAAACTCCCGCCCAACAACCAACGCCTACTTCGCGTTAGCCGCGACCAGCTTGTAGAAATCAACGAACAGTGCGTCGGCATCGTTGGGACCAGGGGCCGCTTCCGGATGATACTGGACGGAAAAGACCGGCTTATCCTTGAGACGCAGGCCTTCGACCGTGTCATCATTCAAATTAATCTCGGTGACGATCGCGCCCGCCTTCTCCAGCTCTTCACGCGTGGACGCAAAGCCATGATTCTGCGCAGTAATCGAGACCTTGCCAGTCTCGAGGTTCTTCACTGGCTGATTGCCACCACGGTGGCCGAATTTGAGCTTAAAGGTCTTCGCGCCGATGGCGTGCGTAATGATTTGATGGCCGAGGCAGATACCAAAGGTCGGGTAATGCTCGATCAACTCTTTCACCGTCTTGTGCGCATAATCGACTGCACCTGGATCGCCGGGGCCGTTCGACAGGAATACACCGTCGGGGTCGAATGCTTTAATCTCATCCGCTGTCGTGTTCGCAGGAAAGACCTGCACATCGAAACCATGATGCTGTAACTTGCGGTAGATTGAGAACTTTGCCCCGAAATCCATCGCAGCCACTTTGTAGCGCTTAGTAGGTGCGGCATCGGAGAGCAATTGCGTGCCAGGCACCGTGAACGGCGTCGACTGCAACCCTTCTGGATCCCATTGATAGGCTTCCTTGGCAGTCACTTCCTTAACAAAATCAACGCCAACGAGACCACCAAAGTCCTTGGCGCGCTGCACTGCATCTTGGTCTGAAATATTTTCCGTGCTGATGCATGCCTTGAGCGCACCAGATACGCGGAGCTTCTTAGTGATCGCACGTGTATCCACGCCTTCGATACCCGGAATACCCGCCGCAGCGAGGTAGTCCTGAATCGATGTATTGCTGCGCCAGTTACTCGAGACCGGACTGACTTCGTGGACGATGAAGCCCTTCACTTTGGGCCCATCGGATTCGACATCGTCTGGGCAGATGCCGTAGTTACCAATCTGCACCGCAGTCATCGTAACGATTTGTGAGAAATAAGAAGGGTCAGTCAGGATCTCCTGATAGCCGGTCATGCTAGTGTTAAAGCAAGCCTCCCCTACATTCGTTGCCTGCGCCCCAAAAGCGCGGCCACGAAAAATTGTTCCGTCTTCAAATGCAATAATTCCTGTTTGAGTCGTTTTAGCCATCTTAGCGGAGGAGCAAAAAGAGAATCTCGCGCCATGCAAATCAAAAGCGGCACTTCCTTATAGATCAGGTGTGATTTTTTGCTCAGCAACTACTCGGGGTCACCGCGTGAGAGGGCCTCGATCGGTAGATCAGGGAGCCTCTGAATTAGCCCAATACCTCGCGTAGGGTCGCCATCGCCTGATCCGCAGCGTCGAGTTGTACCCAATAAATCATATCGCGGCACTTTTTCTCATTGGTAATTAATCCCGCTTGACGAAGAATTCGCAAATGGTGCGACGTCGCTGGCTGCGATAGTCCGATCCGCTCTGCGATCTTAGATACATTGCAGGTATTTTCACAGGTTGGCTCGGATGGCAAAATCTTCAGGATTTGTAAGCGCACCGGATCCCCAAGTGCCCACAGCTGCTTGGCAAGCGAATCGAGGTCGAGATCTGTTTCTGGAGTAGACATTGACTTATTTAAGTATATGAATACGTAAATAGGACTATTCGGCAAGCCAGAATTCCCATCGAGCCATTCGATTTGATGCTGCTTTTTTAATTACACAGTTTTAATTTCTAATCCCTGCTCCATGTATCCAGACGACTCTCTCTCAAATTGGCATAGCGGCCAGGGGCACTGGCCTAACGTATCGCCCGATCTCTGGCAGGACTGGAAGTGGCAGCTCAGAAATCGCATCACTTCATTGGAACAGCTGGAGCAATACCTCAAACTAACACCCGACGAGCGAGCCGGCTGCCTATTCGCCAAAGACAAACTAGCGCTGGCGATCACGCCTTACTTCTTCAATCTGATTGACCCGAACGATCCGAATGATCCCGTGCGTCGCCAAGTCGTGCCGCATGCTGGCGAGATGCAGACCGCGCCCGAGGAGTTGCTCGACCCCGTCGGCGAAGAAAACACCAAGCCGGTCGATGGCATCGTGCACCGCTATCCAGACCGCGTGCTGTTTCTGGTCACCGACCGCTGCGCGTCATACTGCCGCTATTGCACCCGCAGCCGTCTCGTCTCCAATGCGCAGGATTATAACTTCCACCCAGAGTTCGAGAGTGGCCTCGAATACATCCGCACTCACCCTGAAATTCGCGATGTGCTACTCAGCGGCGGCGATCCATTGCTCTTGTCCGACAAAAAACTCGACTACCTACTCGGCGAGCTGCGCAAGATCCCACACCTCGAATTTATCCGTATTGGTTCACGAATCCCAGTGTTTTTGCCTCAACGCATCACACCCGCGCTCTGCGAAATCTTCAAAAAGCACGGCCCGATCTGGCTCAGCATCCACGTCAACCACCCGAACGAATGCAGCCACGAACTGCGCGATGCCTGCGAGCGGCTGTCCTTCGCGGGCGTGCCGATCGGCAACCAATCGGTGCTACTCAAGGAGGTGAACGACGAGGCAGAAACGATGAAGTCACTGATTCACCGCCTGCTGATGATGCGTGTGCGGCCCTACTATTTGTATCAATGCGACCTGATAACTGGTAGCGCTCACCTTCGAGCCGACGCCCGCAAGGGGATTGAGATCATCCGTGCCCTGCGTGGCCATACGACTGGGTATGCGATTCCACAATTCGTAATCGATGCACCCGGCGGCGGCGGCAAAGTGCCAATCAATCCGGAATACGTTAAAGAAGTGACCGATACCGAAATCATTATGCGCAATTTCCAAGGTCAGGAATATCGCTACCCCCTGATCAACTCTGCCGATCACCCTATCGACACACACGCGCCGACCATCGATCCGATCTTAGTTTAAACGACTCAAAAGTCACACAGTCGTAGAAATTGTGGGCGTTTTTAACATTGCGATTCGATTCCCAGCGTCTTTTCTGTGGTTTTTCTAGCCAATCAAACCAGAGACAATTAGATGACTACATTTTTTGCGATTTTCGGAAGCCTTGGGCTCTTTCTTTACGGAATGAAAGTAATGAGCGAGGGCCTGCAAAAGGTCTCTGGCGAAGGGCTACGCGCACTGATCCGCAACATGACGCGGAATCGACTGTCTGGCATCATCAGCGGTACACTGATGACCACGCTCGTGCAGTCCTCCAGTGCGACGACCGTGATGATCGTCAGCTTCGTGAACGCGCGACTACTGACCCTCACCGAGTCAATCGGCATGATCATGGGTGCCAACCTCGGCACCACCACCACATTCTGGATCGTCGCCTTCTTGGGCTTCAAGTTCAGCCTCGCCAAGATCGCTCTACCCTGCGTCGGCATTGGCGTCGCGATGATCTTCTTCAAGCGTTCGAAAGTTCGTGATTCAGGTGAAGCACTGATCGGCTTCGGTCTCCTCTTCCTCGGCTTGAGCTTGCTCAAAAAAACCGTGCCTGACGTTAAATCAAATCCCGAGCTATTCTCATTCCTAGCAGACTGGAGCGGCCTCGGTTATGGATCTGTGGCGATTTTCTTCGCCTTCGGAGTGCTGCTAACTGTACTAGTACAATCTTCGTCGGTTGCTGGTGCGATCACACTGACACTAGCCGCCAAAGGCTGGATTGGCTACGAAGATGCCGCCGCCATCGTTTTGGGCGAAAATGTCGGCACTACGATTACCGCCAACCTCGCATCAATGACGGCTGGCACAGAAGCCAAGCGCGCTGCCCGTGCCCACTTCATGTTCAACATGGTTGGTGTGCTCTGGATGGTCCCCTTATTCGGCATCTTTGCTGGTTTTATCGACAAGATCACACCAGGCGATGCGAACGACCCTGTCTACACACTCTACCATCTCGCACTGTTCCACACGATGTTCAACCTGACGAACATCTGCCTGCAGGTGCCATTCGTCAAACAGCTGGCACAACTCGCCACCAGAATGGTGCGTGAAAAAGAGAATGGCCCGGCAGGGGACGAACACATCACTTACCAAGCACCTAATCTGCCGCAAACGGGTGAGATCAACCTCGCCGAAGCTGAACGTGAGATCAGAGGCATGGCCGAACTCACTCAAGAGATGTTCCGCGGCTTCAATGAAGTTTACGAAAATCCCGACAAGGACCTCTCCACGCGGGTCAAGGAGCTTAAAGCAATGGAAGAGCGCAGCGATCGGCTCGCCTTCGACATCACCCAGTATTTGATCTACTGCACCTCTTCAGAACTCAGCCGCGAGCGCCTAAATGAAGTGACTGTGATGCTTCGCGTCATCTCCGAACTCGAAGAGATTTGCGACTGTGCCTACAACCTCGTTCGACTTGCCCAGTTAAAATACAACAAGCAACGCGTGCTTCCCGAGGGCACTCAAGAAGCGATCCGCAACTTCTGTGGTCCAGTGGACCAATTCATGAGCTTCTATATTCAGAGCCTCACCAAAAAAGTCACGTTGGCCGATATCGAAGTCGCCCAGCAACTCGAAGACACCATCGATGCCTCTCGTAAGAAACTACGTAAAGAAGCCGTGCGCCGGATGAGCGACCAAGCCAATATCAAGTCCGAGATGCTCTACATCGACATTCTCAACAATATCGAGGGCATCGGCGATCACTCGCTCAACATTCTAAAGCTGCTCAGTCAGATCGACTAAAGCCGGGGGCCGCGTTGGACGCTGATTGTTGGACTTGCTCGTTGCAAAGAGCCACCGTAGCGAGCGGCTTGACCATGCGAACCCTTTGACAATTCCTCTATTGCAGTTGAGTTAACAGACGAATGAAGCGACTTATATGTAGCAGCGTTATCCTGTTGGCGCTTATTTGTGGGCCCACCGAACGACGTGTGCATGCGAGTGACACGAACTTACAGCATTCGTTTAGTTCATGGGATCATTTTTCGTTCAAGATCGAAGACACTAAGTGCCGTATCAGCATCGCCTCGGTAAAGCTCTCAGTGAGCGAGTTAACGCCCCAAGACGGCAACCTAGTTGCCACCTATACAATCAATGTGCCGCTGAAACCGTCAGAAAATGACCAAGGCCTCATCGTCCTTCCGATTGACCTCACAGTCGATCAGCTACACGAACACGGCGGCGTGCTGCGAGGCAAAGCTCACAGTTACCAAACAGGAAGAGTGCCAAGCACCATCATTTGCGAAATCGGCTCCAATCAGACCAAGAGTATTCAGCTCAAAATCATCACGATTAAACGCACCATGAATTTTAAGTCACGCTACACCATGACCGAATCGAACGACGGGAGCTAACGCGCCGCGCTCTCGCCCCCTTCCCTCGACGACCGCTCGAAGCCACTACGCGCTGCCACGTAGAATCAAGCGCACACCATCGAGCCGCAAGTGCGCCTTGGCAATATGCCGCGTCACGTCGGTGATTACATTTTCGGCGATCTTGATCTCCTGCTCACGTACGTTCGGGTTCACCTTACGCAACTCTTTTAAGCGCTTGGCCTCACCATCCAAGCGCGCATGTGCCGCTGTCATAGCGATCTGCAGCAAAATCGATTTTTGCTCGCGCGCATGGCCGCGGGCGGCTTTCAGCATTTCCGGCACTAATGCCTGCAGCAATTCAGGATTCTGCTTCAAGCGAAACGCCTCCTCATCACGCGCGTGTTTGTTGACAAACGCATGGCCATAATCCTGCGAGCAATCCTGCCCAGCCATGTCGACCACGACGCGCACTGGAGTCGGCGGTAAAAAGCGATCCACATGCAACCGCGCCGGCGCCACGCTCTCTAAAACAAACACGGCCTCAATTAAAATTGGCGGCGCATCCACCGCGTTCCCAACCCACACCACGATCGAGCTATTGCCCTTTTCTGAGCTCAGCACCAAATCGATCGAGCCACGCACCATCGGGTGATCCCAAGTTAAAAAGCCGACGTCCTCGCGCCCCAACGCCCGCTTACGGTCACAGGTCACCATCATGCCCTCTTCCGGTAATCCCGGAAAGGAGTCGGCAAACATTTGCCCCGGCGACAGATGGTAGCTGCGGTCTTCGATATCCTCAACCGTCACGCCGAAGTGATCAAAGATGCGGTTCATGAATTGATCCAGCGTGCGATCGCTATCTTGCACACGAATATGATCCACCAACTCACTGGCGACCTCTTCACGGAATGAGTTCAGCGCAATCAAACGGTCCTGCCCCTGGCCTAACTTTGCCTCCAGCTCCTTGCGGAAGTCGCGACTCGCCGCGATCAGCTCCTGCGCCTGCTTCAGCCGCGCCGGATCGCCCTCGTGATACACCGGCCCAAGCGTGCGAATCGCTGCACCGAACTCTTCTAAATACGCGTAGCCACCCTTAAGCGAATGCTCCACCCCATCGATGCCCTCATGGTGCCAGCGCATCAACAGCTCCGTGCAACTATGCTCCAAATAGGGCAAATGCACCTTAATCGTTTCCGTCTGACCGATACGGTCGAGGCGGCCAATGCGCTGCTCCAGTAGTTCTGGGTTGAGCGGCAAATCAAACAGCACCAGATGATGCGCAAACTGGAAATTACGCCCCTCGCTGCCAATCTCAGAGCACAATAATATCCGCGCGCCATCCGCTTCGGCAAACCACGCCGCATTGCGATCGCGCTGCACTAACGTTAGGTCTTCGTGAAAGACCGCCGCCTTGACGTTGATCTCTTCGCTGAGCGCCTCAAAAATCGCCTGCACTTTCTCCTTCGTACGGCAAATTAACAGCACCTTCTCATCGCCCAATTCGCGCAGCAGATCCGCCAGCCATTTAATCCGCGGCCCATGTCGATAGTCCACCGGCTCCTCAGACTTAGTGGCAGTCGCATCCAAATCAAACTCATGCAATAAACGCGCCTGCAACTCCCCCGCTGAGAGTGTCTTACTGGGACTAAGTTTTTGCGGCAACGCCTTGCGCTCCGGAAAACCAGTCAGCGAATCCCGGGAATTCCTAAAGATCACACGCCCCGTGCCATGGCGATCCACCAACTCGTCCAACAGTGCCTTACGATCCTTCAAGCGCGTTGCAAATTCGGCATCCGAATATTCGTCAAAAACCGCGCGCAGGAACGCGCTCTCGTCCTTGGTCAGCTTCTTGCCATTTAGCAGCTTGCCTGCCACCGCAGCGACTTCGGTATAGCTCGCCTGCTCTTCCTTAAATTTATCTAGATCAGGGTAGCGCTCCGGATCGAGCAGACGCAGGCGCGCAAAGTGCCCCTCCGCGCCGAGCTGTTCGGGCGTAGCGGTCAATAGTAGCAGACCATGACTCTTGCGGGTCAGTGCCTCGACCAGTTGATACTCGGGGCTCACCAGTTCCGGCGTCCATTCCAAGTGGTGCGCCTCATCGACCACCAACATATCCCACTTCGCAGCAGTCGCATGCTTGGCCCAACGCTCATCCGCCAGCAACGTGCTGATGCTGCAGATCACTAACTGCTCCGACATAAACGGATTCTCATCTGGCTCGGAATCTAGGATCGACTGACAACGGTCGGCATCAAACAAATGGAACCACAGGTTAAAACGGCGCAGCAGTTCAATGAACCACTGGTGCACCAACGACTCCGGCAACACGATCAACATGCGCTCAGCGCGTCCCGTCAAATGTAGGCGATGCAAAATCAAACAGGCCTCAATCGTTTTACCCAGCCCCACTTCGTCCGCCAACAACACGCGCGGCATGTAGCGATTCGCCACTTCTGCAGCGATGTAAAGTTGGTGCGGAATCAAATCGATCCGTCCACCCGTAAAACCTGCCACATCCGACTGACGCATCGCATGTTGCCGCGCGATCGTCTCGAAACGCAGCGCAAACGCGTTGGACTGATCAATCTGTCCACCGATCAGGCGATCCTCTGGCTTGCTGAAGCTAATAGTATCCGCCAACTCCGCCTCGGGCAGCTCCACGCCACCACCGACATAGATCAGCAGGCCATCCTCATCACGCACCGACTCGACCAGCACAGTTGCGCCGCTTTGCGAATGGATCGAATCGCCGACGCGAAACTCGACCCGCTTAATCGGCGCATTGGCGGGTGCATACAAGCGCGCTTCGCTCGCTGCGGTAAAAATGAGCCGTATTTGGTGCCGCGAAACCGACTCCAATATGCCGAGCCCGAGTTCCGGTTCCGTCTCGCTAATCCAGCGCTGTCCGATCTTAAAATCTGCCATTGCGGAAACGTCGACCAGCGGCGAGCCCTTGTCAAAGCGAAGCTTTGCGAAATATGACATTAGAGAATAGAAACCTAAGGCGGTAGAGCCGAGAACGGAGATACTTTAATCGCCTGTCCTTCAAAATGCCTTCACGTCTCCTCTCTCAGGCCCCAGCTTCGCGCGCAGCGTAGCCGCTTGGATTCGCCTGATGCCAACGCCATGCGGTCTCGATGATCGCTTGCACATCTGGATATTGAATCTCCCAGCCCAACTCTTGCTGGGCCTTCGATGAATCGGCATACAGCGCAGCCGGATCGCCAGCACGCCGTGCATCCTCAATCACGGGCACTCTTAGCCCCGTCACAGATTCAACCGCGTCAATAATTTCACGAACCGAGCTTGGGCGGCCCGTGCCTAGATTATAGAAATAACTAGCGCCTGGATGTTTTAATTTATCGAAGACCGCAATGTGCGCCCGCGACAGATCATCGACATGCACATAGTCGCGCAAACAGGTGCCATCCGGCGTCGGATAATCCGTGCCAAAAATTCGGATGTTCTCACGCCGACCAGTCGCCGCATCAATCACTAGCGGAATCAAATGCGTCTCCGGGGAATGGTCTTCACCAATCGCACCATCTTCCGCGGCGCCGGCCGCATTGAAGTAGCGAAACGCCGCGAAGCTTAAACCGTAGGCGTGCGCAAACGACTTTAAGATATTTTCCACGTCCAACTTGGTCTGACCATACGGATTAATCGGTGCCTGATGGGTCGTTTCTACGATCGGCAAGACCTCCGGCTCACCAAACGTTGCGCAGGTCGAAGAAAACACGAACTGCTTCACGTCATTTTCGAGCATACTTTCCAGTAAGCGCAAGGTCGCGACCACATTGTTTTCGTAATACTTCAGCGGATCCTCGACCGACTCCCCGACAAAGGCAAACGCCGCGAAATGCATCACCACCTCGATCTGCTCATCCCGCAGTATCTGCCCGACAGCCTGCCGATCGCCAAGGTCACATTCATAGAAAGGCACCGCCGCATGCACTGCCTGGCGATGGCCGAAAATCAAATTATCCAGCACCACCGGACGATGTCCCGCCACCTGTAACTGACGCACACAATGACTACCGATATACCCCGCGCCCCCAACAACTAATACATTCATAACTATTGAAATAGCTCATTCCCAGCAGCTGTCCAAATATTAATAACAGAGAGCTGAAACCTGAGCGAGGAGGGCTGAGGTATTAGCGGGTGACTTACAGTAGCTGCCTGCTTCAGCCGCAGTTTGCTTGGGCTAGGCTTGCGGGCAAAAAATAGAGCTCCAGCCAGTGTGCCCAGATGCAAGAGGACGACCTCCGTGTCGTCCGCCTCACTGCCAAGCAGCAGCCGCAGCACGACAGTGCGTAAATGGTAAATCGGCGATATTCCCGAAACGATTGTAGGGTGAGTGCCGCGACTTGAGCCAACAGCAGGGAAGGCAGAGAGTTCAACCTTACTAGCACCCTGCCCGCCCAGTGCCTCAGGTGCCAGGAGGCAGAAGGGATGTGTTAATCATCAGAAGCCAGAGGGCAGAGGATGGACAGGCTGGTCCATCGCTGGTCCATCGCTGGTCCATCGCCGGGATTCTATAAGAGCCTGTCCCCAAAATGTCTTCTTGTAGCGTGTTCCTATTGTATTTTCATTCATCACATTAGGCTCTGCGCCTCAGCGCCTCTGCGCGAGATCACAGTGCCTACGCCAGTTAACCGCACTACCCCCAGCATGACGTATTTTCGCGCAGAGGCGCAGGGGCGCAGAGTCTTATTCCGGTTAAATCAGAGAACACCACGCCATCCCCGACATTTAATTTAAACGTTTGGTGCCTATTTTCTACCCCCAACATTCAGCGCTCAACGAACAACCAAGAGATTTTTAGGGACAGGCTATAAAAAATCTCTCAGTTCAAAAGTGGCGTCCGCGCTTGCGCGGGCCTGCATGAGTGGGACATCGGTTCCGAAAGCGCGAGCAAGCTCGCACGCCACGTATGAATAGCCCCTCCGCGGGCCGCAGCCGTCACCCCAGCCGATCAGAAAACCTCTTTCTAAGCTCCCGCCTCTAGCGCCAGCGGTTGTAAAAAAAGCAGAGACCCAATCACTACCACCCGGTGAAGCCGTCACAAAAAAGCCCGCACGCGGCGGGCTTTTGAAAAAACAGAATGATGGGACTCACTCTCCAAACTCAGTCGTCAACGTGCGCTGTAGACCTTCCTTAAAATCAGTCGGCCTCACGAACCCAGAAGCATCGAGCTTGTCGCCGTTGATCTCAGTCGATGAACAGAATTTCTTAACGCGGATCGAGCTAATCGGCAATTTCTTGCCCGTCACTTTAGCCAATAGATCAAAGCAGTGTCCTCCGAGAATTCCAATCGGATACGGAATACGCAGCTTCGGAGCCGACTTGCCCTTGTGGCGAAAGATCTCAGACACCAAGGTATTCATATCGAAGTCCGGCTTATCCACATAGTTGAAGATCTCCATCCCAGAAAACCCTGCCTCCAACTTATATTTGATGAAAGCCACGATGTTACCGACATAGGCCATCGACTTTCGATTGCGACCATTGCCGATCATCAAGAATTTTCCCGTATAAATCTGTTTCAACAGGTTGTAAACATTGCCACGATTCTCTTCTCCGAAAATCACGGTCGGACGAATCACCAAGGCATTGCGGCCTTCGCCTTTGGCAATCCATTCCTGCAACACCTGCTCCGCCTGCCACTTGCTAATACCGTAATGATTAAACGGTGCCTCCGGTGACGTCTCGGTTGGCGGCGTCGGTTGATTCATCCCGTAGATCGCGACCGATGACGTGAACACGATATTTTTCACGCCCTGTGTATCCATCGTGTTCAGCACGTTGCGCATTCCTTCAACATTCACATCGTAATAGAGTGAAGTCGGTGACACATCATCACGATGCTCCGCGGCCAGCAAAATGACTGCATCTTGTCCGGCCAACTGGGCCATGAAAGATTCTGGCTCACGAACATCTGCTATCTGAGAAATCAAGCCATGCTCACCGCTCTCGGCTTTATCAAGATTGAGGACAGTATTGCCATCCTTTAGCAGCGAAATGAGACGTGTGCCGACAAAGCCAGAACCACCGATAGTACAAATATTCATAGAGAGAAGAAAGTAAGTAAAAAGTGTGAAAGTAGGAAGGTCCGAATATCTACTTGAAGCAGAGTGAATGACAACAGAAAGCCACCTATAGGGAATCGAAAAGTTCGCGGTATTGCTGTTTGATCGCTTCGTAGGAATATTTTCCGACTGCTTCGTTTCGGGAGTTTACGGCCATTTGTTCTCGGCGCGCCGGGTCATGCTTGAGGACTAAGATTTGCTCCGTGAGTAACTTGGGTGATTCAGGCGGAACCGTCACACCCAGTTCAGCTTCACGGATCACATCAGCCACTTCAGAATCGTCATCGACGATAGCAAGGATAGGCTTACCAGCAGCCATTAGATTGTAGAGACGAGACGGCACACTGATGCCCGCCATCCCCTTCTTGAAAGCTACCACTGAAACATCCGATGCGTTCAACGAGGTGCTTAACTCCGAACGATCCACAAAGGTGCGGAATATCACATTTTTCAACCCGACTTCGGCTGTCCGTGCAACGGCTTCCGCCTTACCACTCCCCTCGCCGATGAACAGAAAATGAATCTCGGTATCACCTTTCAGTAGATTTGCAGCTTCTATCAAACTAAGTAGATCATGCGTGCGCCCATGATTGCCTGAATAATGCACGATAAACTTATCCGCCAGATTCAATTCCTGAAGCAATGCGTTCTCCTCCTTCAGCGCGGGCTCAATCACGTCCACATCACCCCAGTTCGGGATGACCGACACATTCGCTTTACCTTGAGACTTCTCCTGCACTAAACGCGCCATATCGCGCCCCAAAGCAACGACAGCATGTGAAGAGGCATACAATTTACCATTCACCCAAGACATCATTCGATACAAAGGATGCGATGGCTGCATCAAACCCAGCGGCACAAAGACATCTGGATACACATCGTGCACCAAAAGCACAAACTTGGCTCCCTTTAGCCAGCAGGCAATCCGAACAAAGAAAGGCAACAAGGGTGGATTCGTAACCACCAACACTTTGTCGTCTCGCTTAATATCAATAAGCGCCCGCCACCCGATCGACAAACTTGTCGTGGCAAAATTCAACAGACGCCCCCATCTCTGTTTGGGATCACAAGTTGTCGACCGGCAACGTCGGATTGCAACACCGTTGCGCGCCTCACTCCAGGGGGCCTTAATCCCACGTTGATTGTAACTTGGTTGAGCACAAAGCACTGCAACCGATGTGTCCGAGTCAACCACCCCCTCCGCAATCCCAGTTAAGAAGAAACCCGTAGCGTTTTGCTCTGGATAATAAAGCTCTGAAATCACGATACATCTAACCATAAATCAATTTAGCAATATGCCTCTCCACATTAAAAATCCTCATGAACCAATACCAAAACCAGAACGGGCATGCATACAATATTAGTCTCACAACTCTTTTAACTTAAATCCACCATATCGACGAAAGGCCTGGCTCTCGACCCTATAGGACAAATGACTAATACTTCCAGTCAGCCAGCCATCTCCAGAAACACTAACCCGATACGTGGTGCTCTTTTCAGTCAAAGGCGTCAGCGTCCAAGTCAGCTCAGTTGCAGGATTTGAGCCATAGTGTTTAAGTCGACGACTTAAAACATCGACCGCCTTGAAGTGATAACGAGAATCTGTCTCAGTAGCCGCAAGTGTGCCGCAGTCCAAAATCACACGTTCACGAATATAGCCCCCGCCATAGCCCTCTTTGATCGCACATAATGTAACTGCTAGACAGGAGTAATTTGCTCCTGACGCCTCAGCCCCTCCAGTAAACTCGATCTCAAATAAATCGAGTGATTCCGACAAATCCGGTGATTGCTTTGCCCCCGAAAACTCTTCCGCCCGCCCACCATGGCCACTCTCAACTCCTTCGACACGCTCACTCATATAATTCACAATACGAGAGGATTCCGACAACTGTGGCACTGCGAGCACCAGACCTTCAGAAACAAGCATACGATTAGTGTAATTGTAAGTCGATCTCGCCTCTAATTTGTCGTTCACAATAGTTTGAAGTATCGCAACATTACCCACCGCGCCTGAATTTCTGTAACGAACCGTCAAGTTTTCATCGGCAACCGCTTTCAGTTTAGCAGGAACAGAGAAGTGAGTAATACTTCCAGATTCAGAAATCCAACGTGCCCGTGACACTGTAATGGTTCGGAAGTCCTGATCCCCCATACAGTAAAATACGACACCCGCCGAAGCTCCATCCTTAAGAAAAACGCACCCTTCACTAAATAAACCGCTATGATACTCCAGACGCACCGCATGCTTTTTCCAATGCTCAATATTACAATTTATTAAGCGGGCATTTCCATAGTGAAATCCCACCGCAGCATCCAACTCCGGGTCATTCCCGTCATTCCCAAACCAGCCCCATAAATGATCCGGGTGACTATCGTAATCCGTCCCATTACAACTATTGATTTCAACATACTCTAAGACCCGAAATGCTGCTTTATTTGCACTTGGAACAGTCCAAACATAACAATTTTTTACATTCACTCCAACTCCCCCCTCAAGCACCAGCGCATGGCCACCATTTCCATCTATTTTCAACCCATCATAGCTACAAATAAAATGATTTAGATGTCGAATCGCATTCAACGGAAAATTGTCAATACGAAGACTTTTAAACGAGGACTCATACAATATCTGCTTTGACATTGTTATATTACGCTCATTACCCAATCGAATACCGCACCCTTGCCCTGAATTCCCCGAAGGCCCTTCGAGAAAAAGTTGTTCTATTTGTAACCTGCCAATGATCGGCCAGTTACTGCCAAAGATACTACAACTCGGATTTTGTGTAAAAATTCGCGACGAATCACCTGCACCTAACACCCTAAAACCGCCCGCCCGAACATTCAGTGCATATTCGTAAACTACTTCTTGCAGACCGCTATTCGCGTAATTTGCAGTATCCACACGGTAATCTCCTGGGGGTAAATAAACGGTGCCTCCTGAGCCAGCATCGATTGCTGCCTGAATTGCAGCAGTATCGTCTGCAATGCCATCGCCAACTGCACCAAAGTCCATGACTGACTTCCAACCGAGCTTAGTTAAATCGTCACCCTTAGGCTCAAAGCCTGAAGCCACTTCCGCTCTACTCATGTATCCAGCATCGTTATCAAGCGCGCTGATTCCATCCCCTGGCTGTATCGCTGCCTCAGCCAAGGCTCCTTGCCCAGCAGTGGCTCCCTGACGAGACAATAAGAGCGTGCCGTCCTCATCGGGCAGCACAATCTTCCGATTGCTCGTTAAGTCTGCCGACGACAAAGATACATTCAGCCCATCATTGCCGATGCTATCGAACAATAAAGATGAAGGCCCCATCGTCAGTCCCTGCGTCGATACACTCGTGGCTTGGCTTATCCCAAGAAACGCCCCACCGCTAAAGGTTGCTGACTTCACAAAATTCCATGACGCATCAATTACTTCATCCGTATCACTTTTAGTGCCATTCAGCACTTCCCCTGCAACCATTGCATATCCGGCCGACGCGATTCTCATATCTGGCTCCAGTAACTCCGTTCCATTCTCGCCATCACTAAACCACACACGCAGGTGCATATCACTATGGCTGAATACGCTAGACGGGATCGGATTCATATTCAGAAGCGTCGCATCCCCAAGGAGCACAGAATACAATCCCTGAGAAACTGGGATCATCACCGAACTGACCGGTTCTCCTCCAGCAACACTGGTGCCATCGTTACACCAATAGGTTTCAACGCCTAAGCTTACTGCTGGCGCGGATAACTCCACATTGGTTTCTCCTTCTGTATAGTCACGCCCTCCATTAGTCACCACGACACGCGAAACCGCCCCATCCAGCACTTCCGCCGTAAGAATCGCACCACTTCCGCTGCCACTGACAACTACAACTGGAGGACTATCGTAACCCGCACCTCCATCGACAACACTCGTGCCCGTAATGACGCCCCCCGATACAATGGCCAAAACTTCGGCAGACTTGGCCAGGCTTTTTTCACCGCTAAGCAGCACAAATTTAAATTGACCACTGCCGTCAAAATTCACGTCAGAGACCGCGATACGCCCCTGATAATTCATCAACTGGGGGACTTGCCCCCACGTAGTCACACAATGGAGCGCAGCGACAAGCACCCAAACTCTCTGAATAATTACTTTCATTGTTATAAATCTGCTTCTCTATCTCACCTGAAGACAAAAATCATCAAACAAGTCATTGGAATAGTCAAACACCACACTAACTAACGTTCTTTAATTAAAAACAAAAAAACCTTACAAGAGTAAGGCCCATCAAAGAGTCAGGTTACGTGAAATTTCCGATTCATTTGCTGAAAGCATTCAGCCAATAATACTACTCGATCTCCACGCGATAAAAACGCGAGGCAGCTGGCCCAGCGGAATCATCCACTACTGTTCGTTCCACTCCCTTATCACTACTCGTCAAATTTCGAAGCTCCACCCACTCACCAATCAAAAGAGACTCCTGAAACTGAACCGTATAGGTTTTATCAGGAACCACTGGGTAAAAAGTCAAGTCCGCCGAGCCAGAGCCCACAGACACCCTTAGTCTAAAAAATGAGAGGGGGTCGGTAGGGTCCAGTCCTGCGATAAATTCAAAGCGATTTGTTTGCCCATCGCCATCCGGATCCCCTAGCGGCAGTGCCGATGAATTATTCAACCCAAAATAGTCCGACTGCCAACGATCGCTGATGCCATCTCCAGCATACAACCCATAATTATCAGGTATAACATCTAGAACTGTAATCGGATGCAACGCATGATGCCCATGCCATACCGCCTCAAAAGTGGCGCTCATATCTGAAGCAACGGTGCTTGTTGTCACCACAGCAAACAAACTCACATTCAGTATCGGACCGCTAACCACTCTCCACTGCACATGATCTGGCTGAAGATCCATGACACTCCCATCGTCCAGAAGCGCGCGACCTGCCAACTGAAGCGTCGATTCCTCTGCAGCTTCATTCGAAGTGGATGCAAACGACAGCTCAGTAACCTCATACACTTGCCCCATGCACCCCGTCTTCGCATGAGTCCGATCACTTAAAGAACTGACCACGCCAGCGGGACTACAACACACTGCTGAATAATTCGAATAGACCGAACTGCTGCCCGAGGAACCAGCTTCCCCAAGCGAAGTCATTTTTTGTGAATAAACCGCCCCCGAAAGACCATTCACACATGTCAACAGTGAGGTTAAGTAACAGAGCTGACTAAACACCTTGAACTTCATTGATGCGGCAGTGGCAAAACAGAGTAAACGAGTGACTAATCTTGGATCGTCACGAGAAAAAAGCAAACATCAGGTAGTTTTCCCGAACTGTTGAAGCTGCTCACTGATATAATGTTTTCGATCAAAATCATCACGCCGAGCCAAGGCCGCCTGCTTCATCGCCTCAAGCGTTTCAGGGGAGGCGATCAGCGATTCGACCACCCTCGAAAGTGCATCCGCGCACGTATCCTGTAAAACCAACCCATCAACTTCATCCCGGACAACATCCCGACACCCTCGCGAATTTGATGTCACAACTGGGACTCCCATGCAGAGCGCTTCCATCAGACAGACTGGCATTCCCTCGCGCTCACTAGGGAAAACGCAGAGATCCGAGATCGCCAGCCACTCTGCGACGTTTTCCTGCCAACCTGGCATCAGCACCGAAGGATCATTTTTTAGCTCAACAATTTCTACTTCACTCAAACCTGAAGGATGCAGCGAATCGAACGCACCTAGGATCAACAAGCGAACCGGAACAGCCCGAGCCCTCAAATCCTGATAAGCCTTCACGACTTGATCGAAGCCCTTAAAGGCAGCTAATCGCCCTATGTAAATCAGCACAGTCTCATTTGCTTGAATCCCGAGTTCAGCCCGCCGCTCACTTCTCCACTCAGCACCGTAGTGCTCACGATTGAATCGATCAAGACGACAACCAAAGCCAGGAGCTTCTTGCAACCGGGCTTTACTGGAGTTCCAGCCTCGAATCACTTCAAAATCATCGTAAGTCAGCACCCACATCTCATCGAGACGCGCCACCGCCAGACGCTCACCACACCATGCCGCCAAGCGCGACTTGCCCCTCGCCAGGGTGCAAGCTAGACCTTGAATGATGCATGAACTAAACGGCCAGTCCTTCGACTTCGCCAAGGCACACACGAGTGCTGCGGCACTAAAATGAGCCTGAATCCAATCTGGCTGCACTTTGGCCACTAGCCGACGTAATTCACGGGCAGCCTTAACTGCAGCTACCGGATTTGCCCCTCGTGGCATCAAAATCGGATGTAGGAAGATCCCCGAACTCGGATCTAAAGATTCTTCGACTGCCCGACCATCCAGCAACTTCAACTGAGTGGCGACGTGCACCTCATGCCCCGCGCTTACAGCAGCTTCCGCGAAATCTGATAAAAACGCCTCATAACTACTCAGCGTCGGCACCACCAACAACAGTCTCACTTAGCAACGCTCCCCAATTCACTCTGCATAATTTTAACTAAACGCTGCCCGACTGCATCCCAGCTGAAATGTTCCTCCACGACTCGTAGCGTATTGACGGAGAGTTGCTCATAATGGGCGGCGTCTGAGAGCACCGAAATCACACTCTCCGCAATCGCACCAGCAGTAACATCCTTTGCGATCGCACCTGTGACTCCATTCAGCACTTGCTCCGACAATGCTCCAACATCCGTGCACACCACAGGCAGACCTGCCCCCATCGCTGCGGCAATGACCCCCGACTGGCTGGCACGCTTATACGGCAATACGACTAGATGGGATGCTTCTAGAATCCCTTCGATCTCAGAGTCTTCTACAAAGCGATTATCCAATACAATATCGTCGCGAGTATCGATAAAGCTTTGAAAGCTAGAGCAATCACCTTCTCCAATCACTCTCAAACGTGCCTGCGGAATCGCCTTCTTGATCTCCAGCCACGCATCTAGTAACAAATCCAAGCCCTTGTAGGGAATGATGCGTCCAAAAAACAAAACTTCATATGAAGACTCGTCTGCAATACGTCGTGCCCTGGGCTGAGCAAATTCATAGACCGCATGGGGGATCGTATAGATCCGATCAAGGCCGATGCCATACTGCTGACTCGCTGCCTCTTTAATATGATCCGTTAACGTAATGACGTAATCACAGTGCCGAAGCTCTCGACCCACTAACTTCCCTGTAATCATTTCCTTGGGCAGATGCGACACGGCCACCGTCTCGTGTAATATTGTGCAGAATTTGGCACCAGTCCCCTTCAGCGCGTCACACATCAACGCACTCAGATGATTCGCCATCACCGAACATACCACGTCGATTTCGTTCTCTACGATGAACTGGCGAAAAGCTTTCCGCATCTTCGGGATACGCAGCAAACTGATCAATGCCGAGGTATATCCGCTATGCGTATCCATCTCAAAACGTTTATATGGCAACTGGCTCGTTTCCGCATAGCGATCACTCTGCCTTGACAGCGCGATGAACACCTCAACACCACCAGTCTGAGCACAGGCCTTAGCGAAGCACTCTTGAAGAATTGGACTACACCCACGCCGCCCAAAGTTAAGAAAACATACTTTCATTATTTTGCTCTAAATTAAAATGATCGCCGAATGGTATCAGGTCGCCGCATCGGATGCTGATTCTGGTCGGACAACATGCCGCCACGCTTCATATCTGTGAGTAATCGGAATATGATCAACATCCCCCATAGCATATGACTCACAATAATGCCATAGGCGAAAAAGAAGACCTGCAAGAACGTGAACCATAGAACCTTATCCCGCCAATGGAGATCGCGAAAGCGCGCATAAATAAACAAGTAGAACAATACGATACCAAAGATTCCTGTGCCTATAAACAATGCAACCGTCAGGTTTGCCACCTGCCCAAAGGAAAAGCTCGTCATCATTCCCATATATCGACGAGCCACCCAATACTCGAAATTTCCGTAGCCTTCACCGATAAAGAACCCCTTTATCCCTTCTTCTTGAACATATTCCATTGCGACCCGAAAGGGAGCCGTTCGTGCAGAATCCCAATTGCCGTCCTCTTTACTAACGCCATGGAATGAATCGAGAATCGGCGCAATACGCCCATAAGTTGCACGATAAGTGCCAGGATGGAAATACGCAAGGGTCAAAAATACCACGCCTAGCATCGCCACCCCGGCTTTAAGCTTGCCACTCACTCGGCCATAAAGAACCTGCACGCCAATTGTTGCCAAAAACAGCAGATACCCTGTCATGGAGAATGAAAGCAATAGTAATAGCGCCGCCATCGCGATCATGATTAAACGGAACCACTTCCGCCCTGCCTTCAAATAATCAAAGTTAAACATGACCAACAATAAAAACGCGCAATAAATAGCGTGGTGAGCTGGCTCAGTAAATGCACCCTGTGTCCGAAGTAATCCTGCCTTCAAAACGAAGGGGTTACCCACGTAAAAGGATCCGAAAAGGTCGTGCATACCGCCGGAGCCTCCATAAAAAACAAGATAGTTTAGTATACAGAACCCAAAATCGAGAACCAGACCAAGATGAATCGCTAGTAGCAGGTGCTTTGGCTTTAAACTAACTGGCCTAATGAATACGATCATGGAAACCAAAATCAAGGCCCCCATCGGCTTGATCACCATTCCCGCAGGCCAACGCGGCATCGTGATTAGTAGGAAATATGTGAGCATGCCCAAATACAACCCAAACGAAAGCTTGTCCCACTTCACGCATAACAAAGCAAAAGGCGCACATGCATACGCAAACAGCATAGGAATGGAGACACGAAAATAGCCGATTTTAAAGCCTAGGCTTTCCATCGGATATGTCAGAACGAAGCCTAAAAAGAGCAGGCTCGTGAGTTTTACAAATATTGAATTATTCATTTCGATGCTATAGTCGCGTCCTCAAACAAGGACATATATTTAACCGCGACACTCTGTAAATCAAAACCATCAGAGATGATTCGTCGGGACTGCTGCCCCATCTCCAATGCCTGCGATGGATCCATCACCATCCGCTCCAAACAAGACACCAAATCCTCCACCTCTCTGCCATATTGTAAGCTGTATCCATTCACGCCCTCAAATACCAGCTCATCATTCCCTGAGACTGGCGTCGAAAGAATCGGTAAGCCAGTCGCCATTGCTTCAAGGATCGCATTTGACATGCCCTCATTCTTCGATGGCAGCACAAACACATCCGATGCCTGATAATAATCCTCCGGACTGCGGCTATACTCCACATAGCGCACCTTCGCACTCGGTTTCATTGCCTCTAAGCGACGGAGAAAGTCAGCGCCATACTCCGCATCATTGACTGGCCCCAGGAAGACGACCTGCAATTTTTCGCGCAACTGCGGGCTGCGCTCAAGCGCATCAAGCAGCACATGTGGTTGCTTACGCGGCACAATCTCACCGATAAAGAGCACTGTAAAACGATCCTCTAGGCCCAGCTTTTCACGCATCGAGCACCGAAGTTCAGGGCTAGTCATTTTGAAATGATCCACATCGACTCCATTTGGAATACTATGAATTCGGTCAGACGATATTCCCAGCGAAGTCAACTCACCCGTAATCGTGGTGCTGATCGAAATCAGCCCGTCCAGGTGCTTCGCAATCTCCAAGCGCTTCGCCGGGAGGTTCAATAGACGGCTCAAGCGTCCACTATTCATAAAGCCAGTTCCAGAATTCGCAACTTTCACATAAACAGGCAGCCCCAGAGACTGAGCATGCCCTGCTGGGCGCATTGAAGTCTCAAAAACATCCAAGACATGCACCATATCAAAGCGTTCAGCATTCGCCTTCAGCCATCGCTTAGCACGACGAAGGAAGTGCAATAACTTAAAGGGCGAATTCTTAGTGGCATCTGCAATGTAATACTGCTCCTCAAACAAGTCCATTCGCTCGTGCTCGGGGTAACCATGCGCCAACGAAACCGCAAACCGCTCATGATCAAAGTTCTGATACAAACGATACGCGTTCGAACCCGCGCCGCTGTAGTGCAGCCCCGCCCCCTGCGGGCTCCAAAGTAATATTTTACACTTCCCCATCACTCCCCTCCCTTCTGTGCATCATTAATTAATTCCACATAGCCCGAATAAGTTGTTTCAGGCAAAAAGCGCGTCACACGCACGAGCCCTCCCGCAATCAATGACTGACGAAGAGACTCATCCGTAAGACAACGGTGCATTTCCTCTGTCAATCGCAGCACGTCGCCAGATTCCACCAGCACGCCAGACACTCCTGGCTCAATGACCTCTACTGGACCAGGCGATTCTGTTGAAATGACAGGCACACCACATGCCATCGCTTCGGCCAACACCAGCCCAAACCCCTCCCACACAGAGGAGGAAACAAATAAATCGCACTGCGCCATAAACCACCATGGATTCTTTACAAAGCCTGGAAAATGCACTGCCCCGTTAAGATCCAACTGCACAGTCAGCTCCTGAAGTTCGCCTAACAATTCTCCCTCCCCGAGTATCACAAGGCTTCCTCGTGAATCACTAGGCAAAGCTGCAAATGCATGTATCAGGTCATGATATGCTTTCTGCCAATTTAATCGGCCGACAGACATCACCAGCGGACGTGGCAAGTTTAGGAGCTTATTAGCAAAGCCATCATCAGGCTTCGTCGACGCAGCTTCCTGAACACTCGATACATCGATGGAATTGTTGATCACCCGTCCTCGCTCGCAAGCCGTCCCAGTAATCGACTGAACGCTGTCGAGCACGCCTTGTGAGACGCCGACGACTGCAAAGGCTTTCTTGTATAAATAGGCATACTCCCAGCGTAAAAGTTGTCCGCGGAGTCCCCTAATCCCTTCCACCTTGAGCGCCATACTGTTATGATCGACCACCGCAATCGGCGCTTTCAAAGCGCCCATCGCCTTACAGCGCAACAACATTCGATTCATCTCGGTCAGGTGTGAAATGACAACCACAGGGTCCCACTGCTTCAAAAGTGCCCTCAAGCGTGAGGCAAAATGCACACTTCGGCTCGTTGCGAGCGGGACATCGACAGTAATCAAGTTCACATCCTTATGGATGATTTCTCGGTATTGCCCCTCATCGGACGCAACCAGGAGCACAACATCCAAACCTGGCAGTTTACAATCATTGGCCAATTGAATGGCCACACGTTCAGCTCCTCCACCAGCAAGCGAACTGACCGCGACAACAATACATCGTTTTTTCTGCATCGATACTTTATGTAAATAATTGATGACCAACCCAATCAGTCAAGCCGTGCAACCAATCATGAGATATGACAATGGCTAACATCAAACGGCGCGACGCGCAGCAACTCATCCTGTAGTTTACCTAAATCATTCTGTATAGTCACTTGATCCCCACGAGCAATAAATACTGGGTCAAGCTTCTCAAAGTTAAGGTCCAGCAGATTAACCGGCTCGTAATAATTAATATCTACGGAACTAAAGTAGTCTTTAAATTTTATAGAGTCTCCCGACAGTGGTAGATCTGGAACTTGGGCCCATAAAGCTTCAATGCCATACGCATTGGAGACAATAATCCCATGCAACGATGTGGATACAATACGCTCACAACTTAATATTTTGCTAATAACACGCTCGATATCATCCATTAGGTTAATCACTAGAACATCATCAGGTAGCTCATCGACATTCACCACACTTTCGTGAATATAATGCAGGATAATACCAACTCGATATTTTCTTTCTACCGTCGGGTGATACACCAAGGGCAGGAGCAGAGCTGGGTCTCCAAAGACATGAGGCGCATCATAGCCCTGCTGCGTTAAGAGATTAAAAGTTTCTTGGCCTCGAACTGCTACAAACGTTGCTGGTGGAATGATCTCTGCGCCCGAAATGACACCACTGCCCCACACTATTCTGCGAGCACCACGCCCCCAGCCTATGATACTTCCAGCAGACATCACATAATTAGCCCTAGAACACAGGAACAAGGCCGTGTTAATTAGATCTTGAACAGGCTTTCGGCGGGTCAAGACGGCTCGAACCACACCCAAGAACAAATACAACCCTGACCTAGGAAACGGAAGGTAGCGAACATCATTTGCCCCTAAGCGGCCGATGATATAAGGCCCCAGTTCATCCCCAAAGTTCCCATGCGCCGAGCCTCCAGTCTTCGACCAATACAACCAGATTCTTTTATTCATTTTCAAGTGATGTTCAGTTTTTGAAATTGAGCGAGAAGCGATAGCCACTCACTAATAGCTTAATCAAAATGCGGCAGATGTAATTCATCACCCAATTCGCGTACGACCAATTAATCAAAACGCGCCGCATAGAATCGACGGCAATACGTCGAAGTAACTTAGCTCGTTTGCTTGCATCTATCAGATCCTTTTCATACGCAGTTTCGACGTCTTTCCGATACTGATCAATAATCGGCTGAATATTAAGCTTCTTTAAATTCTTCGGGACAGAGACCGATGACTCTGTCCGTCGGTAGCTGATTACATTAATCGGCAATCTCTGAATACTCCCAAGCATTAAGGCACGTAACACTATTACTGAATCTTCAGTTGGACAACCTTGAGTGATTCCACCAAAAATCTTAAACAGCTCTCGTCGAACAATCCGTCCAGGTGCGAAGGTTCGGAAAGAATCAAATTGAAGATACTCGCTCAAATCATAACTCAGCGACTCGGAAGACGCTGCGTTATCAGAAAGAAAACGTCCCTCCCCATCAATCACACTTGCTGAAAAATCGACTGCGTAGGCTTCTGGATTGGCCTTAATCGCATGCACTGCACGATCGACGTGATCAGGTTTGGAGATATCATCTCCTCCCACTAGGATGCAGTGATCCCCCGAACACAATTCCATGAGCACCTTAGAAACATGTCCCCCGATTCCCATATTTTGCACATTCACGTTTAATATAATACGATGCTCCCCAGTGTAAGCTTCAAGCACTTCACGAATGACATCTGTAGTTCGATCTGTCGAACAATCGTCCGAGATAACGATCTCCAGAGGTGAATACGTTTGCTCTAATGCAGCCTCTAGGGACTCTCGAATATACGCCTCCTGATTGTATGTGAATAGACAAACGCTAACTAATGAGTTATTTTCCATACAAAAAAATTATCTCTGACAGAGGCACAGATTTCGAATCAATGGTATCGACGCCAACTTGACACTAATCCAATGATTCGCCCCCAGACGTCGGACGATCCCCCTCAAGCATAATAAGCCGACGATTCCTGTGACCGATACACCAAAAATCATTCGTCCAAAACCTGAGAGCAGGCTATCCGAAGCAAAGATAACAATTATCGAGAGAAGGGAAAAGAACATCAACCACCTCGTCTTCACATCCCAAGAAAAACCAATTAGATGCCGAGCTATTCCGTATACTAAAAAAAGGTGAAATACATAGAGAATAAAAAACGCAATAGCGACCCCCTCGATTCCGTAGAACCCCAATAAAACCCAAATGGCAAAAACATGTAACAAATTGGATATCGTCTGAACAAATGTGTAAATTTTAGTCGCTCCCTTTGCCATCATAACGATGCCCATCGGCCACGAGATTATTCTAAGGGCACATCCCCAGATGAACCATTTTAGGAGTAATTCTGCTTCCCAAAATTCTGCTGTGTAAAATAATTTGATCAACCAAGGCGAAAATGCCAAAGTGCCCAGAATACCTGGTAGCGCGAGTAATAGTCCGACTTCAGTTTGCTGATTCACCAACGCCTTCATTTCTTCATGCTTTTCGGATACAGCAACCAATGTCGGATAGTAATCACCTGCCATAGCACTTAAAACAAAATTCACTAACATTCCTGATAGTGCAAACGCAGCTGAATAGATCCCGACGGCAACCAAATCAAACTGCCTGACGATTAAAATTCGAGCGCAATACGCCACAGATGCGGTTAATAACCCGCCCCACATAAAAGCTAACCCCAAGCGAACCATTCCACCTGCTGCATTAAATGACTCCCTCCATGTCATGAGAACAGGAGCGATTGTAACTTTACTAGCATACCAGCGAGTCACCAGTAATTGCGTAAAGGTCAAAGACACGACGGCATAAACAATGCCACCCAAGCCATAAAAAGCATACAGTGAAACACTGATAATACTCCCGATTAATCCACCAAATATTTGCACCTTTGCTAAATCACCAATCAGGCGCATCCCTTGAATTATAGCCGCATCAGCCCCCTGTAGGTTTGTAAATAAAATCGCAAGACCAATTAAAGAAATATCGAATCGATACTGGTCACTATTAAAAGTTAGCTGGCTAATTTGCCGTGAGAATAAGACTATAGTCAAACAGCCTAATAAGCCCAAAAGGAGAGACATGCGCCTCAAAGTCAAAATACTTCGAGCTAGCTTATCATCATCGTTACTTGCAGCAGCGGAGGCAACTTCACGAACCGCACTCGACTTAAGGCCTAGGCCAAACACACCACCAAGCAATTGTATAATAGATTGAAATGCAGCTACAAGTCCAACTCCGGTTGGGCCAATCAGCAATGCTGCAAATTTCACGCGAACCATGCCAATCAACATGTTTACCCCTTGTGCACCTCCTATCATAGAAGACGATTTTATAATGCGCGAATAGGAGCTATTTTCAGTATTACTCACAGTATCAAATTAGGTGATAACATGTATATTGATTAACCAATAAAACACATCTGAACAGAAATAGCCTTAGCTCACGCAGCTCATCGCTAACGTAATAATAAACCATCACAATTGATTATATACCTCAGAATCATCCTTTAATTCTAGGCGCAAAGAAGAGATGGTCTCGTTGCAGGGAATCGGAGCGACAAGCTTCCGAGGCCCCAGTCCCATCACAACTTGAGCCCGTTTCAAGGCATCCTTAACACTTGAAGGTAAAGGGCTCAAGAGACGGCGCAACTTTGGACATCGATTGACTCGCTTATCTGACGTAACATTAGATCGAATCTCCTGATTAATAACGAACGGATCAACATTAAGAAAATCAAAACAACGAGCAAGCACTTCTTGGGGCACTCGGGCTAAGTCGTCAGACTTCAAAAGCAGCACGTTCTCATCGCCATATATCTGACGCACAAGAGGGACAAAGAAGCTGTAGTTACTAGCTCTTCGATACCATCGGTGACCACCGTTACGCCGAAACGTGGCAACAGGTAAGGTCGCCTCAGCGGCAAGCCCGTCCTCAAGCGACAACGTCTCTAGCCCCAAGGAATACCTCCAATTATAATGGGATAACAGTCTCTCAAGTGGTTCTCTTAGAATCAGAATCACTTGAGGGTTACTCAATTCTGACCTGGCACGAATAAGAGCGGGCTCCAACACTGAATAACTAGTGCTAGACTCCCCAAAAACCTTCGTCCCACTATTTGCGTGATTAAACAATGAATCATGCCAATCAGGGCCCCGTTGAGGATCTTTTTCGAGGGAAAAATAGTGTGGCTCCTTCTCAGAGGACATACAAATCTGGGGATGCAGGTTCAGATATTCATGTAAACTACTGCTACCGCATTTTGCGAATCCAGGGACGATCAAGTTACATTTCATTTTTTTCATAATCGTTAACTAACGCACACACTTCGAGAATCGCATCTACAGTATGAGCAGGACTAATTGGTAAACTAACAACTTCCTCGTGGAGTGCCTCAGTTAGTGGAAGTGATAAACTACTAAGCTCTGGGTATGCCAATTGTCGATGTGGAGGTATCGGATAATGAATCGACGTCCCGACGCCTGCCTCTTTCATCGAAACCATAAAACCATCGCGATTTTTGACACGAACAATAAACAAATGCCAGCAGGACTGACTTCCCTCTAGAATAGTCGGAAGCACTAGGGCTGTATTTGTAATACTCTTTAAATACGTTTCTGCGACAACCGTCCGCTTGGCATTGTCCGCATCTAAGTGCTTCAACTTCACCCGTAACACAGCAGCTTGAAGTTCATCGAGGCGATTATTCAGCCCTTTGACCTCATTCACATACTTCACATGTGAGCCATAATTACGGAGGCGACGAACCATATCATCCAATTCGGCATCATTCGTCGTAACCGCTCCGCCCTCACCGATCGCACCCAAGTTCTTTCCAGGATAAAAGCTGTGCGCGGCAGCATCAGATAAACTTCCGGACTTACGACCATCATAAGTGGCTCCCTGCGACTGAGCGGCATCCTCCATCACCAGCAGCCCATGCTTCGCCGCAATCGCATTGATCGGATTCATATCAGCACATTGTCCATATAAGTGGACTGCCATAATCACACGGGTCTTATCTGTGATCGCAGCTTCAATTAGATCAGGGTTCAAATTGTAAGTCGCTTCATCCGGTTCGACCAGCACGGGCACCAGTCGATTCTCTGTAATCGCAAGAATGGACGCAATGTAGGTATTCGCTGGCACAATCACCTCATCCCCTTCTTTCAATTTACCTAATTCTTTCCATGCTCGAAGAATTAAGACAAGCGCATCCAAACCACTGCTCACCCCAATGCAGTGCGGAGTGCCACAATACGCAGCGTATTCAGCTTCAAAGCCTTCCACTTCAGGCCCGAGCACATACCACCCAGATCGTAACACGCGACTCATCGCAGCTTCGATCTCGTCGAAATAAGGTGCGTTAACCGCTTTGTAATCAAGAAAAGGTATCATAAGGAGCTTCCGTTTTTAAAATCTAAAAAAGCATCATAGTCTCTCAAGTAATCCGCTTCATCGTAGTGTTGATCCGCCAGAACGAGTAGAACACAATCTGAAGAAAAGTTCTTCATGTAGTGCCAGACTTTGGGCTCAATCAAAACCCCCTTTTCCGAAGAATCCATCAGCACTGTTGTTTGGTGCTCTCCGTCATTCAAAACCATCTCGCAAGATCCTGTCACGACGACGGCGACTTGATTCAATGCCTTGTGCGCATGAAAGCCGCGCTCGACGCCCTCTTTGGTGCCAAAGATGTAGTAGACCCGACGGACTGGAAAGGGCACCGACTTTTCGGCTTCGATCGCAATCAAGCTACCGCGATCATCACCAAGCGGTTTAAAGTTAATTATTTGTGGTTTCATTTTACTTTCAATGATGCCTCACTCACTTCCGCTCTCAATTCTTCAATACGCTCCCACGCGTCTTCAGGATAAGCATCTTTAAAATGCGTCATCCACGGGTGCGTGATACCATGTTCAAGTGAACAAAGACGATGCACACCGAAAACGACCTTCCCATCAAGAACGACTGCGCCCGCTGGAATCTTACCCCGCACTTGACTGCCTGCCCCAACAAAAGCTCCCTTACCAATATAACTCCCAGGTAAAGGCGTGGCTCCCACCGCTAATACAGCTCCATCTTCGATTGTAACTGGCAAAGCGAGGTGCGATGGGGGTAGCGGATCATTGGTCAGTGTCACCAATGAAAATATCCATACAAAGTTACCAATCACGCTTCCCTTACCAATGTGCGCATAACCATGAAACCTACAGAAATCGCCAATCTCACAATCTCCCTCAATATCCGAAAAATTGCCCACACGAAGGTTTTCTCCTGCTTTCGTGCCTTCCCGCAAAACCACGTGGTGTCCCGTTTCTAATCCGGGGCCATACGAACTTCCTTCGTAAAGAACAGAATGGGAACGGATGATCGAATTGTCGCCGATATAAACTGGCTTACCGGCAAATGCTGGATGTTTAGTTGGAGAACCAATCACGCAATGATCCGCAATGGTGCAATTCGCACCAATGACCACATTGTCGTAAATTCGAACACCGAATCCAAGCTGAACGTTCGCTCCAATTTGTGCGTTTGGGGAAATATGCTGAAATAGTTCCATATTCTTATATCGTGCCCGAATCCACGTGGATATTTTGTCCGGTAATTGATCGAGCGCCTCCCGAAAGTAGAAAGGCTACAGTGTCTGCAACCGATCCAACTTCCGTTGCTTGCTTTAAAGATGTGCGCTTATAGATACGATTTTTCTGATCGTCACTGAGTGTGGCACTCATTGACGTCTCCATGAATCCTGCAACCAGACAATTTGAGCGGATTTGGCGCTCTCCCCACTCGCGTGCAGTATTTTTAGAAAACGCTTCGATAGCTCCCTTGGTCGATGCATACATTGCCAAGCCCTTGTAACCTGTATGCACACTGATCGAGGAAATATGAACAATGCTCCCCTTCACTCGATGCAATAGCATATTCCGAATTGCATACTTGGTAAGAATCATCGGCGAAAAGACATTCACACGATACATCTGCTCCAAAGGTTCCAGATTCACATTCGTGACAATATCATCGTAGGCCATTGCAGCATTGTTAACGAACCCATGCAGTGGCGTATCAAAATCGATGTAATCATCGAAGACTGCCTTGTGCACGCCATCCGCATTACTGAGATCGACACTTTTGAAGTGTAATTGCCCAGCATACTTCGCCTGAAGAGTGTCAAAGGCCTCCGTGCGAGTGCGAGCGATCCCATAAACGACTGCGCCCGACTCAAGCAGTCTTTCCGCCATGGCCAGCCCCAAGCCTTTCGATACACCTGTGAGTAGAATATTCATAATTAACTTCGTTTAAGTTTTCCCGTTCGCGTCGTCTCGATTGCACCAACAAAGTTGATTAACCTCGGCACTTTGAACGCCTGAAGGTTTGAGGCAAGATGTTGACGAATGGCCTTCTCGGTCAGGTCAGGATTACCTAAGACCACATCGCAACACACTAGATTGCCCAAGATTGAGTTCTTTTTTCCAAACACACGGACTTCACGCACTCCATCCATCGCACGAAGCACTGCCTCGACTTCAGCCGGATTCACTTTGTAGCCCCCTACATTGATCAGTTCATTAGAACGATGAAGTATTTTAAAGCGCAGGGGATTCTCCGAGATAATCGAAACAACATCCCCCGTCGCATACCAATCGTCTACCGGTGTGTGTGTGGTATCGCCAAATTCTCCCAAGAGACTTCTGTGGACCATCAATTGATCATCACTTATACGAACTAGATCTTCCAAGCCCTCTTTAATGGAAAATACCTCACCTTCTGCAGCCAGAATCGTCCCCGCTTCAGTAGAGGCGTAAACATTCAAAAACTTGGCAGATGGAAACGCTCGTTCTAAGTGCTCGACTAACTTCGGATCCATTCGCTCACCACCAAAGGTGACTCGAGACACCGAACCGACTGATTGATCGGCAGGCATGAGCATCCGGTAAAATGTAGGCGTTGCGGAAATATTAGTCACTCCATAGTCTTGAAGCGCATTGTAAATCCCCTTTCGATCCAAGCCGAATACGTTCACGATCGCATTGCCATTCATCACAGCCTGCATAAAGACTTGGCACCCCGCAATGTGGGTGGGATTATAGGCAAAGGCCCATACGGATTCCGCGTGTCGGGATGAGTGTTTCACCGACCGCGCCAATGTCGCAATTTGATGAGACACTCGTTTCGGCAGTCCGGTCGTGCCTGAAGTGAAAAAGCCGATTCGCCCTTCTCCGACCCGTCTGACTCGCTCCAGCAAATCTGCCACACCTTGAATCGGAGGCTCAACTCGGCAACTAAGCTTACGCGCTCTTTCATCTGCGTCCGGAATGAGTGCATCAATTTCTTCCGCCGAAAAGTCGGCATCCAATAAAGTAATATCAATCTCGCAAAGCAAAACCAACAAATATGCTCGAAATACATCATACGTTTTCTTCCCCAAAAAGAAACACGATAACTCATGAGGCCCCGAATTTAGATCCTCAATAAGCTCCTTATATGTATAAGAAACCTGCTCACTTGCATCAGCTAAAAAGAGCTTAGACATTATGAAATCCGCTCCAAAACTTCTCCTACCGTCTGGACGATCCCATCGGCAAAGATATCTACACCCGTTTCCTTTTCAATCCGAACTGTAAACTCTGCAAGATCGAGAGAATCCAATTCCAACTGATCACGCAGGTGTGTCTGCTCAGTCACATCCTCCACGGGTTGCAACCCTTTGTTCTCTCGAATCGTGTTAACGACGGTTTTAATGGTTTCGATTTTACTCATAATTCTTAATATTCTTTATTTCGCAATTCTCTTCAAATACTCACCATAGCCGGACTTCTCCAGCTTGGTCGCCAGCACGAGCAACTGCTCGCGATCAATAAACTTTGAATAATAGGCAACTTCTTCGATGCAGCCGATTTTTGTATCTTGACGCTCTTCAATCACACGGACGAAAGTGGATGCTTCATTGAGCGACGCAAAGGTGCCAGTATCGAGCCAAGCGATACCGCGATTAAAGACGCCAACCTTGAGCTTCTTACGTTCTAGGTAGACTTGGTTCACAGTTGTGATTTCATATTCCCCACGTGCAGAAGGCTCGATGGTTTCGGCGATCCCAACGACATCGTTATCGTAAAAGTATAAGCCAGGGACTGCGAAATTAGACTTCGGATCGGCTGGTTTTTCTTCAATAGAAATCGCGTTCTTCTGATCGTCGAATTCAACGACACCATAGCGTTCGGGGTCATGCACAGGAGCCGCAAAAATGACCGCACCATCGGGATCAGTATGACGGCGCACGAGTTCACCAAAGCCGGAGCCGTAGAAGATGTTATCGCCGAGCACAAGGGCCACCTTGTCGTCGCCGATAAACTCTTTACCCAACACAAACGCCTGGGCGAGTCCATTGGGCACTTCCTGCACCACATACTCGAATCGGCAGCCGAGCTCAGAGCCATCGCCGAGCAAGCGCTTAAAGGCCGCTTGGTCTTCGGGCGTGGTAATGATCAGTATCTCGTTGATCCCGGCCAACATGAGCACCGACAGCGGATAGTAAATCATCGGCTTATCGTAGATCGGCATGAGCTGCTTCGATACGGCCAGTGTGATGGGGTGTAGGCGAGAGCCGGCACCGCCAGCGAGTATGATTCCTTTCATAGAAATAGGGGCCCTCTGGGCCGAAGATGAAGCCGCGCAGCGGCTAGGATATGAGGGCCTTTGGCCCGAAGATGGGATATGGGAGCCTTTGGCTCGGATATTGAAGATGCGCAGTTTGCGCTGGAGATGGAACGCTACGTGCTGGATATGGGATATGGACGCTAGCTGGCATTGGTTGCTGGGTTTAAGAACTAAAAAGAACGATACCAGTTACGGCGGCTAGGGTGAGCAGGGCTGAGATAGTGATAAAAGCTTGTCGTTTTTTAAAGCTCGAAATGAGCCCCGTAATTTTGCGGCCTGCCTGAATGGTCTCTTCTCGAATGGCTACACACTGATCCGCGTATTCCGGATAGTTATCCTCGATGACGTAAAGAAGCGAGCGTGTTTCACCCCCTGACGCACGGGCAATATTATAAAAATGTAATTTTTCCTGTCCTCCAGCTCGCTCAAAACCTTCCGCGATATTAGTCATCACCGAAACCGAAGATCGCTGAATTTGATAACACAATCCGAAGTCACGTTTCAGCCCCTCATTCCTTGTCAGGTCATAGACTCGTTTCACGACCACCCGAGCCTCTCTCCAAGCCTCTAAATCCTCAAATTTCATCCCCATTTGCTATGCCTCATCTGCCATTTTTTATATCCGCGCGAAGCGCCCATATCCTATATTTAGCCCAAAGGGCGAATATCCAATCTACCGACTATGAATTACCGAGACGAGCTAGTTTATAATCGCCGCTTAAAATGCGATCCGTCCACTCTCGGTTATCTAAATACCACTGCACGGTTTTGCGGAAGCCGCTGGCGAAATCTTCTTTAGGCTCCCAGCCTAGTTCATCTCTTATTTTGGTGGGGTCGATCGCGTAGCGCATATCATGACCAGGTCGATCAGTCACAAAGGTTATCAAATCCTCGTAGGATTTGGGGGTTGAGGGATCAAGTTGCTCCTTTGCGGCCCCTAGGGCACCCCGCGCAGTCGTCCCTTCGGGACAAACACCTTCGTGTTTACCATCTACGTTCTGCCGAACTTCGTCATCCATCAGTTGGCAAAGCGATCGGACTAACTCTATGTTTTGCCGTTCATTATTACCGCCGATGTTGTAGGTCTCGCCGACTCTTCCCTTGGTAACGACGGTGTAGAGTGCTTCGGCATGGTCTGTGACATACAGCCAATCGCGGATATTCTCGCCTTTGCCATACACCGGTATTGGTTCACCGCGTAGACATTTGAGAATGACGACAGGAATCAGTTTTTCTGGAAACTGATACGGGCCATAGTTGTTGGAGCAATTCGTGACCAGCACTGGCAGGCCGTAAGTGTCGGCCCAAGAGCGGGCGAGGTGATCGGACGCGGCCTTCGATGCGGAATACGGAGAGTGCGGATCGTAAGCGTGCGTTTCGGAGAAGCCGGGGGCGTCGGGGGCGAGTGAGCCGTAGACTTCGTCAGTGGAGACGTGGAGAAATCTGAAAGATTCCTTATTACTGATGAATGATTCTTGATTACTGATGCCCGAAAGCCCCTCTCCAGAATCCGTAATCTTTAATTTGGAATCCCCTGCTTCAGGCAAGCTACGCCAGTAGGCTAAGCTTGCCTGAAGCAGGTTAAACGTGCCAACAATGTTCGTCTGAATGAATTCGCTGGGGCCGTCGATTGAGCGATCGACGTGGCTCTCGGCGGCGAGGTGCATGACCGCATCTGGCTGGTGCTTTGTAAAGACTGCGTTGAGCGCTGCGGCATCGCAAAGATCGACTTGCTCGAAGGTGTAATTCGGATTGCCGTCGAGGTCGGCAAGTGACTCGGCGTTGCCCGCATACGTGAGCTTGTCGAGATTGATGACGGATTCGCCCTTCTCTTCAACGAGCAAGCGAACGAGATTGGAACCAATGAAGCCGGAACCGCCTGTGATTAAAATTTTCATAAATTTTGGTGAGACCCGGCAGAGCCAGGGTGACGGCTGCGCCGTAGTGAAAGTGGGGCCATGCCATGCTATGCATGGAGTGAAAGTGACAGTGGTCGGAAATGCTGACGTAGGTCCGCTGGAGATGGCGAAGCAAATGTTAGAATCTGACGGAAGTTCGCAGCAGCGTAAAACGCTATGCACACGCGACAGGCTTTATGGGCCCTTATTACTAGAAGAATGCGTTCAAATAATCTGATCGCTCCTGGGTCTTAAAAATAAGCGGTTTCCGACAGAGTCGGCTCTGGGCTAAAACGATGATCGCGTCTTTTGCCACTCGACAAACTTTTCTACGCCTTGCTTGAACGTTATGCTCGGTTCATAACCAAAGAGTTCCTTGGCCTTGCTCACATCTGCCCATGTCTGCGGAACATCACCAGGTTGCTCGGGCTGGCGGTCGATGATGGCTTTTTTGCCCACTACAGTTTCTATCGTTTCGATCATCTCCGAGAGCGTGACGGTCTGATCGTTGCCGAGGTTGATGACTTCGTAGTTCGTCTGATCGTAATGGAGTGCTCCGAGGATACCTTCGACGATATCAGCGATGAAGGTGTAATCACGGCGGGTGGAGCCATCGCCAAAGACAGGGATCGGCTCGCCCGCTTTGATCAAGCGGACAAATTTATTGATCGCGAGATCGGGACGTTGACGGGGGCCATAGACCGTAAAGAAACGAAGTCCAAGCACACGGATGCCATACAAATGGCTATAGACATGGCCCAGAAGCTCGCAGCTGACCTTGGTGCTGGCATACGGACTAATCGGGCCCGAGACATTGTGCTCCTCAGTCCAGGGGACATTCGGGTTCACGCCATAGACCGACGACGAAGAGGCGAAGACGAACTGCTTGATGTCGTTCTCCTTGGCGAATTCGAGCAGGTTCTGGGTGGCGATGACATTGGTGCGTTGGTAACCGACTGGATCTTCGATCGACGGGCGGACGCCCGCCTTGGCGGCTAGGTGGATTATGCCGTCGGGGGTGGAGCCCCCGAGTTGAAAGTTGATTTTGTTGTAAGTTGTTGGTTCAGCGAGATCACCTTCGATCAAGTCGAAAGACGGATTATCGGCATGCTGCTCGATGTTCGCTGTCTTGAGCGCGCGATCGTAGAACGGGTCGAAGTTATCGACGCCGATGACGTCGTGCCCGTCCGCCAGGAGACGGTCGAGTGTGTGTGAGCCGATGAAGCCGGCACAGCCTGTTAGGAGAATTTTCATAAAAGGGGACCAGCGAAGCTGGTGTGGGACGAAGCGCGAGTAGCGCGTAGATGGTCTGCGAGGTCTGCCGAACTGGCCCCGAAGGGGTGATTGGCTGGGTGCCCTTTGGGCAAGTGAAAAAACTAAGTGTTAAGGTAGAAGCGACACTCTTGTCGCTTTGCTCATCCAACAACTTGATTATTTAAGCGACAAGAGTGTCGCTTCTACGGGGACAACCGCCCCTACAACGAGTGCGCGAAATATTCGATGGTTTTCTTTAGGCCAGCTTCGAGTTGAACCTTTGGCTCCCAGCCAAGGACTTCGCGTGCTTGCGTGATGTCGGGCTGCGCCGGAGTGGACCGGCGAAGCCGGAGTGATAGTGGTAGTGACGCCTTTGGCGAGTGATCTGCCTTCGGCGAGTGACGGCTGCGCCGTAATGAGAGTGACCAGCAAAGCTGAGTGCCCTTTGGGCAAGTGAAAGAACACGGAGGCACGCAGACACCGAGCTGATTAGGGTGAGGGCACTGAGGCGGACGACGCGGAGGTCGTCCCTCCCGTTGCTGAATAGAATCCAGTCACTTGGCACGCTTCCGCCATTGGTCAGGCGAGAAAACGCGACGAATTGGTTGCCGGATCGGCTAGAATTGAGAAGGGCTCCATCAGGAGAATGCCTTAGTACTAAGGCAGTGTGTATGGCGCATCCAGTAGCTTTGTTCAAGAAAAAATGAACAAAGTGAATGATGAGGTTTAGGAGATTGGAGATCTGGCGAAGCACAATAGTGCGTAGATGGTAAACCGTCTGCGGTATGCCCAATACGTAATGGAGGGTGAGTGCAGCGGGTGCCCTTAGGGCGGCTGAAGGAACAAAAATGCGTCGTTCTGGGGTCGCTGTTGCCGAAGCGGGCGACGTGGTCGCACCGAATCGACTCTCAGCTCTTTATTACGCCCTTGGGTGCAAGTCTCAGCCCTCAGCCCTCTTAATACGTCGGGCGGTATAAATTACGCGCCTTTTGGCTTTTATAATCGCTAGCTTCTGTTGCAACTGAATCAAATGCCATCGGGCTACCATTGATCGCGTTCCACTTGCCACGGGCACTGCTCCAGGCCTCCGCAGCAATATCGGCAGAGAGCGAAAATTGGCTTTCTGTAAAGTTATCTTTTTCTGCGTAGAGTACTAGCGTCACACTTTCTTGTGACTGATGCGATTCCTGCCACAAAAGATCGAGGTCTTCGTGCGGGGCGTGCGGCACGTAGAAAACGTGGGTTTGCCCGCCCATCGTCAATTCGGCTCGGCAAAATCCCATCTTCTTTAATACAAAGCGGAAGTCCGACCATAAATGGATGGCGCTATCAGCTCGCTCCGCTTCGACCACCAGCCAATTCTTCAAATACAACGCATTGCGCGTATCTTGCCGCGATTGCAACGAGTCAGTCATTAAAATATGAATGCTACCAACGGAAATCTTTTGCCCGCGCAGGGCAAATATAACGATCACGAGCAAGAAGCCTAAAAAGAGCGGCAGGTAACGCCCACGATCTGCAAGAACAAGCAACCCAGCGGCCAGTGCAAACAGAGAAATCGCATACAGGACCAATACCGTATTACGCCGCGAGATACCTGAACCCATCAAGCGATGGTGAATGTGACCACGATCCGGACGAAACAATGGCAAGCCCTGGATCCCACGGCGCAACAGCGCAAAGGCGACATCTGCGATCGGCAATGCAAGGGCCAATGCGGGCGCGATCAATGCGGCGAGGATCGCACCTTTTTCAGAATTTATCAGCGAAAGCGCAGCAATCACATAACCGATCATATACGCACCGGAGTCCCCCATGTAACACTTCGCAGGGGGGAAGTTATGAAATAAGAAGCCCAGAATCGCGCCAATCATACCAATGGCTAAAATCGAAGAAAAGATGGCCCCATGCTGATACCCTAAATAAGCCAGCAAAGCCATAAGCATGAGGCCGACTCCGCCAGCCAGCCCGTCCAAGCCGTCGATCAAATTGATCAAATTCATGATGGCAACGAACCAACCGATGGTCAATATACAGCAGACAAACTGGTTATCCACGGTGATTTCCGTGAACGGGATCGCAACGGAATTAATCGACAGCCCACATTTATAAGCGGCCACCGCAATCAGGATCTGCAGCAATAGTTTGAGCTTGGCTCCAAGCGGACGAAAGTCGTCGATAAAGCCGAGCATAAAGGCACTCACGGCACCGCCAACCACCGCCAAGTGCACTAGAGTTCGATTATCCTCCGCATTGAGCTGAAAGAAGCAAAGCAAGTAGGTCAGCGCAAGACCCGCGGCAATTCCGACCCCGCCGATACGAGGAATCACACCAGTGTGGGTATGGTGATGCTGCGGATCAGCCTCACTTCCTTGACCGAAGCCAAAAGCCATCAGCCAATTGATTACGAGCCATGAGGTAATGCAGCCAAGCAAAATAAAATATATAAAAGGAAAATACAATGAAATGCCATACCGCGGAGATCCTAACAAATTGCAATGTAAATACCACCAACTTATCTTTAAAGCTCCAAGGCGTTCAGATGAAATGCCTACGGCTGCAGCCGATGGGATTGACCCCAAGCTGGTCAGAGCGAATGCCGTGGGTCTTGCAGATAAGCCTCAACGCGGGATAAAACCGGTTGCTACAACCGCCTCGGGAATCGTCACCAACGGCGCTAGCAGCTCCACCAGTTCCTCGATCTAATTACCTACGTTATCTGCTCCTGCATGCTGTTGCACTCTATGCTGAATCAGACAATGTCTTGCCGAGCCTCATTGGGCTTGCTGAAGAAATTGGCGCCGCCAAGTGCGGCCATAATAATCGGCATTAGTTTTTGCATGCGACCCTGCCAGGTGCGCAAAGTATTGATCCGCTGAGCGGCATGTTCCCGCACTGCTGGATCGGCTTCGGATTCGACCAGCGCCGCAATTGCTTCTAGACGCCCGCTGCCTGACTCTAAGTGCGGTGTAAATTGATCACGGACAAAACCATGCACCAGACGCTTCATAGAAAGCTCAGGGTGATAATGATCCTTCCGGCTCCCTGCCAAATACTGCACCTTAACCGCGCCGAGTTGGCGTAACAGCTTTAGCCCTTGGCTGACCGAGCCTCGGCTAATGCCGAGCCGCACAGTCAAATCATCGAAGGTCTGCGGTAACGGCGCGCAAAACAAGCAGCCATAAATTTCACCCACCGAACGCGGTAACCCGATCAAGCTGGCGGCACGAATAAACACTTCAATAGTTGAACTTTCCCACGGCGATAAGACTGCGGGTGGCTGTGTGGACTCTGCAGGAGTGACTTCCATTACTTAGAAAAAACTGGATAGAATCAGTGGCCTGAGGTTTGTTCAAGTTTTTTTGAACAAAGCGAACAGGCTGCAGGGATGCGCAAAATGATTATGCGAGTGAATGGTGAAGTGGGTCAGCCATGGTTATCGCGCGTAGATCGCAGAGCCTCTGTCGCCAGACGGAGCACGAGCGTACAGCTCAGAGGAGGATGGTGACGACGTGATCCAATGCGGGCCGAACTTACGCCACTCATCACAATCGCACGTCACTACTTTTAAGGCGCACCCCGATCTCACGATCAGAACAAACTCAAGATCTGCGATAATCGAAGCCAATAACTTGCTCCGACAAATAAAAAGGTCGCCTACACGCCTAAAACAAATTGCGTAAATGAATAAACCAGGTCGCGACTAGGCTAAAAAGCAGTAAGATTACGCCTGAAATGCGTAAAAAACGCTCAAAATTCGGAAATGGGATGGCATTATTGACTCCAAAAAGCTGATTACACAACGAGCTGCGCATGTCCCGCTTGGTCTCCTCGGAACTAACGATAAAGAAGATGCCAAGCACCCCAGGGAGCGTGCAAATCGCAATTTTAATAATTAATATAGCAAAACTAAGATTGAAGAGGCCCATGATAAAGAAAGAGGAACGTGATGAAAATATTTAAAACCCTGAGAACCAAGGAGGTAGAATTGGATGGTGAGTCTTTAAGCATTTGCCAATCTTAAAAGACAAAAACAACAATCACTCGGAGGCCTGCTGCAGATAACGAAGCGTGCCAGCGATGCGGAAGTCGCCCCACCCTAAGCGCTCGAATTTGAATTCTGCCATTCCCCGTGTTAGCATGGAGGCGACCGAGAACGGTGATTAAGCTCGCTGTTCTCGATTCCACGCGACGCATGCTTCGTAACGAACCTGGTTGCCACCGAAAAGATCGAGTGCGCTACCAATGGTCAGATCGACTTTACCGCTGCTCAGATCGTGTACAATTTGCAAGTCCTTGAAAGCATGCACCCCGCCAGCATAAGTCACAGGGATGGTCGCATGTGCGCCGAGAAACTCAACCAAGCGAGTATCAATCCCCTCGCACTTACCCTCTACGTCGGCAGCGTGAACCAGTAATTCATCACAGGAATGCGCCAACTGGCGGAGTGTTGCGGCGTTCACAGTAAGATCTGTCGGTGTTTGCCAGCGATTCATTGCGACGACCCAGCCGTCCCCTTCCACCCGGCAACTCAGGTCCAAGACCAGCCGCTCTTTACCGACTTCAGCAACCAACGCATCTAAGCGTTCCGCTCGAAAGTGACCTGTATCGTCAAATAGCGACGAGGTAACAATCACATGGCTCGCACCCGCTTCTAGCCACGCGCTCGCATTTTCACGCTGTATACCACCGCCAATTTGCAAGCCACGCGGATACGCCGCCAATGCCTCACGTGCGGCGCGATCGTTATCAGGGCCGAGTTTGATGACGTGCCCACCAATTAACGCATCCTGCCGATACAGCTCGCCGTAGTAGCCTGCAGGACGATCACTCTCAAAATTCGTCTGCAAGCCGAGGCCGTCGTCACTTAGGGTGCCGCCGACGATTTGCTTCACCTTACCCGCATGGAGGTCGATACATGGACGAAATAGAGTCATATAAGAAGAAAAGGCTGTTCCGAGCGAAGCGACAAGACCGGATACGCACTAGACTGGAACAAAACTGAAAAGAGGACTCTGAAAAGGCTGAAATCTAAAAAAATTGTTCCGACCTAGCGCATGGGCACGTAGATGGTCGGCACTTGTGCCGGGGTGAATTGCGAAGTGCGCGCAGCTGGGAGACGGTAAATCAAAGGGTTGCCCTGAGTCCGCGAAGCGGTGGTCAGGGCTACCAAGGTGTGAGGACGACGCGGGAGCGAAAGCACCGGCACCTTTTAAAAGGAACGTGGGCGAGTCGTCACGCAGATGCGTCTTTTTTTCGCTGTTCGATTCTGACCAGATTGATTTTTAAAGTGCGAAAAAAGCGGCTGGTGAATGGAGGCTTTTTGTTAAAAATAGTTAAATCGGCTTTAAAGGAAGCCCAACGCAGGCCCAGTGCAGGCCCACCGAACTAATTGGAATCGAGTTAGACTTGAACATCACCTGAAGAAATATAAACTTAAATTCTTAATTCATCCATCCTCGTATGACTCTATTATGAAAAAAGCCTGCCAACTTCTCGCCCTTCTTGTCCTCATAGTTACCTTCGGTTTGAGTGCCTTCGGCGCACATGCAGATCAACTGAAGTGCACTACCAATGATCAGGTCGACTTTACCACTGCTGAGGTCATGGCCGAATTGCAGATCCCCGAAGGCGTGCACCACGCAAGCACAAGGAACTGGAATAGTCGCATAATTGCTCGAATAATCGCTAAGATGGCCATGGTCAATGCTTGTGACGGCGACGAGGCGGGTGACTGAGGCAATTCGCACAATGTAGTGCGCGCTGTAGGAAGACCATGAGCAGGTTTGCCCTGAGTCCGCGAAGAGTGGCAAGCGTGCCAATCCATATAGACGACGCGTAAGCGAAAGGAACTTCCACCTTTTATAAGAAGTGGAAGTGGGCGTCCTGGTTCAAATTATCAAAACGCATGCATTCGTGCTTGTAATTTAGCAATCGTCGTCGCGCTGGCGCGGAGGTTTTTTCGCTCGTTCGAATACGAGCAGATGGACTTTCGAAGTACGAAAGAATCGGCTGATGGATGGAGGCTTTTTGCGAAAAATGATTAAATCGGCTCCGAATGTACTCAACCGCAGGCTCGCTCAACCAACTAGAGTCGAATTAAGCTTGAACATCACCCGAAGAAATATAAGTTTAAATTATTAATTCGTCCATTCTCATATGACTCTATCATGAAAAACGCCCGCAAACTTTTTGTCCCTTTTGCCCTCCTAGTCTCTTTCGGCTTGAGTGCGTTCACCGCAAATGCAAATCAACTGGCTAGTGCCAAAGTCCTTGATATAACTGGCATCGTTAACAGCTACACCATCGACGGCACAGAGAAACCGACCGGCGCGCTCGGCAGCACGCCTAGTGACGCTGAGATCAACCCGACTGAGAAACCATTAACGATCGGTAAGATTCTTAAACAAGACGATAGCATTGTGACCACGTTGCGAAGCAGTGCGCAAATGGTCTTCTCCAATGGCTCTGAGTTGACGGTCGACCAAGCCAGCAGCATTACATTTTCCGAGCTCGCCCAAGAAGCCTTTAGCGGAAACAAAAGTTTCGAACAGCTACAAGCCGACCCTAGTAAATCTCAGGTCCTACTCACACTGAACTACGGCAAAGTGTCTGGCCACGTGAAGCAGCTCAAAGAAGGGTCAACTTTTCTCATCCAGACTCCACTCGGCACCGCTGTGATCCGCGGCACTAAATTCGTCGTTGAGATTCGCTTCAATCTTGAGCGCGGCGAGTCCGTATTGTTTGTCAACAATCTTGATGGCAAGGTGGACGTCATCTCGCGCATCAGCGGTTCCTTTACGTTCGGTCGCCGCAATCTGGCCGACAAGGGCTTCGAAATTGATAATCCCGATAAAACCAAGTCCATCCCAGCTGGTCATACCGTCGCCATTCGTCTCTCAATAGACGACCCTAAATATAGTAAGATTATCAACCAAGCTAAGAACCGTTCACCATACAAAAGGGCAGCCTCAAAGGCGGTGATTAGTGCCGTGATCTCGCAACTGATCACCCCAGAAGACCGAGACGCGGTGGTTGCCAGTCCGAATCAAGCGCTTCTAAAATAAACCACTCATCAGCACCTTTTCATAAAGCCCCAGTTCGCTGGGGTTTTTTTGGGCAGGTGAACTGAGTTCGGCAGCGGCCAAGCAGTGCCCTAGACCAATCAAGCGCTGGATTCAATCCATCCGTATCTTTTAAACAAAAGGTATTACACCGCTACAAACTCTCTAAGATACGCTTGGTTTCATCGCGCTTCTCAGTCGTTTCGGCCAGTTGCTTGCGTGCGCCTTCGACAATCTGCGCTGGGGCACTGTCGACAAACTTGGAGTTCTTCAACTTGCCTTCGCCCGCCGCGACGAGCTGATTCAGCTTGTCGAGCTCTTTGCTGAGCCGCGCCTTCTCAGCCTCGACATCAATCGAACGACTCAAATCGAGATACAAGGTGCCGAGCGGCGTGACAGCTGCGGGCAAGCCATCTGGCTGTGCACCATCGACTGCAGTCAGCACGATCCCAGCTAAAGTTTGCACCAAGCTGGCGTTGTCGGCGATCACTTTGACCGCATCGCCTTCGGCGGCATAGAGCACCGCCACATCACGCTTATTGGCCAAATTATACTGCGACTTAAGCGCACGTGCTTGTGAAATTAATTCCTGTAAGCTGACCACACGCGCCGCGGCTGAGGTGTCCGCCGCGAGTACAGCTTGCAACTCTGTGGCTGAAGTAAGCGTGGTATTTTGAATATACTCGACCGAGGCAGCGTAGCCGAGCCCCTTCCAGAGTTCTTCGGTAATGTGCGGAATCACTGGATTGGCCAGCTGCAGCACTTGTCGAATCACCAGATCCTGAATCGCGAGACAGTTATCTCGCAGCGCTTCGTCGCCCTTGAGTTTGCCTTTGGATGCTTCGACGTACCAATCGCAGAAATCTCCCCAGAAGAATGCGTAAATAAGGTGCGTCAACGGCGCGATTTCGTAATTGGCAAAGCACTTCTCGATCTCAGCAGTCACTTCGATCAGGCGTGCAAGGATCCAATGATCGTAATCGTCGCACAAACTGGTGTCGATCCGACTCAGGATTGCGGCTAAACTGGAATTGTCCGCCATCGGGCCGGACATCTGCCGGAAGCGCGACGCGTTCCACAGCTTGTTGGAGAAATTGCGGCCGATCTGGATGCGCTCCTCAGTGAACAAAATATCCGAACCAGACGGGGCGATATTACAAATCCCAAAGCGCAGGCCATCAGCGCCGTATTTCTCGATCAAATCGAGTGGATCAGGCGAGTTGCCGAGTGATTTCGACATTTTGCGGCCCTTTTCATCGCGAATGAGGCCGTGAATGAAGACGTTCTTAAACGGGATGCGCTTTGCGAGTTCTTCATCGGTCAGGTCCTTGGCATCGTCGCCATACAGCTCGATACCAGCCATAATCATGCGGGCCACCCAGAAGAAAATAATATCGAAGCCAGTCACCAGCACGGATGTCGGATACCAGAAATCGAGCTCCTTCTGTTGCTCTGCGGTGGGCTTCGGCCAACCTAAATTCGCCATTGGCCACAGGTACGACGAGGCCCAGGTGTCGAGCACGTCGTCTTCTTGCTCCCAGTTTTCAGGATCAGATGGGCCTTCGACCGACACATGCACATGCGCAGGATTGTCAAAATCGAGCTCCGCGCGATCTGCCCCCTTCTTATACCAGACCGGAATGCGGTGGCCCCACCAGAGCTGGCGGCTGATGCACCAGTCTTGAATACCGTTGAGCCAGTGCAGATAGGTCTTCTTCCAACGATCCGGGTGAAATTTTATCGTACCATTTTCAACCGCACGCTTGGCCTCTTCGACCTTCGGGTATTTAAGGAACCATTGCTCTGAGAGACGCGGCTCGATCGGCACATCACCACGCTCTGAGAAGCCGACGGTGTTTTCGTAAGGTTCACGCTCGATCAGTAGGCCCATGTCATCGAGCTTTTGCGTCGCCACTTTACGCGCCTTGAATCGATCCATGCCGTCGAATTCCGTACCTGCCAAGGCATTGAGCTTACCTTCATGGTCGATCACTTCGATCGTTTCGAGGCCGTGGCGCTGGCCGATCTCGAAGTCATTCTTATCGTGCGCGGGCGTGACTTTGAGGCAACCGGTGCCGAATTCGCGGTCGACATATTCGTCGCCAATAATCGGGATTTCTGCCTTCGGGAACGGCCGCCAGATCGTCTTGCCGATCAAGTGCTTGAATCGCTCGTCCTCTGGATGCACTGCGACCGCAGTATCGCCCATGAGGGTTTCGGGACGTGTGGTGGAAATTTCGAGATGCGTGCGTTCGCCGTCTGGCTGCACCAGCTCGTAGCGCATTTTGTAGAAGAAGCCACTCTGCGGCTTCATGTTCACCTCTTCGTCGGAAATCGCGGTGTGCGTGGCAGGGCACCAATTGACCATGCGCTTGCCGCGATAGACGTAACCACGCTTATAAAACGACACGAATGCGGTGAGCACTGCCTTCGAGTAGTCTTCATCGAGAGTGAAGCTAGTGCGATCCCAGTCGCAGGACGCGCCAAGCTTTTGCAATTGGTTTAAAATGACGCCGCCCGACTCTTCACGGAAGTCCCAGACTTTTTCCAGGAAGCCCTCGCGGCCGAGGTCATATTTGCTTTGCCCTGTGGCTGCACGCAGTTGCTTCTCGACCTTGGTCTGAGTGGCAATGCCTGCGTGGTCGGTGCCTGGCTGCCAGAGCACGGCTTTGCCTTCGAGGCGCGCCCGGCGCACGAAGATATCTTGCAAAGTATTATCCAACACGTGGCCCATGTGCAGCATGCCAGTGACATTCGGCGGCGGAATCATGATCGCATACGGCTCCTTCGCCGAATCAGCGGCCGCCTTAAAGCATCCCGCTTCGAGCCAGTTGGCATACCAGCGTTGTTCGACTTCTTTGGGTTCGTAGGCTTTGGCAATTTCAGACATGACAGAAAAAATGGGAAAGGAGCCAAAGGTGTGGCTCTACTGCAGGCTTTCAAGCTAGAAACGCGCAGAACCTGATCAACCGCTGCAATTGCGACGGTTCCCACGTAGTGTCGTCGCTTGCGGCGGCCAGAAGTCAAAGAAGCCACACAAATTGGCCTGCGCAAGTGCAGACGCCACGGGTTCAGGGCCCCGAACGACTCCTGGCAGCAAGCCAGTCGCTGCTCCGATCTCCGGTCTCTGGCCTCTTATCTCTAGTCTCTGATAAAGATTCATAGTAATGTATTCAGCTTTATTACGAATAGTATAACTATGAATACATCCGAACAAAAAACCGTGGTCATCGGCGGCATCAGTGGTGGCATTGGCTCCGCACTGGCTGGACAGCTCACTCGCACAGGTGATCGCGTCGTCGGCTTTGCCCGCAATGCGCAGAGACTTGAGGCACTACGCGCTCAACATCCAGAGATCGAAACATATACCTGCGACGCAACCGACCCAGAAGCGCTCAACGCCTGCTTCGAACAGATTATCGCAACCCACGGCCAAATCGACGCTTATGCACATGCGATCGGTTCGATTTTTATCAAGCCCGCGCACCTCACCTCCACCGAGGACTGGGACCACACCGTCCTCACCAATCTCAGCAGCGCATTTTACGCACTACGGGCAGCGACCAAGCAGATGAGTCGACAAAGCCGTGGCACTTGCCTGTTTTTTAGTACAGCTGCCGCGCAAGTCGGAATCGCTAACCACGAAGCCATTGCCGCAGCAAAGGGCGGCATCGAAGCTATGGTGCGCTCTGCGGCCGCGACCTACTCAGCACGCGGCCTGCGTATCAATGCAATCGCCCCCAGCCTCACTGACACGCCGCTCGCAGGCCCAATGACTAGCAACCCGAAAATGTTGGAAGTATCAAAACGGATGCACCCACTCGGCGACATCGCCCAACCACATGACATTGCGAGTCTCGCAGAGTGGCTGCTCTCTGAAAACGCCCGATTTGTAACGGGTCAGGTCTTTACGATCGATGGCGGTATCTCGACCATTGTCCCCAAGCCAAAGATGTGATTAAATATCGCCTTAGCATCCTGTTGGTCGTTGTGCTGCTTCCAGTTAGTTCGATCTGCGCTGGTGTATTTGCAGAATCATCACGCATCGATGGGGTGAGTTATCCAATAATGGGATCGCATCGCGTGACCCACAAAATGATCTTCAAGCTCTACGATGCCGCCCTATTCACGGAAGCGGACGCAACCGTTGAAGAAGTGCTAGCACGCAATTGCTCATTGCACCTCGAATTTCGCTATTTGCGCAGCATCTCCAAGGCAACCATCCTAAAGTCGGCGGATCACATACTCGCCAACAACCTCAGTGCCGAGGCTCTAGCGCGAATCACGGTCGCAACAGAGCAACTGCACGCGACTTACCGCTCCGTTCAAGCCGGGGACGTCTCGTCGCTCACCTATATTGCAGGCGGCGGGACTACTTTTGCGATTAACGGCGAACAATTGATCCATATTCCTGGCAAGGAATTTGCGCAGCACTACCTACAAATCTGGCTCGGCGAGCGCCCGTTCTCTCGGCAACTACGCGATCGGCTGCTCGGGAAATAAATCAAAAATCTGAAATCAGTGATTCTACTAATCGACCTGATATCACAGTCCTATGGACGGAGCCCCTCAATTTACTTGTCATCGAGGTGATTTATGCAAATTTCGTGGGCTTCGCTATTATGGCTACTACCAAGAAAAAATCTGCAACACCGGCTAAGAAGTCTCAAAACTTCTTGGATGCACCGATTAACAAGAAGCTTTCCAAAGAAGGTAAGCTCGAGCTCTATCGTATGATCGTAGGGATTCGACGCTTCGAGGAACGCTCGCTACGCGCCTACAACCAAGGTAAGATCGGAGGATTCCTGCATCTCTACATTGGTCAAGAAGCCGTCGCCTCTGGAATCGTTTCCCTCATGGAAGAGAACGACCACATCATCACCGCCTATCGCGACCACGGACACGCCTTGGCAGTTGGGATGTCGATGAATGAGTGTATGGCTGAGATGTATGGCAAATACACCGGCTGCTCGAAGGGCAAAGGTGGGTCGATGCACTTTTTCGCTCCAGACAAGAATTACTGGGGCGGCCATGGAATCGTCGCTGGCCAGACGCCGCTTGGCGCGGGACTCGCGTTCGCACTCAAATACAAAGGCCTAAAGGGCTGTGCGATGGCTTTCCTCGGAGACGGCGCAGTCAATCAAGGTTCCTTCATGGAGACGCTCAACCTGGTTTCCCTCTGGAATATCCCCGTTGTGTTCGTGATCGAGAATAACGGGTACTCGATGGGTACCAGCCTCAAACGCTCCTCCGCACAAGAAAACCTCGCACACCGCGCAGATGGCTTCGACATCGCCTGGGAAGTTTGCGACGGCCACGACGTCTTTGAAGTTCGGGAAGTCGCCAATCGTGCAATGAAGCGTGCTCGCGAAGAGATGAAGCCGTTCCTTCTCGAAATCCGGACCTACCGCTATCGCGGCCACTCCGTCGCCGACGCCAACCACGAGAAATACCGAACCAAGGAAGAGATCGAGGAATATAAGCGCACCAAAGATCCGATTAATCTAATTAAGTCTCAATTGCTCGCCGACGGTACTTTAACCGAGGCGCTCGCCCAAAAGATCGACCAAGAAAAAAAGGACGAAGCCGAGGCTTCAGCGAAATTCGCCGAAGACAGCCCTTACGCACCGCGTGAAGAAATCCAAACCGATGTTTACTGGGAAGTCGACAACGACGCCGACAACAAACTCAAGGGCACCTACTTCTTCAACGACTAGATACCTATTAGGAATTAGGACGGAGGTTCGCCCGAGATGGCGGAACGATTACAATCCTATTCACTACATTCTGACTCCTAGCTTCTGAATTTTAACTTTTTTTAATATCATGCCACTTATCACTTACCGCGAAGCTATTAAGCAAGCACTCGACGAAGAGATCCAACGCGACGAAAACGTCTGCATCATGGGCGAAGAAGTCGCCGAATATAACGGCGCCTACAAAGTCACCGAAGGTCTCTGGGAGAAACACGGCGACAAGCGCGTGATCGACACCCCGATTTCCGAAGCCGCATTCTCTGGCCTCGCGATTGGCGCATCAATGCTGGGCATCCGCCCCGTCATTGAAATGATGTTCATGTCGTTCAGCTACGTTGCGATCGATCAACTCTTCAATAATGCCTCCTTCTGCCGCTACATGTCTGGCGGTTTGATGAATGTGCCCATCGTCGTTCGTGGTCCTGCCAATGGTGGCACCAATGTCGGCGCGACCCACTCGCATACGATTGAATACATGGTGGCCAACCACCCAGGCTTGAAGGTGGTCTGCCCATCCAATGCTTACGATGCCAAGGGACTCATGAAAGCCGCGATCCGCGACAATGACCCCGTCTTCGTCATGGAAAATACCCTGCTCTACGGAGAAAAATGGGAAGTCCCCGAAGAAGAATATATCGTCGAACTCGGCGTAGCCAACATCCTCAAGGAAGGCACCGACATGACCATCATTTCCCACGGTCGTTGTTCTATGCTATCACTAGAGGCAGCCAAGACCATGGAAGCGGAACACGGCATCAGCGTCGAAGTCGTGGATCTACGCTCTATTCGTCCATTGGACGAAGAGACGATTCTCAACTCAGTCAAAAAGACCGGTCGCGCGCTGCTCGTTGAAGAAAACAAGCCCTACTGTGGTGTGGACGCGCAAATCTCCCACCTCATTCAACTCAAAGCCTTCGACTACCTCGATGCACCCGTTCACCGCGTCTCCTCGGTTGACGCACCGACCATTTACGCCAAGCCGCTCGAAGATTGGCAGATTCCGAACCAAGAGCGCATCATTGCAATGGCACAGAAACTGATGGCTTAAACGATCGCTCTCAATAATTCGTTCTTTTAGTTGCCCAAAAGGCACCCGCTTCACTCACCCTCCACTACGTTCAGAGCAAATCGTCACGATTCAATCTCTCCCTGCTTCTCGTACGACGGCACACTTAACCTCTCACTTTTTAAAATATGGCTACATTAATTGATATGCCCAAACTCAGCGACACCATGACGGTGGGCACGCTGGTCCGCTGGCTCAAAAACGAAGGTGACGCGGTCACCAACGGTGACATGATCGCTGAAATCGAAACCGACAAGGCTACCATGGAAGTCGAATGTTTCGACGAAGGCATCCTCATCAAGCGCTATTGCGGCGAAGGTGACGAAGTCGCCGTCGGCGATCCTATCGCTGCCGTCGGTGAAGCCGGCGAAACAGCGCCCGCAGGTACCAGTGCCACTCAAGCGGAAGAAAAACCTGCCGCACCCGCGGCAGAAACTCCGGCTCCGGCAACACCAGCTCCAGCCGCGCCAGCGCCGGTAGTTGCTGTACCCGCGGCTCCAGTCGCCAGCACTGGCGGACGCATCAAAGCCTCGCCATTAGCAAAGAAGATCGCCGCCGAGAAGGGCATCGACCTCGCAACCATCCAAGGCTCTGGCCCTGGCGGACGCATCCTCAAGGAAGACGTACTCAAAGCGAATCCAGTTGCCGCCGCAGCACCAGTTGCCGCAGCCAGCAGCCCTGCCGCCCCAGCCGCGGCCCCCGCTGCAACGCTTGAAGCACTGGAAATCCCGGTCTCCAATATGCGTAAGAGCATCGGCAAGGCATTAGTCGCTTCCAAGACACAAGCACCACATTTCTATCTGCAAATCGAAGTCAATGGCGCGCCACTTGCTAAACTCCGCGCTGAGCTCAACGGCAAGCTTGCAGGCCTACCACCTGAACAGGGTGGCGTTAAATTCTCCGTCAATGATCTCACCCTTAAAGCGGCTGCCGAAGCGGTGCGCCGCGTCCCTGCGATCAATCGCTCATGGGAAGGTGACACCATCAAGCAACACGCCAACGTGCACCTCGCATTTGGCGTCGCAATTGACGACGGCCTCGTCACTCCAGTGATCCGTGCCGCTGAGACGAAGGGTCTGCGCGAAATCGGCGCAGAGGCGAAGGTTCTGATTAAGAAGGCACGCAGCAAGAAGCTCACTCCCAACGAAATGAGCGGCTCCACCTTGACTGTGACCAACCTCGGCATGTTTGGCATCTCCGATTTCTACGGCATCATCAATCCAAATAACGCTGCGATTCTCAGCATCGGCGCGACGATCAAAAAACCCGTGGTAAACAAGAACGACGAAATCGTGGTCGGCCAAGTGATGAAGATCGGCCTCTCCGGCGACCATCGCACCATCGACGGCGCCGTCGGCGCACAATACTTGCAGGCCCTCAAGGAGATCCTTGAAACGCCCGCAATGATGTTGGTGTAAGTCAGACAACAGCAGCCAGATCTTTAAAGAGCCCGCGAGAGATCGCGGGCTTTTTTGTGCCGACGCATTCAAAGGCAACGAGCCCGCCTGAAAGCTGTCTCAATAATTGTGATGCCGCTACGGAAGGCGGCGCGCAGGGACAACCCTAAAGATGTTCCACAGATAATGTTCCACGAATTAAAAATATCCCAAAACCACCCGAATGCCCCGAATACAAAAGGAATTACAATGTTCCACGTAAATTGTTCCACATCTGCATCTCAAACAAGGAGTGACAGCGCACTATAAAATCCTTCAGCTGGAAACCATGACACAAGCTCCACTGCCACTGCCTAAAACAGATCCACTCATCTCTGTTCAAGTCTCCGTCTATGCCCTCGACGGATGCGTTCGCGAAGCCGTGCATGCCTATCTCGATGCACTCGACGCAACCGGCATTGATCGCGACACTGGGACGATGTCCACTGTGGTCTGGGGCGAAGCCGCTGCGGTCTGGCCAGCACTGCAAGGCGCCTACGAGGCCGTGGCTGCCGAACACAGCGTGATCATTAATACCGTGATGAGCAATGCTGCCCCGCTCCCTGCTCAAGCGGCAGGAACGCGCTAATTCTGTCGTTACGTTGCAATTGCGGTAGGCTTCACCCACCTTCCTGGCATGCCTTCTGTGCCTGATTACTCGATCATCATTCCCGCCTTCAATGAAGGTGCTGAACTCACCGCGACGCTTGACGCAATTCGTGCGGCAATGGCTGCGCAACGACTCACTGGCGAGTGTATCGTCGTGGATAACAACTCCACCGACGATACCGCGACGATTGCCACTGCTGCAGGCGCGGACCTAGTGGTGTCCGAACCGATCAATCAAATCGCCCGCGCACGTAATGCGGGCGCTCAAGCCAGCCGCGGGCAGCGGCTGATTTTTGTCGATGCAGACACGCGGATCTCTGCCGAACTTTTAACCGCAGCACTGCATCAACTCGCAACTGGCAACTGTGGCGGTGGCGCGATCATCGAATTTGAAACGGTTGATCAAGTCGGCGTGGTTGGCCGCTGGGGGATCGCCATCTGGAGGCAGATTTCAACCTTCACGCGTACCGCCGCGGGAAGCTTTCTCTTTTGCCGACGCGATGCCTTTGAAGCCGTCGGCGGGTTTGATCAGAAACTCTACGCTGGCGAAGAAGTGCGGCTATCGCGGCTACTGCGTAAATGGGGCCGAGCGCATGACTTAGGTTTTGTCATTATCACTCAACCCCCTGCTCGCACCTCAGCTCGCAAATTCGACTGGTATAGCGGCCCAAAGATGCTCGGCTGGGTCTTTTTTATGATGCTCGTGCCAATTGCAGTACGCTCGCGCAGGCTCTGCGGCTTTTGGTATAAACGGCCGACCGATCGAAATACTCAACCGCATCAACCCTGAAACAGTACTGACGATGCGCATCGTACAGGATGCGCCACCAAGCAGAGGCTAAGGCCTTTTATTGCGTTTTGACCAATAACTGACGTAGGTCACTGACCTCCGTTGCAACCACTGCCTCGGGCCGCTCCGCCAGTGATGGAAAATAAACAAAATGCGCGCCCACATGCAGCGCCGCGACGTGATCGGCATTCGCATCGCCGATGAATAGCGTACGGTGCGCAGGCGTATTGGTCTCGGCAAGAATACGCGCCATGCTTTCGGGCTTTCCCGGTGGCGAGCCAATGATCACGTCGAATAAATCCGTGCCGCCGGCCGAAGCTAACTGCTCCTCAAGAGGAGCCTGTGGGACGCCTGACAGCACATAGCGCGGGATCTCAGCAGTATGGCAGGCCTGCACAAATTCCTGCGAGCCCACGCGCCAACTAGCAGAAGCACACAGCGGTTCACATAGATTGGTGAAGCGGGCGACCTCTGTATCTAAAAATACGACATCGGGCTCTTGATTCAGCAACTCGCGGTAAAAACGCTCGATATGAACAGTCCGGCTCTGACCAAAGCCAGCCATGACAATCGCCATAAAAGCTTCGCGCAGCTCCGCATGAGCCTCTGGCACCCAACGCCGAAAGGCCTCAATCTTTATTGCCATCGTATCAAGTAGCACCCCATCACAATCAAATACGATCAAATCGATTGAGTGCACCGAACCCGCGAGTTTTAAATCCATACACCTTTTTGGCCACAGTTCTGCAATCTGACAAACCCTGTCTCCCCTTTTTTGCTTTAACCCACCGCCATAGCCATTACCCATTACCTAGCGACCATCTCATCCACCTTTTGACCATGACACTTTTTCAAGCCACACTTTACACTGGACTCCTTCTTCTCGTCTTCGGCGGCCATTATTTTTGGCACGGGATGAAAACTGCCAAGCGCACGCAGGCCTTTCCGCGTTCGCAGGTAGCCGCCTTTATCTTGCTCGGCACCGCGGCTGCGTGGTTCCTCTACAAGGTACTGCACCTAGGCCCTGCAGATTTCGGACAGTATAAAAACATCCTATTCATCCTCTTCCTGGTCACTGCCATCGGCTCATTCTACTACGTGCCCGACTTCCTCGCCGTGCGCGGCTTAGCAGCCCTCATCCTCATGACGGCCGGCGTGCTTCTCGATGCCGCATACATGCAGCTGCCCCAAACACGCCTATTTTTGGTCACTTTTGTATATGTTGCCATTGTCGTTTCGCTGATTCTCGGCGCGAATCCCTACAAACTGCGCGACTTCTTCGACTGGCTTTATAAAGTGGAGAGCCGCCCTAAGTACTTTGGTGCTGCCTTTGTCGCTTATGGACTCTTGCTGGTCGGCGTGGCATTCACCTACTAAACGCCGTGGACAAGCATATCTCACAAACTGGCCTTCTGATCGTTGTTTCTGGACCTGCAGGTAGTGGCAAAACAACCCTCTGCGACGGTATGCTAGCTGAAGTGCCTGATCTCTGCCGGGTCGTGACTTCCACCACGCGTAAGCCACGTACAGGCGAAAAAGACCAGGTCGATTACCACTTCTTCGACCACGCCACCTTCGAGCAAAAAATCGCCGAAGGGCATTTCTACGAACACGCCCACGTGCACAGTCACATTTACGGCACGCTCAAAAGCGAGGTACAGGACAAACTCGCAGCGGGCACCGATCTGTTGCTCAATATCGATGTGCAAGGCGCCGCGCAAATGCGCCAGACTGCGTTGACCGACGAACGACTCAAGGGCCGCGTCGTCACTGTCTTTATCATGCCCCGCAGCCTCGAAGAGCTAGAACAACGCCTCCGTGGCCGCGCCACCGACGCCGAAGACGAGATCCAGCGCCGCATGCAAGTTGCTCGTGAGGAAATGCAGCAACACGAACTCTACGACCATACAATTTTGAGTGGGTCTCGTGGCGATGACTTTCAAGCCTTGCAAACGATCTACTCGAACGAGAAAGCGAAATTGGCGGAACAGTTTCGCCCTAAGATTGATTGATACGACTACTGGCATCACGCCAGTTAAATGCCCTGCCCCTAGCGAGCGGTGACTCCGCGATTTTACCCCGAGGCGCGAGTGTCGCGGCCTTCGATAAGTAAAAACGTTGAGCACTGTAAATAATTAAGTACTTACAATATCTCATCGTAACCATGAAATACCCCAACCCAAATTATGGTCACCTTATAATCCAGAGTCTCAAAATCGCTTCTTAAGACTCCCGCCCTCTTTCACGTCTCGATACTATTGGCAGCAAGCGCATTTTTGAGCCCCAATTCGATTGCTGCTACGCCTCAGTTTGAAGTCCAACTGCCGAATGCCACAGACGCTCAATTTCGCTAGGTGGAATGGTCGACCGATTTAACCAACTGGCACCCCGTCGCTCGTAGCTATGGTGCCAACTGGGAGAACACCTCCCCCATGCATTGCCCATCAATGAAGAAGGCGCAGCTTCGGTATTGCTTAGTAATATGCACGTCCCTGAACGGTTTTTTCGAATCGTCGAGACCAATGCAGGTCCAGCGACCTCTAATCCGCACAGCATTTCTCGCTTCCTCCAGCAAGCGACCTTCGGGCCGAACCTTTTGATGATCACTAGTTTCCCCGGCTATTTAATTCCCCTTAGCTTCAACTGCTTCCGCCAACTGGTACAAGACTTCCGTAATTTCCATGTAACGCTCACGCTTGGCGTCCTCTGCGATCAGGCCGAATTCTGAAAAAGACAACACGCCACCGCGCAACGCAATGGTGCCCTTCGAACCTTTCAAAACCGTGGCAATTAGCATGCGGCGATCACTGCCGAAAAGGCGCACGAGCTGATCATCATCATTGGTACGCACGTCGATCGCGGAATCAAACAATGAGTCGCCACTCAACCAACGTTGACTCGAACCACTGTCACGTTGACGCAGACCGCCGAGCAAACCCGCCGCGGTCATTTGCCATGTAAATGACTCGTCGTCGACTTTGACCTTTATAATCGTCTCAATTTGACGCGTATTTTGTAGCCCCTTGCCCGGCACCGAGATCGAAAACTCTCGTTCGCGATACACGCCATGCACAAATGGCTCCGCGCGAATAAACCCAGCGAGCTGCGGCGTTGGCTCTGTCAAATCAACCTTCAGTTGCAGCGCGATCTTGCGGTACTGACGTGCAATTTTCTCTGATGACTGCCGTACCATGAACCAAAACAAGGCCGCCACTCCAATTGAGAGTACGACAATAAAACTGATTTCCAAAAGCATAATGACTGAGATAGTCAAAGCACGCCAAACTGCGAGTGTGTTTTCACTCAAAATATTAAACTGGAGCGAATCCATCAATATCCTAAGATAGTAACTAAGTCTAATTAGGCATCACATGCTTCAAAAGTCATCCATCATGAAAATATCTCAACTGCTCTGCGTGCTTTCTATCGTCCTTATCAGCGGCTGCTCGACAACCAGTCAACGGATCGATGCGAGCGGAGCACAGTTCAACCGCTACACCCCCGCCGAACAACGCCTCATCCGCAGCGGTCAAATTGCAATCGGCTTTGATGAAGATCAAGTGCGCATGGCCCTCGGCGGCCCCAGCCATATTAAGTCCGATACTACCTCCAGCGGCACGCGCTACATTTGGGAATACCACAAAATTGAGCCCAAGTATAATATTTTCAACTCCATCGGTATTAGTAGCAGGGGTGGCCTCAGTGCAGGGATTGGGATCGGCGGCAGCCCAATACATAGCAAATTAATAAAGCGTATTGTGTTTGAGCGCAGTAACCAAAGAGTCTCCGACTTTCAATCTTTCGAATAATTCAGACATGTCCACCGCACGCAGATACACACAAGCCGACTTCCGTACGCAACTTAGCTGGGCCGACCTCGACCAGGACTATTTACGCCAACTCGTCGGCCTTGCAAAGATTGAAGACCTCGCTGGCGCTGGGCTCGCTGAACGTCCCGCAAGACTCGGCGATGTGACGACGGCCCTCATGCCCGAAGGCGCAATTGGCACTGCCCAACTTACCGCCCGCGAGCCGATGGTGGTCTGCGGCCTCGGCCTAGTACAACTCGCAGTAAACTCCTATGGCGAAGGCTGCAGCTTCGAAGCGCAGGTACAAGACGGTGGCCAAGCCGCCGCTGGCGATATCCTCGGCATACTAACCGGCCCTTGCGGCCCACTGCTGCAAGCTGAACGCATCATTCTCAACTTCCTCCAGCACCTGTCCGGCATCGCCACCGAAACACATGCTTACGCCAATGCACTTCGCCAGAGCGACACCGTGCTACTTGATACACGCAAGACCCTGCCTGGCTACCGTGTGTTGCAAAAATATGCCTTCGCTTGCGGCGGCGGTTACAACCACCGCATCGGTCTATTCGACCGCGTGATGCTCAAGGATAATCACCTCGCCGTGGCCGGAGCCACCGGTGATCGACTCACTGAAACAGTCAGCCTCGCCCGCAGCGCCTGCGAAGGCCTCGCGATCGAAGTCGAAGTCGATACACTTGAGCAAATTCCACCCGTGCTTGAGGCTGGTGCCGACATCATCCTACTCGATAATTTCTCTGAAGAAGACCTCAAAGCCGCTATTGAATTGATCGGCGACCGCGCCTGTAGCGAGGCCAGCGGTGGCATTCAGCTCGCGACCTTGACCAGCCTCGGCACGCTCGGACTCGATTTTATCTCTACGGGCGCCCCCGTGCATCAAAGCACTTGGAAGGACATCGGCCTTGATTGGCTATAGTAATAAAAGTGATGACTAGGATTAAGTAGACAAAGACTGTTCACAATTATCACTCCTCACTGCCACTACCCTCACTCCTCACTCAATAGCATGAGCACCGACACAGATTACAAAGAATCAAAGAGCACTGAGGCCGAATTCGTCATCCTCAAGGCATTGCTCGATGCGCCCGACGAGTTTGTTTCTGGCAGCCTACTTGCCGCGCAGCTAGACATTTCCAGGCCTGCCATTCACGGCAAACTAGAGAAATTACGCAATCAGGGCTTTGCCTTTGAAGCGGTGCGCAACCGCGGCTACCGACTCACACAAGAGCCCGAAGTAGTACACCCCGCGTTGGTGCGTTACTATTTGCAAGCCACCGCGACAGCAATCGACCTGCTTTATTTTCCAGTGATCGACAGCACCAACAGTGAAGCAGAGCGGCAGATCAGCTACGGCCGTAACAGCCCGTTTGCCATCGCCTCCAGTTGCCAGACCAAAGGCCGCGGACGCCTGGGTCGCGAATGGTATAGCGCCTCGGCAGATAATTTGTATCTATCGGTCTTATTTGAGCCCAACATCCCACCGCAGCAGCTCCAGCACTTCACCCTATGGGCCGGCATCACCATTTGCCGCGCACTGCAGCCCTTCACCCCCACAGCCAAACTGCAGATTAAATGGCCTAACGATCTACACTGCGATGGCCGAAAATTCGCCGGCATGCTCACCGAAGCAAAGATGGATTCTGACAGCCTGCGCAGCATCATCTTCGGCATCGGCATTAACCTAAACAGTAACTCATCAAAATTCCCCAAAGAGCTACGCAGCATTGCCACCAGCCTCTACGCGATCAATGGCCAAGAACTGCCGATCAACCAAGTCGCCGCCCGCGTATTGCAAGCCATCAACCAAGCCTACGAAGCCTGCATCCATAATAAAACTGCTGAAACACTCGCCGACGCGTGGGCGCCCCTCAGCTCACTTAACGGAAAATCAGTGACCGCACTCCAAGGTGATAAGAAAATTTCTGGCATTGCCAGCGGGATCGATGCATCCGGCGCGCTGCTACTCGCACAACCCGATGGCAGCACGATTCCGGTACGCGCCGGCGATGTAACGCTGAAGAAGTAAATTACCTCCTACGTGGCGTGCGAGCTTGCTCGCGCCTGCATAAGCCCAACAATAATCGGGCGCGAGCAAGCGCGCACACTCCGAATAGAATAATGAAAATTTTAAGCATTGATGTTGGCAACACCAGCTCCCACTACGGAATCGTAGACGGCCAAACCGTCACGCACACTGGCCATTTCCCAACCGACGGCTTGCGCAGCGGCGCATCCAAAGCCTTTGCGGCACTCATCGAACCGCTCCTTAACGGCGTCACTGGCATCTCATTTTGCTCCGTTGTGCCAGCTATCAATACGCATCTGGAAGCCAGCCTACAGCCATTTAAGCTGCCTATCTTCCAACTCACACATCAGAGTTGCCACGGACTCGAACTCGCGTATCCCAATCCCAAAGAAATCGGCCAAGATCGTATTGCCAATGCCATCGCCGTGCAGCAATATCACGGCGTACCCGCGATTATTCTCGATATGGGCACCGCTGTGACCTTCGACATCATTACCAGCGCAGGTTACGAAGGCGGCATAATCGCTCCCGGGCTCGCCGTGATGACCCGCTATCTGCACGAGCAAACGGCACTCCTGCCCGAACTCAGCGAAGCCGACCTGCTCAACGTCGAGGGTGCGATTGGTAAATCCACTGTACACGCAATGAGACTCGGCGTCGCGGTCGGCTTTTCCGGCATGGTCAACGCCCTCCTCACCCGCGTTCTAACAGAACTCAAAACACGCGGTGAAGCTGAGCCGGTGGTCCTTTCCACTGGCGGCAGTATCGCCAATCTTACCAAGGAATGGGCCGACAAAAGCTGCTTCATTGAGGACCTCACCCTAATGGGCTTAGCGGTCGCGTTTGAGCGGCAAGCATAAGAAAGCACTGGTGCTGACCGGCTCACCAGGCCAAACCGTTCGCTGCGGTAGCGCCTTCGTCCAGTAACGGCTGGCTTTGCGCGGGGGGTTGCTTTCGCTACTTGCGCGCGAAATAGAATCGCGGGCGCCCCGATAAATCGTTCACGCACTCACCTTGCAGGTCAGCTGCAGCAGCCAGTGCATCCAAAGCCGCGGTCTGTGCGATGCCGGTTTCCAGTGCCAGCAATCCGCCAGGCTTTATATGGCTCACGACATCTTTAAAAATGAGGCGTATATCATCAAGGCCATCCACGCCAGAAACTAGCGCTTGATGAGGCTCGTGGTCGACCACTTCAGGCTCGGCGGTGGTCATTTCTTCGTCAGTTAAATACGGCGGGTTTGAGACGATTAGATCATAGCGTTGCTCACCTGATCCCAAAGGGTACCACCAACTCCCCTCATGAAACGTCACTCGACTGTCTAGGCCGAGTGAAAGCGCATTCTCCTGTGCCAGCGAAAGTGCTACAGCGCTAACATCGACCGCATCGACCGACGCCTCTGGATATTTATTTGCCAGTGCGAGGGCTAACGCACCAGACCCCGTGCCCAAATCCAAAATCATTTTGGGGTCTTCCGTTAAGGCTTCAGTCACAAGCTCGATCAACTCTTCGGTCTCGAAACGCGGAATCAATGCGCGGCGGTCCACCTTCAGCTCCAAGTCGCAGAAATCCACTGTGCCGACGATGTATTGCAGCGGCTCGCGCTCCGCACGGCGCTTGACTAGGGGGCGCAGCTCGGCGAGCTGCGCTTCAGTCAGTGGGCGGTCGAGATCGAGATACAACTCCAGCCGCTTAATACCAAGCGAGTGCGCAATCAATGTATCCGTATCCAGTCGTGCATTCGGCACGTCCTTGGACTCGAAGAAAGCCTCCGTGCGCTCTTTAATTTCGCGAATCGTTAACAGTGCCATAATACGTTTTTAGAAAATTAGACTTACATTAAACTGTGGCGTCGTTGCTTGCAACGGCCTCTTAGGTAATTGGCCTGATCCAACTGCTAGCCGTTGCAAGCAATGACGCCACAAACAAACGATTTCGCATATTAAAGACAGAATGTTTCGAAGTCATTTTTCCTCACTTTCAGCTCTCAGGTCTCAAATCTCTCAGCCCTCAACTCTCAAGCCACTCAAGCCACTCAAGTCTCAGACCTCTACTTGCGCCTTCAGCAAATTCTGGATACGAGCATCATAATCAAAATTCTGTAAGCCATCGATTAGATCCTCAAGATCTCCATCAATGACGGAGGGCAAAGAAAGACTCAGAGCAATGCGATGATCGGTGAGGCGGCCTTGCGGATAATTGTAAGTACGAATGCGCTCCGAGCGGTCACCGGTGCCAATCTGGCCCTTACGCTCCGCGGCATATTTCGCATGTTCCTCATCCTCTTTCGCTTTAAGCAAGCGCGAACGCATGACGGTTAACGCCTTAGCACGATTCTTAATCTGCGAACGCTCGTCAGCGCAATAGACCGTCACCCCAGTCGGGATATGCGTCATCATCACCGCAGAGTCAGTTGTATTGACGTGTTGACCTCCAGCGCCTGAAGCACGCATCGTCGCGATATCCAAATCCTGAGTGCGAATCTCGATATCCACTTCTTCCGCCTCAGGTAGCACCGCCACGGTGGCAGTCGAAGTGTGGATACGGCCTTGCGTCTCGGTCACCGGCACGCGCTGCACACGGTGCACACCACTTTCAAATTTCAGATACTTGTAAGCATCTTCGCCGGTCATGTTGAAAATAATTTCACGATACCCTCCGGTATCGGCCAAACTCGTACTCATCACCTCTACTTTCCAACCACGTCGTTCCGCGTAACGGCTGTACATACGAAACAGATCACCCGCAAAAATATTAGCTTCATCGCCACCCGCTCCGCCACGGATTTCCATCACCGAGTTGCGGCTATCAGTTGGATCCGGTGGAATCATCGCACGCAATACATCGTTTTCCAAAGTCTCAATCTGAGCTCGAAGCTCGATCAGCTCTTCTTCCGCCATTTCGCGAATCTCTTCGTCAGTCGACTTGTCCACAACCATCGCCTCATTTTCTGCGATCGCTTTATAGGCCGAATTGAAAGCTTCGAATTTCTCGATCAAGCTACTAACACGCTGATGCTCTCGGCCAACTTCAGCTGCACGCCTTTGGTCCGAATAGAAGTTGGGCTCAGCGATCTGAGCGTCCAAGGAGTCAAGCTTGGCACGAAAAGGAGCGATATCAGGAATTTTTGACATGTTTTTATATGTAACCCCACAAAATGTATCGGGTCTATAAATCAATTCGCGAAAGTCGCCTCAAGGTCAACCACTGAGGGCTGGCGAAGCATTAAATCTCAGGTTGGCAGCACACTAGGCCCCTTGCACTAGAGCTCCAGCCCCCGGCGCTGCGCAAGAGCACGCAGGCAAAGGCTGGCACCAGCGCCGACTACGATCCCAAGTGTCCCCCAGCCGATATCTGCCAACGATGCAACCCTGTTTGGCAGGACTAGCTGCGCGCCTTCGGTTAACAACAGTAGCGCAAATAAGGATGCCGCGCCCCGCAAGCTCACCGCCAGGCGACCATCCCCGATCGGATGATTGTTGCCAGCTTCACGCGCTTGATTACGAGTCAACAGCCAAGGGCACAACAGCCCGGCAGCAAAATAAGGTACAGCAGTCCGCAGTTCGCCGTGGTGGTCCGCCCAGGCACTCAGCCATGTTGGCAGCCACCCTACTTCCCGCAGGCTCGATGAGCCGCGCAGCGACAAATACAGTATGGCCAGCAACAGGAGCAGATAGGCCGCGCGCACGCCCCATTGCAGTCCGGCGGACGACAGGGCGCCGCTGTATTTTAAAAATGAATGCTTAGTCATGTATGCGGTCAGAAATCGATAGGTGAGGCGGCACTGAGTGCTGCCAAAAAGCCAGTCGCTACAAAAAAGGCCGCCCAGTAATGGGCGGCCTTCAAAATTAGAATTGCTAACGTAACCTCTAGTTGTAGGTCGAGCCAGTATCGCCAATATTAGTGCCCCCGTTAGGGATACTTGGAGAGGATGAAGTTGTTGAGCCACCAAGCTTTGACGCGGTATTGCCTGCACTCGTCGAGAGCGCAGCCGTAGCGATTGCATCATTCACGGTGGCTAGCGGTACACCGGCTGCAAGAGCTTTGGATTTAGCTGCTGCGACCTCTGCCGGCGTCGTCGCTATGCTCAGCGCTTGCTCTAGAGCGTCGACTGCTTGTGCGACTGTTTGAGTGGATACTTCAGCAGTTTGTGCTAGAAGTGTGTTAGTTATTGAGCAGGTCCCAACTATAAAAGAGAATGCTACAAGTAGTTTGCGTAATTTTAACATATTTATGATAATTTGAGTTTATTTAGAAAATCTAATAAGCGTTCTTTGTTGCCCTGATAGTCATGAATAGAATACGAATGTCAAACCATAAACTGGCTGATTCGATATACTCCAAATCACAGGCAATACGGGACTGTAAGCAGGTATCGCCGCGCCAACCATTGACCTGCGCCCAGCCGGTAATGCCGGGCTTGACGGTGTGGCGGATGTTGTAGTAAGCGATTTCTGACTTAAAGCCTTGAATTAGCTCTGGGCGTTCCGGGCGGGGCCCGACCAAGCTCATCTCGCCCTTGAGCACATTCCAAAACTGTGGTAATTCGTCGATATTTAAGCGCCGCATCAAGGCGCCAATGTTTAGGCGTCTGGGGTCCTCTTCGGCGCACCACTGAGCGCCTCCAGCCATTTCCGCATCCAAACGCATCGAGCGGATTTTGATGATTTGGAAAGGCTTGCCACCACGGCCGCTGCGCAACTGGCGGTACAAGACCGATCCAGGTGACTCGCGATACACGATCGCGGCAAATAGCGCAATCACGGGCGTAAACAGTAACAGCCCGACCAGCGCACCGACCACATCCAACGCGCGCTTCAGAAGCGCAAAGCCAATCTGGTCCAGCGGCCGCTGCCTCTGGGTCAGCAACGGCACGCCTTGCACTGATTCGAGACGTAAACAGCGAGTCAACGAGGTAATGGTTGCTGGTAACAGTGAAAAATCGATCAACTCGCGGCCGCACAACTGCTGCACCATAGCGAGGGTAGCCGCATCGAGGCTACCCTCCGCCACAATCACTTCATCATAATGGCAGGCCTGCAACAGCGGGGCGAACTCGGTCGCTGCCGGCCAGTGCTGCACGCCGTCCGGCAATTCTGCAGCATCCACGTCGGCAACCACAGCGACTACCCGCAGTGGATAGAGCCGCGCGCGATCTTGCGCACGCTGCAGCAACACTGACGCCTGCGTATTCCAGCCGATGAGTAAGGTCTGCCGCTGCACCCAAACGCGATAATTATTCGCAATGAAGCCCCGCGTATAGGCGAAGCGCCACCATGGTAATAGCACCATGAGTGCGCAGGTCGAAAACAGGACGAACAAGCGTGAGATCGCCGGATCGACCTTAAGCCCGAGCGACACCAGCGCCAGTAATGCGCCCCACACACAGGCGGTGCGCAACCCCAGTAATGGTGAAGCGAGCAAGCCCGCCCGACTAAAGCTGTCTTTATACAGCTGGAGGCTTAAGAAAAGCGCCGCGGCGAGGATAAATTGAGGTAAGTAGGCCAGCCAATCTACCGGGGCGGTCGTCGCCATGCCGAGCGCGCCCAGTGGCGTGAAAAACTTCAGATAAAAGCCGACTCCCATTGCGAGTAATATACACGCGAGATCGCCAGCAATCAGGCCAGCCACCAACCATTGCCGCCCCGCGCGGCGGCGCTCACGCAGAAGACCCGTTGCGCTAATCGCCATTGGAATATTAGTTTTTTTTGTAGTACGAATTATACTCATTAAATAATATCTTTAAAAATCCTAAAACTAAGCAACGTTCTTAAAAAAAGTTAATTAAATTACCATTTTTTGTAAGTCAGTTAACTAAGCCATGCAAGTAAATGTCTCAAAATTAGTTAGCACCCACTACGATAGGACCCACTACGCTAGCACCCAAGAGCATAATAAAGAGTCCTGCGGGCGGGTCTGGAAGTTAGTGTCTTAAAAAGAGCATGTTCTGAAAAGTTTTCCTCCCCAAACTCCTGTCCACTAGCGTAGCGGTTGTTAAAAATTCAGAAGCACTGGCAGTGCGTTGAGCACGGCCGCACGAACTACAAGCAACCGTCCGCGACTTTGCGCTTTTCAGCGCAGGCTTTGTGCACACTATTCACTCGATGTTTTTACTCTACAACACCCTGCTGTTTATCGGCTTCGCGCTGTTCGGCGGCGGGCGCTACGACTGGGCCTACCAGTGGGGCGCAGTGCTGCTCGCTCTCAATGCGCTGCCGTTCCTGTACCGCCTGGTTCGGCAGCGCGGCCAGCTGCTCGGCCGCGGCCCCGTGTTTTGGTTACTCGGTGTATTGTTCCCCTGGTGCGCCTTCGGCGCTTTATTCTATCTCGGCCTCGACAACCCCTCGCACGAACTGCTCTATCCGCGCAATCTGTTCAGCCCACTGATCCCGCTCGAGTACCAGTCCGCGCTGCCGACCACCCCACACCCCGCCCGCAGCCGGTTTTTTCTGTTATTTTTACTCGGGCTGCTGTGCCTGCCACTGAACTTGTTAACGGCACCACTGCCACGCGCGCAGCTGCGCCGCGTCCTCGGCCTGATCGTGGTGGTCGCCGGGCTCCTAGCGATCAGTGGCGCGGTGATGAAGCTGAGCGGCAATCCCAAACTACTCGGGTGTATCGAGCTACGTGAGCCAATCGCGTTTGGCAGCTTCTTTTATAAAAACCACTGGGCCTACTTTGCTCTGCTCGCCGCCGGCTGCGGCATGGGGCTGTATCACAGCGTGTTTGCCCGCGAGCGCCACAGCGGTCACTTCCCCGAAAAAAGCGTCGGCCTCGCACTGCTGGTACTGATTCTACTGATCAGTATTCCGCTCGCTGAGGCACGCGCCGCTAGCTTGGTCGCTGCGCCGCTAGCGCTGGCCTTTCTGCTGTCGGTGCTGCGCCCGCTGCGGCAACGTATGCCCCGCGGCGCCCTGCTGCTCGGCATCTTGGCACTGGTCGGAGCCAGCTGGGGGCTGTATCAGATCGCGCAGCCACAACTGGAGCGCTCAATTCAGCGCAGCGAGCGGCAATTGGAAGCGACTGAGCGTCAGGACTACGGCCATGTGAAGCGGATCGCGCTGTACCGCGACAGTTGGCAAATGCTGCAGGATCGGCCGGTGTGGGGCTGGGGGGCCGGTAGCTTCATCCACATTCATCCGATCTACGCCGGCGCAGAATTTTACCGCAAAAATAGCGACTACCCCGTCGCCTACGAATTCACCCACTCTGACCCCCTGCAACGGCTGGTCGAGTACGGCATCGCCGGCTGCGCTCTGCTGTTTAGCCCCTGCCTGATTCTGCTGCTCGGCCTGCGCAAGCGCGTGGCACCCAACCGCATTAGTCTCTGGCTGTTAGGCGCCTGCCTTGGGGTGCTGCTGGCGTCGACCATTGATATGGTCTTCACCGCGCCAGCGATCGCCACCGGCTTCCTGCTGTGCGCCTCGGCCGCGGCGCGCTATGGGATCGAGACGCGGCGACTCAAAACAGAGCACTGAATTGACTCGCGCAGAGACACGGAGGCTCATCCATCGCACCGTACAAAACCAAAGCTCCGTGTCTCCGTGCCTCCGTGTGAAACCCTGCTCCTGTTAGCACAGTGATCTCGCGCAGAGGCGCTGAGGCGCTGAGGCGCT
>Ga0209713_10000009_pt1 | contig 164634 bp, 146 predicted proteins | sample ArcOceMetagenome_3_FD_187444 | JGI IMG/M metagenome (GOLD analysis project Ga0209713, IMG submission 187444) | Marine eukaryotic phytoplankton communities from Arctic Ocean - Arctic Ocean- Svalbard ARC20M Metagenome (SPAdes) (version 2) | ecosystem: Environmental > Aquatic > Marine > Oceanic...
AGATAAAGTTTCGATGAATAAAGTGCTTTGAGAAGAAAGATCGACCGTGGTATCATTACCACCTGTCACAAACGGATAATACGAATATTCTCCTTTAAAGAGCTGAATCGCCGTGACGTAGTTGGAAAGTTGTGCTTTCGACGCGGCGATATTTGCCTGTTTTCTGACCGCACCTACGGTCGGAATCAAGATCCCAGCTAGGATACCGATGATCGCGATGACCATTAGTAGTTCGATGAGTGTAAAAGCGGAGGTTTTGCGTGTTGTTCTATTCATTATTCGCCTGAGTAAATGTTATCGATATTATCATCGGCCCCACGGATATCAGTCGTAAGTATGCCATTAGTTCCGACAGCAATCGCAGAGCTATCGGCACCCTTAGAATAGAGGATAAATCCGAAGTTATCCCAACTCGATGAATTTTGCTTATAAGCATACACATACTCATTCCCCCAAGGGTCAGTAAAAGCTAGGTCAGTTGGTTTCGTTGTCGGCGCGCTCGGAATCGTGCCAGAAGTGCTCAGTTTTGTGGGGTCAACAAAGGCCTTTGGGCCAGAAGAAGGAACCTCAGAGACTGCCTTATCCTTAAAAGTGGTTGTGGTGCCAGAACGTACGAACACTTTCCAGCCGAGCAGCGCTTTCGATAATACAAGATCAGCCGAGTCGCCCTCCTCATTTTGAGTCCACGGATAATCGCCATGCGTCGATTTAAAACCCTCCAGTGCCTGCGCAATGACCGCGAGCTCGGCTTTAGCCCTCGTGCGGGCCTGAGCGTTTTGCACCCCGCGTGAGATACCGAAAGTGATCCCAGCGAGGATCATGATGATGGCGATCACCATCAACAATTCGATCAATGTGAAGCCACGGTTCGCCGAACGGGCGCGAGAAGAAAATACAGATGGGGGAGTGTCAGGAAGCATGCCTATGGGGGGGGAGACAAGAAATTGAGCCGAAAGTATCGGCGAAAAAAGAAGCTTCGCGCCAAACGACAACGACTGTCAATGCTTTGGAACCCTCTTTTTTACAATTAACAACACCACACTTCTATACTTCTTACCTTTTTGTTCACCCCGCATACGGTTTTTTAAAAATCGCGCCGCTGCGACGGCGTTCGGCGATACGCTCGACGTCCTCCTCATTCATCCTCGCTGGAAAACTCGTCTCTGGATCAATCTTCCACTTGGCAGGCTTAAGGTCGTGATCCAGTGCCACGCGGTAGTCGAACACGAAGCAATCGCCCTCCCACAAGCTGGTGTCCTTCGGCATCAGCTCCATATAGCGCAGAATCCCACCTTTTAGATGGTAGACGTTGGTGAAGCCCTTCTGCTTTAAATAGGCAGTGGAACGCTCGCAGCGTATGCCGCCGGTACAATACATCGCAATCTTCTGGTCCTTTTGCGCAGCAAGGTGCTCATCGACAAACTTAGCGAACCCGGTGAAATCGTCCGTATTCGGATTGATCGCGCCCTTAAACTTCCCCACCCCAACCTCATAGTCATTGCGGGTATCAATAGTAATTACCTCAGGATCAGAAATCAGCTCGTTCCACTCGCCTGGATCTAAATAGGTGCCGACTTCATCACGCGGGTCGGCTCCATCCTGACGGAAAGTCACGATCTCCGGCTTCTTTTTGACCTTAAACTTCGGAAACGGGCAAAAGTCCGCATACGAGACTTTCACCTCCATTGCCGCAAAGCGTGGGTCCGACTTGAGCAATGCAATCGTGGCGTCGACCGCTTCGTGCGAGCCCGCACAGGTTGAATTAATCCCTTCACTGGCAAAGATGATCGTGCCACGCAGCCCCACCTGCAGACCGTGGTCGATCAGTCGCTCTGCCCACTCATCCCGATCAGGCAGTTCGACAAAATGATAAAACGCAGCTATTTTCCAAGATTCAGACATAGAATGGGACCTATTTAAGTTAGAAGGCTCTAAGCAAGGAGAAAGTTCAAGAGCTGGCGACAGAAATTAGAGTTTCGGGCTTAAAACATCCTCGAATCTCAGGTCTCATTTTTCATATCTCATTAAAAAACCTTGTCATCGAGCAACGACCTGTCAAAGCCCTGCGCCTCACTTATGAGTAGCCCTTAATAAGCAGGTGCTATCTTCACTCGCTCAAGTATCGGTAATATCCGGTCAACGGGCACATTACAGATACTATGGACATCAAGTTTACCGATCTCGGGCTACGCCCAGAACTCGTCGAAGGTATTCAACGCCTCGGCTTTGAATCACCCTCTCCTATTCAGGCAGAAACGATCCCCGTCGCGCTCAGCGGCAAAGACATCGTCGGCCTCTCTCAGACTGGCTCGGGTAAAACTGCCGCGTTCGGCCTGCCCGCGCTCAATATGATCGATATCGATCGTAAAGAGACACAAGTCCTCGTGCTCTGCCCAACTCGTGAGCTCGCCGTGCAGGTCTGCGAAGAGATCAACCGGCTCGCTTCTTGCCTTCGCGGCTTCACTTCGATCCCCGTCTACGGCGGCACACCAATCGACCGTCAAATGCGTGCACTCCGCAACGGCGCGCACGTCGTCGTCGGCACGCCTGGTCGGGTCATGGACCACCTTCGCCGTAAGACACTGCGCACCGATGCGATCAAGATTTGCATCCTCGACGAAGCTGACCGCATGCTCGACATGGGCTTCCGCGAAGACATGGAAATCATCCTTGGCGACATGAACGAGGAGCGCCAAGCACTGTTTTTCTCCGCAACAATGAATCGCGGCGTCGAAGGCTTGATCCGCAAATTCAGCCGCGATGCCCAACAAATTTCGATCGAGCGCAAGTCGCTGACCGTTGATACGATCGAGCAGACTTACTACGAAGTGCGCAACCGCTCGAAGATCGAAGTGCTTTGCCGTATTTTGGATCTCGAAGTCAAGCCACGCGGCATCGTCTTCTGCAACACCAAGCAAATGGTCGAAGATGCAACTGAAGCACTGGCCGCACGCGGCTACGTGGCCGACCGCATCCACGGCGACATCACGCAAGGCAACCGCGAACGCGTGATCAAGCGTTTCAAGGATGGCTCAGTTGAACTACTGGTCGCGACCGACGTCGCCGCACGTGGCCTCGACATCGACGATGTCGATATCGTGTTCAACTACGACCTACCACACGACCCGGAAGACTACGTGCACCGTATCGGCCGCACCGGCCGCGCTGGACGTTCCGGTAAATCCGTCACATTTGTTTACGGCCGCGACATCTACCGGCTCGAAGCGATCGAGCGCTACACACGCCAAGTCGTGCGTCGCATGCAGATTCCAACCATGGAAGATGTGGAAGGCCGCAAAGCCGACAAGGTCTTCACCCAAGTGAAGAGCCTCCTCGAAGCAGGTAATTTCAAGCGCCACGACGCACTGGTCGATCGCTTGCTCGACGCTGGTCACACACCGACCGACATCGCCAGCGCACTCTTTAACCTAGTTAACAAGGACGATGGCGGGCTCGGCGAAAAAATCGCCGAAGACACCGAGCCATACTCTGAAACACCCAACCGCGGCAAAGGTGGCGGCGGTGGTGGCGGCGGTGGCTACCGAGGCGGCAATCGTGGCGGAGGCGGTGGCTATCGCGGCAACCGTGGCAACGACAACCGCAGTAGCGGCGGTGGCTATCAAGGCAACCGTGGTAACAACAACCGCAGCAGCGACAGCCGCGCTGGCGGTGGAGGCTACCAAGGCGGCGAACGCCCTAAGCGCCCATTTAAAACGAAGAGTAAATTTGGCGGCCACAGCGCTGGCGGCGAAGGCGCAGCAAGTGGCGGAGGTTACCAAGGCGGCGGCAATAGCGGTGGCGGCGGCAATAGCGGTGGCGGCGGCAATAGCGCTGGTGGTGGTTACCAAGGCAACAGCGGCGGCAACAAAGACTTCACTCCAGTGAAGAAGCCAGCACGCCGCTTCAAGAAGCCTGAATAGCACCGCGCTAAGCACATTTGATCAAAAAGGCGGACAGCAATGTCCGCCTTTTTTGTGTTTTATACAGAGACACAGCCAACGTCTTTTTAAGCCACAAGCCACCCGACTCAGAAATAAAGTATGGCTATATCTTGACTTTCTCAGTCAAGAACTAAAGATAAACTGAATGAATAACGCCCGAACAGTTAAAACTCAACACCTCACACAGTCGGATCTGGAAAACGCCTCCGCTGTTGAGCGCGTGCGTTGGGCGTATGATCAATATGGCGATAAGCTAGTTCTCAGTACTAGCTTTGGCATTCAAAGCGCAGTAATGCTGCACCTCGTCACCGCCCAGATTCCTAATATTCCAGTCATTTTCATCGATACTGGCTACTTGTTTCCCGAAACTTATCGCTTTGCAGAGGCATTGACCAAACGGCTGGCTTTAAACTTAAAGACCTACTTTCCACGCCAATCTGCGGCTCATCAAGAAGCGATGCATGGCAAGCTTTGGGAACAAGGCGTCGAAGGCCTCGGCCAATACAATCGAATCAATAAAGTCGAGCCAATGAACCGCGCGGTTCAAGAACTCGGCGCGACTGCATGGCTCTCGGGTCTGCGCAGGCACCAATCCTCTTCGCGCGAAAAACGCACAGTCGCCGAACAGCAAAATAAGACCATGAAGGTGTATCCAATCGTTGATTGGAACGAGCGCGACATCTATACTTACCTGACTGAAAACAACCTGCCCTACCACCCACTCTGGGATGAGGGCTATGTATCGATGGGCGACTGGCACAGCACCAGTAAACTCGGCGAAGGCATGAGCGCCGAAGATACCCGTTTCGGTGGGCTCAAGCGCGAATGTGGACTCCACGAATCGAACGCGGGTTCGGATTATCAAATCTAGCCAGAAGCGAGTTAAAGTGCGTCGGTTCAAAGGTAAGAAGCTGACTGACTTTCGCACGTTGCTACCCTCACCCTTTATATCGCGCCAATCGCTATCGCAGTTGCAACCATGGCCGTGACTGCAGGAGCGCCCTTTCGACGCGTAGTCATAATTACCGGAAATCATACACTTCACAGCTTGGCCTGTCTCAGGTTCAGTCACCAGCGACACAGCCTTCATTGATTGCTGCACTTTAAATTGTACTAGCTTCTCATTAGGCTGCGATGAAATCGTTGCTTACATATAAATCGGCATCGCTAAATACGGACCGGTAATACGCAAAAAAATACGAGCTGAGGGACCTGAATCCTTAAAAATTGGTCGATAAAAAAATCGCCCTACAACACACAACGTGTGACGCTCTAACCTTGCACCTGAGCGTATAGGGCTTTTTATCCAACCTTTCAGATTAGGCTCGCTAAACTAACCATACAGAGCCCCATCTTACGTTTTCCTTATAGTTATCACCGTGAATTCCACTCAAATCCCTAAGGATCGTCCCCCTCAGCATGTTGCTATTATTATGGATGGCAATGGCCGCTGGGCCAAGGAGCGTAACCTGCCCCGTATCGAAGGCCATCGCCGCGGCGCAGAGGCAGTCAAACGCGCCCTCAAGGCCGCCCAAGAAAACGGCGTCAAAATTATCACTCTTTATGCTTTTAGTGTCGAGAATTGGAATCGCCCAAAAGCCGAAGTCGATGCGCTCATGGGCCTGCTGGATCGGTTTCTTGCCGAACAGCTGCCCGAACTGATTAAACGTAAAATTCGCCTACGCGTGGTCGGCCGTTATAAAGAACTCCCTGAGCACATTCAACACCGCCTGCGCAAGTCCGAAGCCGCCACCGTACAATTTACCGAATACACCCTCGCGCTCGCACTCAACTATGGCTCACGCACCGAAGTGGTCGACGCCGTCAAAGCCATCGCGCAAGCCGCCCAAGCTGGCACCGTCGATCCCAGCACACTTGATTACGCCAGCTTGCGCTCCTATCTCTACACCAATGACCTGCCCGACCCTGATCTAGTCATCCGCACCTCAGGCGAAGCACGGCTGAGCAACTTCTTACTGTTGCAAGCCGCCTACGCAGAGATCTACTTCACTTCCGTGCTATGGCCAGACTTCGACGAATCACATTTTAAAGACGCACTAGCTGACTACGCATCCCGCGAACGCCGCTACGGTAAAACTGCTGAACAATTGCAAGACAGCTAATTTTCAATTTGTTCCTTCACTTGCCCAAAGAGCACCCAGTTCAGTCACCCCTGCGGGGCCAGCTCGGCAGACCTCACAGACCATCTACGCGCTACTCGCGCTGCGTCACTCTCACTTTCACCCTCACTTCCACTTCCACTCTCACTATTTTATTATGAAGCAACGAATCTTCAGCTTCACGATCCTCTGGTTGATCGTCACAGTCTCACTACTCATTTTTGGCATCGACGCAGGCGTCTGGCTACTCGCAGGTCTGGCGTTTTTTACGCAACTGGAGCTCTACCAACTGTTTGACAAAATGGGGCTTAAGCCGATCAAGTCGCTCGGACTTGCTTGCGGCCCCATCATCATTCTCGGCTCCTACTACCTCGGCGGAGTCGATGCCGGCACTGATATCTTTATCCTCTGCTTTCTGGTACTCGCACTGACGATCATCATTAAAGATCTACAGGCTGGCCGACTGCGCAGCTTCATGCCAACGCTTTTCGGACTTCTCTACGTGCCCTTGATGCTCCACTTTTTCGTAAAAGTAGTGAAGATGGCGGAGTTCCACGGTTTCACCGACGCCACCAGTATCTTTCTCACGATCTGGATCGTCGCGGTTGCCAAATGCACAGATGTCGGTGGCCTACTCGTCGGTATGCAAATCGGCAAAACGCCCCTCTCAGTGATTAGCCCTAAAAAGACCTTCGAGGGCGCAGCCGGAGGCATCCTCTTTGCCATGCTCATCGGACTCTTCATTCTTGGCATCTTTAATTCCTATGCTCCCGAAGGCTTCACTTGGTGGCGCTCCGCACTCATGGCGATCCCCATTGGAATCGCATCGATCGCATCCGACCTCGTCGAGTCGGCCTTCAAACGACAAGCCGACGTCAAAGACTCCGGCAAAATAATCCCCGGCATCGGCGGCATTTTCGATCTGACAGACAGCTTGATTCTCACCGCACCGCTCGGGTATTTGATGTTCAAATACTTCATCTTTTAGATGCTAGAGACCGCGAAAAAGAAACTCGTGCTCCTGGGTGCGACCGGCTCAATCGGTGGTAGCACCCTACGCGTCCTGCGCGAACATGCAGATCGACTAGAACTCGTCGGCGTTGCCGCGCACTCCAGCCACGCCGAGCTCGCCGCGATTTGTCACGAATTCAAAGTGCCGCATGCAACGCTCTCCAGCGAAGCTGCGTACGCTGCAGCCAAAGCAACCAACAACTTCCCCGCCAACACTCAACTTGGTTGCGGCGATGCTGGCTTACTCGAAATCTCGACCTTAGCCGAAGCCGACATCATGCTCGTCGCGGTAGTTGGAGCCTGTGGGCTCAAGCCGACCCTGGCAGCGATCGAAGCGGGCAAAGACATCGCGCTCGCCAACAAAGAGCTACTGGTCCTCGGCGGTGCCTTCGTGATCGAAGCAGCCAAGCGCAAAGGCGTGCGCCTACTTCCAACCGACAGCGAGCACAACGCCATCTTTCAATGCCTCGAAGGCCACCCCCAACAGCATCTCGATAAGCTTATTCTCACCGCATCTGGTGGCCAATTTCGCGATACCCCAGTCGATCAACTTGCCAACGTCACCCCAGCGGATGCCACCCAGCATCCAAACTGGTCGATGGGCCCGAAGATCACCGTCGATTCAGCAACAATGGCCAATAAAGGCCTCGAACTGATTGAGGCACATTGGCTATTCGGTTTGGAGCCAGAGCGCCTCGAGGTAGTCATTCATCCGCAGAGCATCGTGCACTCGTTCGCGCAATTCATTGACGGCTCGATCCTGGCTCAGCTCAGCCCGCCTTCCATGACCTTTGCGATCCAGCACTGCCTACTCTACCCCGACCGCGCGCCAGGGGTGGATGCCACTATGGATTTCAGTAAACCCTTTCAACTCGATTTCAAAGCACCAGACTTAAAACGCTTCCCTTGCCTGCAACTCGCCTACGATGCGATGCGCACCGGCGGCAGCGGCCCCGCAATTTTTAATGCGGCCAACGAAATCGCCGTCGAGCGCTTCCTCGCCCACGAAATCTCGTATCTCGACATCCCACGCGTGATCGAGCAGACGCTCAATAACATCAACCCTGCCGCCGCCACCGACCTCGACGCACTGTTCGAAATCGACCACCGCGCGCGGCAAATTGCCCGCAACTTTAAATCACAGTAACGCCTCCAAGGCTCAACTTCTCACTTCTTTAAGCCCAGCCCTCAGCCCTCAGGTTTCGTCATCCGCCATGCTTCTCAATATTTTCTATATCGCCATCGCCCTGCTCGCGCTAAGCTTCTGCATTTTCATCCACGAGCTCGGCCACTTTATTGCCGCTAAAAAGCGCGGCTTGGTCGCCGATCGGTTTTCGATCGGCTTCGGACCGCGCCTATTCGGCTGGAAATGGCGCGGCACCGACTTCCGCATCTCACTGTTGCCACTCGGCGGCTATGTCTCGCTACCACAGCTCGCCGACATGGGTCGAATCGAAGGCGGCGAAGACGACGAGAGCGAAGACCTACCACCGATCTCTTATGCTGATAAGATGATTGTCGCCGTGATGGGCGCTGTGTTTAACATTATCCTCGCATTCTGCCTGTCCCTGATTCTCTGGGGCGTCGGTCGCGACATTATTAAAACCACCACCGTCGACGTGGTCCCCGAGCAAATCCTCAATTCCGTAGGGGAAGTCGTGCCAGGCCCAGCCTTCGAAGCAGGCCTTCTCGCAGGCGACACCATTCTTAAAATCGACAACGAGCAGATCGGCGATTGGATGCAGCTACAAAATGCGGTGATGACCGGCACTGGCCGCAACGACTCAGGCATCCCGACCTCCGAAGTCACTATTCTACGTGGTGATAAAGAGCTCACTTTAACCACTCACCCAGTGCTCGTCAGTTCCGAAGACATCCGCACCCTCGGCGTGCAACCTGGCACCCACCTCGTCGTCAGCATGGTGCAAGAGAATATGCCCGCATTCGAAGCGGGCATGATGCCAGGCGACCAACCGATTGCCCTCAATGGCGAATCGATTACCTCCGCAGCCTTCCTCAGCGTTTATCTGAAAAACCATCAAGGCGGCAGTATCGACGTCACCCTCCTGCGCGATGGTCAAGAAGTCATCCTGCCAATCGAGCCTAGAATCGCTCCCGGTGAAGACTCCCCACGGTTTGGATTCGCCTATTACTACGCAGCGCAAACCGAGCGAGTACATCGCAACCCTTTCGAGCAGATCACTATCATGGCCAACACTATGAAGATGACACTTGTTGCGCTCGTCAGCCAGAAATCAGACGTCAAAGTGCGCAACATGAGTGGCCCCGTCGGCATCGTGCACGGTCTCACTGCGATGGCCCGCTATGGCTGGATCGACCTCGTTTGGTTCCTCGCATTGATTAACGTCAATCTCGCGATCTTTAACGTGCTACCAATCCCTGTTCTAGATGGCGGCCACATGCTCTTCGCCACCATCTCAAAAATTACCGGCCGACCGCTGCCTCGTAAAATAATGGAAGGTACGTATACTGCCTGCATCCTAATGCTACTTTCTTTTGTGATTTACGTCACGTTCTTCGACGTCAAGCGCGTCGGCCAAGATATTGGCATCGGTCAAGGCGATGAGGCTGAAGCATCACCTGCAGTCCCCTTAGAGAAAAGCAGAACCCTCGAGGCGCCTGAAAGCGCTAAATAAAAAGAGCGCATCACAGTTTTACCATGCCTCAGACTACACTCTCCAATCTCGATTACAGCGCATCGCGCTTTCAGGCGAAGCGCCGCGAGTCACGTGTCATCCAAATCGGCAATGTCGCCATCGGCGGCAACAACCCGATCCGCATCCAATCGATGACGACGACCAATACGCAAGATGTCGACGCCACCGTAGCGCAAACCCTTGCCTTGGCTGAAGCAGGCTGCGAGATCGTCCGCATCACAGCACCCAACAAAGCCGCGGCCAAAGCCCTCGGCGAAATCTCAAAAAAACTTCGTGCCGCCAAGTGCGACGTGCCACTGGTCGCCGACATCCACTTCCTGCCAACCGCTGCAATGGAAGCCGCGCTACATGTCGAAAAAGTCCGCATCAACCCAGGCAACTACGCCGACAAAAAGAAGTTTGCCGTACTCGAATATACCGACGCGGCCTATGCCGAAGAACTCGAGCGCCTGCACCAAGCGTTCTCGCCGATCGTTCTGCGCTGCAAAGAGCTTGGCCGCGCCATGCGCATCGGCACCAACCACGGTTCCCTCTCTGACCGACTGATGAATCGCTACGGTGACTCACCACTCGGCATGGTTGAAAGCGCACTCGAATTTATCCGTATCGCCGAGAGTCACAACTATCACGACATCTGCCTGTCGATGAAAGCGAGTAATCCCAAAGTCATGATCGAGGCCTACCGCTTAGCCGCGGCTCGCATGGCCGAAGAAGGCATGAACTACCCCCTGCACCTCGGCGTGACCGAGGCTGGCGACGGCGAAGATGCCCGCGTCAAAAGCGCGATCGGTATTGGCGCACTGCTCAACGATGGACTGGGCGATACCATTCGCGTCTCACTCACCGAAGATCCCATTTACGAAGTGCCCGTCGCCCGCGACCTCGCCGACAAAGCAATGGCGCTCTGGACTCAACAAGCAGACCTGCCACTTTCGGCCGAGACCAAAGACAGCATCAACCCGTTCGACTTCAATCGCCGCAGCACCCGCGTCATTGAGCTCGGCCCTAAATGTAGCATCGGCGGCGACCTCGTCCCCGCCGTGATCGTCAAAACCCAGCATCCGATCAGCGCAACTGCAGCAATCATTCAAGACGTTTGCCGCACCCAGAGCTCGCTCAAAGAAAGTAAGCTTGAAGGCCTCCAAGTCGAGATCAACAGCAGCGGCGACCTCACCGCATTTGCTGGACTACACGAAGCCCTGCATAGTGTGGTACAAGCCTTCGTACTCGAACTTTCGGACGCGGTCGATCTCACTGACCTCGAAGCCTTAGAATGGCCTGAAGGCGGCCTCGCCGGCATCATCCTGCTGCAACATATTGAGAAAGAAGACGCCTTCTATGCAGCCAATCTACTACAGTTTTGCCGCCAAAAAGGCTTCAACTGCGCCATTGACTGCCAAGCCGACGCCTTACGCGACGAGATTGGTGCACAACTTGCCCCAATGGGCAGCGAGCGCCTGATTCTCACACGTAGTGCCGCAGCGGATACACGACACCCCGTCGGCAGCTACCGTGCCCTTGCCGAAGCCGCACAAGCCTTCGTGCCGGACGCACCGATCTGGATACGCAATACCCTCACCAACACGCTAGAGCCGAAAGACTACTTTTCAGATCGCCTACTCGAAAGCAGCATTCTCAGCGGCGCTCTGCTCTGCGATGGTATCGGCGACGCGATCAGCATCGAGACCGAACCACTTCTCGAAAAAGCCACCACCCTCGCTTACAATATTTTACAAGGCGCCCGCGCACGCATCACCAAAACCGAATTCGTCGCCTGCCCGAGTTGCGGTCGCACCCTGTTTGATTTACAAAGTGTCACCCAAACCATTCGCGCACGCACCGACCACCTCAAAGGTGTTACCATCGCGATCATGGGCTGCATTGTTAATGGCCCTGGCGAAATGGCTGATGCTGACTTCGGCTATGTCGGTGGCGCCCCCGCCAAAATTAATCTCTACGTCGGCAAACAATGCGTAAAGTATAACGTGCCCGCCGAAGAAGCCCTCGACCGCCTAATCGATTTGATCAAGGAACACGGCAAATGGAGAGCGCCCCTGTAACGTTGAATGTCACTCGCTGATCAGCGGTGGCATTGGTAAGCCCAGGCTGATAGCGATAACCCTGATCATCGCCACTCCCGCTCCCGTCTCAATTGATTGACCTACATCAACGAAGTTTATCGACCAACTCATCATTGGAAATGAAATCGGAATTGAGAAAAACAATCATTCGCATAACAAAAAATTTAATTTTATTACTTTGCATAGGCGTACGCATCAACCCATGACCATAACTCATGAGAGTTGCCCTATATATAATTGCTGCATTATTTTGTCTAAATTCTAGTTTGTTTGCATTAGCAAACCCTGCGTTCAATGGAGATCGCCTTGCTCATGTGGCAGGTCTTCAAGCGACATCGTTCACTAGCCTAGAAGCAGCCAACGCAATGGGAAAAGCCGTGCGAAATAAATCTGGCCTTAACGTGTCTGGAAGTTACTCAGATTATAACTCTGGCGATGAATCAGGGCGCGAATACAAGGGCGACGTCGAGTTGCACAGCAGCTCACTGGCTTATGTTCACAAATTTTCAAATTTTTCTCTTGGCGGTTCTTTTAGCTATATCGAGCAGGACCTCAATTTTAAAAATACGGACGGCGCTGGAGGCCGTTCGTCGTCTAATGCGGACGGTTATACCTTCTCCGCTGGTGGTGCGACGGAGCTCGGCGATTTTACGCTAACGTTGGTTGGTGGGTTCGGGCAACTCTCCACTGATTCGTCGCTACGAAATGACGATGGAAGAACAAACACCGACTATGATACAGACTTTTACTTTGTTGCTGCGACGGTGATATATAACTGGATCGAAAATGACACTTATTCGCTGCAACCTTGGCTCACGCTCGGCTATCAAAGCATGCGTATCGGTAATTTCTCTGAAATCAAAGGAGGGGTGGGGACTTTCGGTCAGACTGAATACGACGATTTGGAAGACGAAGTCCCTTATGCTGAACTCGGTGTAACTGTACGCTATCTCGATTTCGATCTGATTATTCCATACGCTAGCATCTCAGTCTGGCAGGACTTGGGAGATGATGCTGTGAAGCTCAATGCGCGGCAGTTGACAAATCCTGCTACAGAACCAGACTTTCCAGTCGAGAAAAAAGTCGCAGACCCTGTTGAAACTATAATGAACTATGCTTTCGGCTGCGAAGCCAACGTCACTGATGATATCCATGTAAAGGCTGAAGCGGCTTACTTTAGTGGTGGTGACATTGACGGTTACCGTCTAGGACTAAGCGCGAACTACTCATTCTAGAATGCGTCGTTATCATTGAGTATTATCGCATAAAAATTGGTATAATCCAAGCTCATCGCTGCCAGCAGCGCATCCTCTACATCAGCCGAATAATTATACGTCACGCAGGCTAATCCACTCGCCACAGCCTCAGTCGAAACGTTGCCATAAGTCTCTGACAAAATTGGAAAATAAAGATGTATACCGATGCATAGCACCTAGCAATTTTCTCACTGCATGAAACATATGACAATCAGTTCAAACATATGTGATTCATGTTTCATTTGAGTCAACTCTCGAGGACGAGTACTGCGACTTCGGACACGTGGTTTTATCCGCTCATTTCGCTCAAAAAACAGTACAAGATTGAGACATTCGGGACGAACCCCGCTAGCTTCAATAAACGGCCACCTCGCTGATCAGCGGTGGCATTGGTAATCCCAAGTCTTCGATTTAGCCTGTCCCTTTAAAGTCTTGTCCCTTTAAAGTCTCTAGCATGAACTAAAGCCGGACGGTAGAATCAGTAGAATTCCTGCGCAAACATGAACACCGTCCCAGGACTACCTAATCTTGTCATGTTTAGTGATGACTTCAAGCAGACCCTCAAACCTTGCAGTCTCTTCACTATCCAAGTTACTAATGTCAATGCTCGTCAGCGTGAAAGGCCTTGCGGAGTCGAAGTATTCAAGCTCAGCTTCGGAGCCTCGGCGGCGCAACATACGGGTTTTATTTCTCGCGTAGACCTTCGCCTTTTCCGTTTCACCGTGCGGACTGTACCAAATATAAGCGTAGGGTTTATCACGCCCGGGAAGACCTTGAAAAGTGCCCCAAAGGCTGACTCCATCTCTTGGGTGATCCTCTGGAAGCAGGGTCTCGGCAATATCACAAAACGTGGGCAAGAAGTCAGCGAAGTCCACTATTTCGTCGGTCACAACGCCTGCGGCGACCGTACTAGGTCCGTATACAATCAATGGGACCAAGGTCCCCGAATCATCCATCTTGCCCTTGCCTCCGCGGATATTCTCGCCATTGAAAGAAGTAACGACTGGACTGTCGGTTCCATTATCCCCAGTAAAAATGAGGATCGTGTTGTCCATCAAATCCAGTGACTCCAGCTTGTCCACGATACGCTTCACCAGTATATCGATGTAGCTCACCATATCGCCGAAGTAGGCTGGATCTCCAACGTAGGTCGAACTGCCTGGTGATGTAGGATCCCAGTCTTCAATGCCGGACACTGGCACAAATGGGCAGTGAGGAAGCAACATTGGAAAATATACCAAAAAGGGTTCGTCTTGATTAGTCTCGATAAAATCGTTAATGAAATCCACACAGAGATCCGGCCCGAACTCTCCATTGTTGTATTCAACCGTGACACCGTTGATGTCGAAAATTGGGTTACTGTGTCGACTGTCGAAAGTTGTGCCTCGCTTTGTTCGCCGCCCAGACTGTTGCCACAGGAAGGACTCCTCAAAGCCGAAATGCTGTGCACTGTCTGCCTCCGAGCCCAACTGCCACTTGCCCACGATCGCCGTGCGGTAACCACTGTTTTTGAGAATGTGAGCAAAAGTGGTTTCACCTCGAGGAAGCACACCGAATTTTTCGTAATTTCGGACGTTATACTGCCCTGTCATAACTTTGACACGTGTAGGCGTACACAGAGGACTTGCGTACGCGTTTGTGAAACGCATCCCCGCCGCCGCCAGTGTGTCCAAATTCGGCGTAGCGTAATCGTCCGCACCGTTGATGCCAAGACACTCATAGCCCATGTCGTCCGCCATAATGAAAACGATATTCGGCTTGGCTTGCGCCACGCACAGCGTGACCGTCAGGCCTGATATGAGGATAAGGAATTGTTGCCTGAGTGATTTCATCGTAACTTATTTATTTTTTGTAATAGAATCTCACTTCCTGAGTGGAGCCGCTTGTGGTCAAGCTCCTCTCAGGGAACGATACTTTGATGTGCCCTGAGTTTAGTGGACATGAGATTCTTTAATATTGTTATTTTTTGTTTTTTCGTAACTCAAGCACGAACAAGCCGGAAGTTTAAATGAGCTGGTCCCTATTACTGTCCTGTCCCTATTACTGTCCTTGCAGACTTTTGGTCTGGTCTAATCGGAGGCCCTGCAATGTATCGCGGCGGCATGCCAATGAAGCATCTATCCCCTTGACCTAGGTGGGGTTCATTTCGAAGCATGGCTCGGCCTCTGGAAACGTAATTGCAGCACCCATCTTTCTGAATCCGATGCGAACGATATGATCGCCATCGCCGATAAGATCGGAGTCCGCCTGCGCGCCATCATCGCGAATCACAATAAGCCGACTCTCGATTTATTCAATTAACTGAGCACTGAATCGAAATCGGTTCCCGACAGAGGCCTGCAACATGGTAAACTCGGTGCTTTTGGAATCCGCACCTAAGCTCGGCTTTTTACCACTCGCTATCGCTGGAGGCACTGAGACACTGAGCAAGGAGAGAGTCGGAATGAGGATTGTTGCGGCGCCTTCAACGCTCCGTGCCTCGGAGTCTCCAGCTGCAGCCGGCAAGAATAACGCTTAAAGTGACGATAAAAAAGCAGCACTATACAGGAAAGATTATAAAATGAAGCGGACTGCAGGCATTTGCAAGTTTGAGTTGAAGCCAAACCTCACCTGCCATTGACTCGCGACATGTCTACCATCGGAACTCCTTTTACATCTACGGCAATAAAAGTGCTGCTTTGCGGCTCAGGCGAACTGGGTAAAGAAGTCGCCCTCGAATTACAACGCTACGGCGTGGAAGTCATCGCCGTCGATGCGTATGCCGACGCACCAGCCATGCAAGTGGCCGACCGCTCGCATGTCATCTCCATGCTCGACGACGACGCGCTCCGCGCCGTGATCGAAGCAGAGAAGCCCAACTTCGTGGTGCCCGAAGTCGAAGCCATCGCCACTGATACACTCGCTGCGATTGAACGGGACGGCCTAACCACCATCATCCCCACCGCACGCGCCACCCAACTCACGATGAACCGCGAAGGCATTCGCCGCCTCGCAGCTGAAGAACTAGGCCTGCTCACTTCGCCCTATCAATTCGCCGCCACGCGGGAAGACTTCACCGCTGCGATTCACGCAATTGGCATGCCCTGCGTGATCAAGCCAATCATGAGCTCTTCCGGCAAAGGTCAGAGCGTGGTAAAAACTGAAGCCGACATCAAAGCCTCTTGGAACTATGCGCAAAAAGGCGGCCGCGCTGGCAAGGGGAAGGTCATCGTCGAAGGGCTTGTGGATTTCGACTACGAGATCACCCTGCTGACCATTCGCCACGTCGATGGCACTACTTTTTGTGCGCCGATCGGCCACATCCAAGTCGATGGCGATTACCGCGAATCCTGGCAGCCGCAGGCCATGAGCGACGCTGCACTCAAGAGCGCCCAGCAAATGGCCAAAGCCGTAACGGACAGCCTCGGTGGCTACGGCCTGTTTGGCGTCGAGCTCTTCGTCAAGAACGACACCGTTATCTTTAGCGAAGTTTCCCCACGTCCGCATGATACGGGGATGGTCACCATGATCTCGCAGGACTTAACCCAATTTGCACTTCATGCTCGCGCTATTTTGGGATTACCGATCCCCAGCATTCGCCAATTTGGCCCAAGCGCCTCATCGGTGATTCTAGTCGAAGGCAAGTCGGCGCAAGTCCGCTTCGGCAATTTGCAAGAAGCACTGGGCGAGCCTGACACACAGCTACGCCTGTTCGGTAAGCCAGCGGTCAATGGCAAGCGGCGCATGGGCGTGGCCGTAGCCCGTGCGGAGACGATCGATGCAGCTCGCGCTAAAGCCTGCCGCGCATCGAGCGCGGTGGATGTGCAGCTGTAAGAGCGTGACGAGTCGCGCCTCGTCCGCTTCAAGATCTTGCTTTAATCAACGCGGGGTAATCCCGTGCCCAACAAAACTTCGTCGCGGCGGGCTTTATGGAAGCAGTACTTCCCGCTACGGCAGCCAAGGATATTTCCTGAAATTGGGTGCGCGTTTCTCGTTCCAAGCCTTGCGGCCTTCCTCACCCTCTTCGGTGAGATAGTAGAGCATCGTCGCATTACCCGCGAGTTCTTGCAGACCCTGCTGACCATCGACATCCGCATTGAACGCCGACTTGAGGCAACGAATCGACAGTGGGCTATGGTTCATCACTTGCTGCGCCCATTCAAACCCTTCGGCTTCGAGTTGCTCATAAGGCACGACCTTATTGACCAATCCCATATCGAGCGCCTCTTGCGCATTATATTGACGGCACAAATACCAAATCTCACGCGCTTTTTTGTGGCCGACGATACGCGCCAAATAGCTAGAACCGAATCCACCGTCAAAGCTACCCACCTTGGGTCCAGTCTGACCAAACACCGCATTGTCTGCCGCTATCGTCATATCACACACCACGTGCAAGACATGGCCGCCACCTACCGCAAAGCCAGCCACCAGAGCAATCACGACCTTAGGCATCGAACGGATCAACTTCTGCAAATCGAGCACGTTCAGGCGGGGCACGCCATCTTTACCAATGTAGCCGCCCTCTTTATGGCCACGAATCTTTTGATCGCCACCCGCACAGAATGCGAACTTGCCATCGGTCTGTGGATTAAACCCGGTCAGCAGCACCACGCCGACTGACGTGTCTTCACGCGCATCTGTGAAGGCCTCGATCATTTCGGACACTGTGTCCGGCGTAAATGCGTTACGACGATGCGGTCGATTGATCGTCACCTTTGCAACCCCATCGCACTTCTCATAAATTATCTCTTCAAACTCGCGGACTTTTTTCCAATTCATACCGACATAATAGGACAGTTTTTAACCGAAAAGCAACGTCACTGTTGTACAACGTAAGTAACTTGGTGTCGTTGCGAAAGTTCTCAAGTGGCGTCGTCGGTTGCGCCTGCCCGAAGAAAACAAGCCGCTCAAATTGGCCTGCATAAGCGCAGACACCACGGATTCAGAGAATCCTTTAAACCAATTGTGGCTACTTTTCGGTATTACAAACTAATACGCGAAACTAGCCGAGGAGGCATCACCAAAGTCTGGCACATGCAGGGAACTGACTTTTTTGCTTTCAGTATCCAACAACATCAGGCGCATTCGCCCGTTTTGACGCTGCGTAAAAACCAAATGACGACCATCATTCATCCATGTTGGCTCAACCGCGGACTGCGACGCGCTGGTCAAAACCTGGCTCGAACGTGTCTTAAAATCATACAACGCGATTTGAAAACCACCGCTCACTGCTGCGGTAAAGGCGATCAAGTTCTCTTCAATGGGGTTCCATGCCGGCTCCGAGCAATAACTACTAACATTGGTCGGGATGCGACGCATCGGTCCACCATCAACAGAGATCTCATAAATCTGAGGCTTTCCACGGGCATCCGAAGTAAAGGCCAAGCGGCGACCATCCGGAGACCATGTCGGAGACGTTTCTAGGCTTTTATTACTCGTCAAACGCCGTGGCTTGGTGGCGATCGATTCAGTCACAAAAATCTCGGCGTTTCCCGAACTGGAGAGCGACATCGCAACACTCCGCCCATTCGGGCTATACTCGCCACCAGAATTCGTACCCTTATAAGTCGCCACTGGGATCTTACGGCCACTCAACAGATCGATCATATAAATATCGGGGAAACCTGTTTTATAATAAGTCGTGTAGAGCACCTTAGCCCCATCTGGCGACCAACTAGGTCCAGTCACCAACGCACGATCCGCAGTCAACGGACGCACACGGTTAAACAACAAATCACTCGTGTATACCTCGGACACTCCACGCTGCTTGCCAATAAAGGCCAGCTTACCCGCAAAGAAGCCCTTCGTATGCAAAGTTGCCTCAACCGCCAGATCACAGGCGCGAAGAGTCGCGTTTTGTAAGTCGCGCCCGGGCACCTCGCGGCGTAACTGTTCCTGCAGAGGCTGACCAGAGCCAATCGTGAGCGTCACCGACGAGTCACTCGCACGCTCAATTTGAAAGGTATAAGCCGACTTTGCTGTGGTCGTCACGGTATAACCGCCATGCAAAGCAAACGCCCGTCGTGCCAACTTCGCAAGCGCCGCATCGGTGCTGTCGACTGCGATCCCCAAACGACGCTCCCCTTGGCGAACAGCATCGCCAATATCAATCACCTGCGCCGATACAGTAGTCGTCAGCAAAGAAAACCAAGTAATCAGAAGCAAAAGATGATTAAATATGCGCATCTACAAAAAATAGTCGCAGGCTAGCAAGAACCGCAAACGCAAATCCACTTCAAAAAACATTTTTTAATTATTCAGAATACACCAATCCCCAGAAGCTACGCTCTTTTAGTTAAGCTTAGATCGGAATCCGACTGCGCATCCCCAACAAAATTTACTGTAACACGAAAAAAAAAATCGATTCGTGTTGAGTCACAGCCAGAGAGTTTCACTCTGCTCAATTCTTCAACCAAAACATACAGTGGACATAGAAAGCATCAAAGCAGCCCTTAAGACGGTTAAATTCCCCGGATTTAGCCGTGACATCATCTCCTTCGGCCTCGTCAGAGAGGTCGATCTAAAGGATGGCGAAGCCGTGATCGGCGTCGAAATCACGACCGCAGATACGAAAATTCCCGAGCAAATTGCGGCCGACATCAAGTCGGCAGTGGGTGCGCTCGAAGGCATACAGGACGTCAAAGTCCGCATGGAAATTTCCCAGCCCAAAAATCAGCCCAGTCCGACTGGTGGAACCAACGGTAGCACACCGACTCATAGCGCTGCCATGCAGCAGGTGAAATACGCCATCGCAGTCGCCAGTGGCAAAGGCGGCGTCGGCAAGTCCACCGTCACCGTGAACCTCGCCTGTGCACTACAACGCCTGCTCGCAGCAGACGGTAAGGCCGGCGTCGGCATTATGGACTGTGACATTTATGGCCCATCTATCCCTCTAATGCTCGGCGCCTGCGGACGCCCCGAAATCGAGAACGATTTAATCGTGCCATTGGAAAACTTCGGCGTGCGTACCATGTCGATGGGGTTCCTAGTAGACGAGGACACTCCAGTCGTCTGGCGTGGCCCAATGATCATGAAGACCATTCAACAGTTCGCACAAAACGTGCATTGGGGTGAATTGGAAATTCTGGTCGTCGATCTGCCACCAGGCACTGGCGATGCACAGCTTTCTCTCGTGCAAACCATTCCGCTCGACGGCGCAGTGATCGTGACGACGCCTCAACCGGCGGCTTCCAATGTGGCCCGACGCGGCGCGCGTATGTTTGAAAAGGTCAACGTGCCCTATCTCGGTGTCGTCGAAAACATGAGTTATCTCGAAAACACTGATGGCACACGCCAGCAGCTATTTGGTGAAGGTGGCGGCGCATGCACTGCAAACAGCCTCGGAACACCACTTTTGGGCGAAATACCAATCGACCCCTCGATTCGTATTGGCTGCGACAACGGCATTCCAATTGTCGTCAGTGAACCGGAATCAGTGGCAGCGAAAGAATTCTTCAAAATCGCCCGCCAGATCATCGAGCAATTAAACGCATAGTAATTTTTGTTAAAACCATACTGTTTTAATTTTAAACTAGCCATCGAATACCTGTTCACTAATTATCATATTATCGCGTTTAATTTAAAAGCAAACTGCCTGTAATACGTAAGGATAAAAAAACATGTCATCCTCAACCACCGAAGCGAAACCCTCCAATGGCTTCGCAGAGCGTTCCAGCCTGTATCAAGAGTTCCTCGCAGAGCGTGAAGAAATTCTGCGTCACAAATGGATTGAATCTGAAAAAAAGGGTAAAGATATTGGTTTTGAACGCGCACTACTCGACTGGATTCGAAAGCACCGCGAGAACTGGCGCAGCGCGCGAGCGCCCAGAAAAGGATAAACTTTCAAAAACCTCAGTGATTTAACTGAGGGGTTTTTGTGGACCGAATAATTCGGTGCAGACAGCCATTTGAGAGGTGCGATCTCCGCGTCACTCGCAGTGCCTCGTGTCCTCTCCCTCTCAGCATTCAGGCACAAAAAACCCGCCAGCTAAGGCGGGTTTTTAAAAAATAGGCGCAAACGCCGAACTGGATTAGTTCTTGATTTCGCGGTGCAGTGTATGACGACGAAGAAACTTGTTATACTTCTTCTTCTCGATGCGATCTGGCTGCTGCTTTTTATCGCGGCTGGTCATGTAGCGGGATACTGGTTTGCCCTCGGCGCGTGCCTCAGTGCATTCGATCATTACGTGCTCTCTTGCCATACTAAAAATTCTCTATTGGATTTTGAAAAAAGAGCGGAAGTTAGGTGCTTCAGGGGCTGAAGCAACTCTTTTTTCATCTGAATTTCAATAAAATCGAGCTGAGCTAAGCTTAAAATGACTGAACACTTCGATCAAAAATAAACTTTCACTTCGATTTACTCTATTAATTCGCAATAATATGACATAACAAAGTCTACAGGTAACGTCATTGCCGCACTTTGTGGCTTCTTCACCCTCGACTCGGACCGCTCGTGCAAGGCCGCCTGAGCATCGCTGTCGCCCATTTGTCCTAGCTACGTCTCGGTGGGTCGTTCTACTTAGCTGAATCATTCACCTTTGGTCCATTTTAGATGCAGCTCTATTTGAAGGTGAATAAAGCGATTCGTATTTCATCAGATTGCGTATTGCCCTCTGCGTCGCAGCACGCTTTTACTCTTTGTTTCCAATGAGTAAAACGTCCCTCACAGTTTCCATCGGCACCGACCACGCAGGTTTCCCCCTCAAGGCGCCAATCATCCAATTTCTACGCGACCGTGGCCACCAAGTGATCGATTGCGGCTGCGACTCCACCGAATCCTGCGACTATCCCGACTTCATCCGCCCTGCGGCTGAGGCTGTTGCAGCAGGCAAGGCTGATTACGGCATCGTACTCGGCGGTAGCGGTAACGGCGAAGCCATTGTTGCCAATAAGGTCAAAGGCGTGCGCTGCGGCCTCTGCTGGGACGAATGGTCCGCACAGATGACTAAAGCGCACAACAATGCCAATTGCATCTCTATCGGCGCCCGCCCAGTATCCGAACAAATGGCGCTCAAGATCGTAGGCATCTGGCTCGATGCTGATTTCGAAGGAGGCCGCCACCAACGCCGGGTCGACAAGATCAAAGGCTAAGCCACCTCCCACCTTTTCATTTTCACATTTAATCGATACCAACTAATTCTCATGGCAGACAAAAAAATAAAAGACGCAGACAAAGGCGCAGGCCCAAAAATCCAGGAAACATTCCTCAAGGAGCGTAAAATCTTCCTTTGGGGTGAAGTCTCGGATAAATCCGCACGCGACATCACCGAGAAGCTCCTGTACCTCGAAGCAGACGCTCCGGGCACAGAGATCACTTTCTACATCAACACCCCAGGCGGCTCGATCACGGCGGGCATGGCGGTGTATGATACCATGAAGCTCATCAGCTCACCGATCAAAGTCGTCGTCACGGGGATGGCCGCCAGCATGGGTTCGATTCTGCTCTGCGGCGCCGACAAGGGCAACCGCTTCCTCTACCCGCACTCACGCGTATTGATCCACCAACCACTCATCTCCGGCCAAATGGTCGCGGTAGCGGTCGACATTCACATTCAAGCGATGGAAATGGAACGCCTGCGCGACGAGCTCAATGCCATCCTCGCCGCCAGTTCTGGCCAGAAGCTCAAAAAGATCCAGCAAGACACAGATCGCGACTTTTACATGACCGCAAAGGAAGCGATCGCTTACGGCCTCGCCGATGCCATCGTCGAAAAGATCTAAGCCACCCGAAGCTAGTCTCAAAAGCCCGCTCTTCAAGGCGGGCTTTTTTGTGCGCGCGCCAAACTACATGGATTGAGACTCAACGTAGTTTCTCAGAAATATTAGATCCAAATTCGATGAGGCGCGTACCCATACTTTGAATGCCACTCGTTGGATTGCGACTGGACGATGTCGTATAGTCCAACTCAACTCCAGATTCCTTTAGCCGTCTCTCGACCACGAGTAAATCTGCTGACAAGCGTTTGACGTCGCGATTCAACGTGCGCGTTTCTACTGATGAAGTGGTTTGCTCAGCTCGTGCTTCAAAATAGTCAATGCGCTGCAGGAGCTCCTTACGTTCGCTTTGTAAACGCGCAATATCTCTGGTCGCCGCTGTAGTACCATTGATTGTCTGCGAATTTTTAAACAGCTGCACGCGTTGGCTGCTCAAAAAAGATAAATCCGCGAATTCGACCGTATAGTATCGGCCATCCTCTAGACGTTGAAATCGGACCGTTGAATCAGTCACATTCTGCAACTCTACCTTTATACTTTTATACTGACGATCCCAAAGCGTCATCATTCGAGGCAAGCCGACGGCTTTAGCCTGATAATAATCATGGCTAAATGCGCCGACGATAACTAACAGAGCTATAATAAAAAGCCATCGCAGGGTAGTCACTAATAGATGCATGCTATTTTTTATTAGCGTGAAAAAGCAGAGGTACCAAAGAATATTTTAGAGGTAAGTATTATGCCTATGCTAAAAACCATCATTCATAATTCAAAATACGTTTGGCATAACTAGTCAAGTTGAATAATGTTCCTGTATACTCTTAAATGAGAGCAATGGCAGTTGGTTGATAGCGAATCGCCAACCGGACGATTCGCCCTTTTGCAGTACGTTGAGCAGGCTCATCCCACAACACCACTGTTTGTTTAGCCAAGAAATATCCTCCAGATTTTAAACCTAATTCTGACAACCGCAGACATAAAAAAGGCCGCCCCTAAACGGGGCGACCTTAAGAAAGACTTCTGTTAAGTCCGAAGTTTAAGCAGCAGGTGCTGTGTTCGCTTCTTTTGCCTTTTCAACGAGAACATTGAAAGCGGGCTCATCGTGAATCGCTAGCTCGGAAAGCTGCTTACGGTCCATATCGATCTCAGCAGCCTTGAGGCCACGGATGAAACGACTGTAGTTGATGCCATTTGCACGGCACGCAGCATTGATACGAACGATCCAGAGTGAACGGAACTCGGACTTCTTTTTGCGACGGTCGCGGTAAGCGTAAACTTCCGCGTGGTCGACTGCATCTTTCGCATAGCGAAAGAGACGTGATTTATTTCCGAAATAGCCTTTGGCTTTTTTCAGAACTTTCTTGCGGCGTTTTAAGGTTGCCGGACCATTAGTTGCTCTAGGCATGTTTCTTTAATCTCTCGATTTAGTCGCTGTCGGGTCGCCCATTTTCATGTTACCCGACTAGCGTGAGTTTTAGTATCAAACGTGACTTCTTCAGCTTAAGCGAAAGGCAATCCGCGAATGAGGTTAGCGCGTTGGCCGGGAGCGACCAGTTTGCTTTGACCTGCACGGCGACGTTGCTTGACACTCTTGTTACGAAGAAGGTGACGGTGCCCTGGCGTGCGACGCAAGAGTTTACCGGTTCCTGTCTTCTTGAAGCGTTTGGCGATGGATTTACGTGTTTTCTGCATGAGAAAGTTGGAAAAGATGGGGAAAACACAGCTTTTGAAGCCGCTTGTAAAGGGTTAAAAGCGAGAAAGTTAAAATGGAGTCACATCTGAACTGAGATCCCATTCGGTGATCGACTCAATCCCCCCTTTTTTATGGTTGTTCGTTCATTAGTGGAAAAAGGGTGATCGAGGGAGAGCAACTCGCCCTCCTGCGCAGCAACACAGGATCAATGTGGCCGATTCGCCCACACTCCTATCGCGGTCAATAGCTCAAACAAGCCCTCCTCGTGCGCGCTCAAAATACGATTCGAATAACTGGCTGAAATGGCAACTGAACTAGGATTTTTGAAAGTCTGCCCACTTTCCACTTTCCACCCACCACTTTTCCCGCTCTCATTCACCATCTTTCCTTTTCGCTATCGACACCGACACTCCAGATTTCAACACCCCTGTCCTCCAAAGCCGCATCGTCGGCATGGTTGAGGGGCGTGTGCGCCGCCTCAAAGGCTACCAAAAGAGCCATCATCTGCCCGACGGTCATTACCCAGCAGCTCAGGGCTTCGTGCGTAAAGTCGGCCATGAGAATGTCAAAGAGCTGATCGATCAATTCTATACCGACATACGCAGCCTGTTCGGCTATAAGCGGCGCGACTTTCACTACACCTGCGAAGATGGCTTCGGCTGCATCAAAACGCCCGACTTTGATCTTCACGTACATGTCGACCAAAGCCCCGAAGATCCAAAGAATTACCAACTCAGCACCGAGATCGTCGCGCTGCACAATCCCGAGATCGTAGGAGACGACCGCTTTCACGCCTGCTTTACGCATTATTGCGAGACCTTGATCGTCGAATTCCCCGGCTCGATTAATATCGACGAAAAAATTGACGCGATCGAAGACATCGACGAGATCGCGCAATATTTAACCTATGAGCCAGACGGCAGCGCCTTCGAACTCAGACTCATTCCACTCGACCTCGAGATCAAAATAAGCGAGAGCGAAATGAGTTTTCAGCTGCTCACACTGCGCAATCTAAAAAAACTGCTCGAACACAGTCAAAAGGCCTTCGAAATCCTCACTGCAGTCGGCCTCGGCGCCGCGCTTGGCTGATCTGCGTGGAAGGGAGCTACGCCTCGTCAGCCAAGCCTATGTACTGGACTTAAGCACCAATCTATCATGCTACAGAGCGCCGGAGCCTAGCCTCGTCCGTGTTACACCTCATCACACTCTCACTTTAACAGGCCGCAGGCGATCGCCCTGCCAGCTTGACTTGAGCCCACCTTCACTTGATTCTTTCCCGCTTTTTCAACAAACCGCACCATGGCAACTACCACTCTCAACTACGAACCAATGGTCTTTAATCCGCGTAATGGCGAAGAAGCACCACTCTCTGCGATTCAACTAGAAGTACTTGCGCTGAAGAAAGAGCGGAACGCCGTAATCCTCGCCCACAACTACCAGGTGGATGAGATCCAGCGTGTGGCTGACTATGTCGGCGACTCACTCGGACTGGCCTATTGCGCAGCCGAGGCAGATGCGGACGCGATCGTGTTCTGCGGCGTGCACTTCATGGCAGAAACTGCGAAGATCGTGAATCCGAGCAAAGCCGTGCTCCTGCCAGATATGAACGCTGGCTGTTCACTCGCCGACTCTTGCCCTGCCGAGAAACTGGCCGCTTACAAAGCAGCGAATCCAAATGTTTATGTGGTCGCGTACATCAATTGCTCCGCCGCTGTCAAAGCGCTTTGTGACGTGATCTGCACCAGCGGCAATGCCAAGACCATCATCGATAATGTGCCCGCCGACCGCGACATCCTGTTTGTTCCCGATCAAAACCTCGGGCAATGGGTTTCTAAGCAGACTGGCCGCCAGATGCAGCTCTGGCCGGGGTCGTGCTACGCGCACGTGCTCTTTACCCAACAAGCAATCGAAGCACTCAAACTTAAATTCCCAGAAGCGTTAGTAGTTGCCCACCCTGAATGCGTGGAAACCGTGCGTGACAATGCCGACATCGTCTGCAGCACTGAGAAGATGGTCGGCTTCTGCCAAAACAGCGATGCGCAGCAGTTTATCATTATTACCGAGACAGGCATGATTCATCGCCTGCAACGTGAAGCACCACACAAGACCTTTATCGCGGGTCCCACAGATACTTGCGCCTGTAATGATTGCCGATTCATGAAAATGAATACCATCGTAAAACTGCGCGACTGCTTACGCGATATGAGTCCACAAATCGAGATGGACGAAGACATGCGCCAACAAGCCTACGTGCCACTCAAGCGCATGCTTGATTGGAGCAAATAGCAGAGAGCTGAGGTGGGAAAGCTGAGGCTTGAGGCAAAAAACACCTTAATCCTGAGCTCACTGTTGGTGAACGTCTAACTTTGAATGTCCAATTTTAATGGTCTGATGTTTTCCATATAACATCCTCGCCCCCTCTTATGTCTCAGCCCTCAAATATCAGCCCTCAGGCCTCAGCTCTGAGCCATCGCGCTGCTGCGACTTATCGTTACGATGTTTTGCGTGCGCCCTTTTATGGCATCCTCGAAGCAGGCTGGTCGACCTTTGCGCTACTGATTGCGATTCGTCACTTTGACGCCTCGGAAACATATAAGGCGTTCATCGCAGGCGCATGGCCGATCGGCTTTCTACTCACACCACTGACGCTTTACTTCGTCGCGAAACGACAAATTCGCCCCAGCTTGGCCTCGGCCTGCATGTTCTCGCTAGCCGCCCTACTGATGGTCGGCGCGACCGTGATGCAAAGCTTAACGGTCTTCACGGTGTTTATCATCACGAGCCAAATGGCCACTGTGCAGCAAGGCCCGCTGATGATTCAAATCTACGCCGAGAACTATCCTGCCCATGAGCGCGGCAAGCGCATAACCACACCATTCATTCTCAGTGCTTTGAGTATGATCCTCTTTTCACTACTGGGTGGCTGGTTACTGGACATCTCAATCAATTACTACCACCTGCTTTTTGTAATTATGATAATCGCGGCGGCGGCCTGCGGCTGGGCGACCAATCGAATCCCCAGCGTGCCACTGTACACCGACCATGTCGGCAACCCTTGGCAAAACTTCAGTCTCATTTGGAAAGACCGCTTCTTTGGTTATTTGCTGGGCAGCTGGATGCTCCTCGGATTGGGCAACCTGATCACCATGCCGATTCGCGTAGAATACCTTGCCAATCCGGAATTTGGCATCAACGCCGACAATACAACGATTGCCTTCCTACTTGTCGTCGTACCTGCCGCAGCACGCATCCTCAGCACCAAACTCTGGGGCAGTCTGTTCGATAAACTACATTTAATTACCACCCGTAATCTACTCAACGTCTTCTTTTTGCTCAGCATCGCCTGCTTCTTCTTTACCAAGAATATTATACTCCTCACCTTTGCGATGATTTTAGTCGGACTCGCCACTGGCGGCGGCAAAATAATCTGGAACCTGTGGGTCACAAAAATCGCGCCCCACGAAAAGGTCTCTTCTTACATGAGCATTCACATGGCCCTCACTGGCGTCCGTGGGACACTCGCGCCATTTATTGGCTACTGGATGCTAAGCAACTCAGCGCCCAAGGCAGTCGCCTTCGCTGGCATGCTCTTAGTCTTCATCTCGATCGTACTCTTTGAATGCGTGCGCCAGCACAAGCGCTTCGTGAGTTAGTGATACTCACGTCGACCTTCCAGAGCGCTGCGCAGCGTCACCGAATCGGCGTAGGTCACGCCGCCGCCGCTGGGTAGGCCGAAGCCAATACGAGTGACCTTAATCGGACGCTGGCCGACGATCTCTTCTTGAATGTAGTGGCAGGTTGCCTGCCCTTCGATGTCGTTCGACAGCGCTAAGACAAATTCAGTGACTTCGCCGGATTCAAGACGGGCCTTTAAACTCTGCAGATTAAGATCCTCCGGGCCGACGCCATGAATCGGTGAGAGCTTGCCATGTAACACATGATACTGGCCCTTCCATGCCGCCGAACGCTCAATCGCGATCAGGTCCGGCACGTGCTCGACCACACAGAGCGAGCCAGCATTACGCCGCTCATCTTCGCAAATTGCACACTTGGGGCTTTCGGCAATATTACCGCAGGTATCACAACGACGTACCGTAGAGCGCGCATCGCCCATGGCCGCCATCAAGCCCTCCAGCGCCTCAGGCTGTTCGACGAGTAAGTGCATCGCGATGCGCTCGGCAGACCGAAAGCCTAGACCTGGCAGGCGCTTTAGCTCGTGCAAGAGCTTCTCAAAGGCGGGAGTCACAAATGCGCTGGTTTAAAATCCAGGAAATCCGCCCATGCCACCGGTCACGGAGGCCATTGCATCTTCGCTGGTTTGCTTGGCTTTGGCAGCCGCTTCTTGCACTGCACCGAGCAGTGTCTCTTCGATGAAATCAGCGTCTTCTTTCAAGAATTCAGGATCCATCTTAAAGGCCTGAAATTCACCCTGGCCGTTGATCTTAATGTTGATCGCACCGCCGCCACTAGAGACCTCGATGATCTGCGCTGCGAGCTGTGATTGGATGCCCTCCATCTGCTTTTGCATCTTTTGGGCTTGCTTCATTAGTTTACCAACTCCTGCCATAATAGTGTTCTTTTGTTTGGATTAAGATCTGAGAAATAAAGAGCTGAAGTGTCCACGAAGCTCAGAGGTTGAGTCAAGCCGATTGAGCAGCTGAAATACACGAAACTGGCTCGAAAGGCAGAATACCGGAATTTACAACCACTGGGCTACGCGATTTCACTGTCGCATGAAGTGCCGTGGTTCGTCGCGTAGCGAGCTGCTCTTACGTAGTGCGAGACGCTCATTCGAGAGCCGTCGCAGATGGCGATGAACGCCCATCATCCTCATTCATCGAATGACTGACTCCACTCCGAGTGAGGCAAAAATAATCACAGCACCGCCCTTGATCGATGGAGCACTCAATACTGCCTTTTAAAGAACGAGAAGCCTCTTCACGATTAGTCACCTTGAGCAAAAATGCGAACACCCGTAGAAACTGGTTCCGCTTTCATTAGGAATAAAAAAATTGCAGTCGGAGTCGGAGTCGGAGTCGCTGCGGAAATGTCAGGGAACGTATTCAGGTAAAATGAATCAACCAGGATACTCTCCAAAGACGTAATTGCGGAGATTCTCCGCCTCCATCTCATTCACCTTTAACAACCAGCGCGTCACATCGCCAATCGAGATCAGTCCGAGCAGCCGATGATTATCAAACACGGGTAAGTGGCGCACTCGTTTGTCAGTCATCATCTGCATTGCGTCTTCCACCGAAGTATCCTGTGTGATCCAAAGAAAGTCCGTCGTCATCACTTCACTTACAGTCGTCGTCTTCGGATCACGCCCAGCAGCGACGATCCGAGTCAGTACATCACGTTCAGTAAAAACCCCGACCACCTTCTCGGCATCTTTAACAATAATCGAACCGACACGCTGCCGATTCATCTCAGAAACCGCTGCATCCACCCTCGAATTCACCGCAATACAATAGACGGAAGTGCTTTTTTCTTTAAGTAAAATGGTAACAGAAACTTTATTTAAAGGCATAAGCAATAAGTATACGAATTATCCTGTAACTGGCAACTCCAGTTTTCACAGGCGCTTATACTTTTTTCGCGCTCAACAGATCGCGATAACCAGCACGAAAATCCGCATACTGCGGCGACCATCCGAATGTCTCGCGAAACTTCGCATTTGATATCTGCCGACTCGGCATCCGCCCGCCTCGGCGCTTTAAGCGAGGCGATACATGCTCAGGATCAAACCGCGGCGGCACTTGCCCCAATTGCGCGGCCAACCAAGCAGCGAGCTCCGCTTTGGAGGGAGGCTGATCATCTGAAACATTATAGATACCAGATGTTACTGATGAGTGACATGGCAGCGCAGTGCAGATAGCGCTCACCACATCGTCGCGATGGATCAAATTCAGAAAATAGTCACCGACTCCGGGGATCACCGATTCGCCAGAGCGCAAGATATCCAGCAGATAATGCCGCCTCGGCCCATATATTCCAGCGAGGCGCAACACATACCACGCACCAAAGTTATCAGCAGCATCCGCCAGCAGACGCTCTGACTCGCACAGCACCTGTCCAGTTAGCGGCGCGTCCTCAGTCGCCGCGTCTTCATCAACCCTCACTCCGCCATCCTGCGGATAGACTGACGTGCTACTGGTATACAAATAACTTTGAATAGCGCGCCCCTTTGCCCATTTTAGGATTGAGCGTTGGCCCTCTAAATAAGACTTCCGATAGCCATCAATACCGCCACCGGCAGAACTCACACAATTCACCACTGACTCATAGGACCCCGAAACTTGATCATGCCAAGACTCACTGTCTAAATCCGCAACAATTACCTCTCGCACTCCCAGCTCCCGCAGTCGCGCCGCATTCTCAACGTTGCGGGTCAATGCACCGACCCGCACCCCAGACGCTAACAACACCTCCGCTAGAGCGCTGCCGATATAACCACACCCAAAAATAATCACCGATTTCGGCAAATTCGCAATAAGCGCGTCTGGTAAAAGATGTTCTGACATCTTCAAAAGTATTTGTGCCCCGGCGAAATCTGCAACAAGTTCCTGTCTTTCATGCTAAACGTAGATCCAGAAATCGTCCGCAACTACCTGCTCGACCTCCAAGACCGCATTGCCACTGCCCTCGAAACGGAGGACGGTAGCTGCCATTTCAGCGAAGACAATTGGGACCGCCCCGAAGGTGGCGGCGGTCGCTCGCGCGTGCTCGAAGGCGGTGCCGTGTTTGAAAAGGCGGGCATCAATTTCTCCGATGTGCAAGGAGCCAGCCTGCCCCCTTCTGCGACTGCGAATCGACCACAGTTGGTCGGTATACCATTCCGAGCGATGGGCGTCTCAGTCGTCTGTCACCCGCTCAATCCACAGGTGCCGACGACGCACATGAACGTGCGCTTCTTTTATGCCGAGCCTCCAGCAGGTGAACCCATCTGGTGGTTTGGCGGCGGATTTGATCTGACCCCTTATTATGGACACATCGAAGACGCCGTGCACTGGCACCAAACCGCGCGTGACGCCTGCGCCCCTTTCGGCAGTGAGTTGTATTCAAAGTTCAAAGATATCTGCGATACATACTTCTTCCTGCCGCATCGCAACGAACCACGCGGAATCGGCGGCATCTTCTTCGACGACTTCAATACAGGGGGGTTCGAGCAAGCCTTTGCCTTCATGCAATCCGTAGGCGATCATTTCATGCCAGCGTATCAGCCAATCGTCGCTAAGCGCAAAGCCGCGCCCTACACCGAGCGCGAGCGTAATTTCCAACTCTACCGCCGAGGTCGCTATGTCGAGTTCAACCTCGTCCATGACCGCGGCACTCACTTTGGCCTGCAATCCAAAGGCCGCACGGAATCGATTCTCATGTCACTCCCACCGCTCGTGCGCTGGGATTACGACTGGCAGCCAGAGCCAGGTTCTGCCGAAGCCGCACTTTACGACATCTTTCTAAAACCCACCGATTGGCTCGCCATTAATCAAAGTTCCTAATGGCTTTGCCATTTGCAGTAAACCTCTCTCCTAATTGTTCCTTCAGCCTCCGAAAGGGCACTCGCTGCAGTCACCACTTTCAGGTAAACCGCAGACGGTTTACCATTTGCGCATAATCGCGCTCCGTCCTAATTTTAATACTTAATTTCTACCACTATGAACTCTCGTGAACGTTTTCTCGCCGCCGCTCATTGCCAGCCTGTTGATCGCCCTCCGATCTGGCTCATGCGTCAAGCTGGCCGCTACTTGCCCGAATATCGCGAACTCAAGGCTAAGCACGACTTCGTCACCATGGTGCGCACACCAGAACTCGCCGCCGAAGTCACCCTACAGCCACTGCAACGCTTCCCCCTCGATGCCGCAGTCATCTTCTCTGACATTTTGGTGATTCCCGAAGCACTCGGCCAGGGCTATCATTTTCGCGACCAAGGGGGCATCGGCATGGACTACTTACTCGATACACCAGAGAAGATTGCCGCACTCGACCCATCAAAAATCACCGAGAAGCTCAACTACGTCGCCGAAGCGCTCAAACTCACTCGCACGAAAATGGGCGGCGAAAAAGCACTGCTCGGTTTCTGCGGCTCTCCTTGGACGCTTGCTTGCTACATGGTCGAAGGAGGCTCAGCCAAGGATTTTGTGGCCATCAAGAAACTCGCATGGGATCAGCCAGAGCAGTTCGAAGCACTTATGCAAAAGCTCACCAATGCGATCGTCGAATACCTGCACATGCAGATCGACGCAGGTGCCGATGCCCTGCAAATCTTCGATTCATGGGGCGCAATTTGCCCAGCCACCCATTATGAAGCGTGGTCGCTACGCTGGATTCGCCACATTATTACAGCCCTCAAAAAACGCGTACCAGTAATCCTTTATGCGAAGGGGATGGGCCACAAAGCCGCGGATCAAATCCACACTGGCGCCTCGGTCCTCAGCCTCGACTGGACGATGAATTTGCGCCACGTGCGCAGCACAGTTAACCACGGCACCGCGATCCAAGGTAATCTCGATCCAGTCACACTAACGACTACTCCAGAAATCGTTCGCATCGAAGCACTCCGCGTGCTCGAACAAGCAGGCAAGAACCCCGGCTTCATCTTCAACCTCGGCCACGGTATGATACCGAGCGCCAAGATCGAATGTGTCGAAGCTTTGATGGAAGTCGTGACCGGCCAGAAAAACGCGTAAGCGAGCAGCCACCACTCCTCCCACCATCGCGGGATAAACGCGCGCGGCCAATACCGTAGCGGTTCGGTTTAGCCCAGCAGAAGCAACTAAATCCTCTTACTTACCGCCATACCAGAAAGCGCGCCGCCAGTGGTGTGCGTGTAATGCCTGCAAGGTTTTCTCATCTAGGGGCGGCATGTCCGAAACTGCAGCATTTGCGGCAGCTTGTTCCGAATTGCGCGTGCCTGCAATCACCGTGCTCACCGCAGGATGCGCGAGTGCAAACCCTAGCGCAGTCTCTGGCATACTCCGAGCACCCTCACCGAGACTCGATTTAATCCGGTCTACACGCGCCACTGCCCGTGCCAAGCGATCGCCCGCAAAATAATCATTTCTAAAATCTCCCGCTGGAAATTGATAATCCTTGGTGTATTTACCCGTCAGCACTCCTTCATCAAAGGCCACACGCACGATAATCGCCACACCGTGCGCTTCGGCAACCGGCAATAATTCTGCCGCAGGCTCTTGCTCAAAAATATTATAAACCACCTGCAGCGAATCGATAATTCCCATACGCATCAAATCAATCGCAGAATTTTGATCATGCTCCGGCGTCGAAATGCCGACCGCACGAATCTTCCCCTCTTGCTTCAGCTTTTGCAAAATCTCCAACGGCTTCGGGTCACGGTTCCATGCACGCGTCCAAGTATGCAGCTGCAAAAGATCTATCGTCTCGACATTTAACTGACGCAGGCGCTGCTCCACATTCTCACGTAAATACCGCTCACTATAACGATCCTCCCAGCGGCAATGCGGACTCGGCGGCCACGGCCCCGACATCGGCGGCGTCTTGGTTGCGACAAAAATCTCCTCCGAGCGCGCCTTCAAAAACTTGCCAATCAGCTGTTCACTATGGCCATTGCCATAGCCTTCCGCCGTATCGATAAAATTAACGCCCGAATCGACCGCGCAATGCAGCGCTGCCATCGAATCAGGGTCGCCCTGTGCGCCCCAACTTCCACCCATCGCCCAAGCGCCGAAGCCGATTTCTGAAACGTTCCATCCAAGATTGCCAAATTTACGATATTTCATCTCCGTAAATCGAATCATGCATCGCCAAAATCACAAGGTGCAAACTCGACACACGCATAAACCCTACTCAGAATCAGACAGATATGGACGCTTCCGACCACCCCTCAACGGTAAAAACCTGCATCATCGGCGCCGGCATATCAGGATTGGCCCGTGCTTGGCAGCTGAAAAAGCGCAGCGAATCCTGCATTGTGCTAGAGCAATCAGCCCTCCCCGGCGGAGCGATGCGCAGCCACCGCCAAGGCGACTATCTGGCCGAAGAAGGGCCAAACTCAATCCTGCTCAACAGCCGCGGAATCGAAGCCTTTCTCGGCAGCATTCCAGGACTGAACTCCGCAATGATCGAAGCTCTGCCAGAAGCGAACAAACGCTTCATCGTGCGTGGCGGCAAACCCCACGTAGTTCCCATGGGTCCAATCTCGGTGATTACGAGCCCGCTTTGGTCATTGGTCGGCAAACTCCGCGTGCTCAAAGAGCCGTTCGTCAAAGCTGCTTCTGCCACAGTCGAAGAAAGCGTGGCTGACTTTGCGCGCCGCCGGCTCGGCGACGAGCTGTACCGCTACGCAATTAATCCATTGGTCGGTGGCATCTATGCTGGAGATCCGGAAAAACTCTCGCTGCCGCACGCTTTTCCGAAATTACACGCACTCGAGCAGAACAACGGCGGACTGATTCGCGGAGGCATCGCCAAGATGCGAGCCGCACGAACCAGCAAAGGTTCCAAACCGCGTAAACGTATCATCTCATTTAAGAATGGCATGGCAGAGCTACCCGAGAAGCTCGCCGCCGCCCTCAGCGACTCCCTACACACTGCGGTATCCATCAGGTCTATCCGCAAATCTGAAGAGCAATGGACCGTCACATGGTCGAGCCCTGACGGCAGCACCATCGAAGATAGCTTTGATCGACTTATTTTGACGGTGCCTGCGCATCGCCTTTCCCACCTTCCGTTCGATCCGGCGCTGCAAGATGAACTTCGCCGCCTCCATGCAATTGATTATCCGCCCGTCTCAGTGCTCAGCCTCGGCTTTAAACGAGCCGACGTCGCGCACCCAATTGACGGCTTCGGCGCACTCGTGCCAGAATGTGAAGGTCGCAAGATTCTCGGAGTGCTGTTTCCCTCCAGCATCTTTGCGCAACGTGCGCCCGAGAGCGAAGTGCTACTCACCGTATTCGTCGGTGGCGAGCGCCAGCCTGAGTACGCCACTGCAGACATCAAAACACTGCAAAGAACCGTGCTACCTGAATTGGAACAGCTCCTCGGCATCACAGGTAAACCCACTTTCGTGCACCACAAGCACTGGGACAAAGCCATCCCGCAATACAAACTCGGCTACGCCGCTCAACTCGCAGACATCGAGCGCATCGAGCAAAATCACTCAGGCCTCCATTTGGCAGGCAACTATCGCACCGGAATCTCGGTAACCTGCTGTCTCGAAGCCGCGCTCAAACAATAGCCCCTCTCTTTTAGAATTCAGATACGTACCCATGCCCAACGCACAAAAAGACATCGCCAAGTTACGCGCCGAGATCGCCGAGCACGATCGCCTCTACTATAAAGATGCCACACCTAGCATCGACGATCAGGCCTATGACCGGATCAAAGCCGAACTCGCGACACTCGAAGCGGCGAACCCTCAATTTAATTTTGACGAATCGCCGACTCAATCCGTGGGAGACGACCGTCTCGAAGCCTTTGCAAGCTATACCCATCGTATGCCGATGCTCAGCCTCGATAACACCTATAATATGGAAGAGTTAATCGAGTTCGGACGTCGCCTAGAGAAGCGCTTCCCTGAGCAGGCTCTCAAATTCCTAGTTGAGACAAAAATCGACGGTGTTGCGGTCAGCCTCACCTACGAGCAAGGCAAATTCGTCCGCGCGGTCTCACGTGGCAATGGCACTGAGGGCGACGACATCACATCGAACGTGCGCCTGATCGCAGGCCTGCCCACTACAATTGAAAATGCGCCCGACCTGCTCGAAGTACGTGGCGAGATCTATATGCGCCACGAAGAATTCGAACGTATCAACGCGATCCGCGAAGCCGATGGCCAACAGCTCTACGCCAACCCGCGCAACCTTGCAGCAGGTACTATTAAGCTGCTCGATCCAGTCGAAGCACGTGCACGCAAACTGGACATGATCCTCTATGGCGTCGGCGCATGTGAGCCCGCCCGCTTCTTCAGCCATCAAGCCGAAATTCAAAAAAAGCTCAACGACTGGGGCTTCTCCGTATTAGAAAAGATCTGGCTGACCGAAGGGATCGAACAGGCCTGGGAGAGCATTAAAGAACTGGATTCATTGCGCCAAAATTTCACCTACCCCTCCGATGGTGCAGTCGTCAAGCTAGACGACTTTCGGCTACAGGACGAAGCAGGTTTCACCTCCAAAGCCCCACGCTGGGCAATCGCCTACAAGTTTGAAGCCGAACGCGCCGAAACCTTGCTCAAAGAAATCAGCCTCCAGATCGGACGCACTGGAGCAGTGACTCCCGTCGCAATTCTTCAACCAGTGCAACTGGCCGGCACCACGGTAGCCCGCGCGACATTACATAACGAAGACGAAATCCGCCGCAAAGACATCCGCCCTGGCGATCGCGTGCTCGTCCAAAAAGCGGGTGAAATCATCCCACAGATATTGAGCGTCAATAAAGACAAACGCCCGGCCGATAGCGTACCATTCGATTTCGCAGCACATCTCGAATCGCTAGGCATCATCGCCGAGCGCGACCCCACCGAAGCGGCCTGGCGTATCACTCGAAAAGACGACCCGATCCGCCAACAACGGGCTCTGCAGCACTTCGCCAGTCGCGCTTGTATGGACATTGAAAACCTCGGCACCGCCGTGATCGAGCAACTCGTCTCGCGCGGATTAGCCAAGACCCAAGCTGACCTCTACACGCTCAACACCGAGCAACTGCTCGGACTCGAGAAGTTTGCCGAAAAATCAGCCACCAACCTCATTGCCGCTCTCGAAATGAGTAAGACGCGCGCACTCTGGCAACTCATTCATGGCCTCGGCATCCCACACGTGGGCAAACAATCCGCCAAAGATCTCGAAGCACACTTCGAATCACTCGATGCCATCGCGAATGCAAACGAAGAGCAACTCGAAGAAGTCGACGGCGTGGGCTCAATTATGGCACAAAGCCTACACGCTTGGTTCACTGATCCAGACCACATTACACTGATAGATCGCCTGCGCACCCATGGGCTCAACTTTCAATCCGCACGCATCGAAATCGGCGATAGTGCGCTTGCAGGTAAAATCTTCGTCCTCACGGGCTCCCTGCCCAACCTAACTCGCAGCGAAGCCAGTAAAATGGTTGAACAGGTCGGCGGACGCACGAGCTCCAGTGTTAGTAAAAAGACCGACTACGTGATCGCTGGCGAAGCCAGTGGCTCAAAATATGCCAAGGCAATAAAACTCGAACTGAAAATACTCGATGAACGCGCATTTCAAGAACTTATCGATGCTAGCTGATCACAGAAAGCTGGGATTCGCTCGAGTCATTTAAACCATCCTAACATTCGTATCATTCAGATACTGCAGAAGGAGCCGTCATCGCCGCCAAAGGCTACAACCAAAAGGAAGCCAACGAGTGTGCTATTTCCCGACTCCGCGATCCAGCAGCTCATCTGTCATATCATGCAGCCGCTTGGTATCTTCCCAATCGCTGAGATAAGCCGTGAAAGCATGGATGAACTCAAATCGACGATCTGCCTTGAGTGCGGTCTCGTAAAGTGCGCCTAAGGACAGCGCAGAATTAAAATAGGCGGGATTCACACGCGCTAGGCGCAGCGCAATAATATTACGGCGAGCCGTGAGGATTGCGCGCAAGGTCTGATTATCGCGCTGCGTCCACAAGCCCATTAGATTTTCCAATTCACCACCCGAGGCGCGATAGGTATCGAAATTAGCCAACTCTGCAATCCACTTGCGCGACGCAGCCAGACTTTCGTAATGCTCAGTATCCTGAGATAAATACTCGATCATCTGGCGCTGCCACCATGCATCCAAAGTGCTTGATTCTTGATCGGCAGCGGTCGCTTGAATCGCCACTTCAAGTGCAACAGACACATCGCGACCTGCGACTGCTCGATCAAGTAATTCACCAACCTCAGATCGCTGCAAACCGTGCTGACGCAAGGCATACAGCACCCAATAGCCCTGCCGCGGAGACAATGCGCCCCCGCGGCCGACCCCCCATTCTAATGACAGCAGCGAAGTCACTTTTAACAATCCCGCCTGCCGCGCCTCTTGAATGTATTGCCCCTGCTGCGCTGCGCGTAAGCTCAAATAACTCTGCGAGCCGAGCGCTGACATCGCCCAATAACGAATGCGTTCACTCGCATCCGGACCGTAGTTAAAATTTGCATAATGCACAATGTAAGCCTCGGTCAGCGCGCGACACACCGTCTCTAATTTCAGTGCAGGCGCCCATCGAAAATCGAGACTAACCTGCCCCCTCGCCCCAATGGTTATTTGATAATCACCGTCCAGCTCGAACCGCTCTTCGGGCCGAAGCGCCACGAAAATGCACTGCGGGAATTCATGACTACCAGTCTCTAAATAACCCGTACAAATTTCGGCAACATGCTCCCCAAGCGTATTAACAAAGGATACAGAGCGATTGTCGGTGCCAACCACTTCGAAATAGCGACCCTCAACAAAGTCCAAGGGCTCGCTACGTTGCGCCAATCCAAAGCGAGGCAGCAAGCCGAGAACGAAACAGAGGAACAACTGAAAGCCAGAGCACGAGTCCATTAGCGAAGCTTCAAGCGCAATGAATCTGCCACAGATTTAAAGGATGCCGGAAGCAGCGAAGCTAAATATAGAACGCCTAAAAGGGCACCGACGAGTGCAAGCAAGACGGCAGAAACAGAAATACCAGCTAAGGTGGGGCCTTCTTCTTTAGAAGTTTTGGCAGCAGACATAATATTAAGGTGCTTGAAAGTTACTTTCCCGACTCAAGCGAGCGGTAACACAGGCTGGTCTGAGCCACGAGCAAAAGGAATCCAGCAAAAAAGGCAAAACCATAGAACGGCAGAGCAAATGCACAGATCCCAGCAAAAACAAGCACTGGCAGAATGAACTCAGCTGCCTGCATGTAACTCATCCGAGTAATTAACATCACATCCAATAAATCTCTGTAATTGGAACGCATCTGCAGGCGATACAGCGCGGCGCAAAATAGCACCGATGCGGCTAAAAAAACCGAAGCCATAAATACGTATGCCAACGCACCGAGCCCAAGCGCACAGAACCCGGCTGCTAAGCACATTCCGACCACGAAGGGCAACAACCAGTAGATCAACCACACGATTGCGAATTTCAACCCATCCGCAAACAAACCGGCCCAATCAGTCCATTCCGGTAGGCTAACCTGGCCCATGCGCCGCAACTGCACAGAAAAACGATACAAATAACCGAACGCAAAGAGGTTCACGATCGGAATAAAAGACAGCGCACTACCAATTAACAACTTACGACCACAATTAGGCTGACGAATCAAATGGGCGAAAACTTCTTCAAATATGGGCTTTTCCTTCATAGCTAAATTCAGTTATGGTAACGCAGTGAACCAAGCATTAAAAGAAAAATTGGCAACCTATCAAAAACGAATCGAACGCGGCGTCGAGCAACTGCTGCCGTCCGCATCGACTCGCCCCGAGCGGCTACACGCAGCCATGCGCTATTCGATGGAAGCTGGCGGCAAACGAATCCGTCCCGTACTGGTGATTGCAGCGAGTGAACTATTTCCCTCGCAAGCCGATCCACTCGCAGCGGCAGTCGCCATCGAGTGCTTACACACCTATACGCTGATCCATGACGATCTGCCCTCCATCGACGACAGTGATCTACGTCGTGGACGTCCCTCCTGCCATATACAGTTTAACGAAGCCACCGCGGTGCTGGCTGGCGATTCACTACTGACTTACGCCTTTCAGCTATTGGCCGGAAACTACGCCCAGCAACCGAGCCTCGCCACCGGTCTCATTCAAGACCTCGCTTCCGCCAGTAGCAGTGAACGCTTGATCGGAGGACAAATGGAAGACATCGACAATGAAGGTAAACCAATCGATGCCGAAACCCTGTGCTACATTCACGAAAACAAGACAGGTGCGCTACTGACTGCCGCATTAACGATGGGGCTGCGTTTTTGCTCCCCCACGGCGGAGCAGCTGCAGCAGATTGAAACGGTGGGTTACCACCTCGGGCTGACTTTCCAAATCGTCGATGATATACTGGACGCTACTTCAAATGCCGAAGAGCTCGGCAAACCAGTTGGCAACGACAGCGCCAACGACAAGAGCACTTACGTTGCACTGTATGGCATCGACGGTGCTCACAGCGAAGCAAAAAAACACACCGCCGCGGCCCTCGAAGCCGCCAAAGCACTGGGCGGCAACAACGCCTTCCTGCTCGACTTGATCGCCGACCTAGAACATCGGATCAACTAGTGGCAGGATTCACATCAGTCTATGGCTGAGCTGGGACAGATCACAACCCGATCCATTCGCCATCGATGCGAGCGCGTTTACACCACGACAGACTTAGCGGCGCCCAGCACTACTTAGCGTCCCTAAGGCCTAGCCACTAACAACTCACTCGATCGCGAGAATCTCGCCAAACTTAGCATTTGGTAGCGCAAAAGTATCACCGACTTTATAACCTCGTAAACGACTCGCCAATGGCGACTGCGCAGTAATTACTGTAACCTCGGTCTGATCCACTGAGATTATCTGGCCACCAGCCACACCAGCAAAGAAAAACACTTCTTCAGAGCCGTCGAAGTCGCATTTAAATAATGCCCCGAGCGAGACGTCAGTATTCGTCTTGAGCAAATCTTCGCGCTCGGACTGGAGTTCCTTAACCGCGTCGGCCCACTGCTTTGCTTGCCCAGCCTGACCAGCGGCTAAATAGGAAGCTTCCAGACCTTGCGTATCCCATTGAGATTCGGCGCGAGACTCCTCGCTGGTCGCGTATTCCGCGGCATCTTGCGAGGCTTTGACCGCATGCAATGCTTCCTGACGTAAAGTATCAATCAAAGTATTAAAAAATAAAGTCTTGTTCATAAGTTTAGCGAATAGTGTAGTTAACTGAAACATGAGTTTCAAATTAAATAATTAGAGGTAGAGCGGGATACCCAGTTCGGAGTGATGAAATGCGGGAAATAGCCCAAATCCGCTTGTTAAGTTCTTTGTATAACAAACAGTGAGTATGTAAAAAGACCGGTAACTAACGTATAAAGAAAAATCTATTCATCCGAATTTACTCGATCTTCCGCTTGATCCTAGCTTCGAAGTGCGCACAGTTTGTCCCGATTATGAACGCACTCACATCTAAACGCACCACCGAGTACCAACCTTGGCTCTTTGCTTTCAGTGTCTTCGCACTTTGCTGGATCACACCGCTGCTATTTGCAGGCGGCTTTACGACCAGTATTCGTGCGGGCATGGCCTTTTTAGACTGGCCGCTTTCAAATGGTTCCCTGAACCCGCAAGATTGGACCATCCAATCGGATATGCTCGCAGAGCACAGTCACCGCTTGCTCGGCATGATCATCGGTTTTTTATCGCTCTGCCTGCTGTTGGTAATATGGCTACGGGAAGAACGTACATGGATGCGCCAACTCGCCCGCGTGTTGGTGCTCGTTGTCATATTGCAAGGAGTTTTAGGGGGAGCCCGCGTGCGCTTCGATGCCCTTAACACAATGGCGGAGCACAATCTGGTAGCTCAAAGCTTCGCAGTGATCCACGCCTGTGGCGCCATGGTCGTGCTCGGAATTCTCGTCGCACTGACATTGGGAACTTCGAGGCGTTGGATCGAGGATCAGAGCGGATTTTCCCGCCCCGTACCATGCTCACTTAAACGCTGGGGAATCGCCAGCACCGTCGTACTCTTTCTACAAATTTTGATCGGAGCAATCATGCGCCAAGCCGAAGCGGGTCTAGCGATCGCCCAATTTCCGATGGCCCGCCCGGGGAGTTTATTACCTGGCTATTGGAATTTCGATGTAAGCATCCACTTTGCTCATCGTGTTGGTGCCGTTATCGTGACGCTTTTTCTACTCATTTATTTAAGTAAGCTGTGGGCAAACCCGAATACTCGGAAGGCGCTAATCGTGGGAATTCTGATTGTGGTAGGCCTTCTCTTTGTGCAGGTTTATCTTGGTGCTCTTACCATCTGGTCAGTAAGGAATCCTTATGTCGCAACGATTCACCATCTCGTCGGTGCTTTTCTACTTGCCAGCACGTGGGGCTTAACTTTTCTAGCTCATCGCTCCGTGGTTTCGAAGCCTGCTGTCTAGCTGGCTTCGATTCACACACAAACACACCACTCTATCGCTGACGTACCAGTTGAGTCACCTAACTACAGAATCCTCTCCTATCGCCGTTGCTGCAAAGTCGGAGATTTCGTTGCGCGACCGCGCCGATGACTTCTACGAGCTGACCAAACCGCGCTTGAGCTTCATGTCAGTGGTCACCGCAGTCGCTGGCTATTTATCAGCTGATCCGACACGGGACTTTAGTGTACTGTTCAGTTTGCTCGTCGGCACTTCGTTGGCGGCCGGTGGCGCAGCGGTACTCAATCAGTGGCTGGAACGTGAAGCCGACGCCAAAATGGTGCGCACCAAGGATCGTGCGATTCCAGCCGGACGTATCGCACCGATGCACGCATTTATTTACGGGATGGGGCTGAGTATTCTCGGCTGCTTACTACTCTACAAAGGGGCAAATCTACTGGCTGGTACATTGACTGCAGCGACGATCGCTGCGTATGTGTTACTCTATACACCACTTAAGCGCTTCACGACTTGGAACACTTTAGTTGGAGCGATCCCTGGCGCACTGCCGCCACTGATTGGATGGGCTGCCGCTGAAGGTCAGATCACCACGCTCGGTTGGATCTTATTTGCAATTTTGTTTCTGTGGCAGATGCCACACTTTTTCGCGATCGCATGGACCCACCGCAAAGACTATGCGCAGGGTGGCTTTGTTATGCTCTCAAATGCTGACAGCACTGGCCAGAAAGTTGCGGTGCAATCCTTGGTATTTTGTTTGGCACTGATCGTCAGCACCTTGCTGCCAGTGCTATTGGGCTACGCGACATGGATTTATGGAGCCATCGCGATTACCGCGGGCATTTATTATCTGCGCCCAGCGATCGCATTCCTCGACGTGGATCAACGCGACGCAGCCGCACGCAAACTGTTCTTTGCCTCGATCTTTTACTTGCCCGCCCTACTCCTGCCTTTGGTGCTCGATCTCTGGTTACTCTAAGCGTTTCTAGAGCAATGGCGAATCGCTAATAAAAATGTCTTTTACAGAAACACTTCCGACAGTCAACGCGCTGCTAAATGGCTGCGCAACGCTGCTGCTGACTGCAGGGTTCATCTGCATCAAGACCGGCCGCGAAAAGGCACACCGCGCTTGCATGGTTAGCGCGTTCAGCGTCTCCATCGTTTTTCTAGTATTTTATGTGTTACACAAATACCTCGTGCAAGGCGTACATACGCCCTTTGGCGGCGAAGGCGCGTGGCGCACGTTTTACTATATTATGCTAGTGACGCACATTATATTGGCCATCGCAATCGTGCCACTAGTGCTCACTACGCTGACGCTCGCAATCAAAGGTAAACGCGAGAAACATCGTGCTTGGGCCCGCTGGACCTTCCCGATTTGGTATTACGTTTCCGTGACTGGTGTGCTGGTCTATTACTTTCTCTACCAATGGTTTCAGGCAACTGCCTAATTATCTGATCTAATAGCCACCAACAGGGTTTCTGATTGATTACAATATACGAAGATTATCTTGTCAGCCGCCATTCTCGCCTCTATCTAATTTCCTTTGATTTTTCAATGTATCACACTCTCGTTTTTTCTTCCAACTTATTGACCACTCACTAACTGTGAAGCACTCATTCCGCGGCCTCATCGCACTCGTATCCTCGCTCATCGCAATCGCCTTCTTGGCTGGTTGCGACACGAACACCCGTATGTCAACATTTGACACCAAGGGCCCGATTGCAGAAGCACAACTTGACCTCTTCATGGTAACGATCTGGGTGAGTCTATTCATCTTTGTGCTGGTTGGCTCGGTTTACATCGTCGCCATGTTCAAGTTCCGTGAGCGCAAGAATGACGATCGCCCACTACCCGTCCAAAGCCACGGCAACCCGCTGATCGAAATCGGCCTGATTGGCGCATCGATCCTGCTCCTAGTAATAATCGCGGTGCCGACACTGCGTGCGATCTGGTATACTCACGACTTCCCCGTGACTGAAGAAAGCAAACTCGGTGCTTGGTATCAAGGCGAAGGCCTCAGCGCAGCCGAAGAAGACAAGCCATTAACCATCCGTGTCGAAGGTTACCAATGGTGGTGGGGCTTTGCTTACCCGCAACTCGGAATCACTTCAGCCAACGAGCTAATCATCCCAGCAGGTAAAGCGATTCGCCTAGAACTGCGCTCCAAAGATGTCATTCACTCATTCTGGCTTCCGCGAATCGCTGGTAAGGTCGATCTCATTCCTGGACGATCAAATGGAATGTGGATTCAAGCGGGCGACAGTATTGAAGACTGGCAGGAAAAATCAGGTGCCACTGGTTCTGACGAAGAACTCCGCGCCGCCTACGCACGCTACCTGCAAGAGGAGATTCACAATTACTACTATGGTCAGTGCGCTGAATATTGTGGAGATTCGCATGCACGCATGCTGTTCCGAGCGTCCGTAGTCAGTGACGACGACTTTGCCTCATGGGTCTCTGAAATCAAAACCGGTCACCAAGCTCCAGACGACATGGCTTGGGAAGACTGGTATGCAGCCAACGATGAGTCTCCGGAAAAACTCACTGGCGATATCAACGAAGGCCTTCAGCTCTTCATGTCTCGCGGCAAATGCGCAACTTGCCACGCAGTCAACGGCAACCCTCGCGCAGTAGGCGTCGCAGGACCAAACCTGACTAAGGTTGCCTCTCGCCTGTCCGTTGCAGCAGGTTGGCTCAACCATCGTGCCGAAGACGGCTCGGTGGACATCGAACAACAGTACGCGAATTTCTTTAAGTGGATCAAAGAGCCCAACACCGTCAAACCTGGTAACCTCATGTGGAAAGCCAACGGCGGTGGTATCGGTGAACTCGAAGAGCTGCTTACTGACGACGAAATTCACAAAATCTCCCTTTACCTGCAAACCCTCAAGTAGACTACTACCATGAGCAGCTCGCTAACAGAACCCACCGCACCCGCAACGCACGATCACGCGCTCAAACCCGAGAAAAGTAATCTCGGCCTGATGCGACCTGACCACAGTAAAAGCGTCATTATCGACTGGCTTACGACTGTAGATCATAAAAAAATCGGCATCATGTATGGTGCGATGGCGTTATTCTTTCTCCTCGTAGGCGGCCTTGAAGCCTTGATCATTCGCGCCCAACTAATCGTGCCGGAAAATGACCTCGTCTCCGCCGAGCGCTACAATCAGCTGTTCACAATGCACGGCACCACGATGATTTTCCTCGCGATCATGCCACTCAATGCCGCGTTCTTCAATTTCCTCGTGCCACTACAAATCGGCGCACGCGACGTGGCCTTCCCACGGATTAATAGCTTCAGCCTGTGGGCATTCGTTGCGGGCGCGTTGGTATTGAATTTCAGTTGGTTAATGCAAGCGTTTAGCGAGCTCGGGTGGTTCACAGCGTCTGGCCCGACTGCTGGTATGACCGATTTCGTCCCTGGCATGGGTTGGTTCGGCTATGCGCCCTTAACCGAGCGCCAATTTACGGGTGTTGGCACCGACTTCTGGATCATGGGTCTGCAGATTCTAGGTATCGCATCTTTAAGTGCCGCGATGAATTTCATCGCAACCATCATCAATATGCGTGCCCCAGGTATGAAGATGATGCGCCTGCCGGTATTCACTTGGATGACACTGATCGTATCCCTGCTGATCGTTTTCGCATTCCCGGCAATCACCATTGCCCTGGGACAGCTCATGTTTGACCGAGTGTTCGACACCAGCTTCTTCCAAGTGGCACAAGGTGGCCAACCGATTCTGTGGCAGCACTTGTTCTGGATTTTCGGCCATCCGGAAGTTTACATCCTGGTGCTCCCAGCAATGGGAATCGTCTCCGAGGTGCTCCCCACTTTCTCGAAGAAGCCATTATTTGGTTACTCGATCGTGGTATTCTCTGGCGCAGTGATTGGTTTCCTCGGGTTCGCTGTTTGGTCACACCACATGTTCACCACTGGTTTGGGCAAGGTTGCAACAGCAGCCTTCTCGCTACTGACCATGGCCATCGCCGTGCCCACTGGTGTTAAAATCTTTAACTGGATCGGCACACTCTGGGGTGGTCGTGTACGCTTCGACGCACCGATGATTTTCAGTGTCGGCTTCATCTGGATGTTCATGATGGGCGGATTCTCCGGGATCATGCACTCCGCTGCACCGGCGGACGCACAACAACAAGATAGTTACTTCGTGATCGCCCACTTCCACTACGTGGCAATTGGTGGCATCTTGCTCGCCTCCATCAGTGGTCTTTATTTCTGGCTACCGAAGATCCTCGGGAAAATGTGGGCAGGTAAGCTCAGCACCTGGGTCGCGATCTTATCGACGGTCGGCCTGAACGTGACTTTCTTCCCGATGCACTTCCTCGGATTGATCGGCATGCCACGCCGCACACACACTTACCTCTCCGGCTTCGGTTGGGATAGTTACAACATGGTCTGCAGTATCGGCGCATTTATCCTCGGCTTCTCGATCTTGCTGTTCGTGATCGATATCATTCTCCTCATGACCAAGGGCAAACCTGCGGGTAACGACCCATGGGATGCGCGCACGCTCGAGTGGGCAACCACCTCGCCGCCGCGCAGCTACAATTTCGCACGCACACCAATCATTCCAGCACGTGATGCACTTTGGGAGCACAAGCACGGCGCAGAAAACCGTAAAATTACCTTTGTAGATGAAGGCAGCCACGGCATTCATATGCCAAGCCAATCCTGGATGCCATTCGTCGCATCCTTCGGCTTTATCCCTCTCGGCTTGGGGCTATGCCTGATGCAAGCTGGTGTAGCATACATGGGCTACGTGACCATCAGCGGTCTTGTCATCATAACACTAGGTGCAACTCTCTGGGCAATCGAAGGCCCAGGCGGCTACCACATTCACCCCAAGGAAGACGAAATCTAAGCCCTCGCTCTTCAGTTTTTCACAGCATTTAAGTTTAATAAAATAATGAGCGACGACGCCCACAACAACGACAGCCATCACAATTTGATGGTCGACAACAAGAAGCTCTTCATGTGGCTGTTTCTTGGTTCCGACTGCATGTTCTTTGGCACCATGATCTCGACGCACCTGATATATCGTAAGCTATATCCAGAGTCGTTTGATCCAACTAGCCTCTTCAGTTTGGAGCTCACCTCTTTCTCGACCTTCATTTTGCTAATGAGTTCGTTCCTGATGGCACTCGCAGTGTCTGCGATGCACAAAAGCGACATTAAGTCATTCCGCCGCAATACGCTCGGCGTGATCTTCTTCGGACTGATCTTCCTTGCCTGTCAGGTATACGAATTCACTGAATTCGTTCACGAGGGCCTGACCCTAAAGAGCGGCACTTTCGGCTCTACCTTCTTCATGCTGACCGGTACTCACGGGGTACACGTGGCGATCGGACTATTTTGGCTGACCTGCATGTATTTTTATTCCTTCACCGGTAAGATGGACCCTCACGAAAGTGCCATCGATGTTGAAGTTGCTGGCCTTTACTGGCACTTTGTGGATATCGTCTGGATCATTATCTTCACTGTAATCTATCTGATCGAATTCATTAAATAAGGACGCCCATCATGCCTGACACGCTTTCTACATCTAATGCTGACCACAGCGGCGAAGAACAAAAGTACCACGCCTTTATTAATTTGGCACTGGTCTTAGCAGCTATTACTGGCATCGAATTGGTGCTCGTTTACCTGCCGATCAATGGCACTTTTATCTTCGCTACGCTCGTTTCTCTCTCGCTGTTTAAATTTTTCAGCGTGATCGCATGGTTTATGCACCTTCTTTACGACAAACTGATTCTGACTTTGGCATTTGTCACTGGTCTAGCGATCGCATCTGGCACGGTTGTCGCGCTGATGTTCATTATGGATCGTGGATTTGTCGACTTTGAGGCCATCTCTGCATTCTAGATTTAAACCAGAGTTGAGCTTCTAAGGACGACAGGAATATGTCGTCCTTTTTTTCTGCCATTCACTCAATCTAAGAATTCTTAGCGATTGAGTCGCAAATTCAAATACCGAAACAGACTCCGAACTCATGCAACTCCACTGGCACACCGAACCTCTGCTCCTGATCACACTCTTGATGATCGGCTGGCTCTACGCGCTCGGCGTTGGGCCACTGCGAGAACGGATTGCACCTGGTACTGAATTTCCCCGCGGCCAAACGACCTTGTTCTACCTCGGCTTAACCATCGCGTATCTGGCGGTCGGTTCGCCGCTCGACCAGATTGGCGAACAGTTCCTGTTTTGCGCGCACATGATACAGCACATGCTGTTGATTTACTTCTGCCCAGTGCTGTTTATTTTCGGTACGCCCAGATGGTTGATCGATTGGCTACTCAAGCCGGAGTGGTTGCGCAAAACCATGGATCTGCTCACCCACCCAGCCTGCGGCGGCCTGCTTTTCACTTTCGTCTACACTGCATGGCACATTCCCGCACTCTACGAAGCGGCACTGCACGACAAACGTATTCACATCCTTGAGCATTGGACGATGTTTTCTCTCGGTATACTCATGCTTTGGCCCTACTTGACCCTGTCGAAACGGGTCCCTCGCCGTGGCTATGGCGTTCGAATGCTGGCGATCTTCCTACTCATGGTCGGTCAACTGCCAGTGTTTGCCTTCCTTACCTTCGCTGGTGAAGCAATTTACCCGACTTACGCCTGGGCGCCGCGCATCATCAACCTCGACCCACTGAATGATCAAATTCTGGGCGGTATCATAATGAAGGTGGTAAATATGGGATTTTCACTTACAATCCTTGCAATATCCTTCTACTTTTGGGCGAAAAGTGAAGAACAGGACGACCCTACCACTACACAAGCGACCACTAGAAACCCACAAAGATCTAATTAGGAATGACTTGGGAAATATTATTTGTTTTTTCGCTGCTGATCTTCGCGATAACGAGTTTCATTTGGGAACGCATCTCGGCGGATCTCACAGCGATCACTGTATTTGGCGTGCTGATTTTTGTCAGCATGATCAGCAAGAGCCCAGAACTCCCGACACTCGAAAACCTGCTAGGCGTCTTTGGTAATTCCGCCCCCTTGACGATTGCCGCGATGTTTATCGTCAGTGGATGCCTTGAACGTACTGGCGCGATTGACCTGATCACTGGCTATTTAAGGCGAATGGTCAAACTGCCTTACAGGAGTTTCATCTTCATCATGGTCATCGGTGTGGCCGCAGTCTCAGCATTTATCAATAACACGCCGGTCGTAATTGTCTTGATGCCCGTCGTGCTGACGCTCTCCCGAGAAATGGGCATCGCGTCCTCAAAACTACTGATCCCGCTATCCTACGCATCAATCTTTGGTGGTACCTGCACCCTGCTTGGCACCAGTACCAACTTGCTTGCCAGCGGCATCTTAGTCGAATCTGGTCATGCACCGATTGGTATGTTCGAGCTCGCAGCAGTCGGCCTACCAATCCTAGCATTTGGCTCGCTCTACCTTGTTCTATTTGGCGACAAACTACTCCCCCACCGCGAGACTCTGACATCCATCCTCAGCGATGAAGAGCGCAAAGAGTTTATGACCGAAGCCTTCGTGCGCGCTGGATCCGAACTTAAAGGCCAGACCGCACTCGAAAGCGGCATGCTCAAAGAGCGCGGAATTCGCCTACTCGAAATTGTGCGCCAAGGGGTGGCCATCGCAGGCGATCCGAGACAAACAAAACTCGAAGTTGGTGATCGTCTGGTGCTAGCCTGCCGCCCATCTGGAGTTGCCGAAGCACATTCGATCAAAGGGATCGCCTTGCACAGCGAAATATCCGCCGGACTAGAAACGATCGCGACGGATGAAGGTGCCCTTGTCGAAGGTGTGGTCGGCCCACACGCAACCATCCTCGGTAAAACGCTCGGCGAGATCAACTTCCGCCAACGCTTCCGTATAGTCGTGGTCGCCGTACACCGCAAAGGGCACAATCAGCGCGACCGACTCGACAGCTTACGCCTACAGCCCGGTGACACTCTGCTGATGATGGGCTCGACCAAGGCAATCAACTCGCTCTCCTCTAGCGAAGAGATTATCCTGCTGGATCGGCCACGAGTGCCAGCTCGCAGTATCCGCGCGAAAATGCCAATCGCCATCGGAATCACCATCGCAATAGTCACACTCGCCACGCTTAACATCGTGCCCATCGTCGCCGCCGTCACACTAGGCGTGGCAATTTTGATGCTGACTGGCTGCATGAAACCGAAAGATGCCTATTCTTCGGTCGAGTGGAGTCTTTTGATGATTATTTTCGGTATGCTCGCGCTCGGACAAGCGATGGACTCAACTGGAGCTAGCCTGTTGATCGCCGAGAATATGATTGGTGTGGTGCAAAATTTTGCCCCCGAACACCTGCAAAGCGTCATGATGCTCGCATTCATCTACATCATTACATCGACCTTCACTGAATTTCTCTCAAACAACGCTGCCGTCGCCCTGATGGTACCCATCGCGCTTAGCATCGCAACGACGCTCGGCATCGACCCTCGTCCACTCGTGGTCGGCGCATGTATCGCCGCCTCTGCGAGCTTCGCGACACCCATTGGCTACCAAACCAATACCTACGTGTATGGTGTCGGTGGCTACAAGTTCTTCGACTTCACCAAGGTCGGCTTACCGTTGAATATCATCTGCTTCACCGTCACAGTATTCGTCGTGCCGATGTTCTGGAGTTTTTAAAATCGCGCAGCCATTTATACTGTCAAAGTTTTGAAGCTTAAAGGTGCGAATATTATCACCTTGATACTTTCATACCTTCGAAACTTCTCGGTGGATCTAATTCAGATAAACTGAACTAGATATAATACATCGAGCTGCTATCCTCCACAACGAAGGCTTCGAGCGTGTAACTGCTGATCTTTTTCTCGAATTCAACGCCGATATCGCCCCAAATACTGGCGACGCGTTCACCAGAATGCCCTTTGTCGTCGAATGTGCGCTCAAGGAGCTCACTATCCACCGCCGTAACGATCTCATTCAATCGGATTCGCTCAGGCGCACGTGCTAGCGCATAGCCGCCCTGCTTGCCGCGCTTACTGACAATCAACCCCGCATTGCGCAGCTCATTCAAAATCTGCACTAGATAGTTGGCCGGAATTTTTTCCGCCTCAGCCAATTCATCGATATGGGCCAATTTATCTTGGCCATGAGTGCGGGCTAACTGCGCCAGGACACGGCAGGCATATTCAAGCTTATGGGAGAGTTTCACAGCACTTAAGTTAGGCTCTTGACTCAAGAAGTAAACTTGAATCTCAGCCCGCTCGACAACGCAGCCCAAAGAAAACCACAAGACTCTGCTATACAGAGAGATAGGACGCATCAAAAAAAACTACCTAAAAGTCACTTTTTAGTGGTCAGAGGCTCGGTTCGCAGGCATAAATAAATGCTTATGTCAGAACAAGAAAAGCCTGAAGATTTACAGCCTCAAAAGCCTCGAAAAGATGTCGCCAACGACGCCCCTAAGGACGTCTATGACTCTTCCAAAATTCAGAAGCTTGAGGGACTAGAAGGCGTCCGTAAACGCCCCGATATGTATATCGGCGACACCAACGAACGTGGTCTCCACCACTGTGTTTTTGAAATCGTCGATAACTCGATTGATGAAGCCCTCGCCGGTTACTGCTCGCAGATCACCGTCAGCATCCACAATGACGGTTCCTGCTCCGTCGAGGACGACGGTCGCGGCATCCCAGTCGACATTCACCCGAAGTATAACATCCCCTCCCTTGAGCTGGTGATGACCAACCTGCACGCGGGTGGTAAATTCGGCAAAGGCGCCTACCAAGTATCCGGCGGTCTCCACGGTGTCGGCGCGAAGTGCGTCAATGCGGTCTCCGAATGGTTCGAGGTCGAAGTGCGTCGCGATGGCAAGGTTCACAAGATGGAATTCTCGCGCGGCAAGACGACCGAGAAGATGAAAATCATCGGCGATACCAAGCGTAACGGTACACGGATCGCATTTTCCCCCGATCCAGAAATTTTCGAGACCACGCGTGACTTCAAAGCCGAACTACTCGGCAAGCGCCTGCGTGAGCTCGCTTTCCTCAACCCTGGCATTCACATCACCTTCATTGATGAACGCATCAACAAGACCACGGCATTCATTTTCAAGGATGGTATTTCCGAATACGTCAAGTTCCTCAATGAGAACAAAAACGTCGTCCACGAAGACCCAATCAGCTTTCACGGCGAGGCGCCAACGCCTAATCCCGACCTCGACGCCAATATCGTCGTCGATATCGCGCTGCAATATAACGACAGCTACAGCGACCAGATTTACGCCTACGCCAACTCGATTCACAATATCGAAGGTGGCACGCACTTATCAGGATTCCGTACTGCGCTGACCCGCGTGATCAACTCTTACGCAAAGCAGAACAATCTGATTAAGGAGAAAGATCCAAGCCTCAGCGGCGACGACACTCGTGAAGGTTTGACTGCGATTGTTTCGGTTAAAGTGCCAGAACCACGCTTTGAAGGCCAAACCAAGACTAAGCTCTCCAATGGCGAAGTCGATGGCATCGTTCAGAAGATCACTGGTGAGCAACTCAAGTATTACTTCGAGACTAACCCACAGGTCGCCAAAGCGCTGATCGAAAAGTCACTCCACGCAGCACGCGCTCGTGAAGCAGCTCGCAAGGCGCGCGAAACGGTCCGTAAAGGCGCGCTTTCTGGTGGCGGCCTGCCAGGTAAACTCGCCGATTGTTCATCCAAGGACCCAGCTAACTCCGAGATCTATATTGTTGAAGGTGACTCAGCAGGTGGTTCCGCAAAGCAAGGTCGCGATCGTGCAACACAAGCGATTCTGCCAATTCGCGGTAAGCTACTCAATGTTGAGAAAGCTCGCCTCGATAAGGTGCTTAACAATAACGAAATCCGTAGCCTCATCACCGCAATGGGCACTGGTATTGGTGATCACGAAGGCCCTGGCTCATTCGATGCATCGAAAGCTCGTTACCACAAAATCATCTTAATGACTGATGCGGACGTCGACGGAGCGCACATTCTCACCCTCCTCCTCACCTTCATCTTCCGCCAAATGCGCGGTCTGATTGAATCGGGATACGTTTACATCGCGCAACCGCCGCTCTACAAAATTAAGCGCAAACGCCGCGAACAATACATCGACAACGATGCACAGCTCAACCGCATCCTGCTCGAACTCGGCACTGAGGATGTTAATCTCATCCGTGTGCGCGATCAAAAGGATCTCGACAGCGAGACGATCGAACAAATCGTCCAGATCCTGTCACGTATGGAAGTGGTTGGGCGCGGCGTGACTCGCTACGGTTGTGACTTTGCGACGTACCTCGATCAGCATCATAAAGAGAGTCAAGAGCTACCGCGCTACATCGCTCGCATCCGCACAGGTAACGTCGAAGAGTTCCGCTACCTGCGCAACGACGACGAGCGCTCAGCCTTCCACCAAGAGTTCGGCCTAGCCGATGCCGACGAAAGCGACACCATCAATCGCGAAGTTGAGAACGACGCTGGCGTCACTGTCCAGCAACGAGTGTCACTTCACGAGATCTACGAATCCACGGAAATGACCAAGCTGCTACGCAAACTTGCAGATGCCGGCATGGACGTAAACACATTCAGCAAGAGCGATGAAGCACGCTACCAGCTGATCGAAAACAAGGGCGATGAGAAGAAGGAAAATATCATTGAACTGAACTCCATCATCGAGCTGATCGAAAACATCCGCGTCATCGGTCGCCGCGGCCTCAGTATCCAACGATACAAAGGCCTCGGGGAAATGAACCCGAAGCAGCTCTTCGAAACCACAATGGATCCGAAGACACGAAACCTGCTCAAGGTAAGCATCGCCGACGCCGCAGTCGCCGATGGCATCTTCTCCATGCTGATGGGTGAAGACGTCCCCTCCCGCCGTGCCTTTATCGAAGATAACGCACTAAACGTCTCTTACTTAGACGTCTAATGCATTCAGAGCGCGAAGGTATTAAAGTCACCCAGTAGAAAGTATTTAATACAAATAGCTTCCTTAGGCTTCAGACCTTCCCACTTTTCCACATTCCAACTTTTCCACTTCTAAGATCATGTCCGAAGAAATCCCACCAGAATTACCACCAGAAATCCCAAACGATGCAGATCGCGCGGAAGTCACATCGATCATCGATATTATGCAGACCGCATACATCGATTACTCGATGTCCGTTATCGTTAGTCGTGCCCTGCCCGACGCACGTGACGGTTTTAAACCTGTGCAGCGCCGCATCCTCTACGCGATGCTCCGTGAAGGCCTCCTCCACAATCGTAACTTCGATAAGTGCGCCGGTGTCGTCGGAGAAGTCCTAAAAAACTACCACCCTCACGGTGATAGCTCAGTTTACGACACGCTCGTCCGACTTGCTCAAAACTGGGTCATGCGCTATCCACTGATCAAGCCACAAGGTAACTTTGGTTCCATTGATGGTGATCCCCCTGCTGCGTATCGTTATACTGAGTGTAAGCTCGAAGCGATCGCCGAAGAGATGCTCAAGAACATCGACGAAGATACCGTCGATTTCGTGCCCAACTATAAGGAGAGTACTACAGAGCCATCCGTCCTGCCAGCAGCCTTGCCTAATCTATTGATGAATGGCTCCACGGGTATTGCGGTGGGCATGACCACCAATATTCCACCGCACAATTTGAGCGAAGTTATCGATGCCGCATGTGCCATCATCGATAATCCAAACATCAGCTTAGATGACCTGATCGACATCATCCCAGGCCCTGACTTCCCAGGTGGTGGATTTGTGCATGGCACTGCCGGCATCCAGAGTTACCTGCGCACTGGCCGTGGCATCGTCCGCACACGTGGTATCGCAGAAGTCGTCGAAACTAAGGGGCAGGAAGAGATCATTATCTCCGCCATCCCTTACAATGTGAATCGCGCGACACTCGTCATGCGTATCGCGGAGTTAATTACCGACAAGTCGATCGACGGCATCTCTGATTTGCGCGATGAGTCCACCGAGACCACACGTATTGTTATCGAACTAAAACGTGGTGCGATCCCACGCGTCATCATCAATCAACTTTACAAGAGCACCGCTCTTGAAAGCTCTTTCGGTGTCATCCTCCTCGCGCTCGACAACCGTCGCCCGAAACAGATGAACATCAAGGAAATGATCGGCTGTTACATCGATCACCGACGCGAAGTCATCTACCGGCGCACACAGTTCAAACTGCGTAAAGCAGAAGCACGTGCCCACATTCTCGAAGGCTTCCGTATCGCCCTCGATAATCTCGACGACTTCGTGAAGATCATCCGCGCGTCGAAAAACCGCGACGAAGCGAAGAAGAACTTGATGGCCACGTATGACATCTCGGAATTGCAGACCAACGCGATTCTTGAACTGCGCCTCTACCAGCTCACTGGCCTCGAACGCGGCAAGATCGAAGAAGAGTATGCAGCCCTCATGGAGCTGATCACATACCTCCGCGACATCGTCGATAACGAACATCGCTTGCTCGAAGTCATCAAGGAAGAGCTAGGCGAAATGCGCGAGAAATATGGTAACCCACGCCGCTCCGAAATCCTCGCAGTCGATGGCGACCTCAGCATGGAAGACATCATTCCAAACGAAGGCTGCATGATCACCATCACTCATAAGGGCTTCATGAAGCGCACGTCGCTCGACGAATACCGTTCGCAGAAACGCGGCGGCAAGGGTGTGATCGGCTCAGGCCAATACGAAGAAGACTTTGTTGAGCACCTGTTCACCGCAAGCACACACGACAACATTATGTTCTTCATGAACAGTGGCCGTGTGTATGTTGAAAAGGTCTACAACCTTCCAGAAGGCTCACGTATCGCCAAGGGACGCGCACTCGCCAATATCCTCGAGCTTCAAAAGGGTGAGAAGATTGCTGCGATGATTTGCGTCGATGGTTTTGAAGAATCTGAGCAGCGCATCGTTCTCGCCACCGAAAAAGGTGTCACCAAGAAGACCATGCTCTCCGACTACCGCAACCACCGTAAGGGCGGCCTGATCGGCATCAACATCGACGAAGGCGACAACCTCATCGGCGCACGCCTCACCAATGGCAGCGACGACATCGTGCTCGTCACCAGTAACGCACAATCCATTCGCTTCCCGGAAACGGATCTTCGCGATCAAGGACGTGCAACTCGTGGTGTCCGCGGTATCAAGCTCAAGACTGAGAAAGACAAGCTCGTCGCCATCGAGATCGTCACTGCAGGCGCCAAGCTCCTCATCGCAGGTGCCAACGGCCTCGGCAAGCGCACTGACTTCTCCGACTACCGCGTTCAATCCCGCGGTGGCTCCGGTATCATCGCAATCAAGTCTGACAAGGTTGTCGGCGCTCTCAGCGTCACCGACGAAGACGAGATCATGATGTTCACCAAAAAGGGCCAAGCCGTCCGCAGCCCGATCGACACCGTTCGTATCACCGGTCGTGCCGCAAGCGGCGTGAAGCTCGTCAACCTAGCAGCCCGAGATGCCCTAATCGGCATCTCCAAGGTAGTCGCCTCTGACGAAGAGGAATCGGGCGAAGTCGAAGTCATCGAAGCTGAAACATCCACAGAAGGCTTAGCCGCCGAAGCAACCACGCCAGACGGCGACGCAACCGAAGCGTAGCTTGTACTCGATCATTGTTTAACAAAAGCCGCTACAGTTGCTGTAGCGGCTTTTTTCGGGCGTCTTTCTAATCGCATGGGACAACGCAAGATGAGCGAACCGCTCTTAAAGCGTCGACTAATCAACTGGTAACGTACCGACAAAACACCCGCCTCATCTAAGTCCTCCATTCCCCCTCGGACAGATACGCGCGCAGCAGGCTGCCACAACAAATCGGGTCGAGTAACAAGCGCTAATGCGCCTTATGCGATGCGGATCGATCGACCTTTTCGGTACAAAATTACCAGCAGGGTACAAGTCTGCTACAAAAGAACCGCCAAGAATGCCTCTGTCAGTCCCCACGTTCACGATTCGACGCTAATCGATATCAGCGGCCGCGGCGAATCTCAGATCCCTTGAACTGCACGCGCACCCGATATACGGTCTTGATGCGGGTCCTGATTTTGAAAGTTTTGGGATCGATCGAATCAGGTACTTCATCGCGATGGATATCAATGATGGCATGATAACCACGCTCAGAGAAAATATCGATGAGCATGGTCAGCGCATCCGCATCGCCAAAGGTCGTATCTTCGGTATTGACGACAGCCATACCAGAAATCGCGTGGCGCTGAATGATCGGCATAAAAACACGATTAATCGTGTTCACTACTTTGGAAAACAACTCGCTTTGGCGTTGTTCGTAAGTATCGAGGCGATCGACCAAGTCCTGTCGAGCATGTGCCGATATTGCACTGGCAATGGGGATCGACGAAAGGCGGTCGTAAGTGGCTTCGTCAAGTTCAAGAGAGCCTTGATAGCGCAGCTCTTTATCAATCCGTGCACGCACTTCATCGAGCGTACCATGTGCATTAATGAAGTGATAGAAGAATATCGCTCGAAGGTCTTTGAGTGCCCCGTAGGTTTTTTCCTTAAAAGTGCGGTAACGATCGAGCGCGGCAACTGGATCGAGGTCCGTCGTACGCATTTCCATGAGTTGGCCATCACCAGACTCACGCACTTCCTCGTTATGGATGCGTGCCTGTTCGCCACGATAGAGCTGGCGCCGAACGCTCTCCTTCTCATCGACGAAGAGCACCACAATGTGGAAGTGCGGTTTCTTTAAATACTCGGCAAAAAGCGTATCTGCATACTTATTACGTAAGCCGACTAGCTTATTAAACAGCAACTTGACACACTCCACCTGCACTTTGGTGCGAGGAAAGCCGTCCACGACAGCACCCGTCTGAAAGATCGGATCTAGTAGCTTACGTAAAATAATTTCGATCACTTCGCGGTCGCCCACAAGCATACCAGCATCGATCATCTGTCTCGCTTCCGGGCTCTCCAACAATGAGCTGACAACCACTGGCGGAGCACTCAAATCGCGAAACTTCATGATAAAGTCGGTATTGGTGCCTTTACCTGCACCAGGCGCGCCATTGAGCCAAAATATCTCTTTCGGAAAACGAAGACTCTCTTCACCAAACTCTTCAACCAGAACCGTCCAGACCGACTGAAAGATAAATTGCGCATCTTTAACCTCATGGTCATGAAGTTTTTTGCTGTCGATTTTGGAAACTGTACCGGCTGGTGTGGAAGCCATTGTAATAATGTTAGTTAATATTTATCAAAGGAGAGCAAAAATAAGTGGGAAATGTGACTGGCGTTCAAGCCTCATTCAATGCGTATTCAACTATTTTCCTCACTAAGGGAAGGTCGCGTCATCTGAGCAGATGTATTTCGAGGCAGGCAAATACGCGCCGCCGCGCCCTCAAAATCCTCCTCACCCGAGAGAATGTCGATCTCGAGGCGGAGGAAATAAATCGGAATGGTGGGCCTGATATTTTCAAACAAGCGCACGGCGTCTTTCTCCGTCGTCACAATCATATCGAGCTCGGCCTCAGCCGCCTGATCGTAGACATGCTGAATCTCCGCACGCGAAAAGCGGTGATGGTCGAGGAAACGATGATTATACCGAATCTCAGCACCGTAGCCGCGCAGCATATTCTCAAAGCTCTCCGGAGAGGCGATGCCGCTAAATGCCGCGATTTGTGCCCCCTTTAAAGTATCGAGTGGCAAGCGCGCGCCGCCATCAATGGCCTGTAAATACTGGGGCTGATGGGAGCATTCGATGATTTCCGCCGTTGGATTGTGTTCGCGGATGAGCTCAAGCAAAGCATCATCTTGCGTGCCGTCGGACTTGGTCAGGAAAATATAACTTGCTCGAGAAAGATGCTTGATCGGTTCGCGCAAGATGCCGCGCGGCAACAGGTGCTGATTCCCAAATGGATTGGTCTTATCTACTAGTAATAAATTCAAACGGCCTTTGAGCGGCAAGTATTGGAAGCCATCATCGAGAATCAGTGTGTCGCATCCAAAGCGCCGGATCGCGAACGAACCCGCCTTCACACGGTTCTTATCACACAGAACGACGACCCCCGGCAAGTTGCGGGCTAGCATATATGGCTCATCCCCAGCGACTTCCGAATCAAGCAGCACGGTCTTACCATCACTGACTATTTTCGGCGGCGCCTCTTCGCCGTGCGTCAGCTTGCGCCATATTTTTTGAGTCAATGGCTCTTTCTTACTCTTATATCCACGGCTGAGAATTGCGACCTTACGACCACGCTCAGTCAAGGTGCGGGCAAATTTCTCCACCACAGGCGTTTTACCCGTGCCACCGACCGTCAAATTCCCCACCACCACGACTAGGCAGCCTAGTGGTTTATTACGGAGAATACGGTGCTCATATAGATACCAGCGCAGCTGTACGATAAAACTGAACAGAAACGAGAGTACATAGAGGAAGGAGCCAAACAGCTCAGCAGCGCGGCCATGCTGCCGATCGTAGATCACATCCGCAGTGAATTGGGCAAAGTCATTGGCCTTGCGCGCTAGATCTTCGCGGAATTTACGGAGCATGGAAAAGAGTGCAAATGGTGGGTTTTATGCTGAAACAGAAATGACAAGAATGAGAAACAGGGTTGACGCCAGTTTTATTCGCCTGTTTTACCAAAAACCTAGTCACACTCAATTGCCTATGTTAAATCAATGCATAATAGATTGAGATCGCCAAACTCCATTTCCCTCTTCACACGATAAAACTGTCACTTTCTATTCAATGAGCCTACGCACCAATATTTACAGCTCCACTCCTCGTTATATGCCAGTACCAAATCGACTGTGCAAGGCGACTCGACGCACGAGCACTCCGAAACCAGTAACACACTTATAGTATTCATTTTCAAAGAGCCTCCATTCACCACGGAGGCTCAGCACTTTACAGACCGACAGATTCAAACACATGAAATATTTAATTATTGCTGAAAAGCCTTCCGTCGCCACCGACCTGTCCAAAGCCTTGGCCAAGCACTTGGGCAAATTTGAGAAAAAGGGCAAATCCCGCGACGCACAATATTTCGAGAATGAAAATGCCGCCATCACCTCGGCGGTCGGTCACCTCGTCGAGCTAAAGATGCCCACTGGCCCCAACGGCAAAAACCTCCCGTGGAACTTTAAGGTACTGCCCGCGATCCCAAAGAAATTTGAGCTGCAACCCATCGAGCAAACACACAATCGCCTCAAGCACGTGCTCAGCTTGGCCAAAAAGAAGGAATTCGACGTCATCATCAACGCCTGTGATGCCGGCCGCGAAGGTGAGCTTATCTTCCAATACATCATGGACATCGGCAAAATCCAGAAGCCCGTTAAGCGCCTCTGGATGCAGTCGATGACTACTGGTTCGATCCTCGAAGCTTGGGACAACCTCCGCGAAGGCGAGCAAATGTCGAACCTCGCCGATGCCGCTAAATGCCGATCCGAATCTGACTGGCTCGTCGGCCTCAACTCCACTCGCGCCTTCACCTGCTTCCGCTCACGTCACGGCGGATTCAACATCACAGCTGCAGGCCGTGTGCAGACCCCGACCCTCGCCATCCTCGCGAAACGCGAGCGTGAAATCGCCGCATTCAACCCAGAAGATTACTGGGAGATTCACGCCGATTTCGGCGTCGCCAATGGCGAATACCCTGGCAAATGGATCGATCTCAATTTTAAGAAGAATAAGGAGCAGCCACATGGGCGTGCCGAGCGTGTTTGGGATAAAGCTACCGCCGAGAAGATCCACCAGCGCTGCCAAGGCAAAGCTGGCACAGTCACCGAAGAGACTAAACCGACCAAACAGATCGCACCGCAGCTCTACGACCTCACCACTCTGCAGCGTGAAGCTCCGTTCACTGCTAAAAATACACTCGGGCTCGCACAAGCACTGTACGAACGTCACAAGATGCTCACCTATCCGAGAACCGACTCCCGCTACCTGCCAGAAGACTATATGAGCAAGGTCTTCGAGACCTTTCGCGACCTCGCCAGCTCGGGACACCCAGCTGCTAAATGGGCCACTGATGCGATCGAGAATGATCGCGTGCAGTTCTCCAAGCGCGTGTTCAACAACGCGAAGGTCTCAGATCACTTTGCGATTATTCCAACCGGCCGCGTCGTCAAACTCAACGAGCAGGAATCGAAGCTCTACGACATGGTCCTCAAACGCTTCATCGCCGTGTTCTTCCCGCATGCTGAGTTCGAAGTCACCAAGCGCCTGACCTCGATCAACCACGGTGACGAAAAAGACACTTTCCTGACCAACGGTAAAACACTGGTCAAACCAGGTTACCTCGCCGTCTATGGCCGCGTCGCAGGCGTTGCCGCTGAGAAGGACGAGCTCGTCGCAGTCAATCAGGGCGAAGACGCGCAGACCGAAGCGATCGACGTATTGGACAAAGAAACCAAGCCGCCGGCCCGCTACACCGAATCGACCCTCCTCGCTGCGATGGAAGGTGCAGGTAAACTCATTATTGACGACGACGAACTGCGCGAAGCGATGTCCGAGCGTGGTCTGGGCACACCCGCCACACGAGCCGCCACAATCGAAGGCTTACTCCGCCAGAAATACATCGCCCGCGACGGTCGTGAACTCAACGTCAGCGGCAAAGGCCTACGCCTGATTGAGCTCTGCGAAGAAATGCATATCGAGCAACTAGCCTCACCATCTATGACTGGCGACTGGGAAGCGAAGCTCAACAAAATGGAACGCGGCGAAATCAAACGCAACGAGTTCATGCACGAAATTGCAACATTCACCGAAGATGTGGTCAACAAAGCCCGCGTCCACATGGAGATGTTGGTCAACCGCACCTTCCCTGATTTGGAATGCGCCTGCCCAGCCTGTAGCGCCGCACGTCTCAAACAAACCGACGCCACCTACGAATGCCGCGAAGAAGCATGCGACTTCCGCATCTCTAAGCACATCGCTGGCCGCAAGCTCAGCGTAGAGGAAGCTGCCGAGCTCTTCACCACCAAGAAGCTCCCCGAAATAGAAGGCTTCGTTTCGCGCTTTAATAAACCATTCAACGCTGCACTAGAACTGGTGCAAAACGTCACCAAGACTGGCAAAATCGGCAAATGGAAGACCAATTTCGTGTTCGATGACGACCTCGACTCAGCCGATGAATTGACCGACGATCAGTTGCTTAAAACAGTCACACTGCAAAACGGACTCGAAGCGAAATTCTATGCAACAGACAAGGCCTACCATATACCCGAGTTCAAGCCAAAGGATTCCCCCGACGGCTTCCGGCTCGGCAAGGTCATCCTCCAGAAAGAGCTTGAACCCGAAGCAGTCGAACAGCTGTTTACCGAAGGTAAGACACCTCTGCTCGACGGCTTTATCTCGAAGCGCACCAAGCGCCCCTTCAAGGCTCACCTCACCCTCGATTTCGAAATTGGTAAGATCGGCTTCGAATTCGCCCCGCGCCCAGTGAAGCAGGCAACGAAAAAGAAAACGGTGAAAAAGGGATAAAATTAGGCCCATCAAACAACTTTCAATCACCAACAGTTTCCATGAAACCAACAGTTAAACCAACACGTCCTTATTTCTCATCCGGCCCCTGCTCCAAGCGTCCCAGTTGGTCGCTCGAAGCGCTTAGCGAAGCGCTCGTCGGCCGCTCTCACCGCGCCAAGCCTGCCAAGGCGCGCATCCAAGAAGTGATCGACAAATCTGCATCCATTCTCGGCCTGCCCGAAGGCTACGTTTGCGGCATCGTGCCAGCTTCAGATACCGGCGCAGTGGAAATGGCAATGTGGTCACTGCTCGGCGCACGCGGCGTTGAAATGTGCGCATGGGAATCGTTTGGCTCAGGTTGGGTCACTGACGTGGTCAAGCAACTCAAGCTCGACAACATGACCAAACACGAGGCCGACTACGGCCTGCTCCCCGACTTCTCAAAGGTCAACTTTAGCAACGACGTGGTCTTCACTTACAACGGCACCACTTCCGGCGTAAAGGTGCCGAATCTCGACTGGATCCCCGACGATCGCGAAGGCCTGACGATTTGTGACGCGACCTCTGCGGTATTCGCGATGGACATTGATTTCACGAAGCTCGACGTGGTCACATGGTCATGGCAAAAAGTAATGGGTGGCGAAGGTGCGCACGGCATGATCGTGCTCAGCCCACGTGCGATCGAACGCCTCGAAAGCTACACACCTGCATGGCCACTACCAAAGATCTTCCGTATGACGAGCGGCGGCAAGCTGATCAAAGGCATCTTCAGCGGTGCGACCATCAACACCGTCTCGATGCTCGCCATCGAAGACGCAGTCGACGGCCTGCGCTGGGCAGAAAGTATCGGCGGGTTGCCAACACTCATCGAGCGCTCCGAAGCGAATCTCCAAGCGATAGCCGACTGGGTCGCCAAGACCGACTGGATTGAATTCCTCGCCGAAGATGCTGCAACGATTTCGAACACATCGATCTGCCTGAAGATCACTGCGGATTGGTATCAAGCCCTGCCAGCCGAGGAGCAAGCAGCCAAGGCCAAGCAGCTCGTCAGCATGCTCGATAAAGAAGACGTCGGCTACGACTTCGGCAGCTACCGCGACGCACCTGACGGCCTCCGCATCTGGGGTGGCGCAACCGTCGACACCGCAGATATTAAAGCACTGCTGCCGTGGCTCGACTGGGCCTTCGCAGAGATCCAAGGTTAAAGCGTCGTTGGCGCTAACGTTGACGGAGGTCTGCCGTATATCGCGGAGCAACACCAACCGCTCAACTTTGAACGCCGAATCACTTAGATCAAAAGGACGCTCCACACGGAGCGTCCTTTTTTATGTCTAAGGAGGGACGACGCGCCCTCGAGTGCATCCACACGCCTCGCAACCCGAATCGAGCGCTTGCTTAATTCCCAAAAAAGGAATTCAGCAAATCCAAACCCATCTCAATATCGTCACGGCGGCGCTCTTCCTTGGATTTTCTTTGTGACGCCTCTGGTTCAACTGCTCTGCCGCCGGTGCCCTCGGCCTGCGGCATAAGTTCGGTCGACAGTTGCTGAGTTGAGTCAGTTTCTGCTGGCACGGAGTTTCGCTTAGTCGAGGTCGAGAACGCCCCCTTCGCCGCATCATTAAGAATATCCAACAATTCTCCAGTATCTGGATCGGCTAAACTACCGGTAATTTGAATGTCCTTATTCCAACGCCTAAAGCCGTCTTCGGCAGTGCTGGGCTGCAACAATTCAAGCGTTTCTAAAGACTCAGTCAGACGGCCCTTTGCCCCGATTGATAGGGTCAAATCCAACGGTTGATCCATGACATCGCGCAAACCGCTGGCGCCCACCGAACCGAAGGCATCGATCAAAATACTGTCTCCCGTCAATCGCAACTGCGGGATCAACACTCGCTTGTCCGCTCCGCGCGTGAGTTCAAAGACCAAACTATCAAAGAGAATATCCTTAAAATACGGAATAGTGTCTGAAAGCGCCGTAATCCCTGGGCGATCCAGACTTTGCCCTAGCAGTCCCGCAAGACCGAGACCGAGTTGCTGGCGCTGATCCATTTTAAACGCAGTCAAGATCCCCTCCTCGCCGGTAATTTTGAGGGTTGCCGTGGAATCTTCGATCGCAGCATTTAAGGACTGGCCGACGCCCGTCAGCTGAAACACGCCATCGAATCGCCCTTGCACGGGGACGCTCTGATAGCGTTTAACGAAAAACGCGGGATCTACATCTGCGAAACGAATATCCGCAGTGAGACTGTAAGGCTTTGCCTGCGACGAGGCATACAAGACCGTACCACTGCCCCGCAACTCGCCCTCGCCGATCTTCGCTGAAATCGGATCCACCATTAACTTCGGCTCAGAAACGACTGCCTCCAGCGCAAGCGCCTCAATCACCTGCCCCGCCTCGAGGCGGAACTCGTCGATACTGATGGTGACTTGACCATCCAGCATCCCCCATACGGGGGGTACAGGTCCAGACGCATCAACTCCAATGCCGCGAGCCGTTGGAGGCTGCATGGGGCCTCGTGCAGCACTCGGACGTGATAACGTCGGCGCTGCGACTGTCGCCTGCTCTCTCGGCGCAAAGGCTGCGCTTAGGATCGAGATATCCTCTTGGGTCACACGTGGCCCTGATACCGCTGCGGAAAAAGTCATCGGTTGTTGCGTCGGATTCACCTCAACTGCGAGTTGGAGGCTCGTTGAAGGGCGCCGTGTTGGCCCCGCGAGAAGATCTGCCCCAATTGCCCATTCGCCAAACTTTAATGTCGGTTTCACGGCTAATGCGAGGGCATAGTCCCTCGCCGCGCTCGGCATACTACGCGCACGCAGACCCTTGGCCTTCGCTTGCAGCTGAAGCGGCTCATCAGCAGACGCATTGACGTTCACATTTAATGCTAACTGACCACTAACGATTGAGGATCCTCGCGCTAAGACTGGTAACTGAAACATTTCCTGCAGACCGATCTGAAGCTCAGTTTGCGAATGAATGCCCGCAAAAGGGTTCGCAGCGTCACGTGGCGCATCCAACTGAATCACACCGCTGGAGCTGCCTTGGATGAAAGAGCCGTATTTATCCGCCACACTTAGCGCGGTGAGCGAATACTTGAACTGATCCGCATTCAGCTGAAGCTCTGGTACGAGCTTCACGACGAGATCCTGAACCAAGACCACTCCTGCCTCTGTCACAGTCAACGGCCCGAGCTGTAGCGGTTCAGCACACAGCAATACAAATGCGCTGTCTGCAGCACCTGCCACAGACAATGCGAGCGACACGGGTACCTGCGATTGGACTTGTACCCCACCTGACAACCATGGGTTAAGCCATTCGAGCTGCAGCGCTGTGATCGTGATATCCAGTAACTCGCCCGATAAATCCGCTTCGCCGCCGAATACCAAGCTGCGCTTCAAGTCTAGCGCCAATAGCTCAGTACCCGTAGCAGATACCGTCAAACTCGCAGCGCTGAGCATCATCGCCTCGCCGTCAGTCGATGCCACTGCATTGCCAGTGACTTGCAATACACCCAATATTCCCAACTCAGGAGCGATCACCTGCGGTTTCGGCAGATCGGCATTGAAAGTCACCGAAACAGTTGCCTCACCCGCAGCGTCATCGACCTCCAGCGCCAATGCCGACTGCACTGAGATCAACTGCTGCCCTTGGGCATCCGCGCCCAATGTCTTCAACTCCAGTTGCAGCGACTCAAAGCCACCTTCGGCTTTCTGCTTGAAACTCAGCGTCGCAGTTGAATCAAAAACTTTCAAGCTAGACGGCAACGGCACATCCGTCAGCAATTCTAGCGACGCATTGATTGTTGAGGACTCTCCGGGCCGAATTGCCAGCGAATCGACCTGCACCACATACATCGAGCCCTGGCCGTCATAAATCACCCCTTCAAAGTCGATTCCATCGATATCGAGCAACCACCCAAAGTTGCCCAATGCATTCAGCGTTTCCATCGGAATCGACCTTGCTCCTTCTTCGTCAGCAGATCGCGTCGCAGGTGCGGTCTCAACGCGAGACACACTCTCTGCCATTGATGAACCAGCGACACTTGACTCAGTCTCGACTGGTAGATCCACACGAAGCCCTTCCACTTGCAAGACGCCCATCTTGATTGTCTGACCAAACACAGCCGCTAGCGGCTCAAATGCGGTATCAACGGTGCCGACTTCCACCCGCGTGCCATCCTCAAGCATCAGGACCAAGCCCGAGAGCGTCACCTGCGTCGTCGTCACATGGATCGACTCGATCGAACTCCCCTCAGGTAATTGGCTTTCGACCAGGCTTTGGGGAATACCGAAACTGATCAGAATAAAATACCCGCCGACAAAAGTGATCAAGCACAGTACAAACAGAACAGCAAATATTCGAAACAAGGTTTTCATAAATGTATTGATAGTTTTGTGACAAGCTATGAGTAAACCGTTTGCTGGCAAGGTTCCTAAATGTAAAAAGAGCCCTCGCCGATAATTGGAAAAGCCTTTCGCACTGTAACTGGGAGGGTTGACCACCGGGCCACTGCAGCGACATCAGTTCAGAGACGAGAGAGACGCAAAAAAAGGCCGTCCCAATTGGGACGGCCTATTAAAAATATCTGCGAAACGCTTACTTGCGCTTCGCTTCGACCAAGCGTTTTTCTTTAACTTGGTTAGCAGCCTTACCGATACGGTCGCGCATGTAATACATACGAGCACGCATTGTAACGGACTCACGGTCGATTTCGATCTTCTCGATGGATGGGCTATGAACAGGAAATACCTTTTCAACACCCACACCGGATGCGATACGACGCACAGTGAAAGTCTCCTGGAGACTTCCGCCCTTGCGAGCGATAACGATACCAGCAAAAATCTGGATACGTGTCTTGTCACCTTCAGTAACCTTAAGGTGGACGCGAACGCCATCGCCGACTTTAAAGTCTGCGCGGTCGCTCGTAAGTTGATCTTTAGTGATGTCTTCTAGGATTGCTTGGCTCATTGCTGGAATTCTCCGTTTGGTAAAATATCTGGTCTTAGTTGCTGGGTCTTTTCGATCTGCTGTTCACGTCGCCATTTCGCAATAGCTGCATGATCTCCAGACAATAAAACATCTGGTACACCCATACCACGAAACTCTGCAGGACGGGTGTATTGAGGAAAGCCGAGGAAGTTGGTCATAAAGGATTCCTCCGTCAAGGATTTTTCGTCACCTAAAAAACCGGGTACAAATCGGCTGATACAGTCGATCATCACTGCCGCCGCCAAGGTGCCATTGGTCAGCACATAATCCCCAATACTCACTTCTCGGTCGATCAAATCATCGCGGACGCGTTGATCCACCCCTTCATAGTGACCGCTCAGTATAATAAGGTGTTTTTCCTGCACCAATTCACGAGCTAATTGACTGGTCAACGGCTCGCCATCCGGTGCCATATAGATTACCTTGGTTTCTGGGCGACGCATCGAATCGACCGCCGCGTAGATCGGCTCAGGCTTCATCACCATCCCCGCTCCACCACCGAACGGCATTTCATCGGTTTTGCGATGTTTATCCGTCGTCCATTCACGCAGTTGGTGAGCTTCAGCACGGATCAAACCATTGCGTTGCCCGCGACCCAGCATACTGGACGATAAAAAACCCTCCACCATTTCTGGGAAGAGGGTTAAAATATCAAACTCGATGTGCATGGTGCAATCGGTCGGTTGCCCTGAAAGATCAGGAGTGGACCAGCTTATGCTTCAGCTTTGGTTTCTTCAGCCGCAGGCGCTTCAGCTTTAGCTTTAGCTTTAGCTTTTTTGGCCGCTGGCGCTTTAGCTGCAGCTTTTTTAGCCGCTGGCGCTTTAGCTGCAGCTTTTTTGGCCGCAGGCGCTTTAGCTTTAGGAGCCTTAACTTCAGCTGCAGGAGCTTCAGCCTTAACTTCAGCTGCAGGAGCTTCAGCCTTAACTTCAGCCGCAGGAGCAGCTGCTTCAGTTGCAGAAGCGTCGCGGCGAGCCTTACGAATCAAGCTCGCAGCTGTGTCTGTAGGCTTGGCACCTACGGACTTCCAATAATCAATACGGTCAACCTTCAGGTTAAGTTCATCTGTCGCACGCTTAGCCTGAGGCTCGTAAGTGCCGAGCACTTCGACAAAACGACCATCACGACGAGCAGTAGCTTCGGTGACGACTAGACGATAAAAAGGACGGTGGCTTGCACCGTGGCGTTGGAGGCGGATTTTGAGTGCCATATATTGTTATTGGTTCGGGAGATTTCTGGGCCAGAGGCCGGAAGTGGTGAAAAGCGAAGAAAAAAGGAGTTAGACCGCACGCTGTCAAGCGCGGAGACTACAGAATCGGCAGTAATACAGAGATGTGGAGCTAATCGGGGCGCACCACATCAGGTGAATCCGTCCATGGGAGCGGGAAAGCACTCTTTTGCCAGTCTTTTCGAACTTCACCGATTTTAGCAAATTCGCCCGCCACTCCATCAATCATTTCGCCGGTAAACTTATAACGCGTCTCATCCCCAGTCATGCGCACCACACTCTTGCCACTATATGCATGTAGCGTGCGCGGCGTAGAATAATCGATCTGACGGATTTTTGACATATATGTAAGGAGTTAGTAGTAATCATCGTGCCATTCAAGAATATCTCACCCATAATCTTACCCTACTCTTCACCATAATCCCCATCCAGCATGCGCATTTACAGATTGCGTTTCCTCTGCATCCGATTTCGATGCGTTGCATGGCTAAAGTTATTTTTCAAAAATCTGGTATTGAACTTGATTGGACTGGTGAGGAAGAAAGTATCCTCGAATTCGCGGAGAGCAACGACCTCGATCTCGATTACGGTTGTCGCATGGGTAACTGCACCGCTTGCCAGCAAAAAGTAGTTTCTGGTGTAGTTGAATACGCAATGGGCCACTCAGGTGAGCCCGATGAAGGCAGTGCCCTGCTCTGCTGCTGCGCCCCTAAAGGCGACGCTGATCTGGTGATCGACGCCTAGTCCTTGACCACCTCGATGCGTTCAAAGCTGGTTGCCAGCCCAGTTGCCGCGTCGATTTCGATCAGGCAGCCGCAGATCCGAATATCCTCTTCGGCAACCGGAAAACGCCGCTTCATACCGTCCAGAAAACTTGCCACCACTGACTCAACGTCACGGCCCAGCACGGAATGATACGGCCCGCACATACCCGCATCGCTTAAAAACGCCGTGCCTTGGGGTAATACGCGCCCATCCGCAGTCGGCACATGCGTATGGCTCCCGACCACCGCAGCAGCGCGGCCATCGAGATACCAGCCCAGTGCGATCTTTTCCGACGTAGCCTCCATGTGCGCCTCCACGAAAACCGCATCACACTGATCCTTGAGCTCGGTGAGCAGCGCATCCGCCATTTTGAATGGGCAACTTGACTTTAATGCTAGGTAGCTACGTCCCAGCACGGTTAAAATCCCGAGTCGAAAACCATCCTTCTCGATCACCAAGTGAGTGCGTCCGGGATTCTGCTCTGGTAAATTCGCCGGACGACAGACTTGCTCTAATTCATCGATCTCATTCTCAAAATTCTTCTGGTCCCAAACGTGATCGCCCAGTGTAATGGCATCGACTCCCGCTGCGATCAGCACCACTGCAATTTTCTTGGTAAGACCAGCGCCACCCGCAGCATTCTCGGCATTCGCGATTACTAGATCCGCGCCAAGCTCCGCTTTGAGTGCAGCCAACCGCTCAGCCACAAAGGTGCGCCCCGGGCGCCCCACGATATCTCCTAAAAACAAAACTTTTGGCATATAATTTAAATTGAAAAGAAACAGCGTTCCCCGCAAGGCTCTTCCGTGCTTGATTTGAGGGCTTTTTACTGTCTTTGTCCTTCATTTTTCCAGGGGGCGCAGCTTCCCTCATCTTTAGCACACAACAAAACACCACAGAATAATGAAAACCGATACAGCAATCGACTCTCCTGAACAGGACGAAATTGGCCCCGAAATGAAGGGGGCTGATGCCTTAGTCGCCTCTCTTGAGCGCGAGGGAGTGGACGTGGTATTTGCCTATCCTGGTGGCGCGTCAATGGAGCTCCACCAAGCACTCACCAAGAGTAAGAAGATTCGCACAATCCTGCCTCGCATGGAGCAAGGCGGCGGATTCATGGCACACGGCTATGCGCGGGCCAAGGGCGAAGCCTCGGTCTGTATGGCCACCAGCGGACCAGGGGCGACTAATCTCGTAACTTGCATCGCAGACGCCTACATGGATAGCATCCCCCTGATCGCGATCACGGGGCAGGTTTATCAACAATTTATCGGTAAGACCGCATTTCAGGAAACTGACTTCTTCGGCATGACTCTGCCAATCGTGAAGCATAGCTTCCTAGTATTGGACAAAGAAGACCTGCCACGCGTGGTCAAAGAAGCTTTCCATATCGCGACCACCGGCCGTCCTGGCCCAGTCGTGATCGACATTCCGAAAGATGTGCAACAAGCGATATTCAAGCCAACTTTCCCCGCCAAAGTCGACCTTCCCGGCTACCAAATCGATGCGATCAAGCCACAAGCGACTGATGAAGAGCTGACCAACGTGCTTGATTTGATCGGCAAAGCGGAGCGCCCAGTACTCTACATCGGCGGTGGCATCGTCTCGTCCGAAGCACACCTCGAGTTGCGTGAATTCGCAGAGCTTACAGGTGTCCCCGTCGCATCGACTCTCATGGGGCTGGGTGCATTCGACGCTGAGCATCCACTATCACTTTACTGGTTTGGTATGCATGGCACAGTAGCTGGTAACTGGGCGGTATGCGATAGTGACCTGCTTATATGTGCAGGTGCTCGTTTTGACGACCGTATCACTGGCCTTGTTTCAAAATTCGCACCCGACTCAGAGATCGTCCACATCGACATCGACGTTTCCGAGCACAATAAGAACAAGCGTGTCCAGCATGCGATCCACTCCGACGTAAAATATGCACTCACTCGCCTGATTGAGCTCATCAAGGCAGGCAAACTTAAGAAGCCTGATATCAGTGCTTGGATAAAGACCATCGACGAATGGAAAGAAAAATATCCGTTCAATTACGATAAAAGCGGTCACATTACTCAACAAGAAGCGATCGAAGCACTCTACGAAGAAACCAAGGGCGATGCGATCATCACCACTGGCGTCGGCCAACACCAAATGTGGGCTGCACAATTCTTTAAATTCCGTGAGCCACGTACTTATATTAGCTCGCTTGGCCTGGGTACAATGGGCTTTGGCCTGCCAGCAGCAATCGGCGCCAAGGTTGCTTTTCCCGATAAGCTCGTAGTCAACATCGATGGTGATGGTTGCTTCCTCATGAACGTGCAGGAGCTTGCCACCTCAGCAATCGAGAAGATCAACGCCAAAACAATAATCCTCAACAATCAACACCTGGGTATGGTTGTGCAGTGGGAAGACTTGCTGTATGAAAGTGTTCGCGGCCAGACGGTCCTCTGTGACAAGGACAACATTGGTGGCCCCGACAATATTGAAGCGATCTACCCAGACTTCGTGACCATTGCGAAGGGCTTCGGCGTTGCTGGAAAACGCGTTGTAAAACGCGAAGATCTACGCGGCGCGATTCAGGAAATGATCGCCCATGACGGTCCTTATCTTCTCGAAGTCATCGTGCCGTACACCGAACACGTACTACCGATGATCAAACAAGGCCTTAGTGCGAAGGAAATCCTGATCTAATCAGAGTAGGCCTCGACCACTCCTCTTTTGCTTAAAGCGGCCACATCCTGACAGATGTGGTCGCTTTTTTATGTCTCTCATACGCCGGTCAAATAAGCACTGACAAGATCCCCAGCTAAATAAGCACTACTAAAAACCCACTACGCCACGACCCGTGGCACAACCCCGCAGTATGCGTATTCATGTTACTCGCTCACAAAGAACTCGATTCGTAAAACTGCGACACAGTAATCACTCAACAAAACCGATTTTGAATCGGACTCTAATTGTCATGCAGGTCAAACAGCCTTTTAAGTAGCGAAGCCTGCAAGCGGTTGGTCATGCCTTGCTGTCTAGAGAAAGCCAAGCTACGACATTAATCGAATAGCGCCTAACGAAGTTTTAGCGTCGCCAATCCAGCCATCGCAAAAATCAAAGAGAGAATCCAAAAGCGAATCACAACCTTATTCTCGTGCCAGCCTTTAAGCTCAAAGTGATGGTGTATTGGCGACATTCTAAAAATACGCTTCTTGCGCAATTTAAAGGAGCCGACCTGCAAAATCACTGAACCCGCCTCCATCACAAAAATGCCACCCACAATAATCAGCGTCAGCGGTTGATGCACCATAAAGGCTATCATCCCGATCAGGCCACCAATTGCCAGCGAGCCAGTGTCACCCATAAAGACCTCCGCTGGATGTGAATTATACCAAAGGAAGGCAAGACTCGCGCCGAGCAGCGCGGAACAAACGACCGCTAATTCACCGGCACCTGGAATGTAACTGATAAACAAATAGTCCGCGATAATCGTATTACCCGCCGCATAGGCCATAATTGCAAACGCCATGGCAGCCGTCACTGTGCAACCGATCGCCAGCCCATCGACCCCATCAGTCAGATTAATCGCATTACTCGAACCCGCGAGAATCAGAAACAGAAACGGCACGAGGAAAAATAGCGACATTTGCGACCACAGCACTTCCTTATAAAATGGCACCCACAACTCGCGCATACGCTCCGCAGATTCCGGACAAGTCAGTAGCAATAGCAGCGCCACAATGGTGAGCAAGCCCTGCCCTGCAAGCTTCCAACGACCCGAGAGCCCATCGCTGTTCTTCTTCACTATTTTTAAATAATCATCAATAAAACCGATCACCGTCAGGCCGAGATAAACCAGCAGTCCGGTATACACATACACATTCGGCCTCGCCCATAGTACCGTACTGACGATTACAGAGACACAAATCATCAATCCACCCATTGTCGGCGTTTGTGATTTCGAAGCATGTAACTCTGACAAGATACCGACCTCATCTTTGGTACGCAGGGACTGTTTGGCACTCAAAGCGCGCAACTTGGCAAATAACCAAGGCCCGATAATAAAGCCGATACTCATCGCAGTCAGCCCAGCAAATGCCGCGCGCAAAGTAATGTAACGAAAAAGACGGAACGGCCCAAAGTAGGCCTCGAAATCGGCGAGATAACTGAGCATTTTAAATTTAGTGGTAGTGAAAGTGAATGGCGACCTAACTAGCGCAATTGCAACGGTAGCAGATCTTCGAGTACGTGGGAACGGCTACCCTTCAGAAAGAGCACACCTTCAAAATCAGCAACGACTGATTTTATTTTTTCGACATTGCTTGAGCGATTTAGCTGAGTCAGCACTGCCCCTGCCTCAATCGCCCCATCGGCATAGGCCTGCGTGAGCGCTTCCGCCCCCACCAAAAACACTTGATCCTGAGGACGTAATTGAAGCTGATTCCCGACTTCCCGATGCAACGCAATCGACTCAGCACCGAGCTCATTCATCGCGCCAAGGACATAACAACGTGCCTGATCAGGGGACGAGGCACGGCAAAATGCCGAAAGCGCATCGCTCATCGAAGCGGGATTAGCATTGTAGCAATCAATGTAAAAAGTCTGTGTACCCTGCGTTGCGATACGACCTCGGTTTGAGGACGGTAGCCAGCCCGAAATACGCTCACGGATTTCAGTATCCGAAATTCCAAGTTCCCGTGCTGCGATAATCGCCAGTGCGGCATTCACACAAATGCCCTCGCTCGGGCTGGCTATTTTAAAGCACTCAGACCTTGCCTCCTCACCTAAATACAAACTGCTGTGCCCGGTTCCCGCAACATTCAAGCGGTATCGAATCACACGTTTGGGCGCTGGCGAGACCTGCTCTCCCACGGCAGCAAGCACCAACGCCCGCTCTGCGCAGACTGAAAATGCCGTATGCTGAAAGACTCGATTAGTGAGTACCACTGGAGCATTCGCTCGCGAACGCAGCACAAGTTCTGCCTTTTCCGTAGCGACCTGCTCCAACGAACCGAGCAGTTCCAAATGCGCCGAAGCGATGTTGGTAACGATACTCAAATCCGACTCAATCATCGTGCCCAACTCGGCCATCTCACCTGGTTGATTAATACCCGCTTCAATCACTGCAAAATCATGTTTACCCTGATCAAGCCCAAAGAACGTCATTGGCACGCCGATTCGATTATTCCAATTACCCGCCGTCGCGAGTGTGCGAGACTCACCCAACAACACACGGAGCATTTCCTTGGTCGAAGTCTTACCGCAACTTCCAGTAATACCCACAACAGGCCTGTCGAAACGTTGACGCAGCTCTGCACCAATAGCTCCCATCGCTACCAATGTGTCATCGACAATTAATTGAGGTAGCGAAATAGCCTGCGGATGCTCGACTAACAATGCCCCAGCCCCCAAATCAGCAGCTTGCGCAGTAAATGCATGCCCATCACGCGCACCGCCACTTAAGGCGATAAAGCACTCGTCAGTCTTCAGTTGCCGCGCGTCGAAGCAGAACCCACAGATCGCCTTGGGGAATTGATCCTGTCGCCAAATTCCGTTTGCCCACGCAGCAATATCTTGAGGATTGAAGCGGCTCATAGCTATCCCCTTGAAAGCACTAGGCTTCCTTAGTCGTCAGTGCTTTAAGACGAATCAATTCACGCGCGACTTGACGATCGTCAAACGGAATTACGGTGCCATCGAACTCTTGAAAAGTCTCATGACCCTTGCCAGCGATCAGCACGCAGTCTCCAGTAGACGCGACATCCAATGCCATTGAAATTGCACGCTTACGATCATTGATAAACATCACACGTTGCGCCACATCCGGCGTGCAGGCCTCACGCATATCTGCAAATATTTGCTCAACTGATTCGGAACGTGGATTATCTGAAGTAGCAAACACTGTTTCGGCGCCATCAAGTGCCGCACGCAGCATCGGCGAACGCTTGCTACGATCACGGTCACCACCGCACCCACAGACGACGATCAATTTACCAGGAGTGATCTCCTTTAGCATTTCACAAGCATTTTTCAAGGCATCGTCAGTATGTGCGTAATCTACCAGCACGTTAAATCCTTGACCTGCATCGATTCGTTCCATGCGTCCTGGAACACCTCCAAAGCTTGGCAACTCATGCAACAACGCTGAGATATCATACCCCTTCGCGCGACCGATCGCGAGCGCGGCGAGCAAGTTACTCACATTGTAACGACCCAATAGTGGCGAGGCCACAGCAGCCTGACCTTCGGGCCAGATCAGATCAAACTCAGTGCGATCTGCGAAGAGCTGCACATTCTCAGCGCGAATCAAAGCATCCCCATTCAACCCAAAAGTCACTGTAGATAAGACGTTCGGCAAATTGCCGAGCAAACGTTTACCGTATGGGCAATCGGTATTGATCACCGCAACCTTAGGTGCCTTACCATTGGCACCCGTGAAAAGACTTTTCTTCGCCTCATAGTAGGCTTCCATCGTCTTGTGGTAATCGATGTGGTCTTGTGTCAAATTCAGGAATACTGCGATCTCAAGATTGAGCCCATGCACACGCTTCTGATCAATACCGTGTGAACTGATTTCCATCATCGCTTCTTCGCAGCCGTTATCCACCATCTGACCGAGCAATGCATACACATCGACGGACTCAGGAGTCGTCTTGAATGAAGGCAGCGTGCGCTTACCCAGATCGTAACGAATCGTGCCAAGCAATCCCACGGAATCATGACCACCAAGTAAATGCTGCGCTAGCATCGAGACTGTCGTCTTTCCATTGGTGCCGGTGACACCAGCAATACGCAGCTTCTCGTCGGGGTTATCATAGAAACGACGTGACACCAGCGCCAATGTTTCGCGTACATCTTTTACTTGAATAAAGTCGATGGGGAAATGCGCACCCAGATCTTGTTCGGTCACGATTGTCACCGCACCACGATCCACCGCTTCTTCGACATAAAAATTACCATCTGTACGCAAACCACCAATCGCGAAAAATAGCGCGCCTGGCACGACCCGTCGACTATCAGTAATCAAGCAAGTCACTGCGCGATCACCGTCGCCCTTACGATCGACTATTTTAATATCTTCGATAAGTTCCTGGACACTAGGGTTCATAGGAGAACGACGATCACTGTTGACTTGGTCCACGTTGAACCCTCGAGAGTAACTTTGGCGAGAGCTGACCGAAGAGAGCAGCGTGCTAATTTGAAATTCGGCGAGTCCGATCATATCGAGAATGTTTTAAAGCGAGGAATGATGCATCCGGCTTGGCTGGCCGAATACCTAAATAAGCGATACAAGCTTCAGCAATATTGCGAAAGGCTGGCGCAGCAACGGTACCCCCATAACCTACGCCCCTTGACTTAGGGTCATCCACCACGACAGTGATGACCAAAGCAGGTGTATCGGCAGGGAAAAATCCGCTAAAAGAAGCCACGTGATGTTGGCGAGAATATTGACCATTAATGATCTTCTGAGTCGTGCCTGTCTTACCAGCGACTGAATAATTATCGATGAAGGCTCGACGAGCCGTGCCCTCTTTACCGACCACATCGACCAACATATCGGCAACTATCTTAGCTACTTCAGTGGACACGACGCGACGCTTTGCTTTCGGCGAAAAGCGAACGACATCAATACCATCTGAATCAAAAACGCGTTGCGCAATCAACGGCTCCATCAACACGCCCTTATTTGCTATCACCGACATCGCGCCATGGATTTGCATCGGCGTGGCACTCACGGCGTGGCCCATCGGTAAGCGTGTGATCGTCAGGCCATCCCAATTTTTAACAGGATGCAATATGCCAGAGACTTCGCCGCCTAGGTCGAAACCCGTCTTCTCACCAAACCCGAAGGCTTGCGCGTAATCGTGTAAACGATCTTCACCTAATATCATTCCAAGGTGTGCGACACCGCGATTACTCGATTTCACAACGATATCGTGCATCGAAAGTGACTCATAGGTATGGTGATCACCTGGTAGTTTGAGCGAACGGCCCTTATAGCTAACGCGCGCGGCGCCAGTTTGAAACATATCTGCAGGATCAACAATTCCTTCATTTAATGCTGCGGCTGCAGGAACGATCTTGAAGGTTGAGCCTGGCTCAATCAAATCAGTCAGTGCTCGATTCCGCTGTGAATCGATCGGATATTTTTTAGTATTATAAAATTCATTTGGATCGTAGGTCGGATAATTCGCCATCGCTAAGACTGCACCAGTCGACGGTTCACTCACAATAATACTAACACTCTGTGGATCGTATTCCGCAGCTAAACGTGCGATCTCTTTTTCAACAATGTGCTGCACCATGAGATCCACACTAAGTGCGACATTTAAGCCATCGGCAGGATCCACTTCACGCTCACGGAACTGAGCCATTTCGCGACGACGACCGTCGCGCTCAGATTCGCGCCAACCATCTTGACCGCGCAAATAGTAATCAAAGAAACGCTCAACTCCTGTCACTGGAGTTTCTTCGTGATTCACATAACCCAAGATGTGTGACGCCATTTGACCACTCGGATATGTGCGACTGTATTTGCGATTTCCATACACGCCTTTGATGCCCAATTCACAAACTGATTCGTAAGTATCTTCATTCAGCCCCTTGGCTAAGTACGCCCATTTTATTAGACTAACTTCTTTAGTACGCGCAGAGCCTTTGCGCGTCTTCGTATTGATACTTTTTTCGATCTTCGCCAACGGTTGACCGATCAATGCGGCGAGCGCTGGTAACTTATCACGATCTTCCTCACGGACAGACTGCGGGTCAACGCCGAGATCGATTGTAGTATGCGTGGTCGCAAGCAAATTACCGCGATTGTCCACGACGTTGCCACGCCGAGCTTCGACGACTTGAACCATCTTACGATTATTTTCAACATGCTCAAGTAGCTCCTGCTGTTCCCAAACATGCAAGTAGAACAAACGCCCAATCAAGACGCAGAACGCAAAAGCGACTGCGGTCGAAACGAGTGCTGCCCGCGCAGTGGATACGAATGCTTTGCTCATAAAAACCTAAGCACTGCACGCCTTTGAGCGACTGTCTTTATAATGACGGGCGAGTCGACGCATGGTACTTTTCGATGGACGCAACGGCTCAGCTTGGATGCTCTCCCTCGCATGACGAACAGAACGAGTCGCACGCTCCAAAAGAGTATTCTCGGTCACCGGCAGGTGTTCCCCACTACGATAATAATTAGACGTCACATGCATAATATTAGTCGATTTACTGGTTAGCGTTGAGTGTTTAGGTCGAGAAATGCCAAATCCATCGATGCTTCGTAAGCCTCAGAGATTGCGTAAGCTCGACCACTCGGGGCGTTGCTTTCGCGCACCCAGACAATTTGGTCATCCAACGAAGGTCGTAGCGTGCCGGCGACTTTGCCCTGCAGTACAACTGGCTGATGCATTGCAACAATACGCTCGTCCAGGTAACGCAGTTTGCGGACAGTTTCGGCAAGCTGCGATTCAACCTGTTGACTGCGCTTTGCAGTACGAGAGATCTGCTGCTGCATCCAAACGATGGCAAAGCCACTACCAACAGTGATCGCTATCATCGCGATGACAAAAAAGAGAACACGAGCTCGGGCCTTTTGGGATATCTTATTCATAGGGGGTAGTTACAGTTAGTTGTCAGAAAGCTTACGGATGGCACGCATACGAGCACTGCGGCTACGTGGGTTCATTTTAATTTCCTCTTCGGATGGGAGGATTGGACGGGTCGAAACCATTTTTGCTTGGACAGTGCGCTCCTCGATTGGCCGGTAGTCATTGGCATGCTCAGGGCGGCCTGCCATCTTGCGGCAGAAACGTTTGACAATCCGATCTTCGAGCGAATGAAAGCTGATTGCGGCGAGTACACCACCCGGAGCAAGACGATCAAATGCAGCTGGAAGGCCACGCTCAATCGCGCCTAACTCATCGTTCATCTCAATCCGAATCCCTTGAAAAGTGCGTGTCGCTGGGTTCACTGCCTTACGCCCATGTGGAGCCGGTCCAACCGCATCCGCGACCAGAGCCGCGAGTGAGTGCGTGCGCTGCAGGCGTCCGCTACCACGTGCATCAATGATCGCCTGCACGACCCGACGCCAGCGTTTCTCCTCACCATAATTACGAACCGCACGGACCAGACCCTCTTCGTCAGAAGTCTCTAAAAACTCGGCAGCACTGATGCCCGCTTGCGGATTCATGCGCATATCAACCGGTGCATCGTAACGAAACGAAAAGCCGCGCTCCGTTTGGTCGAGCTGAAAGGAGGATAAACCAAAGTCAAACAGGATGCCGTCAAACCCGGTCTCATCTAGATCAGCCAGGTCGCCGAAATTCATTGGATAAAAGCGAAACCGCTCAGCAAATTCATCCGACATCAACTTTGCGCGTTGTTGCGCATCAGGATCGCGATCAATTGCAACGAGCGTCACCGCTTCAGCCGCAGAAAGCAGCGCACGCGTATGACCGCCGCCGCCATAAGTTCCATCAAGTATCTTTGCGCCTGCACACGGAGCCATCAGATCCAACGTCTCTCGGAATAAGACGGGGACATGGCCACTAAACGCAGCGGGGTTCAAAGCATCATCGACGGAAGAGCACATTTACACAGTTTTGCAGTAGAGAGATTGTTGTTTCTTTGCGGAGCTGCGCACTTTCGCGGCGTAGCAAGGCACTGCGAACAGTGTCAGCGGATTGAAATGGACTGCGCGGAGGACTCGTGAACTGCCACTCGGTGCGACGCTCACTGCTCGGATGCCTGAAATAACCTGAGTTTGTGAAATTTTCACGAGAGATTGCTTCGAATATATTACGCATGGTTTGAGGTATGTGGAGTTAAAGGCCGAACCGCGTGAAGACGGCAGTGCGTGTCGCTGGATCACTTGGCCCATCGGCCAGAGCAGCATCTCGGAGCTCTTCGCTATAAATATTAAACGTGGCCATGATGCCAACGAGGACAGCGCCCTTCTTGATTTGAGCATGTTGGACCAATTTCTCATTCAAATTGATGCGTCCTTGCTTATCGCAGCTGAACTGGTGAGCCATGGACATCAGCTCGACAACCATGCGTTGCCCTTCGATGTCACTCGAAGGGATCGCATCAATCTTCTCCTCCAATTGAGCAATCCGCTTTGGTGAAAGCACACTGACGAAGGCCTCTGAACCCTCTTCAATACTCGGCAATGCTAAGAAAAAATTCTCGGCACTATCTCCCTTTGGGCGCCATGCGGAAGGCATCGTTAGACGACCTTTGTCGTCTAAACTATGGCGAAATTCGCCAATAAAACCTCCTGTAGTTAATAATCCCATATGCGCTTAATTAAACCTATTTGCCCCATATCGCCCCACTTTACCCCACAAGTCAAGTTTTTTTACACTGAATCATCTGTGAAAAAGTTGTGGATAAGCGACTTAAGTCACTTCAAACAAATGATTTGAATGACTTGTTCACAGGAAATAAAGTACACTGGGACAAGGTAAACTCTCCAATTTCCCCTCGGCCGCGCAGCTCACACCCAACCACCGAATATTATTACATCCGCCGCAGTCATTAATCTGACGACATTTGTTAAAAGGCCAAGAGCAGCCCACTTTGGTGGAAATGGCATGGATCACAACGCGCATACATCGCACGACCGAGCGATCTGCAATACTTCGAGCACGCTCGACAGCCGAAATAGGGCTCACCCTCCTGCCTCGCCGCTTCGGCGATTCGGTTGGCAGAGACAATCGACCACTCGCGCATAGGGAGGCTAATAATTTCGCAGCGCCACTGAGCGCAAGGATCTACCCCTCTGGCTGGACGACGATACGCACCTGACGCTGTGTATCGAAGCACTCTTTAGCAAATTCCGCCATCGCAGTCGCATCAACACTGTCGAGTTTCTCGGCATACTCTGCGTCGTCATCGAGTGGCAACCCATAGGTTAGATTAATTGCGGTATGCATTGCTCGAGCTCCGATGGTCTGGCGCCCCATCGGCCGTGCCGCTTTAAGACGAGTGCGACAACGCGCCAACTCCTCCTCAGTTACCTCACCTGCCGCAACACGTGCGATTTCAGCATCGATTTCGATAATCACTTCAGCTGCCTGACTCGGGTGCGTGCCTGCATAAAATACAAACATGCTGCTGTGCAAACCGACCACTCGGCTCGAACCAACATAGTATGCCATACCCTTGTCCTCACGCACGCGTTCAAACAACCGACTAGACATGCCACTAAAAAGCTCATTCAGCATTTCGCCAACAGCATAGCGCTCGTCCTTGATGCCAACATCAGGATACGCCTGCAGCACGACTGCTTGCTCGCGGTCCATCGCCTCCACCACATTCACCGCGTTAGCAGGGCCGAGATAGGGCGGCGTCTGATCCATCGTAAAAGGTTTCGTACGGATGCCTGACTCGAGTAAGGGCTGAAGACGTGCCTGCAAATCTGCCCGATCAAAATCACCGCTTACAGAAAGCACCACGTTCGGCGCAGTCACCAGACGCTCAAAATGCGCGACCACATCTAGACGAGTCAACTGCTCCAGATCCGCAACACGGCCATCCGAAGCGATCGCGAACGGATGCTCACCAAAAAATCGCTCACGCAATTTACGAAAGCCATAATCAAGAATCTCGTCGTCCTCTTCTTTGAGGTTGGCGATCTGCGCCTCCAACTCCGTGCGGAACGTCGCCTCCTCGAAAGTCGGACAAGTTAAAGCATCACTTAACAAATCAAGCGCCACGTCGACATCCGACGGCAGTACCTCGATTGCGAAGCTCAGTGTATTATTGCCGCCCGTCGCTGAAAAACTGCCACCGATACTATCGATAAGCGTCGAGATTTCAGAGGCACTCCGATGAGCGGTATCTTTGGTCAACAACTCAGCCAGCAGCTCTGAAACACCCCGTTGCTCGGTTGGCTCGTAAAAAGGCCCGCCACGCATTACGCAACGAATGTGTACCTTTGGTAAACGCTTGTCTTGCTGCAACAGGAGACGAGCGCCACTTTTGAATTCGACCAGCTCAAACGGATCCAGCGATAAGACCTCGTCGATATTTTTTGACTGAACCGCTGCTGTATCCGGCTTCGGCCCGAGCGTCACTGCCGACATACCCACTTCGACTAAATAGGTGCTCGCGGCTGCTTGTAAGTCCTCAGGAGTCACCGACTGCAAACGCTGCAAATAGCGGCGACCATAGTGAATATCACCAATCACCACTTCACCAAGAGCGAGGCGGGAGGCTTGACCGCTCATCGTCTTGCGCCCGTTGATCTCACCACTGAGCGCCTGACGACGCGCTTTTTCGACCACTGATTCAGGAAAGCCCGTCTCGCAAACCTCGCAAATCACTGAGTGAATCGCGCGCTCGACTTCGCCCTGCTGCTCTGAATCACAGACATATGAAATCCAAAAGAGCCCGCGACCACCAGGATTCCAATTACGGCAATCGATATAATGCACGAGCTTTTGCTGATTGCGCAGGCGCTCCCACAGTAACGAGCTCTCTCCGCCGCCCAAGGCATGCGCCAAGGCATCCAGACGCGGCGAATCGGGGTGGCTCAAATGCGGCACCTTAAAGCCAATACCGCCGCGAAAGATGTTATACTCGCCGACAATGTCTTCTCGACGTGTAGCGAGTTGAACAGGCTCCTCATCGATTTGCACCGGTGCCAGGCGGCCGCGCGCGACTTGACCGAAAGTTGCCTCGACCTCGCGCAAGCAATCCTCTGAGGCCACTGCACCGACGATCGAAACGACGATATTATTCGGCACGTATCGAGATTTATAATACGCATCGAGCTCTTCGCGTGTGACCTGTTCATACAACGAACGATGCCCGATTACTGGCTCGCGGTAAGGGTGCGATTGAAACGCAGTGCGAAAAAGCGCCTGACTGAGTTGACGATCCGGATCATCCAAGCCCATGTCGATCTCACGAAGGATCACATCGCGCTCACGCTCGACTTCTTGTACAGGTAAGGTTGAGTGCAGCACAATATCCGAGAGCACATCGATCATCTGCTTAAACGCCTTAGAGGGCGCATCAATATAATAGACTGTGCGATCAAAGGTTGTGTATGCATTGATGCTTCCGCCCATGGCGTGCACCTCACGACTGATGCTCTTGCCATCGCGACGCGCAGTGCCCTTAAATAACAAATGCTCAAGGTAGTGCGATAAGCCAGAACCGATCAGTCCATCCTCATGGATGCTGCCGGTCTTCACCCACACCTGCACCGAGACGACCTCGCTGGAGAAGTCAGGACGATGGACGAGCGTGAGCCCATTATCCAGAACCTGGCGTTCGACGGGCGCCTTGAATAAGCGTTCGATAATATCGTGCGAGGCAGCGGCAGAAAGATGACTGTTGGAAAGGTCCATATATTCGATGATAGTAATTCGGTTCGTATTACGATTTCGATACTAAGTTTCAAAGGAAACACCCTATTTTAGAGGCAGGGGCAACCTCTAGTTGAGGTTATAAATTTGTTTAAGTCATTACTCTCCGCTTCGGCGGAAGGACCCAAGCATTGATAGCACGGTCGAATATTGCCACGATATCAGCTAATCTGTTGCACTCATGGAACAAATCAAAGCGTACTTTACGGCCGAAAAAAACGTATTAACCGCTAAAAAACAGCACCTTAGGACGGATTTTATCAAGCCTTTTAACGCAAGCGAGGACGCTTGATCGTTGGTTTGATCGAGGGCACATAAGGTAAATCAAAGGCAGCCTTAAACTCGTAACCGACATTAAAATCTTCGGGGCTGTCCTGATCAGTTTTTCCGAGCACTCGACAAGCAACGAGATTGAACACAATGTTACCAAAATCGCGGCAGTTGGTGACCCCCCAGGATTCGAGCACAGAACGGGTCATCGGGCCGTATTGCTCTAACGCATAGAGCCGAATTCCCTCCAGTAATTGCTGGCCGCTCAGGTGGTTGGATTGGTCCAGCTCGCCTTGCTTGGTCATTTCCTTCAAGCTAAAATCTAGTGCTTGCCTCAAAAAGTAATACGCACCACGCGCATAGCGTGGATCGTCCTTACGTATGGTATGGATAACTTCGTTAAAATCTCGGTTCGGGTCGTTCACTAAAATTAAATAGAAGTCGGAATCGAGTAGACGTCAACTATGCGCACAGGCAATCACCACTTTACGAGTCGTCGAGCATCCAACACGCTAGTGCCAAGGCTCTATTCGCCCTCAGAAGAAACAGTCGTCGCTTCAGCCGATTCATCAAAATCTCTCAGGCTGAAGTTAAAAATCGGCAACAAAAGGATCAGTCCGACGCAGGTAAATCCTAAAATCGCAAGCCCCGTCACATCATGTACACTGCCAATATCACCAACCAAGGGTAACACCCAATGCGAATCGATCGCTTGAGAGCCGTAATTGTAAGCCCACAAGGTCAGAAAAAAGCTACGTATAAGATTGGTCAGCACCGCAAAGCCCATAGCCGCCACGACCAATAGGACTTTCTTCCAGAAACGATTTAGAAACACCGCAGCCAAAAAAGAACCGGCAAACAAACACGCCGTCAACGAACGGATGCCCGAACATGCCTCTTCCACGCCCACTTGCCCTTCAGGAAGAATCAACACATTGCCCTCTCGCTCAATCTGGTAGCCTATAATATCAAATATATTAAACACTATGATCGTTACCTTCGTCAGCAAAAACACGCGAATCTCGGTCTCAAGCACGGACACCATCGGCGCTGATACCAGCCAAATCAGCGCAGGAAATAAAAACAATCCAGTCAACATCAAGCGGCTTCTCAACGACAGCGGTTGTCCATCAACCCGCTCCTTCGTCATAATAAAAACCACACTGAGCAGTAAGCCGCCGAAGCCGGTCGCAATAGCCAGCGACGCTGGATTTTGCGGGCCAGTCACCGAGCGAAGCAACGCACCGATCGCAAAAAGACTCAAGCCGCCGAGAAACACTAGATATGCAAGCCACTCAAACAATTGCGTCAGGCCCGTCGCCTCTCGAGCTACAGGTGTGGCCGCGACCTCCGGAGCCTCGCCACGCAGCAAATAGCTGCGAATCACAGGCCAACGGTCATAAATCACATAGATCGCAAAGAACGGCACCAAATAACCGAAACTGTAATCATCACGAGCCCCCCACCAGTAAAACTGATCCCAGATCGTATAGACTGCGAAACCAAGTAGCATAGCAATGGCTACCATTTGATCTCGAGCTAGATTTTTAAAACTAAAGGCTTGGGCTGAATCACTCACGATGGGGACAAAAAGAGGGCAGGATAAAACAATTGAAGACTCTACTTGATGTAAGTCTCTCCCTGCAAAAGCAACACTCAAAAAGCTGATAGCAAGGGACGGAAGCACTCAAAAGGGGCTAAAAACTCACCGCAATAAATAATCGACGCGCCGAGATAGCACCCTACTATTATGTGTCATTTTTATGGTCGATACTGCTTCCGATAATCCTTCCCCACAACTTCAGCCATCCATGCCGAGCCTGCATGCTTATTGGCGGATGCCGTATATTCTTGCACCGAAAAATATCGATAATGGCGGCAACCCCTTCACGCAGATTCACCAAAGCGGCGATGATCGAAAGGAATTCATTCTGTTTCGTGGCGAGTGGAACTACATCGTAATGAACCGCTACCCATACAATGCAGGTCATCTGCTCGTGCTACCCTACCGAGAAGTCGACAAACTCGAAGCGCTCAAGACAGAGGAGCGCCACGAACTGATAGACTTGATCGTAAAAGCCCAGCAGATTCTTTCGCGCGCCTTGCAGCCAAGTGGCTTCAATACTGGATTCAACTTTGGTAAAGCGGCTGGAGCCGGCATCCCCAGCCATTTACATTGCCATGTCGTGCCCCGCTGGGAAGGCGACACCAACTTTATGCCTGTGATCGGCAACACCCGAGTGCTGCCCGATTCGATGGATGCTATGTGGGAGCGACTGCACGCCTACATTGATGACCCAAGCTGAGCAACTCGTTCACCCCAGATCACAAAACGCATTTATTAGCCGCCACCCACCTGACTATTACACCCACTTTATCTGTGCCTACTGAAACCATACATTTCACCAGCTCACGACTACTCAGTCAGCTATACGCAAATGACACGCGTAACTTGATCGAAGCCGAACGCCTGCTCGATGTCGTGCTTGCTAGTCGCGACGACTGGGTCAGCATCGAGGGCTCCGCCGCAGGCATCACGCAAGTCCAAGACCTTTTCCACTTCCTCGATACTGCGCACCATCAAGGGATCCGTATCCGCACTTCCGACTTCCACTATACGCTGCGCTGTATCGCAGAGGGTAAGTCTAACGAATTGCGCGAGGTTTACAGCAACCCCTTAGTCATCAAGCTCAAGCGTCTGAGTATCATCCCAAAAACACTCAATCAAAAGCGCTACTTACAGTGTATTGACAAGAATACAGTGACCTTCGGCATCGGCCCCGCCGGCACAGGCAAGACTTACCTCGCCATGGCAATGGCGCTCAAAGAGCTCCTCGCGGGCAACGTCGAGCGTATCATCCTCACTCGCCCCGCAGTCGAAGCAGGCGAAGCGCTTGGTTTTCTACCCGGCGAACTACAGGAAAAGATTCTGCCCTACCTCACTCCGCTCTATGATGCGATGCATGACATGATGGGTAAAGAGCAGACCATGCAAATGGTCGAGCGGGGTATCATTGAAATCGCACCACTCGCTTACATGCGCGGTCGCACCCTCGCGAATGCCTTCGTCGTACTTGATGAGGCGCAAAACACGACCCATGAGCAAATGATGATGTTTCTAACCCGACTAGGAGACGGCAGCCGTATGGTGATCACGGGCGACATCACTCAAATCGATCTACCGAAGGCCAAGCAATCCGGCCTGAAAGAAGCCGCACGGCTACTCAAGAACATTGAAGGACTACTACTCTTCTACTTTGACGGACAAGATGTGGTACGCCACCCTCTGGTCCAAAATATAATTAATGCCTACGCCCGTAGTGCAGAATGATTGCTAATTATCAGGACCTTCCCGGCCCTTCTTTCAGTACAGCTCACCGCCTTCAGTTAACCGACTGACTCCCTTAGAAAAAACAGCCAATGGCCGCATTCTTCAGAAAAAAATCCTCCCGCAAAGCGAAAACTCCGCAACTTTCCTTGAAAAAGGAGCACGCGGGTCGAGGGGCTGAGCGAATCGGTGCCTCACACTTCTTCGAAACCAGCCGTATCGTCGAGACAGGACTCTTCCTGCTATTTACCGCACTCGTCGTTGTCATCTGTTTTCTCGGTCAAAAGCCGCAAGGGCCGCAAGTCATCCTCAATCAGCCAGCCTCATCACGTATCGTCGCCGAATTCACCTTCGAGCAAAATAGCCAAGTGCTGCTCGATCAGCAGGCGCGAGCTGTACGGGCACAAGTGCCGCCCGTGTTTCAACGCACCTTTAAGCCCTACGAAGACTTCCGTGAGATCATTAGCGACCTCAATACCAGTATTGCCAAAACCCTGATTGATCACGAAGCCGAAGGCCAAGCGGTTGTTACCGCAGAGCTCGAAAGTACCGCCAACCAGCTGATCGAAGCGACTGGCTTAGATATCGCCGCCGAGACAATCACCTTATTTACCACTCAAACCAACCCCAAGGAACGTTCCGGTTTGACCAACAATGCACTCAACGTCCTCAAGTCACTTTATGACGATGGCATCTACTCCAACCTCAAAGCAGGCGGCAATTCACCGCAAGTCACCGTTATTCAGTTAGTCGATGAGGAAGGTCGCTACAATCTACCTTCCTCACGCTCATATAATGATGCGCTCGTCGCACTACGTGTCCGGCTCGATGCACTCTCTGGCAATCGAGCCAAGGCTCGTACTCTGTTTGACCTATTCAGAGCCGGTCTACAGCCAAACTTATTATATAGCGCAGATGGCACAAATCGGGCCATTGAACTCGCGATTAGCGAAATCACCCCACCGACGATTATCTTTAAAGAAGGTGACACTCTGATCGAGCCTGGCTCCATTATTACCGCAATTGATATAGAATGCCTGCAAGCCTACAATGATGCCGAGCTTGCTCGCGGTGGAGACTCTCTGGTTTTCAATCCACTCTTTCTCGAACGCCTGACGCTGACACTCATACTTCTCGTCGCAGTGATGATCTATGTGAAGCAAGGATTACGTAATTTCCATAAGCGTAACCGCGCGATCGCGATTGCCGCAGTCAGCATTTTACTCAATCTCGTGATCATACGTCTGATCATGGAAATTGGCGACATCGCCCTGCCCAATAATCGCCCCTCGTTGGGCATGTTACCCTACGTTGCCCCGTATTCGCTGGCGCCGATGATCGTCGCCGTGCTGGTCGGCACCGCGCCCGCAGTCATCTCTGCACTGATCATCGCGGTACTGTTCGGTATCATTCAGGATAATTCCGTCGAGTTCCTTCTGATCGCCTTTCTTTCAGGCGTCGTCGGCAGCTTCATCTCGGCGCATATTCGTAAACGCTCCATGCTCGTGCGAGCCGGACTAATGGCCGGCGTCACCGCAGCAATCTCCGGAGCGCTGCTTGGCCTCATCGGCCACCTATCCATCGGCCTGGTTGGTCAACAAGCCCTGATTGCCCTGATTGTCGGCGCGCTTTCCGGTGTGCTGGCAGTCGGCCTGCTGCCCATATTTGAGCAGCTCTTCAAAATTACCACTGAGATTACATTACTCGAGCTCACCGACTTCAATCACCCGCTGCTGCGTCGTATGCAGATGGAAGCACCGGGCACTTATCACCACAGCCTGATGGTCGCAAACCTCTCAGAAAACGCGGCTGCAGCAATCGGCGCCAGTCCCCTGCTCTGCCGTGTCTGCTGTCTATTTCATGACATTGGCAAGCTGGTCAAACCCGAGTATTTTGCCGAGAATCAAAAAGGCGGCGTCAATCCACACGAAGAAAAAAATCCTTCGATGAGCGCGCTGGTGATTAAAGCCCACGTCAAGGAGGGCGTCGAACTCGCACGTAAACATAGCCTACCACGCGTCATTATGGATGTGATTCGCCAACACCACGGCACTGGGCTGATTCAATACTTCTACCACCAAGCGCAACAGCAACAGAACAAGCACACCAAGCCACCTTTTTCCGACAAACCAGGGAAGGCACAGGAAAGCAAGAAAGTCGACGAAAGCACCTACCGCTACGATGGCCCACGTCCTGCCTTTAAAGAAAGTGCGATCATCTTTTTTGCCGATGGTGTCGAAGCAGCCAGTCGCAGCTTGAAAAAAGTCACCCAACCCGCGATCGAAGAACTCATCGATCGCATGTTCAAAAGTCGGATCGAAGATGGTCAACTCGACGAATGCCCATTGACCTTTAAGGAGCTACACGAAATCCGTAGCAGCTTTACATACACATTGCTCAACATGCTACACTCCCGGGTGGAGTACCCCAAGGAGATCAACGACAAAAATGTGAATAAAGGCTTAAACAATCAATCCCCGCAAGATAATGAGTCGACTCCATCTGGAAATAAGCAACCAGTATAAGCAACTCGCCGACCCGATCGAGGCGGCCAAGCAATTATACCGCGCACTCGAAGCATCGGCTGCGTTTCCAATCGCGCAGGGCGAGCTTTCGGTGGTGTTCGTCTCCGATACCACCATCGGTCGAATTCACGACGACTTCATGAACGACCCCAGTGCTACTGACGTCATTACCTTTCCCGCCAACACTGAGATGGAATCGGCAGGCGAAATCATCGTCTCGGTCGATCACGCACGCAGCCGTTCCGAAGAGCTCGGCGAGCCATTCAGTCGCGAACTTAGCCTTTATCTAGTGCACGGCTGGCTTCATTTGGCCGGCTACGACGATCGCAACGAAACCGACCGTTCAGCCATGCGCATCGCCGAGCAACAAGCCCTTGAAATTTTAGATAATACTTTCAATCACAGCCACTTTCATTTAAATACCGATCATATATAAAATGAATACCCAGACTCATCAGACAGTTTCAGACGAAACACTCCCACCCACATCCGAGCAGATCAAGAATCCAAACGCATGGCGTAAGATCGTGGCGCAATACCAACAGCCTTGCTTGAAGAAAAGCGTCTGGCAAATCACCAATACCGTGATCCCCTACATCGGCCTTTGGGCTCTCATGTATTTCACGATGACCGTCTCTTGGGTCCTGACCATCGCACTTGCAATCCTGGCTGGGTTATTTCTCGTACGCGTCTTCATCATCTTTCACGACTGTGGCCATGGTTCCTACTTTCGCTCAAAAAAGGCCAATAATATCGTCGGCTTTATTTCAGGCCTGCTAACGCTGACGCCTTATCGTCATTGGCGCTGGCAACATGCGGTCCATCACGGTACTTCTGGAAACCTCGATCAACGCGGCATCGGCGACGTCTGGACGATGACGGTCAACGAATATCTAGCAGCACCGCGCTGGGAACGCTTCTGCTACCGACTCACGCGTAACCCTTTTGTGCTCTTCGGTCTCATTCCACTCGGCCTATTCCTCTTTTATCAACGCGTAGCTTACGCCAAAGCCAGCAAGCTCGATAAGCGCTCCGTATGGGTAATGAATGCAACCATCTTCGTTTATGCGATCGCAATGAGTGCCCTATTTGGTTTCTGGAATTACTTATTCATACAACTAACAGCCACAGCGGTCGCGGGCACGCTCGGCGTGTGGCTGTTTTATGTGCAACACCAATTTGAGGACACCTATTGGCGCAGCGGCGAAGAGTGGGACTACACGCACTCCGCCATGAAAGGCAGCTCGTTCTACAAACTACCCAAAATCCTGCAATGGTTCTCGGGTAACATCGGCTATCACCACATCCACCACCTCAGCTCTCGCATCCCCAACTATTCCTTGGAGGAATGCCACAATGCAGAACCGTTCTTCCAGCAAGTACCTGAACTCACGCTGCGCACCAGTTTGAAGTCACTTAGCCTGCGGCTCTGGGATGAGGACAGCCAAAAGCTGGTCGGCTATAAGCATCTAAAAACGATGCAACTAAGGAAAGCTGCCTGAGGTGGGAAGGTCCCCTCTAGATAATGACTCGGCTCGATCTAAATATCAGCAATCAGTATAAGTAGATCACCAGTTGCTTCACCCACAGTCTGAGATGGGAAGAATCGATTCAGTTGATTCTTTCTAAAAGCCACTTCATGATTCACAGCATGAATAATTGGCCTAATTGCCAGAGCTCTATCCACCAATTATAGTTCTCAAACCACTCGTTTAACAAAACGATGACGATTACGCTGCGTCCGCTGGGCTGTTATCTTCTGACTTAGTGCCTTCAGGCCCTGTCGCCTTGGGCTTGGTGACCTTTGCCGCTTTTCCGACCTTGTGATACTTGATCTTAGGCTTGCCGCGTCCTTCGACCACCGAGCGATTGATCACCACCTCGTCGACATTCTCAGTCTGCGGTAAGTCATACATCACATCGAGCATGATACGCTCCATGATCGCACGTAATGCACGCGCACCAGTCTTCAACTCAATCGCCTTATCCGCGATCGCGGCGACGGCATCACGTGTAAAGTGTAGCTTCGCACCTTCCATTAAGAAGAGCTTACTATATTGCTTGAGCAATGAATTTTTTGTGTTCTGCAAAATGTGTTCCAAATCGGAACGGCTCAACTCATCGAGCACTGCAACCATCGGCAACCGTCCGATAAACTCAGGGATCATACCGAAGTGCACCAAGTCTTCCGGCTGTGTGTCGCGGAGCAACTCACTCAGCGGCAGCTCATCCATGCGTAGATTTTGCTGGGTATCAAAGCCCATCGCTTTCGAACCAATACGGCCCTGGACGATCTTATCAAGCCCGACGAATGCACCACCGCAGATGAAGAGGATGTTCGAAGTATCGAGCTGAATGTATTCTTGATTCGGGTGCTTACGTCCTCCCTGTGGCGGCACATTACAAACCGTGCCTTCTAGAATCTTAAGCAGTGCTTGCTGCACCCCTTCACCAGAAACATCGCGCGTGATTGAGACGTTGTCTGTCTTGCGGCCGATCTTATCAATTTCGTCGACGTAGATGATGCCGCACTCAGCTTTCTTTACGTCATAATCGGCTGACTGTAATAGTCGCAGAACAATATTTTCAACGTCTTCTCCAACATATCCAGCTTCAGTCAAAGTGGTGGCATCTGCAATCGCAAACGGCACATCGAGCATCTTAGCTAACGTACGTGCAAGCAATGTTTTACCTGTGCCTGTCGGGCCGAGCAGGAGAATATTGCTCTTCTCCACTTGCACGTCGGCAAACTTGCCGTCGAGATCCGAAAACTCTGTTGCGCCTTCGATACGATCTTCTGAACGCAAGCGTTTGTAGTGATTATAAACCGCTACCGCCAGCGCACGCTTCGCGTAATTTTGGCTAATAATATGCTGATCCAAGCCCGCCGTAATTTCAGCCGGCCTGAGCATATTGAAAAGACCTCCAGTCGCACTTTCAGCAACCTCAACCTTGCTGACTTCGCCCTCTTCCGGAGCCCCGGAAAGTTCTCGATCAATGATTGTCTTACAAACAGACACGCAAGAATCACAGATATGCACAGCCGCTGGGCCTGCAATCATCTTGCGCACCTCATTCTGCGCTTTACCGCAAAACGAGCAAAAAGTCATCCGTGTGGATTTTGCCATACTAGTAAAAGTCTTTTTTCTGAATTATTATACGCTTGGCTTGCTCTCGATCACCTTATCGACGATCCCGTATTTCATCGCCTCCTTGGCGGTGAGATAGAAGTCACGGTCTGAATCAGACGCGATCTCAGCAGCTGTCTTGTTGGTGTGGTTGGCGAGCAACTCGTTCATCTGCGCACGCCAGCGAAGAATTTCCTTCGCAGCGATCGAGATGTCGGATGTCTGACCTGTCGCACCACCAGTCGGTTGATGCATCATCACACGGCTATTCGGCAGTGCGTAGCGTTTACCTTTTGTGCCAGCAGCGAGCAATAGCGTCGCCATACTAGCGGCCTGCCCCACACAGTAAGTGACGATGTCACACTGCAGGAAGTTCATCGTATCGTAAATCGCCATGCCATCGGTTACGCTACCACCGGGGCAATTAATATACAGGCTGATGTCCTTCTTCGGATCATCCATCTGCAGGAAGAGCATCTGCGCAACCACGGCGTTGGCGACGAAGTCATTGATCGGCGTGCCAATAAAAATGATACGATCGCGCAATAGGCGGCTGTAAATATCCCAAGCGCGCTCGGTGCGCCCTTCGCGCTCATAGACTGTAGGTAGTGGAACGTAACTCACGATAATTTATAATAGTAGGATGATAGTGATAGAATTCTGCGCAGACCATAGCGGATCTGCCACAGATTATCCAGCGCTTTTAACAAATAAGCTTAAGCTTCGACAGTTGCCGCTGCAACTGTTTCGCGCTCAGCCTTGTCGAGGATCAGATCCATGGTCTTACCCAACAGGATTTCGCTGCGCATGTTGTTGATGCGGCTCTGATCCTTTTGGATTTCCTTGACGATCTTCTCCGGCTTTTCGCCAGACTGCTGCGCTTGCATCATGATCATGCGGCTAAAGTCGTCGTTCTCGGCCTGCACCTTTTCCTTTTCAGCAATCTTACTGAGGATCAAGCGAGACTTGAGGCGATCATGCGCGGCCTTACTCGCACCTTCGTGAAGCTGCTCCTTGTGTGCTTCGAAATCTGCCTCTGAAGCGCCCTGCTTCATGTTGCGCTGCATAAAGTCACGCAACACAGCTTCAGTTTCGCTCTCGATCCCGCTTTCTGGGATGGCAAACTCGACGCTACCGAGAAGCTGTTCAGTGATTTGCTGGCGCTCGGCATTGGAATTCTTCTCTTTCTTTTGGCCTTCGATGTTCTCGCTGATGCGCTCACGCAGCTCAGCTTCATCTTTAACCTGCATGCTCGCAAAGAATGCGTCGTCCATTGCTGGCATTACCTTCTCGCGAACTTCCTCTGCTTTTAAAGAGTAAACGACTGTCTTACCTGCAAGCGCTTCTGGCTTGAAGTCCTCTGCAAATTCCATGGTGACTTCCTTTTCGTCGCCAGCCTGCATGCCCACCACACCATCAACGATTGCTTGAACGCCAGGAGTCTCTGCTGCGCCAGCTTCTTCCCATGTGACTTTTTGCGAACCATACATTGGCGTGTCAGGAACGAGATCCGCAACCAGTTCGTCACCGATCTTACCTTCGTAAGAGCAGCGCACATAGTCGCCCTTATCAGCAGCCTTCTCAGCCACATTGAACTCGGCCCGTTGGCTGAGCAATTGCTCAAACATCTTCTCGACCTCTTCGGCACTGGCCTCAGTTGGCTCGTTGGTGACCTTCAAGCCTTCGTAGGCTGGCACCTCAAAGACTTGTAAGACATCGACAGTAAAGGTGATGGTTGCGTCCGAACCAGCAGCGATCTCGCCCTCGTTAAGATCGACGACACCGAAGATTTCGAAGTCGGACTTCGCGACACCTTCTTGGTGTGCCTTCGAAACAACGCGCTGTGAAAGCTCTGATTTCAGCTCCTTGGCGTAGCGCATACGGATCATGTTCTCAGGCGCCTTGCCTGGACGGAAGCCTGGGATCTTCGCATCGCGCATGAATTCCTTAATCAAGCTCGCCTCAATCGTGGCGATTTCGGCGGCAGCGACACTCACGGTGATCGTCTTGCGTGTTTCGTTAATGTCTTGGACGTCGGTTTTAACTGTGCTCATAAAAATAATTGGTATCGCCCGAAATAGGCAGTTCTAGGAAAAAGCGCGCTATAAAAGTGCAAAGGAATTTTTCGGTCAATGCCTATGTTGCTTTAATAAAGGCATATCTCGCTTCTCTGGCACTATTTTATCTATTTAGTTCCAAATGATGGTTCTCGCGGCACAAGATCTGCCGCGCTCGCCCCCCAAATGAACCTATTTAAACTCGATCACATCTGGGCCAATCGAGCGAAATAGCTCTGCATACGGCTGCAGCGCGTCGATCGTCGCGGGAATCGCATCAATCTGTGTGCTCAATACCCCCACCACCGCAATCTGGTCTTTGCGGTTAAACATCCGCAGACGCAGCTGCAGCGCGTCGAGCATTGGCTTCAGCGCGGTCACATCCACGCCGTCAGCCAACTCGATCAAGATCTGATCGGCCGCCATATACGAGAATTCGCCCGTCGATAGGTGCTCAACCACCCGCACATACGGGTAACTCTCGTCGAAATTCAAGTGCCAGACCTTTGTCTGCGCGTTCGCAGCGCTCGGCAAAATGCCGAAATCTAGAATCTTACCTCTCTGAATCACCTCAGGCAGCCCCTCGGGCAGCTCCTCCGCACCCGCTTCGACTGCCGCCGCATTATGCGTCAGCCACGGGTCAACACTCGACTCTTCCTTGTATGCCCGCCGATTCATGATCATCGCCACCAACAACGAGCCCAACACAAAGCCCATAATATACACAAAAATTCGATCCGTTTTTCCCATAAGTATGCGCGCACCGTGCAACGGAAATCCAGGCAAGGCAAGTCTACGCATAAACCCTTTGCTTCAAGTTCACGCATTTCATTCTTCACACCTCCCACAGCAGGCCACACACTCCCGCGCAATGATTCATACAATTTCGCAGATACGCGTCCGCTACGCCGAAACCGACCGCATGGATGTGGTCTACCACAGCAACTATCTCGTCTGGTTCGAGACCGCCCGCATCCTGATGCTCGACGAGATCGGCATCCCCTACCTCGAAATTGAGGCCAGCAACTTGCACCTACCCGTGCTCACCGCCAGCGCCGCATACAAGAGCCCCGCACGCTTTGACGATCGCCTGAAGATCCACCTCTTCATGCGCGCAAAACCACGCGCCCGGTTCCACTTCGACTACGAAGTGCGCCGCGGCGACACACTCCTCGCCACTGGCAGCACCAGCCATGGCTTTATGGATACAGACGGCAAAGCCCAGCGCCCGCCCGCAGCGTTTTTAGCCAAAATCGACGCCGCTTGGAAAGCTGAGGTGGCTGCACCAACTGAGTTATAAGCGACACTCACAGAGCCATTCCCAACTGTGGATCAAGCGATCACAGACAGAGTGCCTGCGCCACGATTGCACTCCCATCACTCTCACTTCTTATAATTAAGCGCCGCCTGCAGCTCCTCGCAGACCGCTTGCGTACCCGCCAGGTATGGACAGAAATCCATCTGCGGGTGAAACGTTCTTAACGGAAACGGACTCGCTTCGAGAAATTTAAACGCGACGCCCGCGCCGGCACACAGCGCATAGGCCGCGGCGATGTCCCAGACCTTGACGCGAAAATCGACTACCCCCGTCAAATAGCCGGTCGCCACGTACGCAGCGCTCAGCGCGCCACTTCCCAGGCAACGCACGCGGTATTTTGCTAGCAAGGGCTTGAGCTGATCCAATAGCCCGTCATTCATCGGAAAATGCAGGCCTAACATTGCCTGCGCATCGGCCGCCAAACGATCCCGATTCACCGTCTTTTGATTGCGCTGTAGGCCAAAACCAGCGCCGCCCTCTAGCAGCGCATCTGTACTATAATCGTAAATAAACCCATATACCGGCATCCCATCGTGCAGTAAGGCCAACGAAATGGCACAGACTGGGAAGCCGAGTGCATAATTATTAGTGCCATCGATCGGATCGACCACCCAAGTGAATCCAGCGCTGAGAGTTAGCACTTCATCGAGCGGGCTCGCCTCTTCGCTGCAATAATCATCCTCAGCGAAATCCCTCCGCAGCGCCGCAAACAAATTCTCCGAAATCGCAAAGTCGGCAAAGGTCACCCGGGTGGCATCCTCTTTCCACTCACTGGCGACTTGGCCAAACTGACGACCGAAAAACGCCGTCTGCGCTTTCACTGCGACTCGCCCCGCATTGATGCGGTGGCGCAGTTGTAGATCAAACTGCGCCTGTGCTTGCCGGTTAAGTGATTTTTTCATCTTTTATCAATCAATCTGAGAACACTCAGGGACAAGCGCAAACCGCGACCGAGTAAGCACTACGGACGCCCGCGCCCAAAACCGCGAAACGGACGGCCCGCGCGTTTCTGCTTTGCGGCTCGTCCGCCAGAAGCATCTTTATCCTTTGGCTTGGCCTTCGGCTCGCCAGTCTTCGCCACTCGTTTGCCTGAGGCACGCACACCTCGTGCCGGACGTCGCTCCTTGGCATCCTCAGGCAGCGGGATGCCTTCACGCTGCAGCGCCTCGATCGCTTCGTCATGGAAGTCATGCGCTCGCACCGTCGAAATCGTTTGCTTAATTAAGCGCTCAATTGCCTTAAATCGCGACACATCTTGATCAATCTCAGAGCAGAAGCTCATCGCCCTGCCACTCTCGCCAGCGCGCGCAGTGCGGCCGATACGGTGTACATAATTCTCCGCATCCATCGGTAAGTCGTAATTAATTACTAGACCAATATTTTTGACGTCAATCCCACGCGCGGCCACATCTGTGGCGACCAGCACTGGCGTTTCACCCTGCTTAAAGCGACGCAAGGCATCCTCCCGTGCCGCCTGAGTGCGATCCCCGTGGATGGTATCCGAACGAATCCCGTCGCGATTTAAATGCGTCGCAATCAACCGAGCATCACGCTTGGTCCGAGTAAAAATAAGGCACAGCTCTTCCTTTTTTTCAAAATATTGACTGTGGAGTAGATCCAGTAGCAACGCTGGCTTATCGCGTAGTCGCACAAACAGCACCGACTGATCAATCTTCTCAGCGGTGGTGCCTTCGGGTGTGATTCGGATCTCCTCAGGGTTATTCAACAGTCCCGCAGCCAACTTCGCGACGCCCTTTGCCATCGTCGCTGAAAATAGCAATGTTTGTCGCTCCTTGGGCACATCACTGACGATCTCGCGCAAGTCATCAATAAAGCCCATCGCCAACATGCGGTCGGCCTCATCGAGCACTAAGCACTCCACACCACTCAAATTCGCGTGCCCCTGCTTGATCAAATCCAGCAAGCGCCCCGTCGTCGCCACCAATATATCTAAGCCAAAATACAGCTCCTTGGTCTGCGGCGTCTGCGATACGCCGCCATAGATCATCGCGATCTTTAGGTCCAAATGTGCCCCATAGGTGCGAAAACTCTCGGTCACCTGCACCGCCAACTCGCGCGTCGGCACCAGAATCAAATTACGCACGCCGCGCCGAAACGGCTTGCGCCCCTGCGTCGCGATACGATGTAGCATCGGCAGAGCAAATGCCGCGGTCTTGCCCGTGCCAGTCTGCGCGCAGGCCAATAGGTCACACCCTTCGAGCAGCAGAGGGATCGCCTGCGCCTGAATTGGCGACGGCTCCGCATAGCCTTTCTCCTCCAGCGCGCGCTGGATCGGTTGGATTAAGGGCAGGTCTTTGAATTCGGTGTGACTCATAGTTTCGATCAACACCGCACCGTATGAATAAAACCGCCTTTATCGACAAGAAAGCGCCACGAGCTGAAATTGGCTGGTGCGCCGCGACGACAAGACCGCTCGCGTAGCGAACCAGAACATCTGACTGTTTGCAGTCCAGGCTTGCCAAGTAGATTTGAACCGCTTCTCTATCTCAAATTTAGGAGAAGTGGCAGAGTGGCCGAATGTGACTGACTCGAAATCAGTTGTGCTAGAAATGGTACCGGGGGTTCGAATCCCTCCTTCTCCGCCATTTGACCCAGTCAAAGTAAACACTCGCACAGCGAGTCAGGGATGAGAGCCATCGGATTCGGGTTTTCCGTTCTGAGTTGCGAATGGTCTGACCACTGTTTTGATTCTTTGCTCAGCACTGTTGTTTTAATATGCCAAATCGGCGGAATCTACGTCAGTTTTTCAAATTAACCTCCTCCGCATTGATCCAGTTTTTCTTGGTGATCACGTCGTCTTCGGCTCGAAACACTGAGCGACTGGTTTTGCCGCCACTGCGTCACTCAGACCCGCTTTTTATAAAAATGCCCACCTACGTTTATCAAGAAATCCTCCCCAACGGCAGCGACGGCGAAGCCTTTGAATACATCCAAAGCATGTCCGAAGAGGCGCTCAAGCTACACCCGAAAACAGGTAACCCCGTGCGCAAAGTCTTCCATGCACCCAATGTTTCGAGTAAATATACCGAAGGCAGCACCAAGAAAAAATTGAGTGACGAAAACGTCGAGAAGCACGGTTTCACTCGCTACGAGAAGGACAAAGTTACTGGTCGCTACAACAAGACCGCCGGCAAAGACAAACGCGCGCCCGACGTAGTCGACGCCAACCAACTAAAGAAGATGCAGCAAAAAGGCATCTTGTAGGAGGCAAAAAACTAAGGAGTGAGGGTGACTCGCCCTCATTAACATCAACGTGGGCGGGTCGCCCACACTACTATAACGACAACGCAAGCAGGCTGTCGCCTCTTAGCAAATAATTCTTATTTAGTGTGTTTACCTCGTAAATTTTTGTTATAAGTACGCTCTAGTATCTGCGCCCAGCCGGCGCACAAAAAAACGGCCACCCTCGAAAGGATGACCGTTTGAAATTTTTCGAACGGAGTCGCCCTAAAGGGCCTCAGTTCCCTCTTCGTCAGTACGGATGCGGACAGCGCTCTCGACTGGAATGACGAAGACCTTACCATCGCCGATCTTGCCAGTCTTAGCAGCGTTGACGATCGCCTGAACTGCAGCGTCGACGATGTCGTCTTCGACGATCGTTTCGAGCATCGTCTTGGGTAGAAAATCAACCGTGTATTCACTGCCACGATAGATTTCGGTATGTCCCTTTTGACGACCGAAGCCTTTGACCTCAGTGACGGTCATACCTTCGACGCCAACTGCGGCGAGAGCTTCTTTCACTTCATCGAGTTTAAAGGGTTTAACGATAGCTTTAATCAATTTCATAAGAATGTGTTCTGTTAGAGTTTAATGATGTGAATCTTAAAATATACGCTACTCGAAATGGTAAGCAGTCTCACCATGTTCAGCGAGATCAAGGCCAGTGTGTTCCACTTCTTGATCGACGCGCAGACCAGTCGTTTTCTTACAGATAAATACGATGATTGTCGTCGCAACTGCAGACCATGCGATGACCACGCCCAGCGCAAACAGCTGCGTGCCAAGTTGACCGACCATGTCATCAACACCTGTGCCGCCAAAGGCTGCTGTGCCGAACACAGCCACCATGATCGTGCCCATGATGCCACCGACACCGTGCACCGCGAACACGTCGAGTGTGTCGTCAATCTTGAGTTTACTTTTAACAAAGCCACAAGCGAAGTAGCAGATGGAGCCGGCCATCAAGCCGATCAACACCGCACCCAGCGGGCCCACATTACCAGACGCTGGAGTAATCGAGGCCAAACCTGCCACCATACCAGTCACAATACCCACGAGACCAGGCTTACCAGTCTTCTTCCATTCGATCACCATCCAGGTCAAACTCGCAACCGCTGCGGAAATATGTGTGACCAACATCGTCATACCTGCGGACTCATTCGCTGCAAGCTGACTACCGGCATTAAAGCCAAACCAACCGACCCACAGCATCGACGCACCAATCATTACCATACCTGGGCTGTGTGGAATGTGTAGCTTCTTTGGAAATCCTTCACGCGGGCCAACGAAGTAAGCCAGAAGAAGCGCGGAGATACCCGCAGTGGCATGCACCACGATGCCTCCGGCGAGATCGATCACGCCACGTTCTTGCAGCCAACCACCGCCCCACACCCAGTGAGTTACCGGTGCATAGACGAGTACGAGCCAAAGCGCAGTAAACAGCAGAATTGCACTGAACTTCATGCGCTCCACAAACGCACCGACGATCAAACCAGGCGTGATGATCGCAAACGTCATCTGGAACATGATGAACACTGACTCTGGAATATCACCACTCAAGTCTGCAGTTGTAATCCCTTTCAACCCGAACTGTTGAAAATCGCCTAACCACGCGCCACCGCCAGAGAAAGCCATCGTATAGAGGCACAGTACCCACATCACTGACGCCAAGCAGGCGATCGCGAAACAGTGCATTAGCACCGACAGGACATTCTGCGCACGGACTAGACCGCCATAGAACAGCGCCAAGCCGGGCAGCGTCATAAACAGCACCAGCACGGTCGCGGTTAACATCCACGCAGTGTTGCCACTATCTGCGCTCGCGGTGACTTCCGCCACCTGCGCGGCGGCTTCTGTTAGTCCAGCCTCTTGGGCGAATAAAAAGCCTGGTGCCAAGGAAAGCAGCAGGAATAAGATTAAACTGTGGGTATTTTTCATCTCTATTTGTGATCAGGATTAGATAGTTCAGAAATAAGGAATGGTAGTCCGCCACAATGAACAAGTTATTTCTTACCCACCTGCACGTGGGAGATTTATTTGACTCTAAGAAAAAATCATCCCTCTCCCCCCTCTTGAACCGCAGATAGTTGCCACTACCAGTCGCCGAAATGACGCAAAAAAAACCGGCCACCCTCGAGAGGATGGCCGGTGAAATAGAGCGAACTCAATCAGTTCAGACTAGAGGGCTTCGGGGCCCGACTCGTCGGTGCGGATACGAATCGCATTTTCGACGGGAATGATGAAGACTTTGCCGTCTCCGATCTTGCCAGTCTTAGCTGCTTTGACAATCGCATCGGATGTCTTAGCTGCGTCTGCATCGTCGACGACGATTTCGACCATGACCTTAGGAAGGAAGTCGACGGTGTACTCACTGCCGCGATAGATTTCGGTGTGGCCTTTTTGGCGACCGAATCCCTTTACCTCAGTTACGGTCATCCCTTCGATGCCGATATCTGCGAGTGCTTCTTTGACCTCTTCGAGTTTGAAGGGCTTGATGATTGCTTTGACCAATTTCATAATAATGTAATGTAGGTTATTTAAGTTACTTGGCTAGGCTTAATTAGCGAGTGCGAGCTGTACCAAAGTCAGGATAGGCTTCTTGACCGTGCTCGCCGATGTCGAGACCTTCAGCCTCTTCTTCAGGAGAGACACGAACACCCATGACCACCTTCAAGATACTGAAGACAACGTAGGAGAAGATAAAAGCGAAGGCACCAATCGAAAGTGTGCCGATCAGCTGAATGCCGAATCCGGCAGCATTACTGAAGAACGCTACAGCTAGTGTGCCGAAAATACCGCAGACACCGTGAACGGAGATCGCACCGACTGGATCATCAATCTTAATCTTATCGAAGAAGATGATGGAGAAGACGACGAGGACACCAGCAATGAGGCCAGTCAGGATTGCATACGCAGGCATGATGGAGTCAGCACCGGCAGTGATACCGACCAGACCTGCAAGGATACCATTGAGTGCCATCGAAAGGTCAGGCTTCTTGAGGAAGAACCAAGAGGTAAACATCGCGCCCAGGCCACCAGCCGCAGCAGCGAGTGCTGTGGTTACGAAGACCAGCGAGACGAGGAATGGATCTGCATTGAGAACCGAACCACCATTGAAACCGAACCAACCTAAAAAGAGGAGAAAGACACCGATTGTAGCGAGTGGCATACTGTGGCCGAGGATCGGACGAATCTGACCGTTAATGTACTTACCAGCACGAGGCCCAAGAACCATCACACAAGCCAAGGCAGCGAAACCACCGAAAGCGTGTACCAATGAAGAACCAGCGAAATCATAGAAGCCACGCTCTGCGAGCCAGCCGCCACCCCACTGCCATGAGCCAGTGATCGGATATGCGAACATCACTAACAATGTAGCGAAGATCATGAAGGAAGAGAGCTTTACGCGCTCAGCAACTGCACCAGAGACGATCGTTGCAGCAGTTGCAGCGAACATCGCTTGAAAGATGAAGTCTGTATACCAAGTGTAATCAGCATACTCAGCAGTCATCATTGCGACGGACGCTTCAACATCGAACCATGAACCCATGGCGAACACGCCGGCGGATCCTTCAGCGAACCCAGGATACATCGCATTGAAGCCCCAGAGCGCGTAAGTCAAAACACCCATGCAGATGATGAATACATTCTTGAACAGAATGTTGACTGTATTCTTAGCTTGGCCGAGGCCAGACTCAACAGTTGCGAAGCCGAGGTGCATAATGAACACCAAAGCAGCCGCAATCAGCAGCCAAAGGTTACTGATCGTAAAGAAGGCAGCACCAGGTGTCTCCATGAATGCGGCATAGCCGTCATCAAAGGAAATTGCATCGGCAACAGCTTCAGCAGTTTCAAGAACCGGGAGTTCCTGCGCACCGAGACTCCCGGCAAACAAGAACGCCGAGCTGCTGAGCAGCAAAGCGAGAAGGGTTTTTTTAATCTTCATGATACTATTTAGTTTAGTTATTTTTTGGTTTCGTAGGAATTGAGTTAGATCAAGCCCCCAAACGAGAGGGTCGACTGAGTCCGTTAATAAGAACGAACTCTGACCAACTTAGCATTCCGCATGCCAATATAATAAAAAGGCTAAATAAAGACGCCCAAAAGGTGGTTCTGCTGACCTGCGCCTTCGCGCAAACAGCGCGCTGCACTGGCCTGAGTACATTTTCGCGTAAAAGCGCCAAGATGTTCGGGCGCAGAGCCAAACAATCATTAAACAGCGCCGTTAAAGCTACAAAATGTTATAAAAATATTGCACACGATCATCCTCAGAGATTGAGTCTCATTAGCGCCCAGACTGCCTCTTGCCACACTGCTATTTTTGCTTAAACTCGTAATACGCCACAACACAAACAATACACTCATTGAAGCGCACGCATACAGGCATCACACTCCAAGGCAACCGGGCAAGCCCGGAAATCTCATGCCCGTTCCAGCCTGCGCAAATGCTCAGTTGGAGCGACACACACAGTGAGTTTTCTGGCCGACGTGTTTCAATCAAAGATGGCCTTGATTATCTCAGCCTGCAGCTCCGTATTGATAGCCCACTATCGATCAATATCGACTTTACTGAGCAGCGCTTAGTCCTCGGATACGTGAACTCAGGCTGGGCCAAAGCAGAGCCAATCGACGGCAACGTCGAAAAACTCGAACCCGGGCAATGGTTTCGCTTTTCTAATTCTGCATTGTGCCTTGACCGCACCAGCACAGAAACCGCCCAAATTGATTTGATTCTTTGCTCACAGGAACTCACTCGCTTACTTCTGGATATTGGTACAGATACCGAGCGCGCAGCAGACTTAGAACAGTTCGCCAATGGAGCCGTCGCAGTTCCTTTTAACAGCGGACAAATGAACAGCAACGCATTTGAAGCCTCAAAAAAAATTGTAAACGCATCGATAGATGGACTACGCCACCGCCTACAACTCGAATCGAATGTACTGTCATGGATCGCCGAAATCCTGAGCCAACCAGAAAACAACAATCTAGCTGACCGTACTCTAAATGCCAATGACCGCGATGCGATGAATCGGATTATCGAAGAGATCCGAAATGACCCAGGGCGTGAACATTCCATTGATGACTTTTGTAAGCTCGGCAACCTGAACGAGCATAAATTAAAATTGGCGTTCAAAAGCATCCTCGGCAAAACCGCGTTTACTTTTTTACGTGAAGTTCGAATGGATCATGCCGCCGAATTATTGAAAAATGATCGTCATAGCGTGATCCAGGTCGCAAACGAGGTAGGATACTCAAACGCCAGCCATTTCGCCAGAGCCTTCAAAACCCGACATGGCTTGTTACCAAAAGCGTACCAATGCCTGCAAAGGCTATCATAAGTGCAGCAAACGGTCAAAATACCGCGAGCGGCACCGGTTGATTTAAATCAGCACTCGGTCGATTCAATTAAACAACATCCGACATGCGTATCGGTTAACGGCCTCGTATCAGCAAACTGCAATACATGTCACAGGGATGATCGACCACGTCCTTTACAAGTCCTAACTGCACCAGTACCCCTTTGCGCATAATCGCTATACGATCAGCAAAATGACGCGCGTCGGCAGGATCATGTGTGACTAAAACACCGGTGATTTTTTTCTGCTGCAGGACCGCACGCACCTGTTCACGCAAATCCGCAGTGAGCGCTACGTCTAGGTTACTATAAGGCTCATCAAGTAAAATTATATCGGGCTTGGCGGCCAATGCCCGAGCCAGTGCGACACGTTGTCGTTCGCCACCAGACAACTCATGCGGATAACGTTCCGACTTCCCGTCCAATTGCACCAACTTCAGATACTCGTCAACGCGATCCTGGAGTTCACTTTTGGGCAACTGCCCCATCGCATACCCTAGGTTCTGAGCAACCGACATATGCGGGAAGAGTGCACCTCCTTGAAATACGAGCCCTATTCGGCGTTCTTCTGGAACCACCCAAGCTTTGTCGCTAGACAAACATCCACGATTCGTACGAATCAAGCCACGATCCGGGATTTCTAAGCCTGCGATCATGCGCAGCAAAGTGGTCTTTCCGCTGCCACTTTCACCGACTAAGGATAACAGTTCCCCTGCAGCCACACGAAAAGAGACATCATGCACCGCAGGCACGTTGTTCCCTGAAAAAGATTTTGAAATATTTTGTACTTCTAACATGATTGGCTGGCCTCTTTATCAACCCAGCGTTCAATCACAAGCAAGCCCCAAACCCCAAGCGCAATAATCAATAAAGAAGGGAGTGCACAATCATAGATGTAGCCCTCTTTGGCAAAGCCAAATGCAAAGGTCGCTAAAGTCTCAAAATCACTCGGCCGTAGGACTAAAGTTAGCGGCAGTTCCTTCATAATATCGATGAACACCAAAGTCGCACAGGCTAAAATATTCACCCGTAACAATGGCCAGTGTATGCGAATCAAGCTTTGCCAGTTCCCTTGCCCAAGCGTGCGAGACGCTTCATGTAAGGTTGAACAAACACCCTGCATGCTGGCATTCAGTGGCTGATAAGCGACAGTCATAAAGCGCACCATGTATGCAAAACTGATGGCGAACAAACTACCACTCAGAACCAGCGATATCGATAAGTCGGATAATAACTGGTCCATGCCGCCTAACAAGACCATCACTCCAACAGCAGTTACCACACTCGGAATCGCATAACCAAGTGTTGAAGCCCGCACCAATTTGCAAACTTTTGAATCACTATGGACTCGCACACTAAATGCTAAAAAGAAGGCAACTAAACTGAGCAACAGCGCAGTGATGGAAGCCAACGTTAGGCTAGTCAGTGCTTGTTTAAAAAAAACTGCAAAATTGAAGTCCTCTGTCGCCACGATTGCCCAATACACCAAGCGTATAACTGGGAATAAAAATCCAATCATCACCGGCAGCGCACAACAAAGTACCACACCCCAAGCACCTCGCCATTGCAGCCGAACGCGTCGATGCGGAAAGTTCGCCTGCGCGCCTTCAACATATCGCAGGCGTTTTCTTTGCCAGACCTCGATGACTAATATCGCAAATACGATCACCACTACAATCACCGCTAAACGCAGGCCCGAGGCGCGATCTCCGAGTCCAAACCAAGTGCGGAAAATACCTTCAGTCAATGTCGGCACTCCAAATAAATTTACCGCGCCGTATTCATTCACCACCTCCATGACAACCAGGCTCAGACCAGCAATCAGAGCCGGTCGCGCCATGGGCAAGGCAATCCGTCTGAAAATTGAACCAGGTCGTTTCCCAAGCATTCGACCAGCCTCAAAATAAACCCCCTGCTGCTTGGAAAAAGCAGAGCGTAAACCCAAATACAAATAAGGATAAAGCACTGAGCTTAGCAATAAGATCAACATACCATACCGCACCAAGTGCTCGACCCACTGCGAAGCATCAAATCCCCACACCTGACGAACCTTAATAATTAGTGGGATCGACCATTCTAATACATCAAAATAAGTAAATGCGGACGCAAAAGTCGGCACTGCCAGCGGCATGACCAATGCCCACTTCCAAAAACTTCGCGTAGGAAACTCGTACGTGGCCACAAACCATGCCGTCGGCAAAGCAAAGAGAATACTGACCAGACTCACGCCTAACACGAGAATCATGGTATTTAGCAGATAGCTAGGTAGCACTGTGCTCACCAAGTGCTGCCATTCTTCAGTTGGCTGAAAAACTCCTATAAAAACTGCGATCAGAGGGGCGAGTAACAACAGCGCGCACAACACCACTAAACCCGACCACAGATCGATTCGCTGCCCTCTCCTACTTTCGGACCGCACAGTTACTCCCATCCAGCCTGATTGAAACAGCGTATTGAATCTGCATTTAGCTCACCCAATCGAGCCAAGCTAATTGGATCGGCCTTAAACGTCCCCCACTGCTGTAGTAGCGGCGACCATTTAATACCCGACACGACTGGGTATTCATAGGTAGCGCCGGTGAAGGCGGACTGCGCTTCATCCGTCGCTAAATACTCTAGAAATCTCTGTGCTGCTTCGACTTGATCACTCCCGGCAACCACCCCGGCACCACTGACATTCACATGGGTGCCGCGTGCCGCTTGATTCGGGAAGAAAACCTTCAACTGTGCGGCGACAGCACGATCTTTCTGATTATCTGAATTTGCCAACAGCCCAAGGTAATAGGTATTGACGATTGCTACATCCGCTAAGCCAGCAGCGACCGCACGCATTTGATCACGATCACTTCCTTGCGGTGGACGCGCCATATTTTTACGGACAGCCTTTGCCCACTGCAACGCTTGCTGATTGCCGTTGGCGTCGATTAGCGAAGATAATAAAGATTGATTATATACATTTGCAGAAGAGCGCACCAGCAGTCGCCCACGCCATTCAGCAGTGGCAAGGTCTTCGTAAGTACTCAGTTCATCCTCACTGACACGGTCTGGTGCATAAACAAGTACGCGCGCACGCTGTGTAAAACCAAACCAATAGCCTTCAGTGTCACGCAGATTGGCAGGCACGCGCTGTTCCAAGAATGCTGACTGTATCGGCTGTAACACACCTGCCTCGCGCGCCTGATGTAAACGTCCCGCATCTGAGGTAATCAGAATATCTGCGGGCGTCTTGTCTCCCTCGGCCTTTAAGCGCTCGAGCAAAGCACCCGCTTTACTTTTAACCACTTCAACCTCAATGCCAGTTTGCTCAGTGAACTTATCAAACAGCAATACATCACTCTCGTAATGTCGGTAACTGTAGATCGTCAATGCATCTGCCTGTGATGCTGAGCAGAATAAAAATAGACTGAGAGTGTAAAGGAAGAGCGCTTTCATGGTGATAAAAAAGAATTAGAACATGGGCATAGCCCACTGTAGGAAAATAACAAGACTAACAAAGAATCATCCAAAAAACTACTCCATCAAGGAGTAAAATAACTCCATAGCAGAGATAAATTAAGCCAATTACCGTCAAAAGCAGCTAATTTTGCTCCGCGCTCGGGTAGAAACTGGAGCAGTCATGTGCTAATATTCGTCACAAAATACCGAGCTGATAGGCTTGCTTCCGAGCAAATCAAACTATGAGATTCTGTCTCAACTTCAAAGAGCCCGCCATGAAAATACACAAACACATCTATATCAACAGCTTTGCCATGCTTAGCCTCGCGATTTCGGCATCTGGATCGGTCGCCCTCGAATCCACCCGCACTGTGGTGAAAGAGTGGGTTGCTACAGAAAAAGCGTGCTCCAGTGAAGCTATTCTATGGGAAGAAGCCCAAATCCTGCTAAATGACCTCACCCAAGTCACCCAAGCGGAGATCGCGACACTCAATCAATCCCTAGAGAAAATTGAAGCGACGACGACTCGTGCCGAGGCCGTACGTATCGAGCTAGTCACCGAACAACAAACACTACAGACAGCCCGCCAGCAGATCTCGAAATTTCTCGCCGAAATTGAGCCAAAGTTAACCGATTTAAGGCCAGCACTACCCGCGCCGCTCAGCACTAAACTTACCAGCCTGTTTCAACGCATTCCAAATGATTCCAGCAACACAACGCTCGGAATCGCCGAGCGTATGCAAACAATCGTTGGCATTTTAAATACCATTAACAAATTTGACCGCGCCATTACCGTGCACGAGGAAATTCGTACGCTTGGCGACGGCAGTCAGGGCGAAGTGGAAAGCGTCTACGTGGGGCTAGGCGTCGCCTACTACCGCACACGTTCCGGCGACGACGCCGGCTATGGACAACCGCACATCAGCGGTTGGCAATGGAACTCTCAACCCGAACTCTCCACCGCAATTGCCGAAGTCATTGCGATCGCCAACAATAGCACACAAGAAGCACGTTTCATCGCACTTCCGGTCGAGCTGCAAAATTAGTCCCTGTGATCTCTTTAAAATCCATACTCTTTCTCGGCTTTAGCTCGCTCGCCCTTGCGACTGCATCCTTCAGCCAAGATCTCGCCAGCCTGCAGGCAACTCAGCAGTCCAAACTTGATGATGCCGTGCGCCGCCTGACTGCACAGCGCCTGCAAATCAATGAGCAACAGATCCCATTGGCTCGCAACCTGCGCAAGCTCGAAGTAGAAGGCAAAAAACTGCGTGCAGCACTCTACGAAGCGCGTCGAGCAGACGACAGCCGCAGTCTCGGCCTAGAAACACTTCGCAACAACGTCGAAGCACTTCGCCAAGAGTACAATTACATCACCAGCGCCCTGCTTAGTGAATACAATAGCAGCTACGAAAGTAATCTGTCAGTCGGCGAACTGGCCAATTACGGCGAAGACATTCGAGCGCTCAACCTGCTACTCGAAAATCCGGATGCCACTCGTAGTGATCGTCTTGAATCCTCGCTAAGCCTGATCAACGACTCAGTCGATCGCATTGGTGAGCTGCTCGGCGGCAAGCGTTACGCGGGACAGGCACTGAACTCCGCAGGTCGTTTAACCAATGGGCAATTCCTACAACTCGGGCCACTGCTTTATTTTAGCGGCGATGAATCAGGAATCATCGAGGAAACCAAAGCACTGCAGGCTCGTATTCATGTAATTAATACAGAGTCATCCGCTCAAATCGCCGCGATCTCTAAAAGCGGCAAGGGCAAACTGCCAATGGACCTAAGCCTAGGCAATGCACTTGCGCTACAAAGTACCAAAGACAGCCTGCTGGTACACTTACAAAAAGGCGGCATCTGGGCCTATCCAATCATCCTATTTGCATTGGTAGCAACCATAGTCGCGCTATTTAAATTCGTGCAGATTATGTCGATTCGCCAACCGGCACCGAATACGATCTACGACATTGCCAAGTTACTGCGTGCAGGTAAACAAACTGAAGCCTTACAATTGGCCCAAGCTCAACCGCTTCCCGCCCGTGAAATGCTAGTACAGGCAGTCGAACACAGCGATGAGTCGATCGAACTAGTCGAAGAAGCCATGTATGAGTCGATGCTCAATACACAGCCAAAACTGGAGCGTTATTTAAATATTATCGCTGTCACTGCATCGGTCGCCCCACTGCTCGGACTACTCGGCACAGTGACGGGCATCATCAAGACTTTCAACCTGATGCGCGTGTTTGGCGCGGGCGATCCGAAACCACTCATCTCTGGAATTTCTGAAGCACTCATTACCACCGAACTGGGCCTAGTATTGGCCATCCCCGCACTGATCATCCATGCCCTACTCGCGCGCAAGGTATCTGGCGTCATGGCCCATATAGAAAAGCTCTCGGTCGCCCTCCTCAATACCCTGTCTCGAAATAAATAAGCCCCGCTCACAGTGTTCAACAACTCTCACAGCCTTTACCTTGAAGCCCTACGCGTTTGGACCGCAGGGGGTTGGCTGATGCTGCCATTGTTAGGGCTAGCGGTCTTCATGTATTACACTGCGCTGGATCTCTACTTACGCCTAAGGATGCACTTTTTACTACGCAGTCAGGTATATCAGCTCTCGGACGAGGCACTTAAATCTGCGCTCTCAGATAAATTAACACGATTAAAACGCTTACTGCTGCCCGAGGCAAAATCGACACTTGAAGTACGCCGTCACTTTAAACAGGTGCGTCAGGAATATCTCCCCGTCATCAATCGCCGTATCCGCTTTCTCGCTATCATCATTACCGCAGGACCTCTCGTCGGACTGCTAGGCACAGTCACTGGTATGTTGGTCACCTTCAGCGGCATGGTCGGCGCGCATGGCACTAAATTTGACAATATGATTGAAGGTATTTCGGAAGCCTTAATTACCACCCAAACCGGCCTACTCATTTCCATTCCAGCATTGGTCGTACTGTCCTTCATTATCCAGCGCCGCAACCAACTCGAACGCTGTATTGCGCGTCTCGAATATTACAACGTGACCCTCGCCTCCAAATGAAATCACGCCGACTCATATTTTCACAATCGCAAAAAGCCGATGAAATCAATGTCTCCCCACTCATTGATATTGTTTTCATTCTGCTCATTTTCTTCATCGTCACCACCGTCTTTGTCGAGGAGACAGGCGTAGATGTGCAACGCCCAGAAGCCGCCTCAGCCAACGATCTGGAGAAAAACTCGATTTTAATCGCAATCACAAACGATGGGCAAATCGTTTACGGCGGCAACGAAATCGGCAGCAATGGAGTGCGTGGCATTGTAAAGCGACTGCTCCTGCGTGAACCGGACATGCCAGTCATCATTCAAGCCGACAAAACCGCATCGGTAGATCTGTACACCAAAGTACACGATGAAGCGGCCCTCGCTGGTGCAACCAGTATTCACTTAGCTACGACCCGCTAATGGAACAGGCACTGCCAGTGGAGCACAACAAAGCCCGCGCGCCGCTCGCGCTGCTGGGGGCACTGGTTATGTCACTGCTGGTTTTCCTAGCGATTCCGGTCACCCAGCAGTTAGGGAATCCGCGTAGCGATATGATTGAATTTCGAGAAGCACTGACGATCACTCCTCCGGCACCCATGCTGCTGCCTCCAACGCCCGAACAAGTTCAGCCGAGCGAACCAGAGTCAAAGCCTGAATTTAAACAACAATTACAAGATTTCAGTCTCAATCAGTTAGAGTTGTCCCTTCAGCCAGGCATCGGTGGCGCATTGAAAATGGGTATTGCAAGCGCAGGCTTTACAAACGAGGTGGATGCCCTCAGCGAGATTCAAAAGCTTTTCACTTTTGCAGATCTACAAAGTGCCCCGCGTATTATTAACAGCCCAAATATCATCTACCCGCGCGAACTGAAACGCCGCGGTATTATTGAGGGACAGGTACTCGTCAAAATCGAGATCGACATCAAAGGACGCGCTCGAGTACTGAAAATTATATCTGCCACCGACCCACGCCTCATCTCAGCGGCAAAAGAAGTTATTCGTAAAGCTCGCTTCACACCGCCCAAAGTGGCTGGTGTCGCACAGAAAGTACACGGCGAATGGCCCATTATACTGCGCGCACCATAATTAAATTTTACATCTATTTTTGTCATGACTCGACACATCCTTCTTTTCTTACTCCTGCTCTCTGGTATTGCTCACGCATCGCCAAGCTTCGACTTGGTCGACACCAATCCGAATAGCGCCGAGTTCAAACAACGCTTTTACGGCAGCTTTGGTATTAACTCCGCGATCGAACCAGTCCTCACGCAAGCTGACCGGCCCCTGTATGAGTCGATTGTGCCCTACCTGCAAAAAAGGCCCGAGAAAGCAATCGAATTAGCCAAAAAAGGCATCACTAAAAACAGTAATGCCGCGTTCGACTATTTAGTCGGCAGCCTTTACTATATGCAGGGCAACTACAGTGAAGCGGCCTCTTACCTAAATGCCGCGCGCAAAAAGTTCCCTGATTTCCGTCGCGCACACCGCAATCTTGCACTGATTTACATCCAACAAGATCGCTACGAAACCGCAATCACGCATCTGCTACGCGTGATCGAGCTAGGCGGGGGGGACGGTCAAAGCTACAGTATGCTCGGCTATGCGTACCTCACTGAGGAAAAATACCAATCCGCCCTCAGCGCCTACCAACTCGCACGCATGTTCCTGCCCGACAGCATGGATGTGCGCCGCGGTGAAGCACAATGCCTACTCATGACTCAACAAATCGGTGCGGCCATCGCACTCTTCGACGAACTCATCAGCGAGCAGCCAAACGAACAAGACTACTGGCTATTTCAAGCCAATGGCTACCTCTCAAAGAACCAAGTGCAAGACGCGATCGCTAACCTGGAAATCGCCCATACCATTGCGCCACCAAGTGCATCCAGCCTCAGCCTGCTCGGTGATCTGTATCTCAACCAGGAGATGCATGCACTCGCGTTAAACAACTATCAAGCTGCCCTCAAGCAAGACCCAACGACGCGCCCCGAACAGGCACTCAAACCGCTGCGCCGCCTCATGCAAATCGGTTTATTTGATGCTGCCCGCACATATCTGAAACTAATCGACAGCAATCTACAGACTGAACTGAATCCCACTCAAGCGACTGAAAAAGCCGTGATTTATGCACAACTAATAATTGAAAGTGGCGACCTCAAACAAGGTCTAGATCAATTACAATTAGTACTCAATGAACACCCGCTCAACGGCGCTGCGCTGCTGTTAATGGCAGACGTACAGCTTGAGCGTGAAGCCTATGCGGAAGCCACTTTTTACTTCGAACGCGCCACCTCTGTGGCAGAAGTACAGGTCCAGGCTCTAGTGGGCCTCGCCCGCACCGCAGTCGCGCAGTCCAAGTTCCGAGCGGCACTCAAGCACTTGCAGAAAAGCCAACGCATCCAGCAGCGCCCCGACATCGCACAATTTATGGCTAGCATCGAAAAGGTAGTCGCCGCGCAATAGCCCGACGCGCCGCTGCAGGCGTCGCGTTGAAACGTCAGGATTAAAACTCCGTGCGCCGACGGAGTATAGATCTGCGCCAGAAGATAATCTGCCGAATCGTGGTCCTCTGCTAAAAGTCCTGCATGACTAAAAATGTCGAGTGAGTGGACCCAGAAAGTGTCAAAAAATGATCCAGAATGCCCGGATCGGGGAAGAATTGATACGTTTTGGAGCATAATCTCTCCGTATCGGAGCAGATTTATGGATCAATTAGTGCTATTATCATCCCCAGTACGAGAAAACGCCATGTCACCACTGGTGCTACCAGTTTTGCATCGCTGCTGTTCAAGCACAACCATGCAACGCCAATCGACAATTTTTCGTCAACAACAAACAACAAACAACACTACAAATGAAAACTAACACTACTAAACTATTGGCAAGCGCTACGCTTGCGATGGCCTTTACTGCCTCGGCAGTCACGGCTCAGACCGCGGAGCCAACAGCTGCCGCCGAAATGGCGATCGACGAAACCGTGGTTGTCGGCAACACACTCTACACAGATCAAGTCAACGCCCTCAAAACACCGACTCCAATCATCGACGTGCCACAGAGCCTGTCGATCACCACCGCAGATGAAATCTCGGTACGCGGCTTTAACAGCATCGGCGACATCGTCGATTACACACCAGGTGTGAACGTGTCACAGGGTGAAGGCCATCGCGATGCAGTCGTCTTCCGCGGCGTCCGCTCCACTGCCGACTTCTTCGTCGACGGTGTCCGCGACGATGTCCAATACTACCGCCCACTCTACAATGTTGATCAGGTCGAAATCCTGCGTGGCCCCAATGCACTGCTATTCGGTCGCGGCGGCGCTGGTGGAGTACTCAATCGAGTCACTAAAAAAGGTGTCATCGGTGAAGACTTCAACGGCTACCAGCTTAGCATCGACACCTTTGGAGCTACTGAAGCGCAAATTGATAGCAATGTTGCCATCAACGAAGACACTGCGTTCCGCATCAATGCCTACTACAATACCTTCAAAAATCACCGCGACTTCTCCGATGGCGAAGGCTACGGCGTAAATCCAACCGTCAAGTTCCAACTGAGTGATAAGACTACACTCGATGTGTCGTATGAATACATCAATTATGATCGTTCGATTGATCGCGGCATTCCAACTGGCACAGACGGCAAACCGGTGGATGCGCTTAACAATATCGTCTTCGGCGATCCAGATCTGAATAAGTCTGAATTCGAAGCACATACTCTGCGCGCGATGCTCCAGCATGAGTTCTCCGACACTCTCAAGGGTGTCTTCACCGCTTCGTATACTAACTACGACAAGCTCTATCAGAACTTTTATGCTGCAGACTACGACGAGGCTACTCCTGATGAAGTAACGCTCGACGGCTACCTTGACACTACCAAGCGTGAGAACCTCGTTTTCTCCGGTAATCTCGTTAGCGAATTCCAAACTGGCGACCTCGAGCACACCCTGCTTTTCGGCGCTGAGTTTAGTAATAGCTCTTCAAAAAATGATCGCTACAATCCTGAATTTAATGACGGATCAGGAGGCACAACAGACAAAAAGTCTTTCAACATCAGCCAGCGTAATATTAGCGGCGTTGGTTTCAACGCAGGTGGCCTGAACGCTGGACCATTCACTGATCTGAACGACGACACCGAAACCGACATTACGGTTTACTCCATCTACGTGCAGGACGAGATTGAGCTCTCTGAAGCGCTCACACTTGTTCTTGGTGCACGCTTCGACAGTTTCGACATCGAGGTAACGGACAACGAGGCAGGAGGCACTGACGGCAGTCAGAAGGATGAAGAATTCACTCCACGTGCCGGCATCGTGTATAAGCCACAGGAAAATATCTCGGTCTACGCAAGCTACAGCCAAACCTTTGTGCCTCAGAGTGGTGAGCAATTCGCAAACTTAGGTGATGAGGGTCTCGACCCAGACGAATTCACTAATCTCGAAATCGGTGTTAAATGGGATTTCGCAAAGGGCTACAGCCTGACTGCTGCTGCCTTCAACATCGACCAAGATATCGTTCAAGATGACGGTTCTGGCGGTTCTGAGACGTTGAGTAACGAAATCACTGGTTTCGAAGCACAGTTCAATGGTCAAATCACTGATCAATGGTCGCTCACCGCTGGCTACAGCTACCTCGACGGTGAAACCGATAGCGGCGATCGCCCTAGAGAACTCCCAGAGAATATGCTTTCGGTCTGGAACCACTATCAAGTCACCGAAAAGCTCGGGTTCGGCCTAGGTGCGGTCTATCAGGACGACAGCAAGATCAAGGACTCAGCAACCAGCCCAGAGCTTCCTAGCTTCTTCCGAGTCGATGCAGCTGCTTATTACCAAGTCAGCGAAAATCTTCGCCTACAGGTAAATATCGAAAATCTGCTCGACAAAGAGTACTACCCAAGTTCACACAGCACTCACCAAGCTACAGTGGGAGCTCCACTCAACGCGACATTCTCACTCAGCGGTCGCTTCTAAGATTTTTTCGTAAGACTTGTTTTGTTTATAGCCCACGGAGTGAAAACTCCGTGGGCTTTTTTGTAGCTAGTCGGCTCGAGTCAATATGCCTCGCTCAGGCGACGCCGATCCTGCTAATGGGTTATTTTGACTCCGCCAGCGGGTGGAAATTCACCGTCTCTATTGTTATTATAAAGACTACAAAATTTTACTCTAACCACTCAATCTTCAACCCATAACGCCGACTTAATTGCCATGAAATGCTTAATCGAATCTCCAGATTATGACATCGCCAAACAGCTCGAAAGCATTGCCCTTCAATGCGCAATGGAAGCGAAGGCGCCAATAGAGACCAGGATCACAGTTCGCTCAAAAATAGAGTCCAGCTTTATTACACTCCAAATTAACGTAGATGAAGCGCTAGGCGATAGTCAGTCTTGGTGCCTCGCCTGCCGCCTAGGCTGCTTCTGCCCTGCTGCCCGAGTATCAATTATCATTTCGGCTCAACCCTTATTTCAACAGACCGCTCCTCAAATTCTAAATCAGAAATTAACATCTAAACAGGCCGCAGGATTTTAGGAATGAATTGTCGCCCATAGACGACATGCGATGGCCTCTTTAATTGAAAATATTGAGCCTTTTAACTCCGTGATTGGGTAGAAATAATTCATCACTTTGTGCTATTATCAGGCATTTAGTCAGTATAACAAGGGCCCTTGTCGTTCATTTACAGATAGACAGCTCTTTTCAGATGACTCTCGATTGAGCACCACAACTTTGTTCATCAGACAAAAAATATGCTATCACACCTTGGTTGAGCTTTCGACCGCCATCGCGGCTCACTGGTGTGATAGCATTCATTTTGTTCCACGAACAGGATATCACCAGACGCAGCGGCGCTGAAAGCCGACGCATGCGCAGCGACTAGAGTGTCTCTGGCACAGCGCTAAGCCTAGTTCTTTTCCGGGCGGGGAAAGAGAATCGTCTTTTCGCCGAGGGCTTTGCCTTCGAGGGTGTTGCCCCACTCCAGCTGACCTTCAAGGCGATCAAAATTATCGGCGCCGACCAAGCCCCGAATCTTATCAGAAATCTCTGGCATCACCGGAGTGAGCATGACGACTCCAAGGCGCAAGGCTTCAGCCATGGTAGCGAGCGAGGTTTGCAACTTCGCTTGGTCTTCGGGAGCGTCAGACTTAGCCAACTGCCACGGCGCACGTGTTTCGGCATATTTATTGATCCCTGAAATGAAGGTAAAAATACGATCCAAAGCCTTGTGAAACTGAAATCCTTCGAACAGTGGGATCAGTTCATCCTGAGTCTTCAACCACAGTCCTTTAAGGTCTTGCTCTGGCTGCTCATCGACAGATGCTGCGGGCACTTTGCCCTCGGAGTAACGGCTGCCCATGTTGAGTAAGCGGCTCACCAAATTGCCGAGGTCGTTGGCCAAGTCACTATTGTAACGGCTCATAAAGAGCTCAATTGAGAATTCACTGTCTTGACCCACGTTCATTTCACGAGTCACGAAGTAACGAAATGCATCGGTGCCAAACTGCTCGATCAAATCAAGCGGATCAACCACTTCGCCAGTGCTCTTGGACATCTTTGCACCGGAGCTCAACCACCAACCATGAACCAGGAAATGCTTGGGTAATTCAAGGTTCAATGCCTTGAGCATGATTGGCCAGTAAACCGCATGTGGTGGCACTAAAATATCTTTACCGATAACATGGTAATCGGCTGGCCAGTTCTTTTCGAACTCATCGGTCCCGTAGCCCGCTGCGGTTATGTAGTTAGTCAAGGCGTCGAACCACACATAGGTCACATACTCAGAGTCGAATGGTAGTTCAATGCCCCATTCCAAGCGCGACTTAGGACGAGAAATACAGAGATCGTTGAGCGGCTCTTTTTTGAGAAACTGCAGCACATCGGCACTACGAAAGCGCGGATAGATCATCTCTGTATTCTGCTCGATCGTTTCGATCAACCAATCCTGATACTGTGCGAGCTTAAAGAAATAGTTAGTCTCAACGACTTCCTCCACCTCACCGAAGATCTCTGGCCACTTGCCGTCGACCTTTTCCTTTTCTGTGACGAACTGCTCCTGGCGTTGACTGTAATAGCCGTTGTAGTCCGCTTTGTAAATCAGGCCCTGATCGAACAGTGTCTGCAAGATCTCGCGAACGACCTTTTTGTGACGCGGCTCAGTGGTGCGGATGTAGTCGTCGTTGGTGATCTGCAGGCGCTCGCAAAGCCCTTGAAACTTAGCCGCGTGACCATCACAGAACTCCTGCGGCTCGATGCCCTGCTTCTGCGCCGACATCTGCACCTTTTGGCCGTGCTCATCTAGGCCAGTGACGAACTTCACCTGGTCGCCTTGCAGGCGACGAAAGCGTGCGACGATATCGGTCAGCACTTTTTCGTAGGCATGGCCGAGGTGCGGCGCGCCGTTTGCGTAGTCGATTGCGGTGGTGATGTAGAAGTTTTTGCTCATGGAAATCGAGCAAGTTGGGCGAATTCACGCAGGGGCGCAAGTCCGTAGGGACCCGGTGTTGGCAATAGCCATGGCGCTGGCTATTCGATCCCTTCGATGACGAATTGTCGTTTGCCCTTCCAAATACCTAGCTTAACCACCATCGCAGTCGGCGATTCGGCCATTCTTAATTCTTTCAATTGCGCATACACGGACTTATCCGGTGCGTAGGCGGCCCACTGCTGCCCGGCGACTTCGAGCGTCATCGGCTTTACTTTGAGCACGCGCGCTTCGATTCGATACAAACGTCCGACCAATGGGCCGAGCTCGGCATCAGCGATCTGCGAGAGCTCGGCAGCGTCCGCCAACGACAACTGCATGCCAGTTGCGTAGCCGAGTGGCATCTCAAAAGTCAAGGCGTCGTCGCCCACACTCGGATTTTCTAAAGTAACAAAAGCGCCAGCAGGGCCCGATCCGAGTGTAAACTGCGCAGCGATCGGAAAGTGGTCCGTCGCGCCGCCCCCGGTTTCGCCGGCAAAGGCCCATTCCAGCGGCCGACCCAAAGCATCAGCATTCAGGCCTGGTAGGATAACAGACTCAAAACTACCATCTACATATCCAACTCCCGATTGATCGTAGAGGCCGCGAGTGATCAACAAATGCATCAGGCTGCCACGATTCCCCTTCCACACCTCAGAGTAGCGCTGTTCTGGCGGCAGCTCAAACCAAAGATTATAGAGGTCCGCGCCGCCAAGATCACGAATCGCCAACTCATCGCCCTGCGAACCGAGCACATCGTTAATCCCCGTCTCCAAGTCTGGATACAGGATCGAATGATTGTAGTGCGAGTTTAAATCACCGCCGACGATAATGTCCGCCATCGGATCGGTCGCGAGTCGCGCATCGATTAAAGCTCGCAGCACTTTGGCGTTCTGCACACGGATCGGTTCGCGAGACGGGCTCGACGCTCCAGACTTCCAATGGTTGACATAAACCGTCAGCGGGTGCCCGGCGACATCCAGCGTCACCTCCAGAATATCTCGCGCCTTGAGCAACTCATGGCCTCGCACCTCTTGAATGGGGAAACGGGAAAATACCGCATTGGTATGCGCAATCCAACTACTCGCAGCCTTTTGGGGGGCAACGGCCACCGAATAGCCGACCAAACCAGCGTCACTCAACGCTTTCAACAGCCACGCTTGCGCGGGCAACCCAGCATACTCGGAGCGCCAATCAGTTGTTAGCATCTGCACAACATTGATTGCGCGGTGTTGGTCCAGAAAGGTCGCCAAATCCTCAACTGAGCTCTGCGCAGAGAAGTCCGCTTCAATCTCTTGAAATAAGATTAGCTCGGGCCCTCGCCCCGCGTTAAAAGTTTTCAATACGGCTGCTATATTCTGCAGTTTCGTCAGCAACTTGCGTCGCCCATAGGTAAACGGATCATCTGGCTCGTCTTGAATGTAGTCCTCGTAAATCGCAATCCCATCGAGATCGAACAAATTTTCGACGTTGTAGGCCAGGACCGTAAATCCGCTGTTAGCCGCCGAACAAACGCTGGCAGCACATAGAGTAAAACTCAGGGAAATTCGCCAACACACCGTGAACTGATACATGCCGATCATTAATCGTTAACAGGAGCCACAACAGCGCGCTGCGCTGCGCTGGCGCGATACAAAGCCACATCTGGAATATCGATAATGACATGCACCACCAAGCGAAGCACGACTACTGCCAGCGCTTTGATCGCGCCAGTGAGTAACGCCACCCCAGTCGCCGCTGGTAATGGAAACAACATACCCTCTAAAATCGCAATAATCAGAATGGTAGCTAAGATCACCCATGAGAGCAAATCCACTATTAAGCGAAGATCCGCATAAGCCGATTCGGCACGAATGTGTGCTTTCAATGCACCAGAAGCAGATAGTGTCGAAGGCGCATGCACCCCCGTCGCACTGGAATGATTCGAACTGCGCCTACGCGGTGAACCATCCTTCGCTACAGACGAGCGGCCACCTCGTGATTTCTCACGCGTGCTGCAATAGGCCGCATAGGCTTGCACCCACTGGTGCTCCGACAGCTTCCTTGCGCTCGGATCCATCTTTTCCCGGGATATCTTAAACTCTTCAAAACTCTTCATAACACGATTAGTAAGTATCTTACTAAAAATCTGCAACCCTAAGCAGCAAGCGCGACTCACACTCGCTTACAAATAATCCATCGGCTCAAGGTGAACCACTCGGGCACACCGCTTTTTCGGTCTTCGACAATGAATACCCAGAAAAAAACCGCCGAATCGCTTCGGCGGTATTTAAAAAATGCGGTGTAGCGGATTTACGATGCGTCCGCTTGCAACAGATGCACTTGCTGTTGCGGATATGGGATACTGATACCTTCCGCATCAAATTTCTCTTTAACTGCCTTGGTGAAATCAAACTTCACATCCCAGTAATCAGCAGCGTTCACCCAAGGACGCACCACAAAATCGACGCTGCTATCACCTAAGTTTGCGACTTCAATCTGTGCAGGCGGATCTTTTAACACACGTGCGTCAGCCTCAAGTAGGTCAAGCATCAGTTGCTTCGCCTTATTCAAATCATCCCCATAGCCGACACCAATCACCATATCGATGCGACGAGTCGGATGAGCCGAAACGTTCGTAATCGGACCGCTCATCACCGCTGAGTTCGGTATGATGATTTTGACATTGTCCGGAGTTTTTAATTCAGTCGTCAATAGACCCACTTCCACAACAACACCCATCTCGCCACCAGCTTTGATGAAATTGCCAACCTGGAAAGGCTTAAAAAGAATCAGCAACACTCCGGCAGCGAAGTTTGAGAGTGAACCTTGTAGGGCTAGGCCGATCGCCAAGCCTGCCGCGGCGACCACCGCAGCAAATGAAGTCGTCTCGACACCAAGCTTACCAATCGCTGCGATCACAACAAATACTACAATCGCACCATAAAGCATACTAGAGAAGAAACCGATCAGTGTCGCATCCACTTCTTTTTTTGTCAAAGCAGCCCCAAGCAATACTTTTACCTTTTTCGCAATCCATAGGCCCACGACTAGTATAATAATTGCGCCCAACGCTTTAAGGCCAAAATTCGCGATGCTATCCATTATTGAACCGACTGTTGATTGTTCTGCCATAAGATATGTTTGGTTAGTGAATCGGTTTAAATGTAAAAATAGAGAACATTTATTTAATCGTTACGTGTGACAATCTCTACTCTTCGCATAAACGCAAATACTAACGTCAATTGGTCTATAAAATAACCGCGTGTACTGTTTAAATCAACAAACGCTTATTAATTTGTGTAATCGCCCAACGTGCGTGCTCGGCAACCATCGCGGCGCTCTCAGATTCGGCTATTTGCAGCGCTGGCAAGTCCGCGGCCGTACCAACATTGCCCAGCACCACACAGATGTTACGCCGGAAGCGAGGTAGCTTAAGCCGACGCATCGGCGAGCCGATCATACGCTCACTAAAGGTCGCCTCATCCCACGCCAACAACTCTCGAAGCGGCGGCAACTCACGGGGCGAAAACTTCGCTTCTAAGGTCGGCGTCGCCCATTTATTCCAAGGGCACACATCTAGACACTCGTCACAGCCATACAGTCGGTCACCGATCGCGGTACGATACTGTAGTGGAATTGGCCCATCATGCTCAATCGTTAGATACGAGATACACTTGCTCGCATCGAGTTGATAAGGGGCAGTGATCGCCCCAGTCGGGCATACATCAATACAACGTGTACAACTACCGCAGCGATCCTTGACAGGCTCATCAGCGGGGAGGTCCAGCGTAGTCACGATATTTGCCAAAAACGACCAAGTGCCCCGCTTCGGCTCGACTAGAATTGTACTCTTGCCCTGCCAACCGATGCCTGCGGCCGCGGCGATCGGCTTTTCCAATAACGGCCCGGTATCAACGTAAGGACGCTGCACACCACCAAAATCATCGCGCAACGTGCGGCACAATTTCTTCAAGTAGCGTAACATCATGTTATGATAGTCGTCCCCTAGCGCGTACTTCGCGATACGGTAAGGGCGCACTGGGTCCGGCTGATAATAATTCATGCCGAGCACTATAATACTACGCGCTTCAGGTAGCAGTTGCTCAGGATGCAGACGACGATCGTTGTTTCGCTCCATCCACGACATCGTACCATGCTGCCCGGCAGCGATCCACTTCCGGTAGTAGTCCCCACGCAGTTCCAACGGCACCTTTGCAACGCCGAAGGCATGAAAACCCAGCGAGTTCGCTGCAGCCTTGATGCGTTGTTTAACCGCCATATTTTCTTCTAACACCGGGCGAAGTATTCTAATGATCGATCACGAGTCGAGTCCGTACTGGCCTAGCCACCGACAGGCCTAGAGAAGTGCCCACACCAACTAATCTCTAAAACGCTCAAATTTTACCGAGAAGTGCACCGACCTCAAAGCCATACTGCTCTATTACTGAGCTAAATGGGAATCACCGCACGGCAACCGTTTTTCAATTTATATCAGACTAGAAACTTCTGCTCAGTACCGAAATTCATCTTGTTTTCATCCCCAAAATATTTATACTCAAAAAGTAATCCATTCTGTATATTAACTATTCATACGTCGACTAGGACTATGCTCAGAAAAGAATCAAACGTCGCGCAGCGCTTGCAGAACAACGAGCGACTCATCATTGTAGCAATTATCCTTCTGAGCGGATGGTTAACGAGCGCATGGATTTATAATCATCTACGCCTGCACTACGTAGAATTAGATGAGATTAATTTCAATGAGCTAGTCGCTGAATCTGAGTCAGCAATCACCTCCCGCTACAACAGCTATGTTGACTTACTTCGGGGAGCGGCCAGCCACTACGTCAGCTCAATTTCGGTTACCAGAGAAGAGTGGCGCACCTATGTAGATGTTCTAAAAATCCGGCAAACCTATCCAGGCATCAACGGCATTGGCTTCTGTTTACCTTTTACTTCAATTGAACAACACCAACAATATCAGCAGGAAATTGAAAGTGATTTCCTGCTGTCTCATCCGGTGGTGGATGTGCCAAATGTCTCGGCCCCAGAAATCGATGAGTCGTCATTAGAAAACTTAATCATCACGCACATAGAACCACTTGGAATTAACTTTGCAGCCCTTGGCATACGCCTTTCTAGCGAGGCGATCCGCCTGCATGCTGCAATATTAGCGAGGGACAGCGGCGAACCGACAATAAGTGCTCGTATCAGACTCGTTCAAGATGGCAAAGCACGCTCTGGATTCCTGATGTATTTGCCTGCTTATAAACCGGGACAACCCATCACTTCCGCAGAACAAAGGAAGCAGGCCTTTCTCGGCTTCGCATATGCGCCTTTTATCACTGAGCTCTTTTTAGAGGGTGCACTTGGCGATCAAAGACCAGGGCAGATCAACATTTTAATCTACGATAGTGATTCAATTAATCCGGACGCCTTAGTCTATTCAAACATTGAAAACCGAGAAGATATATCGCCACTCGATTTTGACCAACTAAGCACCTTAAGTATGGGTGGCCAAGTATTTACCATTACTTGGCAAAGAGGCTCGGAATATACGGCAGAGGCTCACCTCACTGCCATCGTATTTGGAGTAGTTAGCGCGCTGTTTACATGCTTACTGGCATTTGCTGCCTACAGTTACGAATCACTGGTTAAAAGTAAGGAAAAAATTGAATTAACCAGTGATAAACTCACCACGGCCAACCAACTCTTAAAATCAGAAGTTAACGTCAAAAACATGGCTGAAGCGGAAGCTGGCCGAGCTGAATTAGCGGCTAAGTCTGCGAATAAAGCCAAGAGCGATTTTCTAGCCGTCATGAGCCACGAGATCCGAACTCCGATGAACAGTGTTATCGGATTTGCTCAACTCCTATCCTGCAGTAAACTAACTTCGGAGCAACTCCTCTGGGCCAGCTACATCCAATCCTCCAGCGGTGCGTTACTCTGCTTGATGAACGACATTCTGGATTTTTCTAAAATTGAAGCCGGAAAGCTGGAGCTCGAGGACATTCCCTTTTCACTTAAGGAAGTTATTGAATATGTGACTGGCAGCTTTTCTACTCAGGCCGTCGAGAAAGGCATCATCGTGGATGCAAAAGTGGCAGAGAATATCCCCGAATATGTCTTAGGTGATCCGACACGCGTCAGACAAATTGTCATCAACTTAGTCAGCAATGGGCTGAAATTCACCGATAAAGGGAGCGTTTCCACTCACCTAGAGTGGATTGGAGATAAAGACAAGGGGACTGCTCGTATTAGCGTGGTCGATACAGGAATCGGCATTCCTTCAGATAAGGTTAATCATCTTTTTAATCAATTTACCCAAGCAGACCTTTCCACTACCAGAACATATGGCGGCACTGGCCTCGGATTGTCGATTTGTCAGAGACTCACTGAGCTAATGAATGGAACGATCCGTGCCACCAGTCTCAACAGCCAAGGCACCACAATGGTCGTTGAGATCCCTTTTACTGTCTCAACGGGAGTGATCCATATTCCCGTTCAAAAGGTCACGCCGATAGACGCAAATAAAAGCACTGATCCACTCGCTAAAATCCTATTGGTCGATGACAACGATCTAAATCAAACACTGGGCTCAACCTTATTAGAACAAATGGGTTACGATGTCGTGCTGGCAAATAACGGCACTGAGGCAATCGAACGAACCAAGCAGGCATACTATCCAATTATTTTCATGGATTGCAAAATGCCGATAATGGACGGCTTCGAAGCAACGCGAGAAATCCGCAAACTCGAAGCAGCTGACTTGCTACCTCGAGGTGTGCACAAGCAGAGAATTGCGATCATCGCACTGACTGCGAACGCCTCGAGCGCCGACAAAGAAGCCTGTATCCGCGCAGGAATGGACGATTATATTTGCAAACCCTACCAGGCTCTCGACTTTCTAAGAGTGCTCAATACTTACCCACATCAAAGCTAGCTGGCAGAAACAATATCGCTACTTACAAGCTGGCAGGACGGATGTTTTTTTGGAAATACTTTTTGGCGCAGGCCGTAAAAATCAATTCTAGCCCCAATAATACCTACTAAACAAGAAGATCGCTTGCTTAAATCCCTCTCCGCCCCTGTTCTCTTACGACTGCCCTGCTATGCGCTGTGCGTTACGACCAGAAACACCACATAAGACATCCCCTTGAACAAAAAAATATTTAATTCCGCACTCTTAATAAAAAATTTAGACACCTATCAATTCAGTTAACCAGAGAGAAGTGCCATCAGCACTTCACAACCATTCTCACACAATTTAACTTCCTTAATCCAGAGACATTATGTCAGTAAATTTCCCAAATCAACGCAACCAAGCTCCAATTTTCCCGGCGCTGCAAAGCTACAAAGGCTCATTCGCACTGCTGCTCATTGCCCTCGCTGTTCTGACCATTTTTCTAGCGGTTAACTTTCGCGTGCAACGCGTATCTGGAACTGAGGTAGGTATTAAGGTAAACAATGTGACCGGCGACATTACGGTCATCGAAAAATCGGGTACCAACATCTATAACGGCCTGCTCAACTCCTTCCACCTGCTTGATATGACTGTGCAGCGCCTAGAAATGGTCGCCGATCCAAATCGTGGCGAACGAAGTAACCGCGACGACCTGCGCATCAAAACAGTCGACGGTTCAGACGTCTTCCTTGATCTCACGATTAACTATCAACTTCGCCGCGACATGGTCGAAGAAACCGTCACCACCTCCGGCCTCGGAGACGCCTATAAATACAAATGGGTGCGCGATTATTCACGTTCTGTCTGTCGTGCCGTCTTTGGTGAAATGACCACCGAAGAGTTCTACGACGCCAGCGTGCGTAATCAAAAGGCGCAAATGGCGATGGAAGAACTCAACAAATTGCTCAAATCCTACGGCATCGAAGTGTCTAGCGTCATTGCGGAAAAGTTTAGCTTCCACCCAGAATACGAAGAGCGCATCCGCGCCAAAAAGCTCGCCGACCAAGAAGTCGAAGAGCAAATATCCAAAGCCAAAGCCGCTCGCCAAAATCAGATCTTCCGCGTCGTCGAAGCCACCAAGAAGAAAGAAGTGTTCCTAGCGACCTACTCCGGCGAGATGCAAAAACTGATCGTTGAAGCGACTGCTAATGCTGAACGCGACGTACTCGATGCTGAAGCCTATGTGATCGATACCCAACTCGGCGCTGATGCCAAATTCTACCAGCGCGACAAAAACTCTCAAGGCATTTTAGTCAAAGCCAAAGCCGAAGGCGAAGCACTCACCGTACTCGCCAATGCTTACCAAGGGATTGGCGGCATGAATCTGGTTCGTCGTGCCTATGCCAGCAAAGTGGGCGACATGAAAATCACCGGACAACCCTTCACCATTGAAAGTAAAACCGAACGCCTCAGCTACAAGGACGAAGCTGCCGTGACCAAAAAAAAGCCAGCCATTAAATAAGCCACTGCTATACGGATACCTACTATCATGAATTTTATAAAACTGCTCTCCACTCTTATCATACTCGCCGCAGCCAGCGTCTTTGTTGCCGCCAACTTCCTATTCATCAAAATCGATCTCGGCGAGACTGGTGTGCGCACCCAGCAATATGCCGTCTTTGGTCCAAAAGGTGTAATTCCCGAGGACTTCGGCCCAGGCTGGCATCGCAACCTGCCGCTACTCGACACTTGGAAGATCTTTGACTCTACGGTTCAAACCACCGAGTTCACCACGGAGCAAGAACGTCGAGAGACTAAAAAGATCTACAGCTTCCTGTCCTCCACCTCGCAGCGCTACCTCGATGCCTCCTTATCAGGCAGCACTGGCCAAGTTGAGCTTAAGTCTAAAGACGGTTACACCGTACGCCTAGACATCACAGTCAAATACCGCGTCAGCCCCAACGAAGTGCACAAGCTCTACCAAGAGCTCGGCTCCGAGGCTCGCTATAAAGGTATCGTCCGCGACCAAGTGCAAAAAACCATCCGTGATATCTTTGGTACCATGCTCACCGAACAATTCTACGATCCTGAAGTGCGCCGGATTAAAACCGTCGAAGCTAAAAAAGACCTCAAAGCCGAACTGGCAGGCAGCAGTATTGACCTGATTGACATTCTCATCCGCGACATTGCCTTCGATCCCTCTTATGAGCGTAAGATCCTAGACAAGAAACTAGCCGACCAAGACGTGGAGCTCAACAAATCCCGTGCTCTGGCCGAAGATAAAAAAGGCGAGACCAACCGTATCGCAGCCGAAACCGAAGCCAAAGTCCGCGTCATTGAGCAAGAGCTCATTGCTAAGAAGCTTACCATGAAGGCCGACACCGACAAAGAAATCGCACAGCTCAACGCCGATGCTCGACTCACCGCTGCGAAACTCAAGGCAGACGCTGACCTGTATGAGGCTGAGTCCGAAGCCAAAGGTACGCTGCTCGAGAAAGAAGCAACCGCCGAAGGCGAACGCCTCAAAGCCACCGCGCTCAACACCCCGGGCGGCGAAAACCTAGTTGCCTTCGAAATCGTCGAGCAACTCAACCTCGGTGAAGTCACCGTATCGACGCAGAGCAACGACTTCTTAGACGTCGCATCCGTGCTCGAAAAAGTCGGTGCCAGCGCCGAGTAGTTTCGATTCTTTTCATTTAACATAAAGACGATTGGTATCTGATACCAATCGTCTTTTTTTGTGCATTGCATTGTAAGATAGGCTAAGAAGTGAAGGACCAGCCCTCGTTTATTCCCACATCGGCTCAACCTTAGCGCGGGCGAGTCACCCACTCTTCACTGTCTGGCGACAATGCCAACAAACCCAGCCTAAGCGACTCAGCCAAGATTCTGCGAACACTAAGCGCGCGGGTGCGCTTGCTTGTGCGCCTCTTTGAGTCGGGCAATCGACACATGAGTATAAATCTGAGTGGTCGATAAATTAGCGTGCCCCAGCAGTTCCTGCACGGTGCGCAGGTCCGCACCATTATCCAGCATATGCGTGGCGAAGGAGTGGCGCAGCTTATGCGGCGTCATATCCAAAGGTAGTTCTGCAGCAGCTAGATGCGTCTTTAAGAGTTTCTGCACCTGGCGCGGATCCATGCGCTGCCCATTGCGCTGGCACACCACTGGTACATTCAACTCTGCCGACAGCTTAAACCGATCAATAAACAAACCGAGACAGCGCGTTGCCACAGGCCCGAGTGGGCAAAGCCGCTCTTTCTGCCCCTTGCCGAGCACACGAGCCACGCCCTGCTCCAAATCGATCTGACCATGATTGAGCCCGCAGAGTTCACTCACACGTAACCCGCCACCATAGAGCAGTTCTAGAATCAGCGCATCGCGAAAGGCCTCGAATTCGCCGATTCTACCCTCTTGCCAGAGTAGAATCGGGGCATTTAGTAATGCCCGCATTTGTGACTCAGATAGAAACTTAGGCAGTGGCTTACTTAACTTCGGCAGCGTCACGCCGGTAAACGGATTCGACTCTGCTAAGCCTTGCTGGCGAAGGTATAAATAAAATGCACGCAGCCCCGACACATGATTATGTAGCGTGCGCCTCGCCAGCCTTCGCCCCTCTTCGATTAAATACGAGCGCACATCCAACGGCCGCACCGCAGTAAAATCACCATGCCATGCCCCCCGACCTTGCATCCATTGCACGAAGTGCTCAACTGCAGCGCGATAATTACGAACCGTATAAGCCGAGACACGCCGCTCCAGTGCGAGGTGATCACAAAAATCATTCAGCACAGGTATACTTTGAGTCGTTTCGGATTCTGCCATCTCACACACAAACTAATGCATCGCGAGTCGTAGAAGCGACCTATTTCCCAAGATCGAAGCGCTCGATCACTTCTTCTGCTAAGTAACGATAGGCATTCGCACCACTGCTGTTGGGATCATATTCAAAAATTGATTGCCCAAAACTCGGCGCTTCACTCAAACGAATCGAGCGAGGAATCATCGAGCGAAAGACCTTATCGTCGAAATGATTACGGACTTCACCGACGACTTGGTGAGACAGATTGGTGCGTTGATCAAACATCGTCATCAAAATACCACCCAGCGCCAAATCGTCGTTCACCCCCGCCTCACGCAGTTTATCAACCACCTTCAGAATTTGCCCGAGGCCTTCCATCGCCAAGTACTCACACTGCAAGGCAATGAGTAAATAATCCGCCGCTGCCAAGCTATTCATCGACAGCATTCCCAACGCTGGTGGGCAGTCCAAAATAATGGCATCATAGTCACCCGAATTCCGCAACGGAGCCAAACATTCACGCAACTGCACCAAGTAATTATCACGCTGGATCAGCTCGATCTCGATCGCAGCCATATCCACTTCAGATGGAACCATAAACAGATTATCATTTGACCCGACAGGCTGCACCTTCTCTAGAGCAGTGCCGGAGCCGCAGAGCGGGCCATATAAACTGCCACCTTCAAGCTTTTCCAGCCCAAGGCCACTCGTCGCGTTTGCCTGCGGATCCAAGTCCACCAGCACCGTCCTGACTCCCTTGTCCGCTAGCGCATAGCTGAGGTTGATCGCTGTCGTCGTCTTACCGACACCGCCTTTTTGATTCGCAATTGTAAAAACCATGGAGCACATACCATATGTCATAGGCTCAGCGCTCTTTGCGTCGAGCAGAAAGGCAACAACTCAATAAAATCTCTACACGTCCAAGACTATCATGACTGAAACAAAATCCGTAAAAAAGGTCGCGCTCCTCACCGCGGGCGGCCTCGCGCCTTGCCTGTCCTCCGCTGTTGGTGGACTGATCGAACGCTACACTGAGTTGTATCCCGACATCGAAATCATTTGCTATCGCAGCGGCTACAAAGGCCTCCTCCTCGGCGACAGCATTCAGGTAACTGATAAGATCCGTGCCAACGCAGGCACGCTGCACGATCACGGCGGTAGCCCGATCGGCAATAGCCGCGTTAAGCTCACCAACATCAAAGACTGCATCGGGCGCGGACTCGTCAAAGAAGGCGAAGACCCTCTTAAGGTCGCAGCTGATCAACTCACCAAGGATAGTGTGGACGTGCTCCACACCATCGGTGGCGACGACACCAATACCACCGCAGCCGATCTGGCCGCATACCTTGCAGAGAATGACTACGCACTCACCGTCGTCGGACTACCAAAAACTATCGACAACGATGTCTTCCCCATCGCACAAAGCCTTGGCGCATGGACTGCAGCCGAAGAAGGTGCTAAATATTTTGAAAACGTTGTCGCCGAGCACAATGCCAACCCACGCATGCTCATCATCCACGAAGTGATGGGCCGTAACTGTGGTTGGCTCACCGCAGCGACTGCCGATGCTTACCGCAAGCGCCTCAATCAACTCGAATGGGCTGAAACGATTGGCCTCAGCGCAATTCGCAAAGATGTGCACGCGATCTTCATCCCTGAAATGGACGTTGATATTCAGGCCGAAGCAGCACGCCTGAAAGCGATCATGGACGAACACGACAACGTAAACATCTTCATCTCCGAAGGTGCTGGCGTCGAAACCATCATCAAAGAAATGGAAGCCGCCGGCGAAGCAGTGCCTCGCGATGCCTTTGGCCACGTCAAGCTCGATGCCGTTAACCCGGGCAAATGGTTTGGTGAGCAATTCGCCAAGATGCTCGATGCCGAAAAAGTGTTGGTCCAAAAGAGTGGTTACTTCGCCCGCGCCGCACCAGCCAACAAAGATGACCTCCGCCTCATTAAGAGCTGCACCGACCTCGCAGTCGATTGTGCCGTCGTCGGCGAAAGCGGCGTGATCGGCCACGACGATGATGATCGTAACATTCTGCGCGCGATCGAGTTCCCACGCATCGCCGGCGGCAAGCCGTTCAACATCGACACACCTTGGTTTGACGAGCTCCTCGATGCAATTGGTCAAACCAAAGGCGCAAACATCGCACAAGCAGGCCACTAAACAGGGAATTCAAAGAACCGCACCACTTTCAAAGCCGAGATTCACACACGAGTCTCGGCTTTTTTGTGCGTATCTTTGCCAGATCGGCATAAAAGTAATGATCCTCGAGGCAAGCCCCGCGGCATTTATGTGCAGGGAAACGCTCTGTCGTTTCCACACGCTTGTCTCCCACGAATAGCAACAACGATTCAAACGACGTCCCACCCAACTCGAACAGCAACACAATATCCCTTCCTTCCTGCAGGCCAAGACTCGTGAGCGCGTTCACGATGCAAACGTGCAGGCATACGTGGCGACGATGGGAGTGGATGCACCTGCTACCGCACTTCAAGACTTCAAGGACGGTAAGATCGATAGTTTCCAAGGGATGACCCACCGCGAGCTTCAACAAAGTGATCTAAAGTTGGTTGCGATGCCCTACACTATTATCGGATGTGTGGTTTTGGTCGTTTTAGTCATCTTTGTAGTTAGTAAGCTACCGCACACAGGCGCAGCTGATGCCGACCATGATGTGCATTTTGGCCGAACAGTGAAGCGCTTGCTCACCAATCCAAATTACGTCGGCGGTGTGATTGCACAAACATTCTATGTCGGAGCGCAGATCATGACATGGACATTCATTATTCAATACGCCGAGAACGAGCTGGGGATTGATAAAGCGACCGCCCAGAACTTCAACATCATGGCGATGGTGATCTTCCTCTGCAGCCGTCTTATTTGCACATTCTTCCTCAAGTATATTTCTCCGAGTAAGCTTCTTCTGATTCTAAGTGCTGGGGCGATTGCCTTCACGCTTGGGGCGATTTACATTCACAGCCTAACAGGGCTGTATTCGCTGGTTCTCGTTTCAGCCTGCATGTCTCTAATGTTCCCGACGATCTACGGCCTGGCCTTGGATGGTGTAGGCGAAGACGCGAAACTCGGTTCCGCAGGTCTTATCTTCGCGATTGTGGGCGGCGTCTTCATGACACGATTCCAAGGGCAAATCTTGGACATGGATGGCTTCATGGGTACAACAGCCACACGTGGTTCATTCTACTTCGTGGTGCTCTGTTTCATCATTATCGCTGTCCACGAATATGCCTTAGATCACTTCAACAAGAAACGACTGGCCGCGTAGCCGTCAGCTGTAGCACATTCCACAAACGGGCACCTCACATGAGGTGCCCGTTTTTTATGTGTATTTGCTTCGCGCTCAGTATCGACGTCATAGGCATGTACACCTAATTCCACAGACTCTAGGGCTGGCATACCGGAGCCTTGTCACCCGGCTTAGTTCGTCACTACGAACAGCACTTTCATTGACCGCATTCAACGGTTCAGCTCGATTTAACCCATTTCTCGACGCGGCAGTTAAATCCACCCAGATCGACTAAATGGCGTTGTTGCAATTTCAAGGATGGCACCGGGCTGTCTAATTTCAGCGGATTGATAAAGACCAGCCGCCCGCCTGGGCACAATGTCTCGGCAGCAACTCGGTAAAAACTTGAAATCAAACCTGGCAAATCATCGACCCGCACGCGGCGACCCAACGGCGGATTCGCGATGATCAGACTGACGCTACCTGGAGCGATGTTGGTGACCTCTCGAAAGTTCAGAAAGTCACAACGATGAATGGCCAGCGCTTCACCACCTTTACACGCAGACTCTAAATTGAGCCGCGCGACCGCGACTGCCTTTTTATCAATATCAGAGGCGATGATCGTCTTCACCTCGCCCAACAGCGAACGCTCGATCAGCTCTAGGCCGGAGCCACAAAAAGGGTCCCACACCACATCCTGAGATTCTGCACCAGCCAAGCGAGCCATCGCGGCAGCCAACTGCGGGTGTGTGGATGCCGGCACGTCGTCGACCCGATAAGCAAAGCGAGGATCTGGCAGGACACGGGGGCTCAACTCCACAGAGAGACCCACCTTCTCAGGGTAAACCTCAATCGCCCAGGGTGCTTGCCGTGCATCATTGAGTAGCTCAGGGCACAGCGCAAACGCCTGATTCACCACTGCTTGCGCTTTACTGGGAGTCACCTTCTGGCGGATAAAATCCAAACGATAGCGCGGCTGACCTGCAGTGAGTTTAGTGCATAAACGTTGAGTTCGCTTCGAGGCAATGAGCTTGGCTAGGGCTGCATCGTCGTTGGCAGTATCCTTGGCGCTGCCCAATACAAAGTTAACCGACCCGAAGGTGCGTAACTCATAGAGTTCTCCCAGTGTAAATGCCTTGTCCGCAGAAATCGCGACACAACCGGGACTGACTCTGAGTATTTTAAAACGTTCGCTGAGCGTCGGATGCGCCAACAGTTCATCTCGAACAAAGGGCTCCATGCCACGACGTGTGCGAAGATGAATACGTAAACCTCGAGCATCTCGAATTTTAACATTCATTAACACTTTGGTCGACGGATCATTACGCGCCAATTGCGCCTTAATTTTTTGCTCAGTTTGCTGCAGAGTTTCGCTGCTATCCTGTAAATGCGCCAATTTCTCTAAAGTCGCCTCACCACCAATTTTATCCAAAGTGCGGCTTAGGTGAACCACTTCGCGCGCCTCAGTCGACTGATCCAACAATGACAGCAAGGCTGCCTCGCTCTCTTTTTTACCGCCGAGTTTGGGCAGCGCGACCATCGCATAACGACGCACTTTCTCTTGCGGATCCTCCAGCAGGCTCATCAGCCATTGCTGGGTTTGCTTTCTTTGCTCCTTAGTCCCCTTCTCCAGCGCTACCACTCCTAAAGCGCGCACTAAACCAACACGCGCCAAGCGGTACTCAGCAGTGCCGGCATCAAACAAGGGCGCCTCATGCAGCCATAAAGCGTCCCAAGACTGTGCGCGTAACTGCTTGTAGACTTCTTTGTCTGAATTGAGAGAGTTTTTGTTGTTCATAAAAATGTGGCAAATGCGCAGTAACTGCTGTTGGGAAAAACGAAGGGTGAACGTCTAATTTTGAGCCATGCAAAGGACAACTGAAAAGAGCCATGAGGTCAAATTAGAGAATCAAGGCCCCCATCTTGGCTTGGTCAGCAACCAATCGAGTGACTCGGCACTTGCGTCGACGACTATGCCGCAGTCAAGCTCACTTGATATGAAAGATGTTGAAATTACCCGCGAGCCCATTGAGCTCCACAAACTCCTAAAGTTCGAGGGTCTCGCCGCCAGTGGTGGTGAGGCAAAGGCAATGATCGCGGCTGGCAAAGTCTTGTTAAACGGAGTGCTGGAAACACAGAAGCGCAAAAAACTCGTATCCGGCGACTGCATCGAAATCGGCGAAACAAAGCTAACCCTTCGACTCGTCGCAACTCCTGAGCAGCCTTAGCTACACGCGCATGAGCACCTTCAAAGAACTCGGGCTCTGCGACAGTCGCATCGAAGCACTGTCGCGACAGCAGATCACCATGCCCACAGATATTCAAATTGAGGGCTACCCGATCGTCCGCAATCAACAGGACATCTGGCTCAGTGCGCCCACTGGTAGCGGTAAAACACTCGCTTATTTGCTGCCCCTACTCGCTGGTATCGATTTAAGCACCACAGATCTGCAAGTCGCAATTTTATCGCCGACTCAAGAACTTGCGGTGCAAATCCACGATTGTATCCGCGCGCTCGAATCGAGTACCACCCCGAGCGTTCGCAGTCAGCTTTTGATCGGTAACGCATCGGCGCTACGCCAAAAGGAGAAGCTAAAAAAGAAGCCCCATCTCGTCGTCGGTACGCTCGGTCGCATGCTCGAACTGGGGCGCACGCGTAAACTCAAACTGCATGCATGCCGCAGCGTGGTGATCGACGAGGCCGATAATTTGCTCGCCGATGACAGAATCGCAGACGTCGAGGCCTTCATCAAAATGGCGCCACGCGACCGACAATTAATTTTCACCTCTGCGACCCAAAAAGGAGGTGCTTTCGGCATCGCGGAATCGATCGGCAAAGACGTGCAATGGCGCGCCGCACGGTCCTCGCAAGCCCAAGCACCGGCCATTGAGCACAGCTACGTCGAGGCACGCTATCATAACAAAGGCAGCATCTTACAGCAACTCCTCAAGTCACTGAAGCCTGAACGTGCCATCGTATTCGTCCACCGCAACGTCAGCGCCGAAGAGCTTGGCGACGAACTTTCCCGGCGACATCCAGAGCTCGCGGTCATCCATGGTAACTTAAGTAAATTTGCGCGACAAAATGCACTCGACTGCTTCCGCAGCGGCGAAATCAAAGTGCTCATCGCTTCCGATGTCGCCGCCAGAGGGTTGGATATTAAGGGCGTTACACATATCTTTAATGTCGATCTGCCCTCGAGCTCCGACGATTACATCCACCGCGTAGGTCGAACTGGCCGGATGGGTGCCAGCGGCCACGCGCTCTCACTCGCCAGCGAAGACGAAATGAAGTTGATCCGCCGCTACGAACGCGACCTCAATATCCGTATCGAACGACTCACGCTCGATGATTAGAAGCTAAAAAGTGACTCCTAATGTTGACCGAGTCAGCAAGGGGCATTGCTTCAAGCGAGATCAGACACTGCGTTTTTGACGCGCACCAACAATCAAGCTCCACCACTCAGCCGAATGACGACTACTTTACAAAATGCTATGCTCGGCGCACTCGTGGCCGACGCAGTCGCCATGCCCGTGCATTGGTATTACGATACGCGCGGACTCGACCAAGACTATCCAGCAATGGACGGCTATGTCGCACCCAAGAATCCACACTCGGGCAGCATCCTCTGGCGGTCAAAATATAAGCCGCGCAACCAACGCGGTGATATCCTCCACGACCAAGCACAATACTGGGGCCAACGCGGCATTCACTACCATCAATTCCTCAAAGCTGGAGAGAACACGATCAACTTTAAGTTGAGTGTAGAGTTGTACCAGTTGATCCGCGAAAATAGCAGCTACGACGCCGAGCAATGGCTGCAGCGCTACATCGATCGAATGCTCCAGCCTGGCTGGCATCGCGACACTTACCTTGAAGAATATCACCGCGCATTTTTCGACAACTACGCACAAGGCAAAGCACCTTTAAATTGCGGGATTGACGATCTACACATCGGCGGCCTGAGCCACGTGCCCGCGCTACTCGCGGCGCTCGAACACATACGCGTCACGGAGCTAGACGCACAAATTGCCACCGCGACTGGGCACGTACAACTGACCCACCGCAATCAACACGTCGTACGTGCAACCGAAGCACTCTGCCGCATCCTTGCCGAGGTGCAGAATGGCAACGACCTGCGCGCCGCAATTGCCGAACACGGCCGCGCATGGGCGACTCCTAGTCAATTCGATACATGGTCTCTATTCGAAGATCGTGCAGTCATCGGCAAGCACTTAACCATGGCGTGCTATTTACCAGAATCATTCACCGCGAGCCTCTATCTATGCTGGAAATACGCCGACAACTTCAGCGCAGGCGTGCTGGCAAATGCACACTGCGGCGGAGATAATTGTCATCGAGGTGTCGTCGTCGGTTCACTCTTAGCTGCAGCCAACGGAATTGACGCACATTGGCTGAAAGGGCTGCAGGCAGTACATGAGTTGAACCTGAGTCCTGCATAGCCACGGCCTAGCCTTAAACTCGGCTGACCAAGCAGTTCCTGGGCTTCTACCTTTGGTCGATTACGATCTTGTGCCCCTTCCGGTGCCATGCCGCTGCACAGCGATTCGTAATTGCTTGCTATTGTTAAGTTTAAAATAAATTCAATTAACAATTGAAACGATGTAAGAAACACGCTATGCTTCATGCATGGACAACAAATCATTCACTTCGTGCACTTTATTAGCACTCGTACTCTCTAGCGCAGCCTTTGCGCAAAAGGCACCAACCATCGAAGCCGAGGACACGAATAATTTCGCGCTCCCGACCTTGGTCATTCAAGGACAAGAGGTCGCCAACCTGCGCCCAGTCACAACCTACGAGACTCCGGTTTCGAATTTAGAGTTCAACCCGCGCATCGACTTTCAATCACGCAATATGGCAGAAGCGCAAGGCGACGTGTCGATTCGCGGCGGCATTTTTGAAAACACTGGCTTTCGCGTCGGCAGCGCCACGCTCATCGATCCACAAACTGGACACTACTCGGCCGAGCTGCCAATAGCACCAGAGATGCTCACCGCTCCAGACGTGCTGGTTGCCGGAGACAACGCGCTCTACGGTTTCAACAGCACTGTCGGCACCATCAGCTACGGTTGGAGCCAAATTCAAGACGGCGGCAGCGCCACGCTCGGCGGCGGCGACCACGACCTCAACTTTCAACGCCTGCACCACGCAGTGACTGGCACCTTCGCCAATGCCGAAGACTGGAGCTGGGGCGCTGAAATCGAAACCTCCCGCTCGGAGAGCGACGGCACCATCCAATACGGTGATCACGACTTCGACCGCACCACCGGTCGTGTGCAGCTTGTCGGCCCCAACTCGCAGACGGATTTCTTCGCGGGGTATCAGTCCAAATTCTTTGGTCAGTATGGCATGTATACGGGCGACATATTTGCCGCCTTTGATCCCTACGAAACGGAAAATATCAAAACACGACTCTTTCTGGTCAACCACCAACAATCTTATGCCGAGCGTAGCACTTGGGAGGCCACCGCTTACCACCGCCGCAATTCAGATCACTACATCTTCAATCGCTTCAAGCCTGACTCGCGCTTCAAGCACGAAACCAAAGTCACTTCTCTTGGATTCTCTGGCCTTCACGCCTTAAATGATCAATGGGGCATAAATTACGCGGGCCAGTTCACTGCTGACGAAATCGACTCCACTAACTTGGAAGAGAACTTCACTACCCGCAGCTACACTAAGCTGAGCGTGCTACCTGAATATCGCCACGATCTCAGCGAGAGCGAAAGCCTCACTTTCCGCGCCGGTGCCGCCTTAGACGATACCAACCGAGACGACTCCGAAATCTCCGGAGTCAGCGACATTACTTGGAAACGCATCCACACTTCGGGCAACTCGGAGAGTATCTACCTCTCCTACGCAGAAACGAGCCAAGTCGCAGGCTACACTGCAATTGGCGGCAGCACAACTGTTGGACTGTTTAGAAGTAACTCTGACCTGGACCGTGAAACCAGCCAGAATCTGGAACTCGGCGGCACCATCAAACGTGACAACTGGAGGTTCGAAGGGGCGGTTTTCTATCGCTGGGACGACGACTTGGTCGACTGGACCTACAGCGACGGCAATCTATTTGCACGCGAAGCCAACGCCGTTGACATCGAAACCTTTGGCATCGAGCTGATCGCTTCGAAGCAATGGAACATGATTGAAGGAATCGTCAGCTATACCTATCTTGATAAAGACGAAGACTACGGCGACAACGCAATCGACGCTAGCTTCTACGCGCTCAACTACGCCAACCACCGCGTCACCCTCGGTGCGATCTGGACTCCCTGCGAGGCCGTGCAAGTGCGCATCGACAACGAATGGCGCAGCCAGGAAGACAATGCACTACGCGGCAGCGACAACGAAGCACTGTTCACGCATATTGGCGTGAGTGTCTTTCCTCCACAGGTCGATGGTCTTGAGCTCTTCGTTGCGGTCGACAACGCCTGGGACGACGACTACGAAGAAGTACCCGGCACACCAGGCCGCAGCGACCAAGTCTCGATCGGCGCGACTTACCGTTGGTAAAAAAATTGACGAACCAGAGCCTTGCCGCACCGCGGCAAGGCTCTTTTTTTATCTTATTTTGAGGATCCGATCATCCCCCTAAACGACCGCCTCAGCTCTCTAGCTCAAGCCTCAGCTCTCAGCTCTCTTCCCTTAAGTCTCAGCTCTCCGCTCTCCTCCCTCAAGTCTCCCCTCTCCTCCCTCAAGTCTCAGCTCTCTTTCCTCAAGTCTCAGCTCTCTTTCCTCAAGTCTCCCAATGCTCTACCTCGCCATCGTCTCGCTCATCTGGGCCTTCTCCTTCGGCCTCATTGGCAGTGCCTTGGCGGGCGTGGATTCTTTCTTCGTTGTGACGCTGCGACTCGGCTGCGCCAGTCTACTCTTCTTGCCTTGGCTTCGGCCGAAGACCATCGGCAAGCAAGACAGCCTGCGACTCATCGCTTACGGCGCGATTCAATTCGGGCTGATGTATGTCTGCTACATCAAAGCCTTTCAATACATCCCCTCGCACCTAGTCGCACTGTTCACTGTGCTGACTCCGGTCTATGTTGTGCTGATCCACGATGCTCGAAAACGTCGCTTTTCCCCGCGCTACCTATTCGCTGCCCTACTGTCGGTGCTCGGCGCAGCGATCATCAAAGCCAAAGGCACGCCTTCGGGTGATATCTGGATCGGCTTCGCACTGATGCAACTCGCGGGACTCGCGTTCGCCTATGGCCAAGTCGCCTATCGCGACTGGAAACGGCGGCATCCAGAGATCAACGATCACAACTGCTTCGCCTTCCTCACCATAGGCGGCACATTTTGCGCAGCGATTTTTTGCCTACTTTTCACCGACTGGGGAATGCTGGAAGTCAGCGCCTCGCAATGGCAAGCACTACTCTACCTCGGCTGCATCGCCTCCGGCCTCGGCTTCTTTCTCTGGAATAAGGGTGCGGCCCGCAGCAATCCCGGCACCCTCGCTGCATTTAATAACGCGGTCGTCCCCCTGGCCGTGCTCAGCTCTCTGTTTGTCTTTGGCGAGATTGAAAACACCAGCACCGAGACCCTCGTGCGCCTAGTCATTGGTGCAGCACTCATCGCGACTGCCGTAATACTCGGGCAACGACGTCGGTCTGCCGGAGATGGCGCAGCAAAAGAAAGGTGAACTAACAGCTCTTAAGGATATCTTGCGCAAATACGCTAAATTTCTGAAACTTATCTGAAACTTATCTGAAACTTATCTGAAATTTAGGAGATATACAGATATCTCTTAATATGCTCGCAAAACGACTACACCTCTTCCTGCTTCTACTGACTGCCTCCTCGCTCGGGGCAGAGCCCCTGCTCAGCTCATGGCATACACTCAATTCGGGTCAATACGCACGCATCTACGAAACGACTGCCGACCAGATTACGCTCAATGCGGTCACCACCTGGACTCATCCAAACAATGGCTCAGGTCAAACTGAACCTACCTACGCAGGCGTCCACGAAATCACCTACACCAGCAGCGATGTCTACATCCGCACGTCCGGCTTGGGCTTTCACGTTATGGGCCCTTGGTACGGCAATGAAGACAAGACCAACCTCTTTGTTAATTATCCTGGCAATTCATCGGCAATCTACCGCTTCCCACTAGACCCTGGAATGGCCCCTGAGAGTAAAACCCGAACCGGAGCCGGCTCGATCGGATACTTTGTCGATGGTATTGCCATGTTTGATAGCCGCGATACCTTTTCTTATAGCACTGCAAATAATGCCGATGCTCGACCTAACACAGCTTTTAATGGTGACGGCATCTGGAATCGCGATGCCTACATTAACGAATCCGTCACCTTCGATTCGGCCAATGCTCACCAAGCCGGTATAAATCATCACTACCACGCCAACCCGCCTGCCCTAAGGCACTTAATCGGCGGTAGCGTTGACTACGACGCGTCAACAAATACTTACACGGAAAACTTCAACGGACAGCACTCCCCGATCATCGGCTGGGTTCGCGACGGCTATCCAATCTACGGCCCATACGGATACGATGACCCGGACGACGCCACTAGCACCGTTCGACGCATGACCTCAGGCTACACCACCCGCGACGGATCCAACGGGACGACCAACCTCAACACAGGCCGCAACTCGCTGCCAAGTTGGGCCGCAGCAGTTCAAGGTAACAATACCGCACTCACTGCCGGCCAATATGGCCCCGCTGTTAGTACAACGTATCCGCTTGGACACTATATTGAGGACTACGATTACCTCGGCCACCACGACAACGGGCTTACACTAGGCACTGATTTCGATCTTGATGAGCATAATGGCCGTTCCTGCAAGACTCCCGAATATCCCGATGGCACCTATGCCTATTTCGTATCCATCGATGATGTGGGCACCCCGAAATACCCCTACAATATCGGTCGTACTTTCTACGGAAACCCGACAGGCACGAATGTAAACACCCTCCCCGCCACGGCCGAGATCTACTTCGAAGGTGGCCCCGAAGCTAGACTAGCAATAGACAGCCTTACAGTCGGACCCATCGCTGGCGATGTCACGCTGACTTGGAGTGGCCCAGAAGGTGGCACCTATCTCATCGAGCGCAGTGCCGACCTTGAAGAATGGAAGATGCTAACCGACACGGCAGAAAACGAACTGGGCTCACTCGGATCGACCCCCGATTCAGCCCGTGCGCTCGACGAAGTAAAACAATTCTACCGCGCAAGCCTCACCACCATCGAACCTTTTGACGACAATGGCTTTGAATACGAGGCAATCGCTTTCTCAGAATTCACTGCCAGCTTCTCGCCACTCCCACCGCTCGATGAAATCAACAGCATTACTGTCGGCGGTGTCACTGCAACGATCCTCAGCTACGATGCCGCAACTGGAACGCTACAGTTGGACTTCGATGAGGACACACTCACACCTGGCTCATCTCACACCGCAGAACTAAACTACACACCTTCAGGTGGATCCGCTGCTGTAGCCAGCTCGACGAATACCCATAATGCGGCTCCACTACGTAATATACTCTTAGTAATTCTAGATGACTGGGCCATCGATTCCAGTCCGGTCGATAACAATGCAACTTTAAACCCAGGCACCACATTTGCGCCGATGCCAACCCTGGAAGCACTCGCCGACCGCGGTCTACGATTCACTAATGCATACGCACAATCCGTCTGCTCACCCACACGTGCCACCATCATTACCGGTCGCTACGGCTTTCGTCACGGTGTAGGCGATCCGACGACTCCGGCGCTCCCTGCTAGTGAGCTCGCACTCCCTGAAATTTTCACAGCGGAAGCCTCTCCTTATAAACTCGCCACCTTCGGAAAATGGCACCTTGGCGGTGGCAACACCGGCCCTGAAGTTTTAGGTGGTTGGACCCATTTTGCAGGCATACTTGGAGGCGGTGTCACGAATTATACCGACTGGAGTAAAACGGTAAGCACCGCGACTATCCCAAATAACACTATCAATAATTTCGCGACGTATAGCACAACCGACCAGGTCAACGAAGCAGTCTCCTTCATCAACAGCAATCCAAACGATCCGTGGTTTATCTGGTTGGCCTTTAACGCCCCTCACACACCTTTCCATAACCCACCAAGTAATCTTCACGATTACCCAATCTATGCCACTGACGTCGATGGAAATGTTGCAGGCACAGATCGTCGCGGTGCTTACGAAGCTGCCCTACAAGCACTCGACACCGAACTCGGACGCCTGTTCGCCACTGTCGACCTCGACAACACCAACATTATTCTCATCGGCGACAACGGCACACCTGGTGCCGTCGTCCAAGCCCCATACAGCACCGACCACGCCAAAGGCTCACTCTACGAAGGTGGTGTCCACGTGCCGCTCATTATGGCCGGCCCTGATGTCACTCGCACTGGCCTCAGCAACAAACTCGTGCACTGCGTAGACCTCTTCTCGACCATTCTTGAGCTCGCAGATATCGACGTAGCCAGTGCCACTGCAGCCGTTGACACCATCGATTCCGAGAGTCTAATCCCTATTCTTAATGGGCAAGATTCCGTGGAACGTTGCGTCGTCTCCGAGCGCTTTAACAGTGCCCCGAATAACAATGGCCGCTCCATCCGCTCTGACGATTATCCTGACTATAGGCTCATCATTTTCGGCGACCCAACAGACCCAAGCGACACCTCAACTTATGAGATGTATCATGTAGTCGACGATGTGAACCAACAAGTTCCACTCACCATCCCCGCAGTGCTCGGCGATGCACATTATTACGCTTATAATGCACTCATTGCGAAGGACGTCGACCTCGGTCCAACTGCAGTCGTCGTCTCAGGCGACACTCTCTACCTACATCTCGAAGAAACCACGGGTCCATCCAGCGCTCCTCAAAACCAGAATGTCGATCCGACTTCCATCGCTGTAAATGGAGTCGCAGCGACCTATATTGATCGCGTCGATCAAACCGATACCGACAATCGCTATTGGGTAAAATGCACACTTCCAGATACGACCAGCGCTCCCTATACGACTGCAACCGTTACTTTTTCAAACGTTCCGGCCGGCGATGCGACCCGAGTCTTTGTTACCACAGAGATCTTCGTTGCACCTCAATAGACATCGAACACAGTTACTTCGTCTCTCTGCAATGTCGACACCCCTCAATAAAACCACCCGTTTAATTGTATCCATAATTACGATAATTTTTGTATCAGCTACAAGTGCAGGTAGCCTAGGAATCTCGCTCCAGCACACTGTAATAGGCAAGCCGCTCATCCTCGATTCTCTGCGTTATGAAACATCAGCCAGGGAGACCTTTTCAATTTCTCGGCTCAGCTATCTACTCAGTGATTTCGAACTACAGAGCATCGCAGGTGATTGGCTAATACTGCCAAACTCGATCCAATGGATCGACGCGAAAAAACACCGCACACAAATACTGCTGGATTCAATTCCCGAAGGAGACTTTAAGGCGATACGGTTTAATCTCGGATTGAGCGAAGTAGTTAACCACAGCGACCCGAATCTTTATGCCGCCAAGCATCCGCTCAATCCGAGCCTCAACAATCTTCATTGGAACTGGCAGACCGGCTACATCTTCCTCGCTCTCGAAGGTGCCTACCGCCAGCCCAACGGTCAACTTTCCGGCTACGTCTATCACTTCGCTAATGATCCGCAGCGCACCACGATCACCCTCACACTGGCAAAGAATATAACCGCCAATGCCGCACTCGATATTGATTTTGATATCGCCGCGTTGCTCAATGCGCCAGCGCCCATCTCTTTTTCAAAAGACGGAGCTTCAACGCATTCTCGTGAAGGTGACCCGATTCCACTGGCCTTAAAAAGAAATCTCCCCGGGGCCTTTCAAATCAAGCGTATCCGCACCGCAGCTCCAATAGAACCCGACGCACGCCCTCGGCCCATTGATCTGCCGACGGCACCGACTCCCTACCCCTTCAAACTGAGCAGTCGCCTCCCCATTCCATCACTACCACTCGACAATCCGCTCATCGTCGAACGTATCGAACTGGGCCGGCGACTTTTTCACGATCCACAACTCTCGATTGATAACACCATTGCTTGCGTCTCCTGCCATCAGGAAGATCACGCACTCTCGGATCCAGCCCCAACCAGTGCGGGTGTGAACGGCCAGTTCAGTCGTCGCCACTCCATGCCGCTATTTAACCTGGCATGGAAAGACTCCTTCTTCTGGGATGGCCGCGCGCACTCTCTGCGCGAGCAAGTCTTAATTCCGATCGAAGATCCCAGAGAGATGGGCGAGTCTCTAGACCATGTTATCGAAAAACTCACTGCGGACGCTGATTACCCCACACTCTTTAGCAATGCCTTCGGCTCCGGTTCAATCACTCCACAGACTATCGGCTTAGCACTTGAAAACTTCCTTCTTAGTCTAACATCCTACAATTCAAAGTTCGATCAGGCAATGAGCGGCAAAGTCCAACTCAGCCCCAGCGAGCAACGCGGCTTTGAGCTCTTCATGACCGAATTCGAGCCACGCTCTCGTCAATATGGCGCAGATTGCTTCCACTGCCACGGCGGCGCCTTGTTGACTGACAACCGTTTGCACGACAACGGCCTCGCAGCCACCAGTGACCTAGGCCTAGCCGAAGTCACTCGAAATACGCTGGATGCGAACAAGTTCTCCACGCCTTCATTGCGCAACATCGCTCTGACTGCACCGTACATGCACGACGGTCGCTTCCAAACCCTTGAGGAAGTTGTCGAGCATTACAGCAGTGGAATCACATCACGAGTAACCCTCGACCCAAATTTAGCAAAACATCCAACTGCCGGATTACAACTCTCAGCACAGGACAAAACCGCCCTAGTCGACTTCCTAAAAACACTGAGCGACCCACAGTTCATACAGAACTAAGATCGAGGTCTACACACGACTCCGGCACGCATTCAAAGCACCGCTTGACGCTCAATAGGTTGTGCGGCCCGAAAAGGCTTGAAGCCAGAGATTTGCAGGACAAATTACTCCGCTTTTGCTAAATCACGCAGCTTTATATATGAAAACACTCAAATTCGCAGTTCTTCCCGGTGATGGCATCGGTCCTGAAGTCATGACAGTCGCTCTCGACGTCCTTAAAGCCACCGGCGACCAGTTCGGTTTTGCACTCGATTATGCACACGCAGACATCGGTGGTATTGCAATCGACAACCACGGCGTGGCCTTTCCGGACTCGACCAAGCAAGTCTGCGAAAACGCCGAAGCGATTCTGTTTGGATCTGTCGGCGGACCAAAGTGGGAAAACCTGCCACCCAAAGATCAACCCGAGCGAGCAGCCCTACTGCCGATTCGCAAAGCATTCTCGCTTTACGCCAATGTGCGCCCAGGCCTGCTCTATCCGCAATTGACTGAAGCCTCGCCACTCAAAGACAACCGCATCCCCAACGGCATCGATATCGTCTGTATCCGCGAGCTCACTGGTGGCATCTATTTTGGTCAGCCAAAGACCACCACCACACTTGAAAATGGCGAAGAGCAGGCGATCGACACGATGGTTTACAAGACCAGTGAGATCGAACGCATCGCCCAAGTCGCGATCGACACCGCGAAAGCACGCGGCAACCGCGTCTGCTCGGTCGACAAGGCCAACGTACTCGAAACGTCGGTCCTCTGGCGCAAGGTCGTCACCGCGTACTTCGCCAAGCACGCTCCAGAAATCGAGCTCAGCCACATGTATGTCGACAACGCCGCGATGCAGCTGGCTCGCGATCCGAATCAATTCGACGTGCTGTTCACTGAGAATATGTTCGGCGATATCCTGTCCGACGAGATGGGTGTTATCTGTGGCTCCCTCGGCATGCTGGCATCTGCCAGCCTCGGCGCGGAAAAGAACAAGCTAGGCTTCCCATTCGGACTCTACGAGCCCTCTGGTGGCACTGCTCCAGACATCGCTGGACAAGGCATCGCCAACCCCTGTGCACAAATCCTTTCGGGAGCGATGATGCTGCGCTATAGCTTCGGCGAGTTCGAAGCCGCAGCAGCGATCGAAGCCGCAGTTGAGAAAGCCGTCACCAGCGGCACCCGTACCGGCGACATCGCCTTCGGCCTCGACTCGGTAGGCACCAAAGAAATGGCCGCCGCCGTGCTCGCCAACCTGTAATACGACAACGACTTCGTTTTAGGAACCACGAATGGACACGAATCAACATCGAGCGAGCACAAATGCTCAACTATTTGAAAATCACCGGACACAAAGTGGGCCTCATCATCAACTTTAAACAGCCAAAGTTGGAATGGGAACGCATCGTTTTATAGCTCCCGTTCATTATCTATATTCGTGTCCATTCGTGGTTCCAAATAACTCAGCCTCGCAGCTCTTCCTTTTATCATGACCTCCTCCGAAATCCGCCAATCCTTTCTCGACTTCTTTGCCTCCAAGCAGCACACGGCAGTGCCATCGGCTTCGTTGATGCCACAGTCGCCCGGCTTGCTCTTTACCAATGCGGGGATGAATCAATTCGTGCCCTACTTCCTCGGCACCGAAAAGGCACCTTATTCGCCGGCACGTGCGACCGACACACAAAAGTGCATCCGTGCAGGCGGCAAACATAACGACTTGGAGGATGTCGGCTACGACACCTATCACCACACCTTCTTCGAAATGCTTGGCAATTGGTCGTTCGGCGATTACTTCAAAAAAGAAGCTATTGAGTGGGGCTGGGAACTTATCGTCGATGTCTGGGGTGTGCCCGCCGAACGACTCTACGCCACGGTGTATATGCCCTCGGAAGGCGATCCCTCTTCGTTCGACCAACAAGCCTACGATTTATGGGCCGCTCTATTTGAGAACAAAGGCCTCGACCCGAAGAAGCACATCGTCAACGGCAACGTGAAGGACAACTTCTGGATGATGGGTGAAACCGGCCCTTGCGGTCCGTGCTCCGAGCTGCACGTCGACCTAACCCCCAACGGCGACAGCGCAGGCAAGCTCGTCAACATGGACTCCGATCTCTGCATCGAGATCTGGAACCTCGTCTTCATTCAATACAATGCAGAGGCCGACGGCAGCTTCCGCGACCTACCCGCCAAGCACGTCGACACCGGCATGGGCTTTGAACGCGCCTGTTCGCTCATCCAAAACACCAAGGGCTTCACAGACTTTTCGCAGAAGCCAACCAACTACGCGACCGACGTCTTCCAACCGATCTTCCGCACACTCGAAGCACTCAGCGGCAAGACCTACGCCGACATCTATCCCGGTGAAGGTATCGGAAAGTCCGATACACTCGAGCAAGCCATCGCTTTCCGTGTCATTGCCGACCATATCCGCACACTCAGTTTCTCGATTGCCGACGGCATCCTGCCGGGCAACACTGGGCGCAATTACGTACTTCGCCGCATTCTGCGCCGCGCAGTCAAATACGGTCGCGCACTTGGCTTCGACGGTAGCGAGCCCTTCCTGCCGAAACTCGTCGATACGCTGATCGCAGAATTCGGCAGCGTCTTCCCTGAACTCGGCACCCGCGCCAAAGCGATTAAAGACACCCTCGCCACTGAAGAAAACAGTTTCAATAAGACACTGGATCGCGGCCTACAACTGTTTGAAAGCGACGCGGGCAAATCAAATGTCTTCCCGACGGAAGATGCCTTCAAACTTTACGATACCTACGGCTTCCCACTCGACCTGACTGCACTGCTCTGCCGTGAGCGTGGCATCACACTCGATGAAGCAGCCGTCGAAACACGTATGGAACAAGCCCGCGAATTGTCGCGCGCATCGCAAAAGAAAACCATCGTTCGGGCGCTTGACCTAAGCTCCGAAGCGACCACCGAATTCCTCGGTTTCGATGCTGACTCTTGCGAAGCAAAGATCCTCGAAGTCCACCAACAAGACCGACAGCTCCTCATCATCACAGACAAGACTGTGCTGTTCACCGAAATGGGTGGCCAAGAAGGCGATGTCGGCACAGCGACGATTGACGGGGTGACGTATCCCATTGTCGCGGTTCAGAAGATTGGCCATGCCACGGCGCATATCCTTGAAAACCTTCAACACTCAACTTTCAACTCTCAACAATCAATTACGATTGAACTCGATCGGACGCGTCGCCTACCGATCGAAGCGCACCACACCGCCACACACCTACTGCACTGGGCGCTCCACGAAGTCGTCTCGACCGACGCTTCACAACAAGGCTCCAGCGTTTCGCCAGACCGCCTCCGCTTCGACTTCAACTCCAAAGCGCTCACGCCGGCTCAAATCACGGAGATGGAAGACAAGGTGAATGCTTGTATCCAAAAATCGGATACAGTCTCTTGGACGTCAGTGCAACACACCGACGTCAAAAGCCGCGCAGACATCATGCAATTCTTTGGCGATAAGTATGGCGACCTCGTGCGCGTCGTCCAAATTGGCGGCGAATCGAAAGCGCTCAGCGGCTACTCGATGGAGCTATGCGGCGGCACCCACGTGCGCAACACATCCGAGATTGGTTTCTTCAAAATAAAATCCGAAGGTGCCATCGCAAGCGGAGTTCGCCGCATCGAAGCCCTCTGCGGCCCCGCCGCTTGGAACTGGCTCAACGAAATCGCCGAAAAAGGCACGGCTGAGGAGAGAGTCCTGCGTGCCAAATTAGATCAGTCGAATCAGTCGCTGAGTGAGGCAGAACAAAGCCCAGTAGAGCATGCTGAATTCCCACATATCATGGGTGCGCTACTCGCCGGAGGCAAAGACTACCACCAGATCAATGCCACCGTCAAAAGCTACCAAAAGCATTTGGGCACTCTCCGTGAGGCATGTATTGATGCGGACAAGAGAGTCAAAAAAGTACAAGCCGCTGGTGCGGCCAAGATGGCCAACGCCATACTCGAAGAGCAGGATCTAGCAACTAATCTCGTGATCCACGCCGAAGGCCCTGCTGCGCTGCTACAAGAGTTGATGAATGGCCTCAAACAACAGCAATTTTCAAATGCCGCCTTCTGCATCGTCGACGACGGTGCAAAGCTCCACCTCGGCGCGCTCTGTGGCGACGACGCGAAGGCAGCGGGAATCATGGCCGGCAAGCTGATCCAAACTCTCGCCCCGATTGTCGGTGGCAAAGGCGGCGGCAAGCCAGATATGGCACGCGGTGCAGCTCCGGATCGCGCGAAAGTCAGCGAGCTCGAAGCTGAAGCCAAGGAGGCGCTAAGTACTTAATTCACGGCGTACCAGAAATACTATAGGGCTGCGCTAAGGCACGCCCGGACAACAATACTACCGTTTAATTAACTGGTAATACAATAAGCCTGCCAACGCCAGCGCATGGCCGATCTTACATTCCTTCGCCCATTCAAAGACCTCTGTTTCGGCAACCTCACGAATCTCCATCTCCTCGTGCTCGTCCCATTCGGTGCCATCGGCATGCAGCTCGACATTGTCGGCAAACACGATGTGGCAGTAATTATTAAGGATCGCCGGGTTCGGGCGACAATGCCCGATCAGCCGTCCACTCTCAGCCACATAGCCCGTCTCTTCACGCAACTCACGTAGTCCGGCGGTGACGGGATCTTCACCAGCATCAATGATGCCTCCGGGGAATTCCCACGAGAGCGCATCAATGCCCCAACGGAATTGACGCACTAAAATCAGTTCACCCGCACGGGTGCGCGCAATCACGATCACCCAGTCGCGTGAGTTAATATAGTAAAACTCACCTTCGGTGCCCTTTTTGGGATGACGATAGCGACGCGCACGTAAATCCCAGACGCGACAAGCGTTGAGTAGTTTATCGTCTAATAAGTCCCAGCTCTGTGGAGCACCCACCTCGTCCGTATCGGACATTACTTGGTAGGAATTTGAATCGTTTGACCGATTGCCAAGCGGCGCGGGTTTGCATCTGGATTCGCATCGATAATCGCTTGGACGGGGACGCCAAACTTACCCGCAATCTTGCCAAAATTATCTCCAGGTACGATCACATAACTGCTGGCAACTCGCGGCGCAGCTGTGCTGGGCTGAGATCCAGTATTATTCGATGCAGCACTCACTAGCTGAGTTGATGGCGCTGCGCTGAAACCAGCGGCGGCAAACTCATTAAGCATCTCTGCGGTCTTTACGATCTGCTCGCGATTGGTATTCAGTTCGCCAGCGAGCTTTTTAACTGCTTGTTCGCCCTGCGAGCTATAAACTCGTAGGCGGCTCACAGTCTTGGACTGTTCAGCGATTTGGGCGGCGAACTCGGTAACCTGAGTCTGAAAGCCGTTGATCACTTTTTCAATCTTGGCCGAGCTGGTTGCACCCGCGGAGACAGACTCATCGATCGGGTTCAGCCGTTGATTTGCGGTCAGCCCGAAATACAGGCCTGCACTGCCGAGAACGATTCCCAATAGTGCAAGTGCGGTCGGGACCATATTACTGTGGGATTGATTAGCGTCATCTTCCATAAACTGAACACGCTAAGACATTTATTAAACTGTGCAAGCAAGGGATACGCGATGTTGCCACTGAAGCAAAAGCTTCCCAATTTAGCCACAATGCCGAATCAATCAGAGCCTTCAAAGTGCATCATCCGCCTGCTATTATTACTGCTTTTCGCAGCACTAATAAGCGCTGCCGTGGGTTACTATGCATGGAGTGCACATCCTGAACTCGAATACTGGAAAGTGCTCGGCAGCCATGGGCATGCTTATTTGGAGGCACATCCGATCTTATTTGTGCTGATATTGGCGATGCTACCAGGCCTCGGTTTTCCGCTCAGCCCGCTCTTGATAATCTTCGGAATTGTCATGGGGCCGCGCTTTGGATTGCCTGCAACCTGCGCAATTGGCATTGCCGCGACCAGTGTCTGCTCGATTTGGACTTATGCCTTAGCCTCAGGCCCCCTAAGGGTCTTTTTGAAGACATATCTATTGAAAAAGTGGGTGATTCCCGAGTTTTCAAATAACAGTGCCCTGCGCCTAGGCATTATCATCCGCATCACGCCAGGTATCCCGTATGCCGTACAGAATGTCGTACTCGGCGTGATGGGGATGCGCTTCAAGACCTACCTGCTGGCTTCTCTGCCAGTACAGAGCCTCTACACGATCGGATTAATTATCACCGGCGGCGCCCTTTTCGAAGGTCGAGCCGGGCTGGCGATTACCGGCGTATTGTTTCTTATCGTCATCATCCTCATCACACGTATGTTGAACAAACGACGCCTCAGCCATGTTGGATAATCTTATAAACCCTGCCTCTGACCAGGTATTAAAAGTCACCGAACTAACCCGCCAGATCAAGACGCAGTTAGAAGGTCGCTTCACTCAGATTTGGGTGCAAGGCGAGGTCTCCAATCTTCGCCGACAAAGCTCGGGGCATGTCTATTTCTCACTCAAAGACGCTGGCAGCCAGCTTCCCTGCGTGCTGTTTGCCCGCGATGCCGCTCAACAAGGATTTCAACTGGAGGACGGTATGGAAGTACTACTGTTCGGCAGCCTGTCTGTCTATGCACCGCATGGCCGCTACCAGTTGATTGCAAAAATGACCATCCAAAGTGGCCAAGGCCGTTTGCAAATGGAGTTTGAACGGCTGAAGCAAAAGCTCGCTGCCGAAGGCTTGTTTGAGAAAGAGCGCAAACGCTCACTGCCTACGCTGCCAATGCGTATCGCCGTGGTGACGTCTCCGACAGGTGCTGCGCTGCAAGACTTTCTACGCATTCTCCGGCGTCGCAATTACAAGGGCGAAGTCGTGATATTCCCAGCACGCGTGCAAGGCAAAGGAGCCGAACAAGAAGTGGCCGCGATGCTCGAATATGCGGGAGCGAGTCACAATTTTGACCTCATCGTCATCACTCGTGGCGGTGGCAGTATCGAAGACCTCTGGGCCTTTAACGAAGAAGTGCTAGCACGCGCGGTAGCGGCCTGCCCCTTGCCCGTGATTTCAGCAGTGGGCCACGAAATCGACACGGTCCTGACTGACTACGCCGCCGACCAACGAGCCGAGACGCCTTCCGCAGCAGCAGAGTTAATCTCATCGCTGATGATCGAAGCCAAACAACGCCTAGAGCAAGCCGAGAGTAACTTACTCTATTGGATAGAAAGTGGTATCGCCGAACGTCGCCAAAGCCTAAGCGCGCTTGAGTCGAAAATGCATATTATCGCGCCCGAACGTCAGGTTGAAATGCTCGGCATGAAGCTCGACGACCTCGAGAATCACCTCAGTCAAGCCCTGCAAACACGTCTACATCGCGAACGCACAAAGCTCGCACAACGTTCACAGAGCCTCGCCGAGCATCACCCTCGCATCAAAATCAGTTTAGCACACCAAGCGCTCGAAAACATTCAGCAACGCTTAAATCGCGCAACTAAAGTCGACATACACAGCCACAGCGAGTACCTATCACACCTTCACAAACGACTGAATAACAGCAGCTTAAATTCCACAATGCGGCGTGGTTTCGCAGTGCTAAAAAGCACCGACGGCGCGATTATCAGCAGCGCCCAAATCGGCCAAAGCGTCGATCAACTCACCGCCCAATTGGACGACGGAGAAATCGCACTAAAAGTACTAAAATCAGATTGATGTGCCAGCAAAGGGCCGAGCAACCGACCCAACTACAGACCGATCGACCCTTATTTAAAGACCATAATGGGCCAACATATCTTAAAAGCTTCTGATTGCACTCTGCTGAAAAATCATTTTTATAGGCGTGATTATGAAAGTGAAAGCAACAATCCTCTCCATCCTTACCCTCACCGTAGTCTTTTTTTCCGGCTGCTCGACACCGGTCGCAATCGATCCGATGACAGGCCAACAGCAGACCGCGAGATACCAATCCGGTTACTTCTATGCGCCCATTGCAGCTGATGCGAACGGTGTTTTCTTAAGCGCTATTCGGACCATTGACGATTTGGGGCTTCTTCGTACTGGCGAACTTCACAAGCAGGACTACATTAAGATCTTCGCTCGTCAAGTCGGCGACGACCAAGTGGTCGTGCGCATCCAGCAAATCGCGCCAGGCGAGTCTGAAATCCGCATACGTGTTGGCGCGTTGGGCAACCTGCCACAATCGCAGGTTATCTACGCAAGGATCCGCGACGCATTGTAGCCGCGACTACAAAACCTTTTCAAACCGCCTTTCCACTTGGATCGGCGGTTTTTTTATGTTTGCTTCGACACCCTCGGAATCAACTTTTACACATAGAACACATATGAGCTCACCATTTACTATCATCGGTGTCGGCAGCCCCATCGTCGATGCAATCGCACAAGTCCAAGACAACTTCATCGAACAAATCGATGGCGATAAAGGAGGGATGGTGCTCGTCGATGCCGCGGCCATCGAGAGACTGCTGAGCTCCCTCACCGATACCCCAACTAAAGCGCCCGGCGGCTCCGCGGGTAACACTCTGTTCACGCTCGCACGCATGGGCAACAACACCAGCTTCCTCGGCAAAATAGGCAACTGCCCAGCAGGCGAATTTTACCAGCAGCAATTCATTCAGCTCGGTGGCGATAGTTCCCGCTTCAAAATTGGCGAGCAAGCCAACGGCCAATGCCTCTCCCTTGTGACGCCTGACGGCGAGCGCACCATGCGCACCAACCTTGGCGCCGCGATGACGCTCACACCCCAAGAGATTTCCGCCACCGATTTCGCCGAGTGTGATCATGCGCACATCGAAGGCTACCTACTTTTCAATGAAGCACTAATGATGCGTGTGCTCGAGTCTGCCAAAGCAGCAGGCTGCACCATTAGTCTCGACCTCGCCTCCTTTGAGGTCGTGCATGCGACCAGTGCGATTTTGCCAGCCATTCTACGTGACTACGTCGATATTGTTTTTGCCAATGAGGAAGAGGCCGAAGCATTCACAGGAATCAACGATGATTACCCTGCCATGGCCATTGAACTCGCTAAATATTGCGAGATCGTCGCCGTCAAAGTCGGGGCACACGGCTCCTACATCGCGCACCACGGTGAAGTCACTAAAATTGAACCGATACACGCCGCCAACGTCATCGACACTACTGGTGCCGGTGATCTGTGGGCCGCAGGCTTCTTGCACGGCTGGTCGCACCAACTCGCTCATGCGCAATCTGCAAAAATAGGCTCCATCCTCGGCGCCGCCGTCGTGCAAGTCCAAGGCAGTGTGCTCCCTCCACATGCATGGGACGACGTCATGAGCGCGATCCAAGCATAGCTCTTCACCCTCAAGTCTCAGCCTTCAGCCACTCAAGTTATGGACACCGATCAAATCTCCACACTCATCGAAGACATTGCCAAGCGCGCACGCGCCGCATCGCTCGACCTCGCCACACTCTCGACTGAAGCGAAGAATTGCTTCCTTGAACTGCTAGCACAAAAGCTAGTCGAGCAAACCGATCTTATCCTCCAAGCGAATGCACTCGATTTGAAAGCAGCCAAGACCATGGAACTCTCCGGCCCCATGCTCGAGCGTCTCAGCCTAACCGCTGAGCGTATCGCAGAAATGGCTGCAGGTGTGATTCAAGTCGCAACGCTCCCCGACCCTGTCGGCGCAGAGATCGAGCGTCTCTCTCCACCCAGAGGCTTTGACCTGCGTAAGATCCGTGTGCCCATGGGCGTGATTGGCATCATCTACGAATCACGTCCAAATGTGACCGTAGACTGTGCGATTCTATGCCTCAAGTCAGGCAACGCCTCAATCCTTCGTGGCGGCAAAGAAGCGTTCCATAGCAACATGAAGCTCGCCGAAATCATTCGTTCAGCTCTCAAAGAAACAGGCATTAACAAAGATGCCGTCCAAGTCATTCCCACCACAGATCGATGGGCGCTAAACGTCTTGCTCAAGCAAGATGATACGATCCATTGCATCATTCCCCGTGGTGGTGAAAGCCTCATCCGATTCACGGTCGAGAACAGCCGTATTCCAGTGATCAAACACTATACTGGAGTCTGCTCTATTTACGTCGATGCCGCCGCTGATTCAGTGAAGTCCGAATCGATTCTGATCAACGCCAAATGCCAACGCCCTAGTGTCTGTAATGCGGCAGAGAACCTCATCGTGCATCAAGATGCCACGGCGCAGCTCCCACAACTTGCCAAAGCACTACACGACAACGGCGTCGAACTGCGCGTAGAGCCCAAGGCCAAAGCGATCCTCACAGGCACAGGCCTGCCTCTTGTAGATGCCACGCCTGAAGATTTTGGGACCGAATATACCGACCTAATCATCTCAATCGCAGTGGTTGCAGATACTAAGGCCGCGATCGAGCTAATCAATGCCAACGGCTCCGGTCACAGCGATGCAATCATTACCGAAGACGCCGATGCCGCACGTCTCTTCCTTGCCGGTGTCGACGCGTCCACCGTCTATCATAACGCTTCGACCCGTTTCACTGATGGCTTCGAATTCGGCCTCGGTGCCGAGATTGGCATCTCAACTGATCGCCTGCATGCCCGCGGGCCTATGGGACTCAACGAGCTGTGCACTTATAAATACGTGATCCACGGACAAGGCGAAATCAGGTAAGCACGCTGAAACGAGATCGGATCACACATACGTACGGTCCGAAACGCAGGAGCTACACCTTTGGATCCATAAACGGGCTGCTCGGCTTCGACTCGTCCTCAGCCATCTTCTGTTCTGTTTTCAGACGAAGTTGACCGCAGGCAGCATTGATATCGTGGCCCTTTTCGCGACGGATTGTGACCGAGACACCGCTCTGACGCAGCACATCGACAAACGCATCCTGGCGACGCACGCTTGGGCGCTGCCACTCCAGTCCCTCCACCTTGTTGTAAGGGATGCAATTCACGTGTGCATGTAGATCGCGTGCGATTTTGGTTAACGCCTTGGCCTGATCGAGGCTGTCATTGACGTCCTTGATCATAATAAACTCCAAGGTTAACATTCGGCCATGCTTCTGTTGAAAGGCCTTCACCGCCGGCAACAGTACTTCCAACGGATACTTTTTATTGATCGGCATGATCTGTTCTCGCACCTCATTAGTCGCACCGTGCAACGAAATCGCCAGTCGTACGGGCACACTTTCATCTGCCAGCTTCTGAATCTGTGGCGCGAGGCCTGAAGTCGAAACCGTGATACGACGGGCACCGAAATTGAGGCCCCAATCTGCATTTAAAATCTTAATGGTCTGAACCAATGTCTCATAGTTCGCCAGCGGTTCACCCATACCCATGAACACAATGTTATCAAACGAGGCGATCTCTTCCTTGGCCCGCTTGGTGTGCGCATCCTCACGACGGCAAATATGCATCAACTGCGACACCACCTCCGCCGCCATCAAATTACGCTTAAAACCTGCCAGCCCTGATGCGCAAAACTTACAGCCATAGGCGCAGCCGACCTGAATCGACACACATACCGTCTTGCGCGAAGTCTCCTGCCCCACTCCCGTCTGCGGCGCTCGGATCAACACCGTCTCGATCAAGGACTTGTCTTCCAACTCCAGCAATAGCTTCTGAGTGACATCGTCCGAGCGCTTATCAATCAACGAAGAGGTCGGATATAAAATATAGTGAGTATCCAGCCACACACGAAAGGCCTTCGGCAAGTTGCTCATCGCATCCCACTGATCGACCCGCTTCTTATAGAGCCACTCCATGACCTGCTTCGCACGAAAGCTCGGGAAGCCTGCCGCTTCGACGCTCGCGATCAGGCTTTCTAGAGTTTCGCCAAATAGGCTCGGTTTTTGCGGTGTAAATTTCACGATCGCGACGTTGCACGGATTTCTAAGAATCTCCAACGAAATCTGCCTGCTAAGGGTTCGAGATTGCAAAAATAAAAATAACTCGCAAAATAAGTGAACAAATGACCACATTTAATCGAATAACACGTCGAATCAAAGACATGGTCGTCAGCGAGCGACCGCAAGAGCGGCTGGCCAAGCACGGCGCCAAGGCGCTCAGTGACAGTGAAATCCTCGCGATGATTTTACGCAGCGGTCCGGTCGGCATTGACGTGCTCACCATGTCTAGCGATCTGCTCACGACCGCAGGCTCACTCACCAATCTACTGCGCTGGACGGCCGCCGACTTCAAAAGGATTAAGGGGATCGGTAACGTTAAATCACTCCAATTGATGGCAGTCATGGATTTTGCTCGCCGTATTTTACAGGAAGACGATTCGGTCGAAACAATTTTTGATAGACCAGAAGTCGTGGCAAACCACTTTCGCACTCTGATCGCAGGCGCAGAGGTCGAGCATTTTTGGACACTCTGCTTGGACCGCAAAAATCGCCTAATTCAACGTATCGAAGTGACCGTAGGAACGGCGTCTTCTTGTCTCGTGCACCCCAGAGAAGTATTCAAAGAAGCGATCCGACTCAGCGCCTCGGCGATCCTCGTCGCCCACAACCACCCGAGCGGTGATCCCGCACCTAGCCGTGCCGACATTCAAGTGACTCGCCAACTACGCGAAGCCGCCAAAGTCATTGGGATCGACTTAATCGATCACATTATCCTTGGTCAAAAGAGCAAAGACCCGCGAGGCCTCGGCCTCTATAGCTTTAACGAAGCAGGCTTGATCTAGCCAGAAACCTCGGGCTTTTGCACCACCCAGAAACGGCAATCGTCGGAGAAGGCCACCACTTCCGGTGACTCGTGCGCGAGTTGCGAGCGCATCACAGTGGCCTCGACTCGAAAACCGACCCGCGCAAGCACCGCCTCCATTTCCTGCACCGAGGGCACGTGCATATAGTGATCACCATTATCTGTGGCTTCTGTGCGGTCACCGAAATCATCCAAGTCAGCAGACTGACTGGCCTCTTCCCAGCGGCGCTGTTCTTGAATCCAGAAGCTGCGGTGCGGTGAGCGATCACGATCATGCGAGGTAAACACAAACCAGCCGCCTGGCCGAATCACTCGATAGATTTCACTCAGCGCCTGCTCGCGTTGAGCTGCCTGCGGAATCTGCATCAGCCCGTTAAATCCAAAAATAGCACCATCAAAAGCGTTATCATCAAATTCCAAATCCGTGGCATCGCAGACACGCAGCGGGATATTGTATTCCAACAAGGTGGATAGATGGCGCGCTCGCTTGATCATCTCACGTGAATAATCGGTCGCCATGATATTGATGTAGCCCAACTCATGCAGTCCAAGGGCAATCCGCCCAGCCCCACACCCTAGCTCGAGCAAAGAATCGCTGGGTTCAAAGACGCGAGTCAATATCCTTTCCTCAGATTGCCACAGCCCCAAACGTTCAGCTGCCTTTGCGTAGTGTTCCACTACAGATTCAGAATCAAAATATTTGAGCACAGTTTCGCGATCCATCCACAAAACAAACGACGCACATGCAGACCTTGGCAATTCTTATTTAGCGCACGGCCTTCTAATTCCACATAATTAGCGTCATCTACGTCTTGCCACTGAAACCGTCATTACACTTTACCGCAGCTTTGGAATTATTTCGTTGTTACTGTCTCGGGAACTATTTTTTGGCGTTTTTGATTCTTTTCGCATTAAATCTACTCCCAGTAATCTGATGGCTCGCGACCACCTAAGCTGCTCTGCCTTTTGGGGTCGCCTACCCTCAACTGAAACTTAATTCTAACAAGGCAGAGTAGGACAATTTCGTTACGCGTTTCGCACTCTACTCTATGCATGCCATTAACGTTCTGCGAAAAATCATGTAAAATAAAATATATAACACCCTTGTGCTGTTCTGTGTAGGATGCATGAAAATATTATCAATCCATGTGGATGCCACGGAGAATTCAGTTTCTCGCGAGCCGCCCAAGATGGAATAGCATACTGAACACGACGGAACCGGAGATAAAACAAAGAAATATGAGGGCCGCGGTCACCCTTCTGGGAACTCAGGGCAGTGGAATATTTACTTGATAAAGACAGATTCCAAAGGAACGTTGAAATGGGAAGGCATTTACGGCATACGGCACGGCGAATGGGCAGGAGAAGATGCCTGCCTTACCAAAGATGGTGGTGCTCTGGTGGCCAACGACTGTGGACAATTTGGCTTTACAAAGATAAAGCCTTTCTTGATGTGGGCAGCAGCAAGGAATCGCAAAACAAGGCCGCTCAGGCAATACGGGGAACCGCACATTTCATGCAAGGCACTGCCCAGTCGGACAATCAGAAAAGTAAACTGGGTGGCCTAGCAAGGCAGTGATGGCAACGATCCACCAAACCCTAGCCCTTTACACCGCTAGCGAGCACGGTCTGAAAATTCGGCGCTTCGGCTTCTTCAGAGACGACGTTGACTTCGATCTGACGGAAGCCTGCCTCTTTTAAAAACTGATAGAGTTTGTTCTCTGAGAATCCGAGCCATACGTCGGCATAGAGCTCGTGGGCTTTCTCGAACTGATGTTCCAAGAGGTCGATAATGATTAGTTTACCCCCAGGCTTCAAAATGCGGCAGGCTTCCTGTATCGCCTGCTGCGGATGCTGCGCATGGTGCAGTGCCTGACTGAGCAAGGCTAAATCAAACTCCCCGTCCTCAAGTGGCACGGCTTCGATATCGCCCAACTTGTAGCTTAAATTAGTAAATCCATTCTTCTTGGCCAGCTCACTGCCGAACTCGACCATCTTCGGAGAATTATCGACACACACAATTTCCTCGGCGCGACGTGCCAATAATTGAGACAGCAGCCCCTCGCCTGCCCCCAAATCTACGATCTTAATTTTCGGCGTTAGATGCAGTAAGAAATGGCCAATCGCTTCCCAGCTACGGCCTGGGCAATAGTTTTTGCCCAATCTCCCAGCTACGGAATTAAAATATTGCTCCGACTGCTGCTTACGCTTCTCCAAGATGCGCTTCAAATTGGCAGTGTCCTCGCCGATCTGCGTGGTGCCCTCAACCGCGGCACAGGCCGCCTGCAACAACGCAGCACCTTTTGCATCAAAGACACTTAATGCGTAAAATGTCTTTTTCCCCTCGCGGCGATCGTGCACCAACTCGCCCTGCCGAAGAAGCCCGAGGTGCGAAGAGATGCGCGACTGCCCCATATCCAATACGTCTTGGAGTTCGGCGACCGATAGTTCCTCTTTCGCCAATAATGAGAGAATACGCACCCGCGTCGAGTCCGCCAATAGTTTTAATATTTCCCAAGAGTCCGCCATATATGACAACGTTTATACTATAGACTTCACCTTGATAGCGAGTTGATATTTTATCACAGCCAAGCAACCGTGTGAGATCCTTGGCTATGCTTGTGCAGCTTTAGCCAGCGCTTCTTTAACCTGCGCAGTAATTGCGCTCCAGTCCTTATTGGCGATTTGAGCCTTGGTTGCCAGCCATGAGCCACCGATTGCAAAGACTTCAGGAATCGAAAGATACTCGTTCATATTGTCGAACGAGACACCACCAGTTGGGCAGAATTTCACACCCTGATTCGCATACGGAGCCGCCATTGCTTTGAGCAGTTTTGGACCACCCGCAGCGCCTGCAGGAAAAAACTTGAGGTGCTCACAGCCCGCTTTGATCGCCGCTTGGATGTCGGAGGGAGTCATGATACCGGGAATAAATGGGATATCGCGCGCCTTGAAATAAGCGATCGTCTCGGAATCTGTGCCGGGCGCGAGGCCGAACTTACTGCCTGAATCAACTGCGATTTTAGCTTGCTCCAACGTAACCACCGTACCCGCGCCAACGAGCATTTCAGGAAATGCATTCGCAATGGATTCGATTGCACCCGCCGCAGCTGCTGTGCGGAAGGTGACTTCGATAATATTAAGGCCGCCTTCAAGTAGTGCGTTAGCGAGTGGCTTAGCATCTGCAACATCGTCGATGACGATAACGGGAATGACAGGAAATTGGTCGAGTGATAACATGATTGAAATAAGTTATTTTGTTTTAGGTTGTTTGGTTTTTAGTTTGATCGGGGAACTGGAAAACTAACCAGCTTCGATTCTAGCGATCCACACGTGCACCGCCGCCAGCTTTGATCTTTTTCACTTCTTTAAGTGAAGCCATGGTGGTGTCCCCTGGAGTCGTCATGGCCAGTGCGCCGTGCACACAACCATAGTCGACTGCTTCCTGCGGATCGTTCTCGGTCAAGAACCCATAGATCAGGCCCGATGCAAAACTGTCACCACCGCCAACTCGGTCGAGGATCTCAAGATTAGGAAATCGAATCGACTCAAAAAACTCGCCATCGTGCCATGCCAGCGCAGCCCAATCGTTGACGGTGGCAGTCTTCACTGCCCGCAGTGTTGTGGCAGTGGCCTTAAAGTTAGGGAATTGCTTAGTCGCAGTGCCGATCATCCGTTTAAACGCATCGACTGGAATATGTGAAATGTTCTCATCGACGCCCTCAACCTCGAAGCCGAGACAGGCCGTGAAGTCTTCTTCGTTACCGATCATTACATCGACATACTTGGCAATCTCGCGGTTCACCTCCTGGCACTTTGCAAGGCCGCCAAAGTCTTTCCAAAGCGACGGACGATAGTTCAAATCGTAGCTGACGATGGTGCCGTGCTTCTTCGCGCATTTCACTGCTTCGAGCACAACATCCGGAGTACTCTCACTGAGTGCCGCATAGATCCCTCCCGTGTGGAACCATTGCACGCCGCGTTTACCAAAGATCTCTTCCCAGTCGATATCGCCAACTTTTAGCTGGCTCGCTGCGGTGTTGCCACGATCTGGGCAACCAACGGCGCCGCGGATACCGAAGCCCCGCTCGGTGAAGTTTAAGCCGTTGCGGACAGTGCGACCGATACCGTCATAGTCCACCCATTTGATGAACTGCGTATCCACACCTCCCTGGAGGATGAAGTCTTCGACCAGACGGCCGACCGGATTGTCTGCGAAGGCAGTGACCACCGCGGTCTTTAGGCCGAAGCAGCGACGTAGTCCGCGAGCGACGTTATATTCGCCGCCGCCTTCCCATGCAGTAAATTGACGAGCGGTATGCGCACGACCTTCGCCGGGGTCGAGGCGGAGCATCACCTCTCCAAGCGAGATGCATGCGTATTCACAAGAGTCGGAAGATTTGATATCGATAGCCATGAGGAGTGTGTGTTTGTGGGTTTTCTATTAGTCTGATAATTGAGTGTGCAAACAAACTTGCTGCGTCTTAGGATGTGAATATTAGCGACACTTAGCGTATATTATAATTGCATAATTTTGTTATATTTTGCATTAATGCGCAAATGATGCGGGTAAAACATGTTTTGATGGTTCTTGGGAGCTATGACCAGTCTGCACATGAGGGCATTGCGCAATATGCCGGACAGCATGGTTGGCACTTAAATGTCAGTATCCTCAAAGACTTTCAGCTACCCGAACACTGGCAAGGCGACGGCATCATCACATCATTGAATAATAGTCGGACCTTAGAGGAGTTTGTATTGCAGGCGAAAGTGCCGACTGTGGATCTATCGATTTGGCGTGAGGACATCGACTTGCCTCGGGTGGCAGCAGACAACCCTGCACTAGGTCGAGCCGGCGCCGAGCACTTTTTAAGCATGGGGCATCGCCATTGTGCGTGGTTTGCACTGGCCAGCAATCCGGTCAGCCGCGCACGCTTTGTAGCTTACAGTCAGCGCTTAGCGGCAGCAGGCATCATTTGCATACGCCTTGACACGACACGCCCACAAGATGCGGCTTACATCACTAAGCGACTTAAGCAGCTGCCAAAGCCCTGTGCCATCTACACCAAGAGTGACTATGATTCGGCTTGGCTGTCGAACTTATGTATGGATGCTGGATTACGCGTGCCTGAGGACATCGCAATTTTAGGTGCAGATGATAACAGATTAATTTGCGAAAACCAAGCAGTGCCACTATCGAGCGTGCGCTACGACTTGAAAATAATTGGCTATGAGGGAGCAGCGATGCTTGATCGACAGATGAACGGCCAGACGCTCGACCAGCATCTAAAGTTGATTCCGCCGTGCGGTATAACCATTCGGCAAAGCACGGATGCGCTGGCAGTGACCGACCCGCTTATTCGCAAGCTACTGAAGTATCTAAAGACCCACTTCAAGCGCTCGATCGGCACCGTAGAACTGGCCGAAATGCTTGGAGTTAGTCGCCGCAGTCTTGAGATGCGTTTTCGTGAGAGCATGCATAACAGCATCCGTGAGCATTTAATTGGTATCCGTATCGATGAAGCCAAACGGCTGATGAACTACACCGAAGAGACGATCGAGACGATCGCGGCGTTAACTGGATTTTGCCACGCGCCACATTTTAGTAATACATTTAAGAAACAGGAGGGCATCTCCCCTATTCGTTATCGCAAGCAAACTCCGGCGCTTCCGATTGAGAGCCCCCGCGATTAGTCACTACATATTTAGCTCTATGTGGTCCTGCACCACCGCTAAAAATGCCGATTAGCGCTATAGCTGAGTGGACACTGGCATTAAAACCGCAGTAACCGATTTCGGA